>WNGP01001329.1_pt1 | contig 31436 bp, 25 predicted proteins | sample 5407671 | NCBI WGS metagenome assembly WNGP01 (sample SAMN13153381, study PRJNA577476) | soil metagenome | isolation source: 40 cm soil or saprolite under Garry oak tree replicate 2 | place: USA:California | collected 2016-06-15 | reverse complement strand
ACTCGTTGGATGAATGTTTCACGCTTACAACCTCCTTCAATTCAGAAAGAACAGGAGAGAGTATATCCAAGAGTTGACAAACATCAGGTAGTTGATGTATCCTCGGATAAGAACAAATAAAGAGTTACCACCGCGCTCCGGCAAAACTGCTGTCGTAGCCAGTGGTAAAGTAGAGATAACGTCATTTTTGACGAAGGCTTTGGTTAGGCAATGAAACGGGGTAGAGAAATGTTGGCAACCTTTAGTTCAGCGCGAACATACATTGGTCGACGCTGTGCTGATCGTATGCCCTTCTCTGTACCTGCGACCATTGTAGGCGTATCCATAGTAGTAGTAAGCAACATGAAATTTGAAACCGGCGTGTTAATGCCGGTTTTTTTATGCGTGTTGTTGCTTCTCGCCGTTCTTCTCCTTAGGGACACACTTCTCAGCCTCACCCTTATTGGCCTTGCCAGACTTACAGGGCTTAAGAGTCTGGTGGGGCTTTTGACCGGGCTAGCCACAAACACAGTGTAGGGAGTTTAACGGGAGCAACGACGCTACCCAATCCGCAGCAAGTATTCTGATGAGGACCTCCCGAACTGGAGGTCCTCTTCATATTGTCCAGGATTGTTCTGGCGCTATCATGATTACGAACAAAAAGGAGTGTTACATGCTGAAACAGGAAGTATTTGCCCGTACAAGAAAACAGGGTGGTATGCAAAAGGGACAGATCACGAAATATCGGCCTTTCCCGACTATCGATTTGCCTGACCGCCAATGGCCATCACGCACCATCACTGCTGCTCCAACGTGGTGCAGTGTCGATTTGCGCGACGGCAATCAGGCGCTTCCTATTCCTATGGGAGTTAAAGAAAAGCTAGAGATGTTCAAACTTCTGGTTGATATCGGTTTCAAAGAGATCGAAGTTGGCTTCCCCTCGTCTTCCCAGACCGAGTTTGATTTCATACGCTGCCTGATCGAGGAGAACCGCATCCCAGATGATGTCACTATACAGGTGCTTGTGCAAGCGCGCGAAGAGTTAATAGCGCGTACCTTCGAATCCATACGCGGGGCGAAGAAAGCCATTGTGCATCTCTACAATTCTACATCGCCACTCCAGCGCCGCGTGGTCTTCGGCCTGGATAAGCCTGATATTATCAATATCGCAACACGCAGCGCCAGACTGATCACAGCGTTGGTGCCAACGCTGCCCGAAACCCATATAACCCTGGAGTACTCGCCCGAAAGCTTTACCTCAACCGAGGTCGATTTTGCTCTTGAGATCTGCGAAGCGGTCGTCGATATCTGGCAGCCGACACCTGAGAACAAGATTATCCTGAATCTGCCGGTCACCGTCGAAGTCGCGACCCCAAATATTCATGCGGACCAGATCGAGTGGTTTTGTAAGCACCTGCGCAACCGTGAGACAGCTATCATCAGCCTGCACACGCATAATGATCGCGGGACCGGCGTTGCTTGTACCGAATTAGGTTTGCTGGCTGGAGCAGATCGCGTGGAAGGGACCCTCTTTGGGAATGGCGAGCGTACCGGCAACGTTGACATTGTCACGGTCGCCCTCAATATGTACACGCAGGGCATCGACCCGGGTCTGGATTTTAGCGATATAGACGCGATTCGAACTATCACTGAGAAGTGTACGCGCCTTCAGGTTTCTATCCGCCATCCCTATGTTGGCGAACTGGTCTTTACAGCCTTCTCTGGCTCACACCAGGATGCGATTAACAAGGGCATGACAGCGCAGGATTCGGCCCCAGATGCGTTGTGGGAGGTCCCCTACTTGCCCATTGATCCCCAGGATCTCGGTCGTTCCTATGAGGCGATCATTCGCATTAATTCGCAGTCGGGTAAGGGGGGAGTGGCCTACGTGATGGAGACCGAATTTGGCTTCCAGTTGCCAAAGGCTATGCATATCGAGTTTGGTAAAGTCATCAAGAATCTGGCCGATGCTACCGGTGAGGAACTTTTGAGTACACAGCTTTTCCAGGCATTCGAGGAGGAATACCTGCATCGTACCGGCCCGTTCGCTCTCGAATCATTCCACACCGAGGAAGTCGGAGCCAATGAAGTTGAATGTACTGCTCGTGTCTCCATTGATGGCATCGTACGCACATTACGCTCTCGCGGCAATGGTCCCATCGACGCTTTTGTGCGGGCGCTCAACGAGCAGGACCTGGCTTACTTCGAGTTGGTCTCCTACGCTGAACATTCGCTCGGCGTTGGGGCCGAGGCGCAGGCGATAGCATACATCCAGATACGGACCTCGGTAGACGCGACATTCTTTGGCGCGGCAACTGATACAAACATCGAACTGGCCTCGGTGAAGGCGGTGCTCAGCGCTCTGAATCGTTCGCAGCACTGTTGAGCATGGGAGTGCCTTCCCTCTTTTGCTCTCATAAGAGCAAAACAAAACCGCCTGGGAAGCCAGTTCCCAGGCGGCCTGTGTGGTGGAGATGGGGGAGAGTCGAACCACCTTATGCGCTTTTTGGGCCCTTGTGAGAAGAGTCTATAAGAACTAAGCTCTCAGGTGGTACGTCGCCTAAGATTTCCACTATCGAGGAATTGAACAGCGAAGCTTGTTGATCAGGCACGTTACCGTACACGAAATGTCCCGTTACATACGTTAGACGAACGAATGAGACGTGTCCATCTCAAAAGCTTTCTTGTGAAAAGGGTGTTGTGGGACGTGGAGGAGTTGATCGCATGAAACTTGTCGCTTTTATCAATCCCAGCAGGGATGTTTTTGACCGCAATGCACTGCTCGTCACAAGCGGTTTTCCCGCGTCGTCTTCTGCTGAGGCGGAAACAGTCGTGCAACTGAGTGTGGTCTTTGAACTGAGAGAGCCCCCGACCTACGCGCAATTCGAATATCTGCATACCTTGCTCTTTTGTGAGCAACGCATTGTTGGCTATCACCTCTACGATAATGAGGGTCATCTGTGCTATCAAATGGAGTCCCAAACAGTGTCCTACTCCACCCAAGCGATTGACACGAGTCCACCACAACAGGCTACATCGTGTCTTGGTGTTGCAACTGGCCTGGGAACTGAAGATTTCTTCGTGTCGGTATACTAGAAATGAGTGCAAGACAACGGAGTACTGATCTGCGTGCTCCTTACGGAATGGTAGCCAAGGGAAGACACTCACCAGTCATGCTGGTGAGTGTCTTGTGCTATGGAAGCAGAAAGTTGCCGAGATGATGTTTGAAGCCTCCTGATGAAGGAAAGAGATATGCCCGTTGTTGTATACTAAAGATAGAGAAGCCGTTTGATTAGTGTTCATGAGAAAAATTTAAAGATGGAAACACTCTCCATCGATGTATGCTTGTTGAAATGAGACGTTCTTGGTCGAAGTTTGCCCCTGAGGAGCGGAAAGTGACAGGAGGAAGAGGGATGAAGATTGCCGTTTTAGAGGACAATCCAGCGATTGTCGGGTATATGACCACCGCGTTGCAATTGGCAGGGTATCAGGTTGAGACGTATACGCAAGCCGTTGCTCTTTTCGAGGCCCTCTTCACCCAGGGAGGTATTCACCATCCTCTGCCGTATGATGCCCTTACGGTTGATCTCTTACTGCCTGGGGGGATTTCTGGCTTGGAGGTAATTACTCGCATCCGGCGGCTCATTCCTCCCCAAAACCTGCCCATCATTGTGATTTCAGGAGCAGGTGAATCCCTCTTAGAGCAGGTCAAAACGACCTTTCCCGATGTGCCTATCCTCATCAAGCCTTTTAAGATGCGGAAGCTGTTGGAAGTGTTTGATGCCTTGAAACGCTCTTAGGCAAACAGTTCGCAACGTTCATCTGAGATGGGCAGCAAAAAGAACAGTTCGCACAGGAGTTTCTTTTTGGTAGTGGGGATTAGTTTTTGTGGGGTTGGGTAGACCTGCTTCTTTTTCGAGAGCATCAATCCGCTTCTCCTGGCGGTTTACTCGTTTCACGAGTTTCGCGTCTAAGTCTTGTATATCTGCTTTTGTTGCCTGGTGGTTGGCCTGGTCTAACAACAATCAATCCGCCTGCGCTGTAGCCTCTTGCTCCTTCGGTAGCAACGGACTCGCGGTATGTTATGCCTTCTTTCTGCACTGCTTGGATGAGCCGCGCGTGTAGTGCCTGGTGGTCGTCTCCCTCTTCCGCAAGGTTTGCTTCTTCCTCAACAACCTGTTTGTAGCCTTTAGGGAATTTCGGGACTAAGATACGGATTCCCTTTTGGCCTTCTTTTTTCCATTTGCTGTAGTTGGCGACACGGGTTGCCTCTAGTTTCTGGTCGTAAATAAGCTCCTGGTTGCGCCGTGAATAGCGGTGAAATCGGGAGGAAAAGGCAAGGTAGGCTGTTAGTCGCTCGGTGTTGCCGGTTTTGATGGCTTCAACGAGTGTTGTCAGGTGCTTGTTGATTTTTTCTGTGAGGTCGGCTGCTGTTACTTCCGGCTGCGGGTAGTCTTTCTTGGGTGTGTATGGTTTCCGCTCGCGGTCTTTGTGCATACAAGCTGAGGAAAAGCATAGCAAAAAACAAATGATTTGCAACGATCTGAAAAGCGGTATTTAATCAATGAGAGAGGGAGCTATGAGCGCAACTCTGCAAGGACACTGTGAAGGGAACGTCACCCGTTTAACGCTTTTTTTAACGCTCTGCTGCTATCATTTGATCGGGGAGAAGATACCGAGAAGAGCACTGACTGCCCAGCAAGAAACAGCAGGATGTCAGTGAGTTTCAAGTCAACCATCACCGGGAACTTCTTCTCGAGCACAAAACTCCTCTTGAGTGATTGGAGCGATCTCATGTCCCAGAAACCTCGTGGCCTGCCCCAAGAGCAACAGGCCAAACTGATTGGACTATTGAACCGCCGCTTAGCCGACGCCATCGATCTGCAACTGCAAAGCAGGCAAGCCTACTGGAACGTGAAGGGGCCTCATTTCATGGCCCTGCGCGAGCTGTTCGACAAGGTTGCCCAGGGAGTGGAGGAGTATGCTGACCTGATTGCCGTGCGCCTCGTGCAGCTTGGCGGCGTGGCCGAGGGAACGGTGCATGCGGTCGCCAGGCGATCTTCCCTCGACGAGTATAGGCTGGCGATTGCCAATGGGAAGAGCCAGAGTGAAGCTCTTTCGACAACACTCATCAACTTCGCAAGACATGCACGCTACGCCAGTGAGCAGGCCACCGAACTGAAGGACGACGAGACGGCTGCCCTCTTCAGAGAGATCGCACGAGGCATCGACAAATGGATCTGGTTCGTCGAGACGAGCCAGCAATCAGGCAGTTGAGTTGGAGGAATGTCATGTAACGCTTTTTATAACGTTCTGTAGCTCTCCCTAGAGCAGAGGAGTGCTTTCCTGTCAAGTCGACCCTCCCGCTATTACGACACGTGGCAGCGGTTCGACAACCTCTTCAATTTCTGGTGTCTTTGCGACGACCCTCTCGTTGTGAAAAGTGGCGCCGCATTGACGCAGGTGAGGTCTACTCCTGCTCGCTTTTCAGAACAGGCACTTCCCGTTTCAAACAGCGCGTTCGTTGTTCTTCTAACTCGATGCGCTGTTGCCTGAGCCGACGTTGGCGTTCCGTTAACTGGATTTGTTGTTGCGCCAACCGATGTTGGCGTTCTTCCAACGTGATTTGTTGTTGCGTGAGTCGATGGCGCTGTTGTTGGTATGGTTCACATCGAGCGCGTTTCTCGGCTTGATCGGAACGATGTTTTTGATTGCTGCCGTCCAATAGCATCCCGGCTCCTTCGCATGAAAAAACGTCTCCCTGCTGAAATTGTCCTCCATGTATTATACCTTGAACGTGCAAATGGCACGTATGACCTGCTGGAAAGCATCACTCTCGACCCGTCACATCCACGTAGGGACTCGTTTGAGAGATGGGAGTCTCCTGTCTAAAGTACCATCTCATTTCCCGATCACAGCATATTGCTTTGCTCTCTCTTTGTCAAATGCGGCACGCGCAAAATATCCTGCAACTCGGTTAATGGTTGGCCAATTTTGAGGCCGTCGCTCGTGATCTCGATCTCACGCATGGTTCGCTCAATATCCGTCGTGCGTTTTTTCAGCACACCGATGGCCTTATGCAACTCACCCTCTTGCTCGAAGTAGCGCAGAAAGATCAGATTATCAGCCATATAACTGATACCCAGCTCAGTTGCGCGAAACTCGTTTGAGGTAATGGCCTCTAACTCGTTGATCAGAAGGACGGCGATACCCTTGCCCTGCAAGTACTTGCAGAGAGCATGAAGATGGCCTACGAGGTCTGCGACATGTACCGAGAGACGGTAGCCGGCCACGCTATCAATCATGACAATGGAGGTTTGCGTTGCCTCTATATCGCGGCGCACTCGGTAAGCGAACTCATCGGGTCGGTAGCGCTTGGCCTCTATCTGATTGATAGAAAGGGTGCGCTGTTCGATCATCTTGCAGATGGGAATATTGAGAGACTCGCAGCGCTTGATAAGCACGTGTTCCCATTCCTCGAAAAGATAGACGATCGAATGCTCGCCCTTGCCCGCCATCTCTTTCATGAACTGGAGTCCCAGGGTCGTCTTGCCCACGCCGCTTGGGCCGGTAATGATGGTGATCGTTCCGCATGCCAGCCCGCCGTGCAGCATTTCGTCCAGTTCGGATATCCCCGAGGTGGCCGTCTCGTTTCCAAAATCGACGTGTTGTATTTCGGGCATGAGGTGGGGGAAGACATGTAATCCTGTACTGGATAATTGCATGTCGTGTTCGCCAGCGATAAAATCAGAGCCGCGAAATTTGCTGATGCTGATGGTGCGACCACGTTCTGCGTTGTGCAGGTTGATGACCCCGTCGCATATCACTTGCAGATCATTTTGGGAGGAATCATCGCTCATTTCGGAAGTGAAGAGGACCGTGGCTTCCTGTTCAATGAGAAAGCGCAGAAACTCGAGCACCTGTTTGCGCATCTGGAAGCTGTCGGGTGAGATCATGCGTAACTGCGTCATGCTATCCAGAAACACCCGCTGGGGTTTGAGTACCCGAATCTGTTGGATGATCCTCTCGGTGATGGAGAGGGGATTGGCTTCCTCCTGGAGTTGGGGCGAACTGTAGCGCTCCATTTCGCTCAGAAATTCGGTGTTCGTACTCAAGTCCAGGAAAGCGACGTTGTTCAAACGCAGTCCGATAGAGGTAGCATTCATGCGGATTTGCTCCTCTGGCTCTCCAACGGTGATATACAAGGTTATCTCGCTGCGGAGCGCGCCCGCGGCAAGAAAGTGCAGCCCCACGGTTGTTTTCCCCGCGCCGGGATCGCCGCGAACCACGTAAGAACGTCGCGAGATATATCCGCCCCACATGATATCATCAAGTTCGGGGATGCCGGTAGATATGCGGTTCGAGAGGTCTTGTCCCACGGTAGCCGCTCTGAGTGAACTAGTCCCAAGCTCAAGCGAGGTCGCGACCGTGTTTTGTGTTCCTGTCAGTTCTGTGTCCATAAAGCCTCCTCCTGCTCAGCGTCTTTTCTAAAGTATACTGTGATGAACAAATACGCGAAGAGGCTCTCCCAGGCATCACCTGTCAAGGGCGCAGGAGTCTAGAGTAGGAGAGCAAGCAGGGGCTGAGGACAGAAGACGATCTCATCAAACTACCGGTAAGCAAGAGGGAGGGTGAAGCGAAAGGTAGAACCGTGACCAGGCTCACTCGACACCTGGATCTGCCCGCCCTGCATCTCCACCAGCGAGCGGGTGATCGCCAGGCCAAGAGCTGGGCTTGTTCATCGGTGGACAGCCCGATGCCGCTATCGGTGATCGCCACGCGGGCAACGGGTCCGACCGTCTCGATCAAGAGGTCGATGTGTCCTTCATCAGGGGTATATTTGTGCGCATTGGAGAGCAAATTATCGAGGATTTGCGTCACCCTGTGGGCCTCAGCGAGTACCATGAGGACTTCTTCGGGCAGATGCAGGGTGAACGTCTGTCGCCTGGCATCCCAGCCTGGTTGAAAGGAGGGCAGCAGTTCACGGATGAGCAGGGAGATATCGAGGGGTGTGCAGTGCAATTCGATCTTACCGGACTCTATGTGTGAGAGATCCAGCAGGTCATTCGTGATGCTCATCAACCGGCGAGTATTGTGCTGTGTAATCCCCAGGAATTCCCGTTGCAACTCGGTCAGCTCCCCAACTGTTTCATCGGTCAAGATGAGATCAACATAGCCCTTGATGGAGGTCAGCGGGGTGCGTAACTCATGGGAGACCATGGAGACGAATTCGGACTTCATGCGATCGACCTCGCGTTCATGTGTAATGTCATGCCAGACATAGACACGGCCAATATAGGTCTGATCGACATTCATGACGGGCAGAGAAGAGAGATCGAACTCCCGTCGCACAGGCCCCACTTGCACCTGCCGTTCGCGAAAGATGTGTTCCTGTTCCCTGGTACTCCAGGCTAGCCACCGATCTAGCGAGACGTCGTCCTCGAACAGTCCTTTCAGCAGTGCCATCAACTGGTCAGGTGACTGCGAAAGCACGGTGGTGTCGTCGAGCCCAAAGAAGTCGGTGAAGCGCGTGTTCACCTTCAGCGGACGCCCACCGGGTGAGAGAAAGAGCAAGGCCTCTTGAGAAGCATCGATGATAGCTCGCAGTTGACTTTTCGTGCGTTCGAGCTGCGCATAATTGGCATCTGCACGATGCAAGGCCGCTTGCAACTGGGCTTCGCTGAGACGTAACGCTTCTTCCGTAGCTTTTTTCCTCTTAACCACTTATATGCCTCCCGTTCTTCATTACGTCGTTTTGTGATTTTTGTGGCTCATCGGGTACACTCCGCACTGGACGTTTATGGGCCATGCTCGATACTCCTACTTGTTAACAGGCGGGCGACTTCTTGGAGCAACACCCTGGTATCGAAGGGCTTGCCGAGATGAGCCGTACACCCGGCAGCCATGGCGCGATCTTCTTCAAAGGGAGAGACATGAGCGGTGACGGCAAGAATCGGGATGGTACCAAACTCACGCATCTTGCGCAAGTGTCTCACGGCTTCCCATCCATCCATATCCGGTAACGACAGATCCATCAGGATGAGATCGGGGTGGTGCCGTTTGGCCTGGGTCAGAGAAGCTTGTCCGTCTTGGGCTACAACGACACGGTAGCCTGCTCTCTCAAGCAGTCGTTGCAGCAGATCACGCATATCCTCGCTATCATCAACCACCAGGATTCGCTGTTTCTGTTCGCCGGAAATATGCATATTCATACCGTTCCTTGTGTGCTCAACTGACAATAAAAGTGATTCGTCGGTATCGTCTCTACACTGGCTGAGTCTCTCGCTCGCTAGGTTGAGATGAAGCTTTCTGCGATGCGATTAGGTGGCGAAGCGTGTTGAGCAGAACGCCACTTTCAATCGGCTTAATCAGGTAATCGTCCGCCCCTAACACGTAGCCTATGTTCGGTTCCGCGAGCACCGTCAGCATGACGACTGGAATGGAAGCGGTGGCAGGACTGGCCTTCAACTGGTGGAGAATTTGCCAGCCATTTAAATCGGACATCATCACATCAAGGGTGATGGCACACGGGTGCATCTCCTGCACCAGTTCCATCGCTTGTAAAGGGTCTTGCACCCCGACCACCGTATAGGGCGTGTCCTTCAGAGCCGCTTTGATGAAGGCAATGGCATCCGAGTTGTCATCTATCACCAGAATCAGGTCAGGTTTTCCATCTGGTGCTGCTCGTTGTGCGGAAACTGCCAATCCCTCAGCGGGCATGGCAGGCGTGAGCTCATCAGCAGAGGGGAATACCGTGGAAGCTTCCACTTGCTGCGCTGCATGCAAGCGCGGGAGATCCTGCTCAATGTGGTGATGGCTGGCCTTGAGTGGGAGCATCACGGTAAAGGTGCTGCCCTGCCCTGGCGCGCTTTTGATTGCTATCGTTCCCCCCAAGAGCGTCGTCAACTGGCTCACGATGGAAAGACCGAGTCCCGTCCCCCCAAATTTGCGCGTGTAACTGCCATCAGCCTGGTAAAATGCTTCAAAGATACGTTGTTGAATGTCGGAGGGGATCCCCATCCCACTATCTTTCACGGCAAGCGCCATCTGCTCTGCCTGCTGCGTCGAGGAAATCACTCGTCTGGCCGAGACCGTCACCTCACCCTGCTCTGTGAACTTGATGGCGTTGGAGACCAGGTTGAGCAGGATCTGGCGTAATTTCAGCGGGTTGCTTTCGAGGAAGTCAATCCCGTCTTCCACCTCTGCTCTCAAGATGAGGTGTTTCGCAAAAGCCATTGACCCTATCTCTTCGAGTACCGAGGTCAGCAGTTCTTTCACATCCACCTGGCTGTGCTTGACCACCATACGACCTGCCTCAATTTTCGACAGGTCCAGCACATCGTTAATCAGACTCAGCAAGTGCTGACCATTTTTGCGGATGCGCTCCAGCTCGTTTTGTTGCTGCTGGTCCCAATCGGCTGCTTCCGCATCGTCCAACAACATCTGGCTATAGCCGATAATGGAGGCCAGCGGGGTGCGCAATTCGTGTGACATCGTGGAGAAGAACTCACTGCGTGCTCGATTGGCCTCTTCCAGAGCCGCATTGACTGTCGTCAGTTTATCGCGCTGCAATTGGAGCACGGTTTGGCGCCGCTGGAGATCCTCGGCCACCGTGTTAAAGGTTTGACCTACCTGGTTCAGTTCAGCGTAAGTAAGCTCCTGGACGCGAGCCGAAAGATCACCCGATCCTTGCTGGTTAGTCGCAGCCTTGAGGATGCTGAGGTCTTCAAGGAGCACTTTGACAAACGTGATGCAGGTATAGCCTAAAATGAAAAGTGCGATGGCCGACAACAAAAAGGCAAGCAGAAGAGCGGACAGGTTGAATGTTGCTACCCGAAGCTGGATGGTGTTCACATCATGATCGACCGCTTGCTGTAATTGCTCCACTGAAGCCCGAAATGTATCAAATAACCTTTTGCCGACGGCCTCAGTAGTTGGGGAACGAGCCGCGCTAAGCTTGCCAGCTTGCATGTTTGTAATCTGTACTTGAGCATAGGTGCTATACCAGGCGTTCGCCCGCGCTGCCACCTGTGCCAGTACCATATTTGTAGCGCTGAAATCCGTGACTTGTATGCCCTTCGCCTGGTCTTTCAACTGCTGCACCGAGAGAAGGTATTGCGGTCGACCACTGTGAAACGGTTTAAGGAAACTGGTCCTCGTGCAGGGCAACTTTTTGTTCACCCAGGTTATACTGCCTGTTGGAAACATAGCTACTCACCAGGAAGTTGAAAAGGAAAGCGAAGACAAGCAAGCTCGCTACGAGAAGCAGGCGGCGTCTTATCAGCCGGACCAGGCTTTTTTTCTGTTTGCGTTGAGAGGCCTTGTGCATAGATTTCTTCCGTTCATCGGGGACATGTTGCGATGGGCATTGATGTACCCTGTTTTTTATTCACACCTGTATTTCTCTCACTATCTCTCTTTCGGCATATTCAGCCACGGAAACAGGTGTTGGAAGCGTTGGTTTTTTAGCGGTACGAGGAATGCTGTGTCTGGATTTCTCGTGTGATGAGACCTGATGGAGCCACTCCTGGTGTTCTCAAATGATCAAGCAACCTTCCGAGGACGCCCTCGTGGTCGTTTGGGTCGAGTTGGATCGGGTAAAGGATGGATGCGAGGACGTCCTCGCGGTCGTTTTGGGAGTGTCTGATCACCGACAGGCGCTTGGCCCCGTCGCCGCACGCCTTTGGGTTCCACCCAAGCAGGAGGAGCGACCTTATAGTGCAGCAATTCAGAGACACTCCAGATATGGTCGGTGAGTCCTGCTGCCATAGCCGGTGTGCACGGATGCCCCTAATAAGTGGTGTTGGTTGCTGCTGTACTGCTCTTGCTTCGGGCTTTTCAGCCTGCACATGCCATATCGGAGGGGAGCAAAACGGGGAGCAAAACCGTTAGACGACAGTGGATTTTACTGGACAACATTGGACATGAAAAATCCCTCACCCCGCTTGAGAAGCCAGGTGAGGGAGTGTACTGGTGGAGATGGGGGAGAGTCGAACTCCCCGTCCAAACGAACCCATCGGAGAATGTACTACAGGTTTAGTCGATGATTTGCTTAATCGCCTTCGACTCCCATCGGCAGGATTCGTCGGCGCTGGCCCTCTGGTCTTAAATGGCGATTAGAAGGCGGTCCTCGTCATAGCATCCCGCGTTTTCGACGCCCCGTCCCGACCCCACGGGAAAAAGTCGGGGGGACGACGCATCACTGGTTATTAGGCAGCGAGAGCGTAAGCGTATGCCGGTTTGGCATCTATTGTTTGTCGGTTGTTTAACGAGAGTGCGTACCGACACCTCGACCTGCAATTCTTCAACCTGTTCGCCTGTCGAAACCCGACATCCCCAGGTTGTTGTGCATCCAGTCATATCCACGTCTGAATGCATCTTCATGATACCATATATCTTGACAGATAGCAAGTCAGATTCAGCACATTTTTATGTAAGTACAAGCTTCGTGCGAGTAGCGCGATAGAGCAAAGCGCACACGATTGCCAGGACAAGCAGATCACGGACAACGATTACCAGGTATTGCTGGCTGTGAAAATTGTCAATGTGCATTGATGGAAACGCAACGTACATGAACGGGAAAATAAAGGTCGTCAGCGCGGCCACCGCGCCCCAGCTCACTATCCATTTCCAGTTACTCTTCCCGACATACGCGATCAGAGGCGTCACCCACATCAAATATTGCGGGCTGAACACCTTGCCCAGAATAACCACGATCAGCAGCGTTAAGAGGCTGGCCGTGTAGATATCGAGTTTATCGCGCCACTGTAACCAGAACGTGTAAAGCAGCCCGACGACCAGGAGGAATGTACTCAGCAGTGACACCTTGTTCGATAACGAACTGGTAAAATTGAGCGATTGGTACACAAAGCTGTACTGAACCGGGCGCCCCACGAACTGGCCGAACCACAGCAGTGTCGCGGGGAACGACTCAACCTGTATGGGCCGGTTGAAGAAGTAGGCGAATGGCTCAAGCGTATCGGCGACATTCAGCAACAGCGAAATCAGCGTTACCAGCGCACACGTACCAACGAACACTCCTGGACCCCTCCACCGGCTCCACGCTAGCCATTTGCCGCTCAATTGCTTTTGTTGGGCAATGAAGAAGACCGGCAGCAGAACGGCGGGATAAAATTTCATCAGCGTTGCCGCCGCAAGCAACAGATAGGCCCAGTTCCAGCGTTGCTTGCTTGCCAGGATCACCGCGCCCAATGTCAGGCCGGCGGGGATCAAATCAAACCTGCCCAGGGCCGTTGCCCAGCTTCCGAGTGCGAGATAGAATGCAAAGGCGATGGCAGCAGGTCTTGAGCGATAGCGCGCAATCACCAGGTAGAGTATCCCCGCTGTAATCGCCATGAATATCGCGAAAGCCACCTGGTACCAGAGCATGGGGGTGAGCAGAGGCAGCGAAAAAGGAATCAACGTAAGCAAGGGGTATTCAGGCGGCAAGGAGTGAAAGGCCTGCGTGGTGGGTTGCGATGCCACAAGCGAAATGAGGAACGAGGGAAAATGACGCGCCCTCATCTTATCGACTAGCGTCGAAGACGAACTGGCATCGAGAAACGCGCACTGGCTTTTCGCGTTCGTATCCAGCCCTAGCGTATGTAATGCCGCATTGCCCTGCCAGAAAGCAATGGCGTAACACTGGTAGCGCGTCGCATCATTGTACTGATTGGAGAACTGCGTTGAAACGCCCCAGAACAAAATAGCTGCCATAGCCAGGATCACACCGGCATCCACCAGGTAATGCCAGAGAGCCAGGCGTGTTGACTTTGACCCTGTTGAGCCGTCATCCGGCGTGGATGTTTCGTCATGTGAGCGCGCACGCGCATCTTTTAACTTGAACATACACTCGTCCTTGCAATCGACGCAATAAGCCTACCAAAGCCGATTGCCCTCATTATTTGAAATACAGTATAAAGAGAGTACCAACTGGTTGACAATAAATACCCGTTAAAAAGTACCATTGGGCCAGGAAAATATACAGCGTGTCAATACGTGCTTGAGCGTGCCGCTATTGCTTCAAGAAGTGTTCTAGGTTGACGATGAAGCGTTCGTGGCGACCCTCGCCAATCTGACGCTGCTCATCGTAAGCTTCGACCTGGAAGACCAGGCGGCGGCCATCGATCTCGATCAGTTTAGCGCTGGCCCGTACCTGCTGGCCAAGCGGCGTGGCTGCCAGGTGGCGTACATTCACCACCGTGCCAACCGTCACATATCCTGGCTCCAGCTGATCGGCCACCGCTCGCCAGGCGGCATTCTCCATGAGCGCGATCATCATGGGAGTAGCAAATACCTCGACACCTCCTGCTCCCACATGCGCGGCAGTATTTTCATGGACAACCGTCGTTGTGGCTTCGCCCGTCAAGCCTGTTTCAAGCGCCATAGAATAACCCTCTCTTTCGCAATCAATGTCATCCACATATACAACGAAGATGTTGTTGTGGGCGTGACACACCCCGTATGGTATGATGAACTATGCAATATCCCTCGTCACGTAACACTATGTAATATAGGGAGTCTGGCTACTCATATGCAACAAGATGTCCAGCGTGTCGCCCATCGTGGCGGCTCGCATCTCGCCCCGGAAAATACCCTGGCCGCCTTTCGCAATGCCCTCACGTTTCCCATCGATGCCATAGAGCTAGATGTGCATATGTCGCGCGATGGTCATGCCGTCGTTATTCATGATAATACCGTTGACAAACGCACCAATGGGAAGGGCAATATCCTCGATCTGGATTTTGTCTATCTGCGCAGTCTCAATGCCGCCGCCTACTTTCCCGGCGGCTGGCCTGAACCGCAGCAGATACCGACGCTGCGCGAGGTGCTGGACCTTGCGAAGGGATACGTCCAGGTCTATATCGAGATCAAGTCGAGCAAACGTGACGGTGTGCAGGGCCGCTATCCTCACATCGCTGAAACAGTCGTGGACGAGGTACGCAGCGCTGGCATGCTCGACCAGGTGCTCATCATCTCGTTTGACTGGCTCATCCTGCCCCAGGTGAAAGCGCTGGAACCGGCGCTGCACACGGGCGCGCTTGTCTCGAATGATGTCTGGAATCCTCGTGCTAAACACGCGCTTCAAACGCTGATGGAGCAAGTAGCCGCGCTGGGGTGCGAGTGGATCAACATGGATGACGACCTCTTTACCGCCGAGATGCCCGCGCTTCTCCATGAACGCGGCTTTAAGCTTGGCCTCTGGACCGTGAACACCGCCAAAGCTATGCTGCGTTTTGCAGCCGCGGGCATGGACTCCCTCACCTCAGATCGACCCGATCTCTTCTCTGTGCTAGCGTCCTGAGAGCGTATAAATCCTCAAGATTTGGTCAACTTTGCGATTTCGGCTGCCCAGGGTGTCTGAAACTGTGTCTGATTTTGCTGCTTAACCGTTCTATGTAATGGAAACTGCATGCTCCATTTCTTTATGGATGGGGTAGGAACGTTAAACACCTTATTGAAAAGTACCAGATGCCGCGGTTCTGAGCAGACAATATGTTATAATTTTTGGCAATCCTGAAGACAGATAGAGATACGCACCGGGTGCGAGTAGAGAGCTTGAAGTATGACACAAATCGAAGAAATATCAACCACCGTTGTTGAGCCTGAGGTATCAGTGGCGCCATCCTCATTGAAGCAGGTCACACTCTCCATTGTGGTGCCTGTCATGAACGAGGAACTGAATGTGCGCCCTTTATTTGAAAAACTCTCAGCCCAGCTTGCTGAGCTCAACCAGTCACATGAAGTAATTTTTGTGGATGATGGCAGCACCGACAAAACCTTTGAGGAACTCAAGAAATTGTACGACGAAAACCGGGATGTTGTACGCGTGATCCGTTTCCGCCGCCACTTTGGCAAAACGCCCGCGCTGGTAGCCGGATTCAGCCGCTGCCGGGGCGAGATCATCTTTACCATGGATGGTGACCTGCAGGATGACCCCGAAGAGATTCCTAACTACCTGGCAAAACTCGAGGAAGGGTACGACCTGGTGTCGGGTTGGAAGTTTCCCCGCCTTGATCCGATCTCGAAAACCTTTCCCTCGCGCATCTTTAATGGCATGGTCAGCTTTACCACTGGCGTCCACCTGCACGATATCAATAACGGCTTCAAAGCCTACCGGCGCGAGGTGATTGAAGATACCCACTTGAAGCTCTATGGCGAGTTCCACCGCTTCGTGCCGGTGATGGCACACTGGCGCGGATTTCGTATTGCAGAAATCAAGGTGAAGCATCACCCTCGTATATATGGTGTCTCGAAATTTGGCGCGAGACGCTTTGCGCGCGGACTCATCGACCTGTTGAACGTGCTGTTCCTCACCACGTTCCTGCGCACACCCCTGCGATTTTTCGGGCCTCTGGGCTTCTGGACATTTCTGCTGGGAGCGTTAGTAGACATCTATGTCGTCGTAAAAAGCTATTTCTTCATCCACGAGCCAATCCACAACCAGCCCTTACTGTTTGTCGGTATTCTGCTGATGATCTTTGGCGTGCAGTTTATCCTCACAGGGCTGCAAAGCGAGATGATTCGCCACTACGCCTTCCGTTCCGATGAAGAATACAGTATCAGGCAGGAACTCGACTGATGCGCATCTCGTCTACCAGCAAAAAAGTTGGCAAGCGTGTATTGCAAATCGGCTTGCCTGTCGTCATCATAGGATTTTTCCTGTACCAGGTCAAGAATAACTGGGCACAGCTCGCAGCGCATACTTTCCAGTGGAATCCCTGGCTGCTGGCGCTGGCGTTCCTGGGTTTTCTATTACAGGAATTATCGTATGGTCTGATCTGGAAAGCCGTGCTTGCTCGCCTGGACGCGCACGTGGGCCTGCGCACCTGCCTGCGCGTTTACCTGGCCTCTGAATTTGTACGCTACATCCCCGGCAATGTCTGGCACGTCCTGACGCGCATCCTCTGGATTGGCAAATATGGCGTTTCGCGCCCGGTAGCTTTTGCCAGCATGACAATTGAGCTGATCACCAAACTGGCTGCTGGCGTGCTGGTCTTCGCGGTGAGCCTGTTATTCTGGCATGATATCGGCGCCATTAGTTCCCTGAAACAGCAAGGCCTGGTGATGGCGCTGGGAGTGGGAACGATCCTCGCGCTCTTCATCGTCTTGTACCCTCCCGTCTTGAATGGACTGCTCAATCTTGCTTTACGCCTGTTGAAACGCGACCCGATCTCGCTTTCGGTGCGCTATAGCGATATCTTGCTCGTGACGTTAGCGTGGTGCGGGAGTTGGATCGCCGCGGGGAGCGCGTTTTATGTCTTATTGCTGGCGCTGTGGGCAAATACGCCGCTGATCGCGTGGCCTGTGTGTATCGGCATCTATGCGCTGGCCTGGGACATCGGGTTCGTCAGTTTTATCACACCGAGCGGCCTGGGCTTTCGCGAAGGCGCGATTGTAGGTCTGTTCGCGCTTGCGCTGCCTCTGCCCGCTGGCCTGGCAACCATCATAGCCCTGCTCTCCCGTTTCGTTTCAACGATGGCAGAACTCGTGTGCGTCGGCATCGCCTATGTGAGCGGTGGTCGCCAGGTGCGCGCCATCCAGCAAGAACAGTCTATCCCCGCCGAAGCTACTGATACAGCCGTCGCAGCTATTATTGCTGATCCCGTGACAGCAGAGCCGTCTGCAGTTATTCCTTTAGACGGAAGAAAAGTAGGTGAGTAGTATGTCCTGGCGGAAACGTTTAGCTATCTGGCGAAATCGTCTCTATCTCTATCCGACCCCCGAACCGATGCCCCGCGCGCGCCTGTTCTGGATAGCAACCGGGCTGGTTGCCCTGGCCGCCATGCTCTTTTCGGCCTATTTTATTTTTATTCACCTTGGTCGGCAGAGCGCCTATCTCACACCCGCCGAAGATCTCGGTATTATGGACCAGGCCGTCTGGAGCCTGACGCATGGGCAGTTGTTCCATCAGACCATTTGTAACACTGTCAGCGACACCAACTGTTATGGCCTCGACGGCATCTCGCGCTTTGCCATCCACTTTGAACCCATTCTGTTCCTGGTCTCACTGTTCTACTTCGTGCTGCCAGGTCCCAATACGCTGCTGATCCTGCAAACGCTGGTAGTGGCGAGCGGCGCCTTTCCCGCCTTCTGGCTGGCGCGCCTGCGCTTGCGCAATGAATTCGCGGCGGTAGGCATCGCGTTGCTCTATCTGCTCTATCCCGCGCTGCAACAGGCGGAGATTTTTGATTTCCACGCCGTCACCTTTACATGCTCGCTGCTGCTCTTTACCCTGTATTTCATGTATACGCGGCGCACCGTCTGGCTCTTCGTCTTTGCCATTCTTTCGATGGCATGTAAAGAGGAGATTCCGGCGGTCATCGCCTTTTTTGGTCTGTGGTCGATGCTTTTCCAGCAGCGTTGGCGCACCGGCCTGGCATTAGTGCTGCTGAGTGTTGGGTGGTTAGGCGTGACATTAGTGGTCTATCACTTTGCCAGCCCTACCGGGCATCCACTGCTGGCCTCGCGCTATGGATACCTGGGAAGCGGCCCATTACAAATTCTGCGTAACGTGTTGACCCACCCGTTTAGCCTGCTCTATCAACATGTTCTCGAGCATGTGCATCGCCAATACTTGCGCATCCTGCTGGCTCCTGCTGGCTACCTCCCACTGCTGGCCCCCTGGGTACTCGTGCTGGCGGTACCCTCGCTGGCGCTCAATCTCTTCAGTTCAGACCCCAATCAATACCTGGGTATTTTCCAGTACAGCGCGGAAATCGTGCCTGTGCTGATCTTTTCCACCATCGAGGCCATTGTCTTGCTTGTGTGGGCAGCGCAGTGGTTCACGAAACAAGTGATCGCGCAACGAGCCGCGCCGCAAACAGGCCAAGCCGGGCAAACAGACCAGGCGGAGCAGGCCGTGGCGAAGCCCGTCGTTCCTGCCCCGCGTTTTGTGCGGTGGGTGCAACCCGTTTCTCTTGCCTTGCTGGTTGTCTTCGTGCTCTTCAATGTCGTGCGCGAGGATTTCACCTATGGCGCGCTGCCGTTCTCAAAGGGGTTTGGATGGCCGCATACGACGGCTCACCAGCAACTTGCACAGCAATTCGTAAACATGATCCGATCCACAGAATCGGTCTCAGCGCAATCGAGCCTGGTGCCACATCTCAGCGAACGCACGCACATCTATCTCTTCCCCTATGGAGATAATACCGCTGACTATATTTTCCTGGATATTACTAGCTTTCCCTACCCCTTCGAATCGCCAAACTTTACCATTGAGGTGAAAAAGGTCCTGCTGGGTGGAAACTACGGCGTCCTGGCCGCGCAGGATGGCTATCTCTTGCTCGAACGCGGACTGCCTCCTCCGGGTATCTCGCCCTATTCGGCGGCGCAAGCCGGGGATGGTGTGGTGCCCAATCTGCCAGATGCGTTCTGTTCATTTGTGCGCGTATCACCTCAGGAAACGCAGCACGCAATGCAGGTTGATTTTACCCCGGCGGATGGCTCGGTTGTGAGCCTGGTTGGATATAATGTTGCTCCCCCCTCGTCATTTGGAGTGGGAACCAGGTTTATGCAGGTGACCGCCTACTGGAAAGTGAATACCGCCAAAGTTCCCCCGTTAAAAATCCTGACGACCCTGACCGATCAGAATGGCAAAGAGGAGTTTTCGAGTATCGATTTCCCCGCCATATCCTGGTGCCCTACCGCTTCGTGGAAACCAGGAACGATTGTGCGTACCGTCAGCAGCACGTTATATATAGGGAACGTCCCGGTTGGGCTAGCCCATGTGGGCCTTGCTCTTTTACCCTTTGATGTTCCATTCGGTACAATGAGAACTGTAACGGCGCGTGTTCCGTTGCACATAGTGAGCGCGCCTGGCAATGTTACACTTGTTCAAGGTACGAATGCGCTGCAAATAGACTCGTTTACGATTGTCCCGTAGTTGCCCTTTAGCGAGGCTGAAGGATTTTCTGTATGAAAGAGGTATTGGTGTGGGTATATACCTGGCTCAACTTCCACCTGCTGAACTTGCGCGGCTGAAAGCGGAATTGGCGGAAACGCTAATCGCCAATTTCTGTTTTCCACGATTTTTTGATTATCGCACCAATACCTTACGCATGCGTCCGGTAGACCGTGCGAAGCGCCAGGAAGTCTGGATGTTCCTGAGCTCATACGATTTCAACTCCTGGAATCGCATCGATGTCATGTCCCCCGACTTCCATAACCAGGTCGAGCGCCTGCTCATTCAGTATGTCCAGCGCAATCGCAGCTTTTTTGGCGAGCAAGGGCGCAAACGCATGTCTGATGTGCGCATACTCATCACCAACTCTTCAACCACGGTAACGGAGGGGCTGCGAGGACATTTGAATAATCGTCCGAAGACTCATCCCCCCTTTGGCAGCCCTCGACCGGCCATATCCTGGTTGAATACGAATGTGATGGGAAAACCGGATTTGAACTGGGAACAGATTGCCAACGCAACCACCCTCTTACAACAGCAGCTGCAGGAAGTACGAGGAGAAGTCAGAGCAACTATAGCAAACGATGCCCGTACTGCGACGCCCCCGTCACCGAATGGCGCAAACGGCGCTGCCACCGTACTTCCGAAACGTTCACCGCGTAATCGCCCGATCTCAACTGGTAGTGACAAGGTCGAGACAGTTCCGCCGCTAGTGCGACCGCTACCCTTGACCGGACCTGCTTACCAGGAAGTGCGTACCACCAATCCATTACCTGGCCCACGGTCGACGAATCCACTCTCATCTCCCTCCGGGCAAGCTGTCCCCGCAGTTCCCGCTGAAGCAGCGGCTCCACCAGCATCTCCTGCTGCCGCCCCACTTTCTGCATCTTCGGCGCCATCAGCACCCTTTGGGAACCGGGTAGAACGGGTTGTGCTTCCTGGAGATTTGCCGGTTCCGTCGATAGCGGTAGAAGACAAAGCGACTGCGGTTCAAAAAATCCACTACTCGGAGCAGGCATCGCGACCTGCAGCCTCCCGACCACGCGAGCTTTCCGCGCGGGCGCCCCTGGTTGAAGTGCCGGTAAACAAGCCTGATAGCACAAGAGCGCTGGTTAGTGACGAGGATGTCGTCATATTTGAACAACTGCGGCACCAACTTGTGGTCTGGCTGCGCATCGAAACTGTGCGCCTGGGTATGGACATTTCTGGCCAAAATCCTGCTCAGCTCATCGAATTGTTAAAACAACAAGACGGCATAGAGGAAACACGGCTGCAGGTTGTCTCAACCTTGCTCAATCTCATCGACCAGATCATCGCCAATGGGTATGCAACACTTATCGAGTACAAACAGGCCATGATGTTTTATCTTATGCATACACGCCGCGCCAGGTAACTTCCCTCGATATACATAAAAAAGCCGTTAAAAAATCTGGTAAGCTCCGAAATTGAGATACCTTTTACTTCCGTATTCGTTCATATCTATGGTATAAATGTATACAGAAATATTATTCGACATGTGCATATGACACTTTTACCCATAGGAGATGCGCGCACAGCTACAGTAAGCATACCTGTACCTGTGAAAGATGAGCTATAAAAAGGGGGTATTGTGCGCGATGGCAAATGATAGAGCAATGATGGCAGACAGCGTAAGCAATATGCTGGAGCTGGCTCGCGTAAGGCGGCAGAGTGGACGGTTGTCTATAGAGCAAGCGAGCAACGGGAGAATCCAGGAAGGGGAGATTCATCTCCAGGCCGGTCAACCGGTCTATGCCCGTCTCGGACAAATAGTTGGCCAGGAAGCGCTTACCAGGTTATTGCTCTGGCGTAACGTGCAGTTTACCTTTCATCTGGATACGCCTGCTGCTTCACCCAGCGCCGGCGCTTTTCCTCTACCTGCCCAATCATCAAGCGAGCAAAGTAATGGCAGCGGCTCTTCTCGCGTCAGTCCGTCTTCTCCAGGGATAGAATGGCTTGTCCCGCAAAAACGTGATACCGAGCGTGATGTTCTATCATTACCACTCACCCGCCGCCAGCGTTTCATTTATTTTCTGGTTGACGGTCGCCGCTCCCTCTCAGATCTCTCTCGCTGTACAGGAAAAACCATTCAAGAAATTGAACTTATCTTAAGTGAATTGCAGGCTCAAGGGCTGGTGTCTATTTAACAACCTCAGGTCATGCTGCCGCGGTGATCTTCGGCAGCAATTCGCGTAACTGCTCCATCCAATCCGCCCCCAGGAGACGACGCGGTATACGAATCACACCCTGTTGCACGCGGGCCTCATTGTGGAAGCGGCGATAAAGGACGATGCGATTTGGCACAATGGTGCGCCTCACCGTCAGCACGAATTCATGATCCTTCGCGGCGATGGTCTCGAATCCATATTGCGCTGCCTCCACCTTCAAGCGTACCATCGCCAGCAGGTTCTTCACAGGCGGGGGCGGCGCGCCGAAGCGATCGCTCAGCTCTGCCTCCATCGCCTCTACCTGTTCTGGACGATGCAGGCTTGCCAGGCGTTGATAGAATTTCACTTTCAGCGTGCGGTCTCCAATGTACTCGTCGGGCAGGTAGGCATCCAGGGGGAGATCGACGGTCACGTTGAGCGCGCCGACCTCGGCGTGTTTGCCCTGCAACTCTTCGACCGCTTCGGCGAGCAGTTTAGTATAAAGATCGAAGCCGACTGTGTTCATAAAGCCCGATTGCTCCGCGCCCAGCAGATTGCCCGCGCCGCGAATCTCCAGGTCTTTCATGGCGATGCGGAAGCCCGCGCCCAATTCCGTCGCTTCAAAGATGGCGCGCAGCCGTTTCTCCTGGATGGGCGTCAATTTGGTATCTTTGTTGTAGAGGAAGTAGGCGTACGCCTGGTGGGTGCCGCGCCCGACACGCCCGCGCAACTGGTACAACTGCGCTAATCCAAAAAGGGCCGCGTTATTGACGATGATCGTATTGGCATTCGTAATGTCCAGCCCATTTTCAATAATTGTTGTCGAGACCAGTACATTTTTCTCGCCACTGGAGAAGTCCATCATCACCCGTTCGAGTTGATCTTCTGGCATCTGCCCGTGTCCAATGGCGATGCGCGCCTCCGGGACCAGGCGCTGCAGCTTCTGCGCGATCGCCTGGATGCCATGCACGCGGTTATGCACAAAAAAGACCTGTCCTCCCCTGTCGATTTCGCGCAGGATAGCCTCGCGGATCAAGTTCTCATCGTACTCACGAATGGCTGTGCGGATCGGCAGGCGTTCCTGTGGCGGCGTCTCGATCACGCTCATGTCGCGCACATTGACCAGCGACATGTGCAGCGTGCGCGGGATGGGAGTCGCCGTCATCGTCAGCACATCTACCTCGTTGCGCAGCTGCTTGAGCAGTTCCTTGTGCGCCACCCCGAAGCGCTGCTCCTCGTCCACCACCAGCAGACCGAGGTTGAGGAAGACCACATCTTTGCCGAGCAGGCGATGTGTACCTATCACAATATCGACCTTGCCCAGCGCCAGGTCCTCCAGTATTTGCTTCTGCTCTTTCTCCGAGCGGAAGCGACTCAGTAGCTCGACGCGCACAGGATAGGGCTTGAGTCGCTCTTTAAAGGTGTTGAAGTGCTGCAATGCCAGCACCGTCGTCGGCACCAGCACGGCGACCTGGCGTTGATCGAGCACTGCTTTGAAGGCGGCGCGCAGCGCGACTTCAGTTTTGCCATAGCCAACGTCACCACACACCAGCCTGTCCATCGGTCGTGGCCGTTCCATGTCGGCCTTGACCTCTTCAATGGCGCGTGCCTGGTCGGGCGTCTCTTCGAAGGAAAAGGCGCTTTCCAATTCTTGCAGCCAGGGCTGTTCGGCGTCAGAGGGATACACCGGCCTGCTGAGCGCTTCCCTTGCGCTGTACAGGCGTAGGAGATCGCGCGCAATCTCCTGCACATTCTCCTTGACCTTCGATTTCGCGCGCGTCCACTCGGTCGTGCCGAGCTTGCTCAGCGCGGGAACAGCGTCTCCCATACCGACGTAGCGTGTGACGCGATCAAGCTGATCTGTGGGGATGTACAGTCTATCGGTACCCGCATAGTGAATAAGCAGATATTCGCGCTCAACGCCGGTAGAATCGAGCCTGACCAATCCCTCGAAACGCCCGATGCCATACTCCTGGTGCACCACGTAGTCCCCGACATTGACCTCGGCCAGGAACGAGGCCGGAGTGATCGGTGTGCGTTTGTGGCTCTGGTACTTGCGCGACCAACCAAAGATTTCTGTATCGGTATAAAACTGGGTCGCCAGGCTGCGCGAGTACCACCCCTCCGGTAGCTGTCCCTGTATCAATGTCAGCGTGCCGCTTTCCGGCAGTTCGTTGATGTTCGTGCCGGGGCTGACATGAATGGCTGTGTCATCAAGAATAGACTCATCGCCCAGCACCTCTGCCAGGCGGCGAGCCTGCGCGGTGACGATAATCACCCGTTCGCGATGATCCAGCGCCTTGCGGCAATCCTGCACAAACGCGCGCAACCTGCCGCCGTATGAGTTGGCGCTGCTGAACGTGGGTACCAGGTGATCGGTACCTCCCTGGTGGCGCGCATCGAAATCGCCTTCGCTGGCAGAGAGGATATCGGCGAAGCGTAACTGGCGCAGTTGCGCCAGGCGCGTTTCTAGCTGGCTCCATGCAATATGCGCGGCGCGCAGTTGCGTTGGATTCTCGCGGTCCTGCTCGAAGCGTTCTTTCATCTCCTGCGCCTGAGTGTCCAGGTCAGCGATGCGGTTCTGGATATTTTCAGGATTATCCAGGATGAGTAGCCCGCTTTTCGGCAAATAGTCCAGCACGCTGGCCTGTGGGTGCAGATAGGGCAGGTAAAAGGTGATGTCATCAAACGAGCGCTTATGACGCAGGTCCTCAAGGTCGCGCTTCCAGCGTTCCTCGGCATCGTGATGCAGCATCGAGCTATTCAGTTGTTCAAGTTCCCTGGCAGCTTGCGGCCCACGCAGCGGCAGCGCTTCACGTGCAGGCCCGATCACGCAAGAGGCAATCGGATTGAGCGAGCGCTGCGTCTCCTGGTCAAAGGTGCGCAGCGACTCGATTTCATCCCCAAAAAACTCAATGCGCACGGGACGTGGCAAGGTTGGAGGAAAGAGATCGACGATACCGCCGCGATGGCTGAACTGCCCTGGCTCTTCCACTTCCGTCACGGGTTCATACCCCAGGTTATACAGGTGATCGAGCAGCGAGGTCAGGTCAACTTCCTGTCCCGGTTCCAGTTCGTACAGCGAGGCCGAAAGTTCTTGTGGAGGAATAACGGGCTGGGTCAAGGTGCGCGCGGAACAGACCACTATCGTATGCCGGTGCGGTTCCGCCAGGTGGAGCAAAGCGTCCATGCGCTGCTGTGTCGTCTCGGCATCGCTCATCAGGCGTTCATATGGAAGAGCATCCCGGTCTGGCAGGCAAAACACCGCGCCCGGCTCCTGCACCATGACCTTGAGCGTATCTGTCACCTGCATAGCCTGCGTTTCGTCGCCAACCACCAGCAGCAGAGGCTCTTTCAGGGCAGCAGAAAGCGCAGCAATCACAAATGGTCGCGCGGTTTCGGTAATGCCTGTAAGCGCCGGCAATCCCTCCGCTTTTTGCAGTTGCTGTACCAGGCGGCGAAATTCTGGCCGCTGCGTTAACAACGTAAGTAGTCCCTTGAGTATCACACATTCCTCCAAACAGGCATAGCAAATTGTGTCTCGCCGGATAAATTCCTATCCCGGAGACCCAATTTGCGGTGCCATTGACCCGTAGATTTATTTTGAGGGGTGCATCCTTTGCGCCCCAACTTTCTGGACTGTCGTTGTTATCATACAGTACCAGCCATCTCACTACAACATTTTACACCATCTGGTTATTCCGCCGACAAAAACATGATCGCGGCAATCCCCAGCACTAATCCGATCACCTGGTATGGGCCGACCTTCTCGCGATAAATTAGCAGACCGATGATGACAGCTACAATCGCATTGAGGGCCGAGAAGATCACCGATCCCCTGCTCAGCGTACCGCCACTACGCAGGCTGATCAGCCAGGCAATATTAGCCAGCACATCAGCAACCAGCTCGAACGCTACGAGTACAAACAGATAAACCAGCCACGTGGGAAGAAACAGCCATTTAGGTGGCAGCATAGAGCGATCCTTTCTGCATTGATCGATTAATGAGGAGAAGAAAGTCAGAGATTGGCAGGACAACAAATTAGAACTAGTATTCAACCCGCGAGGCTGATGCTGCTTGGCTGTCTCACCCAAAAGTGGAAAACTCAGCGATTGGAGGAAATCGAGTGTATTAATGGCAATAGCATGGTATCTATCCTTGTGTTTCGGTTGGCTTGAATAGTGCCTTTGCATAATTATAGCACAGTAGGTATGTCTGGCAGGGCTATTTCGCTTACCATGGATTCCCAGGGCAGGGGCAAGCCCAGCCCGTACCCTAGACGAAGCTCGACTACCCGTCTAGGGTACGGGCTGGGCTTGCCCCTGCCCTGGTAGCAGTGCTGCCGTCCTTCACACTACTGCTGTTGCTGTTGGTGCGCCTGGTGGATCTTTTGGAGTTGCTCGATAACTTTTTCCACTTGCTGGCTTCTCGCGGCTTCCCTTTCGGCTTGTTCGATGCTGTCAACAAACCTCTTTTTCTTGGAGTAAGACAGCTTTTCAAACAAGCTATGGGCTGCTGGATGCTGCTGTAGGGCCTCCTCGAAGTCTGGAGGCAGCGTGATGGGCCCCTCCTCGGTGTCTGGTATCACGCTGATGTGAACCGTCACCCCCAGCTGCTCCAGGCGCACTCCTGAGACCTGAAGCAACTGGGCGGCGATTCCTTGCCCTTCACGCAGGATGGCAACCAGGAGATGATGAGGGCTGATCGCGGTTTCTCCCACACGTTGGGCTTCGTCGCCAGCCATGACAAGCACCTGCTGCGTTCGCGGTGTGAAACCCCACTGTGGATCAGCTATCCCCTGGGTTCGTCCTCCGAGAATGAACATGATGCCTCCGCGCATGCCCTCAAAAGTTACTCCGTGAGAGATCAACTCTGTGGCGGCGCTCCCCTCACGCAGGATTCCGAGGAGCAGATGCTCAGTTCCGATGTAGTTGTGATTGAGGGCACGCGCCTCCTCCTTCGTAAGCTCCAGGACGCGAAGCGCTTGCTCATTGTATGGCATGGTTGGTGATTCCACAGGAACACTCCTTTCTTCGGTCTCAAGGAAAGCAGCCCGACGCAGGGCGCGCAACTGTAAGACGCGCACATGCTTCGCGTTAAGCCCTAAGACCTGGCCGATTTCTGCTGCACTGTACCCCTGGAAGTAGCGCAAGGTGAGGACATCCCTTTCACGAGAGGACAACCCGTCGAGCAGATGCTGGATGCGGGCTTGCAGTGGTCGCATCTGCTCTTCGCTCTCCTCAGAGAGCACCGGCATCTCTTCAACCTCTTCAAGCGGCAGGAGGTGGATCTGCGTGTGTTCGCGCCAGTAGTCCGCAATGATGCTTCGAGCCGTCGCGTAGAGCCAGCCTTTCACGCTCTCTGGACTGCGGTCCTGCTGAAGCCAGCGCAGCGCTTTGAGAAAGACGGCGCTGGTGAGATCTTCCGCAATAGCGGCATGGCGGACCTGCCGGTAGATGTACCGGTAGAGCTCGGCAAAATGTGTGCGAAAGATGGTCTCCAGCTGAGCATCTCTCCTGTCTTCTTCAGAGAATGAAGGCTCCATGCCTGCACCTTGCTCCTTCTCTTTTCGTTCTTTCACTCTGTTATACAGTGAAGCATTAACACGATGGGAAGGGGATCTTGACAAATATCTCACCACACGCTAGTATTTCAGTATATCCTGAAGTTTTGAAAAAGCAGAAAGTTTACGTCTATACTATGCAAGAAGCCTATAAAGCGATTGCCGACCCCACCAGGCGGAGCATTTTGAAATACCTGCGAGGGGGAGAACGTACGGCGGGCGATCTTGCCGAGCATGCTGGTATTGGTCGTACCGCGCTATCACATCATCTAACGGTCTTAAAAATGGTCGATCTTGTCCGTGTCGAACGGCGCGGGCAATTTCAGGTCTATTCGCTCAATACGACCGTTTTCCAGGATTTACTCACGGAAATTATGGGTTGGCTGGGGGGGATGGATGGCCCTTTCGGGAATACTGAAGCTCCTAACGTTACAACTGATACTAAAAAAGATAATGATGAACACGCGGAGGAAAAATATGGAACTCTCTGATTGACAAAATCCGGGTTATTCCACATCTTCAACTGCGGTACTTTGACTATCGTCGCGTTCCTTTTCTCGTTTCAACCGCCTCCGTTCCTGGCGCTCCCTCAGCTTTCGCTGCCTCTCCTCTTCCTTGCGTTTCGCCTCTTCAGGGTCGACGTTGACGAGATTCATGGTGGTAGCAATGCCCTGCGTAATGGCAAGCTCAATCGCCTCGACCGCGCGGTCTTCGCTTTGTTCGAGTAGGATGCGTTCATCAAGAGGAGGAGTACTTAGCACGTGATCTTTGCCCTGCATATGACTATTAGCGGGATGGCCGATGCCGACGCGCAGGCGTGGGAAGGCGTTAGTATGCAGGTGCCGGATGATATTTTGCATGCCATTATGCCCTGCGGCGCTGCCACCGGAGCGCAGGCGAATTTTGCCCAAAGGGAGATCAAGTTCATCGTAGACCACCAGCACATCTTCCGGCTGCAGTTTGTACCAGCGCACCAGTTCCCCAACCGCTTCGCCGCTCAAGTTCATGTAGGTGAGCGGCTTGGCAAGCACGACTTTCTCCAATCCCAGGTTGCCGCTCGCCAGGATTGCCCGGCCGCGCCGTTCGTTCCATTTCCAGCCGTGCCTGGCTGCCAGTTTATCTACTACGCGAAAACCAACGTTGTGCCGCGTTCGTTCATATTCCACGCCTGGATTGCCCAGGCCAACCACCAGTTTCATTTCATCATCCGCGCCCGGGTTGCCCAGGCCAATCACCAGCTTCATAGAGATAAGGTTAGCGACCATACGCCAGGCGTACCGCCAGGTAATGCGGTAGTCCGGCCTGAATGATCTTCTCCTGCGTCTTCTCGAAATCATACGGAATGCGATAAAACTCGAAGCCGCGCTCGGTATCGTAGATCATGAAGGCTGCGCGCGGGTCCCCATCGCGCGGTTGACCAACGCCGCCGGGGTTGATGATGGCCCGGTAGTCAGGCGGCGCTTCCCAGTGACCTTCTGGTGGAGCAAGCATCTCATTCGTCACCTGGATCATGCTCTCGCTCAGGCCTAACAAAGTCAGGAGTTCTTCAATTTCACTATTCAGCCGCTCTTCCGCTCCCGCGATTTCGTATTCAGGCGTGATCTCACCTGTAGCATCTCCATTATCAAAGAATATCAGAGGTTCCTCTGTGTTCATCTGCTTCGTGAGATCGAGCGCATCATCTCCCGTTATAGCGTCTGACTCCGCAAAAAGAAATGTTTCCGTGGTATCATCTTCTTCCGCCCCGGTTTCGGTTGGCGGTACCTCAGATGCGGTGTCCGGCTCCCCAGCAGGCGCACCAGTGGAAGCGACGTTCTCCTCTTGTGCTGGAGAAGCCGCTTCTACTACTGGAATGCTCGTTTCTTGCGTTTTTATTGAAGATATCTGTGCATCTTCTGCAACAGCAGCAGGTTCATGTTCAGTCGAGGAAACCATTGCCGGGGTTTCATCTTCTTCAGACTTCTTTTCGGGTGTGGGAACATTCGCCGCGCTCTCGTCGTCTTCCTCCGTGGCTACATCATCGATACGCGTAACAGGCGTACCTGTCTCTGGCACATCGGAAACCAGCATAGCTGCCTGTTGCTGAACAGGTGGTGTATTCTCTGCATTGTCTATTGAATCAGGCTCGACAACCTCTGCCGCCTGATCGATAGGAACCTCCTCGATGTGTTGGGCTTCTGGCTGATCTCCGGTTGGCTGCATGGAATATGCTTCTAGCTTCTGCTCAATGATGGTGTTGGCTTCCGCTTCCGATACGGCTACGCCGCTGTTCGGGTCTTTATAGGCGCTCGGAGCGTTTTCGGCTCTGGACTGTACCGAAAGTGTTGATTGCTGCGCGGGTGGGTAAGTAGCCACCATCTCCGTCGTTTCATCGTCTGCACCCTCTTTACTCGCATTCTCACCATTCAATTGATGCTCGCTGCCGTTGGCCTGGGAAAACATCACATGCTCCTCGGTATTGGATAGCGGGAGGGTGGGCGTATTAGCGATGGTGTCGGGTTGAATGAAGATGACAGGCACATGGGTATGCCCGACCAGGCAGTAGCGGGTGCTAAAGTATTGAAAGCTGCGTTCTGCCAGCACTTCCGAGGTCAAATACTCCCATAGAGGGCCAAATGGACTTCCGTGCACCAGTGTACACTCGCCTATTTCCAGGCGTTCTGGTAGATTGGCGAGGAAGGCGCGGTGTTCCTCGGTCAACTGCTCAGCCGTCCACTCGGCGGAGACGCGCGCCGCCGCGCTGAAATCTTCCAGGTCGATCCTGCCTACAGCGGCCCAATCATGGTTGCCCGCAATAATGACATCGGTTCGTTCGCGCAGTTTGAGGATGCATTCGTTCGGATTTGGCCCATAACCAACCAGGTCGCCCAGGAACCAGATCTGATCAATCGGCTCCTTTTCAGCGATCTCGTCGACTTTCGCCAGTACAGCCTCTAACGCTTCCAGATTTGCATGTATATCAGTAAAAATAGCGTAACGCATAGACAATTCACTCATTTCGCACATAGAGTATCGGATAGCAAGGCTATTCTACCATGTTTGGCACGAGCTTGCTAGGGGGTTACTCAGTTCTAACCTAGAAATCCCCTTTCAGGGCATACGTTCTCGGAAATCCCACACTATATGCTATGCGAGGTAGAACCCCATTAAACGCTGGTCGAGGGGAAGCTCATCCAAATCAACCTCGTTTCATCAGGTCTGCACTGCTTAATGATAATGTTGGCGAATTCAGATTTTTGAGCTTAGAACCATTCTAATGTAAGCTAGAACGATGTTCGTTTTTGAATTCGCCAACATTATCATAATGTGGTTGTGCCACTATGTTTCAATCTGTTCTATCCTAGTTATCACCTGCTTCAATACAATTGAACAGTCGCAATCATTTCCGCTGGTAGGCCGGTGTGTTTGTTGTACTGAGTTTATGAACAAAGCACGACGAATACAATTCCCTCTAGCACACCTCACAAGCGGAACTAGCCCCAATCTTCCTAAAGAGAAGCCCTGTGCCTTAATTACAGCAATCTTGACAGCAAAGCCAATCCTCTTATATGCTCAATGCTATGAAGACATCAAAATTTAAGTAAACTGCATATTGAGAAGGAGCATAAAAATGATTGCTGATAACAAGTTCCGAGCAGTTGTTTATCTTTCCAACAGAAAGGAAGGAGCTGATGATCTAAAAAGGCTAGCACTCTTCTTTGATGAAATATATGTTATTTTTGCCGGAGTATACACTATCAAAAAAGAAGTCTTTGACGAGCCAAAACGTTTTGTCACCCATACCGACGGTAAAAAATATCTTCGAGATTTTAATTTCTTTAGAGA
>WNGP01002202.1_pt1 | contig 31441 bp, 30 predicted proteins | sample 5407671 | NCBI WGS metagenome assembly WNGP01 (sample SAMN13153381, study PRJNA577476) | soil metagenome | isolation source: 40 cm soil or saprolite under Garry oak tree replicate 2 | place: USA:California | collected 2016-06-15 | reverse complement strand
TGTGGTCCCCACCGGCGAAGATCACCAGGCTGCCCTGATCCACTTGTGGCACACTTCCCGAGACGGCAGCATCGATCATGGGGACGCCTTTCTCCTTCGCTGCCTGGAAGAGACGACGTGAGGCGTCTGGAGAAACCGTACTCAGATCGATCATCATCGAGCCACCATGCACTCCGGCGAGCGCACCATCAGGGCCGAACATCACGTCTTGCTGGCCCTCGTCATCAGTCACGCAGGCCATCACGACCTGGCAGGTCGCGGCCAGGTCTTTGGGCGTCTGGGCCACCTGCGCACCCCGTTGTCCCAGCGCCTTCGCCTTCTGCTTTGTACGATCATACACGGTCAACTGGTAACCGGCGTCGAGCAGCCTCTGGGCCATATGACTGCCCATGTGCCCCATGCCGATGAATCCAATGCTTGGTTTCATATGGTCGCCTTCCATATTCATCAAAATCCCTCTCTTTCATGCTGCATTTTTCCCTCCTTATGATCTCTTGTCTGAGCGTGAAAGCTCATCCCTTTCAGTTCCATAGCGAGATGCCATTTCCATTATACGATAGATGACATATTCGTTCCGGTGTTCCTCAGAGGCCTTGTCTTACGCGTATCTCGGTCTTAAGCTAAACGGCACTTTCATCTCCTGATTCTCTGTGCTATACTTTCTGAAAGTCAAGCCTGGAGAACCGGAAAGTGCCGCTAGAAGAACTACAAGACGGACGCTATCGCCTGCTCCGCCTCATCGGCCGTGGAGCTATGGGCGAGGTCTACCTTGCTCAGGATACGCGTATCGACCGGCAGGTGGCTATCAAAGTCATTCGAGCCGAGCTTGACGCCTATCCTGACGACACGTCCCAGGATGTAATGCGGCTTTTCCTGCGCGAGGCGCGGACCATCGCCAGACTCAACCACCCGCACATTTTGCCTCTCTTTGACTTTGATGAGGCTCACGCCGGTGGGTCCAGTCCCACCTACATGGTGATGCCGTTCTGCGAGGAAGGTTCATTTGCAGATTGGCTGCGGCAGCGTAAAGACCAGGGATTGCTTCCGCCGCGAGATGTTGCAGAGCTTGTGCGCCAGGCCGCCGGCGCCCTCCAGTACGCGCACGATCATCACATCATCCACCGCGATGTCAAACCGGCCAATTTCCTGATCCGCGGCAATAAGGACAACCTGAATTGCCCCGATTTGCTCCTGGCCGATTTCGGAGTCGCCAAGCTCAGTACGGGTACAACCCGTACTATTCGCGGCACCCCGACCTATATGGCTCCCGAGCAATGGAGTGGCATTTCTGTCCCGGCGACCGACCAGTATGCCCTTGCCATCATGGCCTACCAGTTGCTGGTAGGCCTCCCCCCTTTTCAAGGCGATCAAAACCAGGTGATGTTCCAGCATGTCGCGAACCAGCCGCTGCCTCCCAGCACGCTCAATCCGCATCTCCCGGCCTCCGTCGATGCCGTGATTCTACGCGCACTTGCCAAACAGCCTGCGGAACGCTTCGCTTCCATCTCCGAGTTTCTACGCGCCTCCTCCTCCGCCGTTTAGCTATGCTCAAACGACCGCCCAGGCGCTCGATCCTTCTCTGAAGGCTGTTCTTCCTGCACAAATCGGCGGTCCGGCTTTCGACTCCTCGCTCAGAGCTTTCGACCCCGATGGAAGTAAAGCCATTATTGGCAGCACTCCTGGCTTCTTCACGGGTAGAAATCTTCTACTGATTGCTCTCGCTCTCCTCGTCATTGCGGGAGGCATTAGCTTTTCCCTGGTCTGGTTAAACCAGAAAGCGGTCGCCCCGGCTGCTACACCCACTACACCTACTACTCCTGCTACTCTCCAGGCCACCACCGTTGCCTCGGTCCAGATTCCTACAGGAACCCTGGTGCTCGATGACCCCCTGCGCGATGCCAGCAAGGGCTATCAATGGGATCAGACCACCCTCTCAGGCGGGCGCTGTGCCTTTGCAAACGGCTCCTATCACGTCACCGCTACACAACTCGGGATTATCAGTTGTAACCCCGAAGCTAAAGTCCCGGCCCTGGGCAATCTCACCTTCCAGGTGCAGATGACCATCATCAGTGGCGATGAAGGCGGGCTTGCGTTTCGTGTCAACCAGGCGACAACCCAGTTCTATTATTTTGGCGTCACCAGCGATGGGTCGTATCATCTTGATAACGTTGACGGTGGTTTCAACTTGCCCAATACCTTGCTTCAAGGAAGCAATGCCGCTATCAAGAAAGGTTTGAACGTGTCCAATGTGCTCGCTATTGTAGCCAGTGGCTCTCAAATCAGCCTGTACGTGAATAAGGCGTTAGTTGGCAAGGTGACCGATAGCGCCTACGCCTCGGGCCAACTTGGCCTGGTAGCCGGGGATATGGGGAATACTACGGATGTAGCCTTCACAGATGTAAAGGCGTGGAAACTCTAGAGACCGATTCCTCTCTCGCTCCAGCTTCCTGTACTACTGCCCGATTAGGCTCAGGATCAAAAAGAAAGAGTATTGTATCACAACTAGACTACGCCCTCTTCAACAACTCATCATGCTCGGAACTATAAGGTATCATACGTCCTTCCGGCATCAGTAACAGCGTATCAGGCTGCAGGTAGCGCACGAACTCGACATCGTGCGTTACGGCGATGATCGTCCCGTTGTAGTTGCCCAGCGCCTCACCAATAATATTGCGTGAGAGCACGTCAAGGTGCGTCGTTGGCTCGTCGAGCACAAGCAGGTTCGGCCCGTCAAGCACCATCTTTGCCAGCGCCAGGCGTGTCTTCTCACCGCCGCTGAGCGTGCCCGCCTGCTGGAACACGCGATCCCCACTGAACAAGAAGCGCCCCAGCACCCCACGAACTCGCTTCGCGTTATCCGGCAGCACAGCCGTCGCTTCATTGATCACCGTGCTGCTGTAGTCCAGTCCTTCGTTTTCCTGCGCGTAGTAACCTGTACGTACGCGATCACCCACAATCACTTTGCCCTTGTCGGCCTTCGTCTGCCCCAGGAGTATACGCAGCAGCGTTGTCTTGCCAGCGCCGTTCAGCCCGACAACCACCAGGCGCTGCCTGCGCTCGACCTGGAAACTAATATTGCGCAAGACCTCCTTCGCCCCATAGCGCTTGGAGAGATGCTCCGCCCGCGTCACTACCTGCCCGCTCGCCTGGCGTACCGGAAAATCAATGCTGATACGGCGACTGGCCCGCGGCAGTTTTGGCATACTCGTTTCCAGAGTTGCAATGCGCTTATCGATAGCTATACGCTGGCTCACGCGTGTCGCTCCGAAGCCACGCAGCTTCTCGGAAGTCTTGCGCAGCCGTGCAATCTCCCGTTCCTGGACCTTCTTCGTACGTTCCATCAACGCAAGGGCATCGCCTGTTTGCGTCAGGTAGTTGGAGTAAGTCCCGCGAAACTCCTCCAGCTTGTGAGTGAACTCGTTGAGGTGCAGCACCTTGTTGATACTGCGATCAAGCAGGTCCAGGTCGTGGGAGATGATCAGAATCGCCCCGCTGTAGCGCTCCAGAAAATCCATCAGCCACGCCGTTGCTTCCACGTCGAGGAAGTTGGTCGGCTCGTCCAGCAGTAGGAGATCGGGTGCTTGGAAGAGCAGCCGCACCAGGGCGAGCTTCGTTTTTTGCCCCCCGCTCAGGGTGCTCACATAGCGTTCCAGCGTCACCCCACCCACCTCCAGCCCGGAGATTAGTTGTTCGGCACGGGCATCGGCATCATAGTAGCCCAGGCGGTCCAGTTCGTTCTGTGCCCGTTCAAAACGCACGAGCAGCGCTGGCAGTTCGCCTTCCGTGGCCTGGCCTACCTCGTTGGCCAATTCTTCATAAGTATTGATTGCCACATCCAGGCCAGTGCTGTTAAAGATGAAATCGCGTACAGTGCCTTCGCCTGCCAGCGGATCTTCGTGTGCCACATCCTGTGACAGGTAACCATAGGTACGCGGCAGCATCACCGTCCCACCGCCAGCATCGAGCAGCCCCGCGATGATCTTGAGCAGCGAACTTTTGCCCGCTCCATTTACGCCGATGAGCCCTGCTTTTTCTCCTGGCGCCACCGTGAACGATACATCATCCAGCACGAGGCGCGGCCCATAGGAAAGACGAATATGATTTACTTGCAGCATCGAACCCTTAATGCGTGTCTTAGAAAAATTATCTATTACCATACGTTTATGCTCCCACATTGATAGCATGAGTACTTGCAATACCAGGAAGTTATCTTTGAGCGCCTGAAAATGCCAGCATGAAACAGGAGGCGCGTTCAAGGGCACATTCTTGCTCGTGGATGTGATGGGTGACAGGCGATGCCCAGGGGCCATTCACAACGGGAGAATGAGTGCCCGGCGAGAATACGCCAGGTGTAGAGGCAGCCGTCATAGCTGCCCGGCGAGGGAGGAAAGGAACTGTGTAGATGCTGCAATCAAGAGGAATATACCCGCTCAGGCAGCTCCATAGTGGAGCCAGTAAGCAAGCGCATCAAGTAGTGCCACTTCCTGCCGCGTAAGCCCGGCGTAAGCGCCTACGCGGCCGAGTAGCTCGTCTGGATTTCTACGGCGTAGAGTTTTATGTGTAAGCGTCTCATACAGTCTACCATCTTTGATCGAGAAAAGCACTTCTTCTGCCAGGATAGTATCATCTGAAGACACCGCTGTCAAGCCTGGAATCTTGAGGTGTCACCTACAGAAGTTCCGGTAACTGCTCTGTTTGTGCCCAGTCTGACATAGTATTTGCATACCTTATTATACTGGTAATAGGTCATCCATGTCGGATCGTATCCTCCACCACCATGTGACCCGTCGAAAATTGTATCACCGGCTGTGGACCCCATGTCACAAGTGTCACAACTGTCCCCCACTGGAAATCACACTCCCTGTGACCGCACCTTTGAAATGCCCAAATGTATGCCCCAATGTCCCAAGTGAGACAACTGTCCCAACCACTCCATCATGTTTCACCGAAGCCGCCAAAACTTTCCATATGCATCATGCAAGGTATCTGCAAGCTTTCGGCCCCTGCGCCAGCACCAGTCCTTGAGTCGTGCCCTCTGCTCATACTTCTGAACAGGCAATAATGCCCCGCCCTGGAGTCCCAAAAGAAATATGGTGTGGTATACTATGTGCAACGTAACGTTCCCACTGCCGCGTGCATAAGAAAGGCAATATAATTGGCGGGTACAATCGAGACTAACCCATCGGAAAGCCCGAATTGGCGTAAACATAAAAATGCCTGTCCATTCTATCGTGAACGCTGGTTCCCTCATAACGATGTCATGGCGGGCGAACCAATGTACCAGGTCTTTTGTATGAAAGGTACTCCCCCCGTTTCTCTAGAAGAGCAGGACCGCTGCCTTCATAGCAAATCATGCTGCTGGCGCCTTGCCCAGAAACAGAAAACTGCTGCTGAAGAATTCTCCACGGAAGAAACAGCCCCAAGAGCATCATAGCCCTCTAGATTTAACTGCCCCCACCAGGAATACTACAGATCGTTTCACTGTTATCACTCGCAGGATGGCTTTGTCTACACATCCATCGAGCCGCTAGCTTCAGCGGAGGCAGCGACACCACTTTCTACCACTGGCCAGGAGCCACATGAGGTGTCTCTGTGGCGATACTAAGGAGAAACAACATGCGTGCAGATATAGTCCCAGGCGCCCGCTTCCCAGACTACGAACTGACCGATCACACGAAAACACGGCGCCGCCTGAGTGAACTGCAAGGCAGCGATCCTATGATTTTGATCCTCTCACGCGGGCACTATTGTCCGAAGGACCACCAGCAGCACCTCGAACTCGCGGCCTTCTACCCCAAAATTGCCGTGGCCTACACCCGGATCGTCACGATTTCAACAGATAACATCCTCGAATCCAACGAGTTCCGGGATGCTGTCGGCGCAGAGTGGATCTTCCTATCAGACTCCGGACGCAAGGTGCAGCAGGACCTCGACATACAAGAGTATACAGACCCGTTCCACAATCCGATGATTCCTCACACCCTCCTGCTCGAACCAGGGCTCATCATCTACAAAATTTACAACGGCTATTGGTTCTGGGGTAGGCCATCGCCTGAAGACCTGCGGCAGGACCTGCGCGTAATCACACGCAAAATCCGGCCGGACTGGGATCTCTCAACTCCTGGTCTGCGCGAGAACTGGGAAGGTGATAAAACGTTGCACTACCCCTATAAAGGCCGAGAGTAACTATCCGCCACGAAAGCAAGAGGAGGATTCGCGTGACCGATCAAAGACGACTGCGTTCCGCTCCCGGGGCCATTGTGCTGGTGGGGTCAGGGGAGTACCTGGAAGTAATGAACGCTACAGATGCCTATCTCCTGGAGCAGATAGGGGGAGCGAGCGACGCGCGGATAGTCCTTCTGCCGACGGCGAGCGGCCTGGAGGACCATGGACCGGCGTACTGGAATGGCCTGGGGAAACACCATTTCCACACCCTGGGAGTACGAGAAGTGCGCGCGACCTCGATTATTGATCCCGCCAGCGCTGCTGACCCGGCACAACTGACTTTGCTGAGGAATGCAGACTTCTACTACTTCTCGGGTGGAGACCCTCAGCATGTAATAGAGACACTGCGGGACTCTCCTGCCTGGGAGATTATCAAGACGGCTCATCAACAAGGAGCGGTACTTGCTGGATCAAGCGCCGGAGCGATGGCACTCGGTGGATACACCATCTCTGTGAGACAGGTGCTGGCCGGTGGAAAGCCCACGTGGGTCGAGTCGCTCGGTTTGCTGCCTCAGGTGGTTGTATTTCCGCATTTTGACCGCATGGCGAATTTTGTCGATCAGGCTCTGTTTCAGGAACTGCTTTCCACGCTCCCTCATAGTGTGGTCGCTGTTGGCATCGATGAGAATACTGCTCTCGTGCGTATCGAGGCTCCTGCAAGCGATGAGCCTCTAGCAAAGGCGCGCTGGCAAGTCATGGGACAGCAAACCGTCAAAATGTTTGAGCAAGGTATGGCTCCGCGTATCTTGCAGCCAGGTTCCGAGGTAATGATCTAGAGCGGAGGTGAACCCATCGGGGTGGCCCTGGGCATCACCAAATTCCTTTCTGGATGCCTATGGATTCATCCATGGGGAGAAAAGAAAGACCCCGTAAGGGGAGCCGTTTTTGTGTGGGAACGGCTCAATCCATACCACTCAGGTTTCCCCTTGTGAGTAAAGCTGGCCTCGACAAACTTATGAAGCGGTTTGTGTGTACAGAGCACTGGCTAGACCCCGTTTACTATGGTAGCTGAGGTGGGGGAGGGTAAACCGCCACACTGTTAAAGGATGCCTGCGCTCCACTTGACGAGGTGCCGTGCGCAACGTAGAGGGCGATCTGGCCGCTGGTATAGTTTGTATCATTGATGGAATCTACCTTCGTACCATTGATCAGTAAGACAAGCTGCGATCCTTTCATGATCGCCATGACAGTATTCTGCTGCCCAACAGGTTTGATGGTAGATGAATGGGTAGCATTGACAATAAAGTGTTGCTTCGGCGTGTTGTTGGTGTCTATGTACTCTCTGGCAATGGCATAGCTGTTGTCGCCGTTGATATCGACGCGATAATCATGGTCAAGGTTACTGTCACCCCGCATGTAGATGCCCACGCTGTCATTCTGATCGCCGTGGTTGAAGGTAATGGTAGCTGTGACCGTGAAATCGCTATAGGTGCTATTGCTTGGTAAGGGCTCCGGCAGGATATGGTTCTGGTTGTTCTCTACCAGGACCAGCGCATTGTTAGTAATGTTGCGTGAGAAACCATTGTCATTGCCGGTTGCCCAACCTTTGTTGTTGTTGGCGAAATTGTCGGAAAACAGCGCCTGTTGTGTAGGTACAACGCTTGGTGTCACACCGGGAGAAGGTGTGACATTGGTAGTACCTCCCTGAGACCTTGTTAAAAAGAAGAGTCCACCACCGACTAGTATGACGAGCAAAGCTATGATGCCGATGATTAACCCGACGTTCGGCCCCTTTTTCGGCTGAGGCGCTTGCGGATAGCCAGCTCCATACTGCCCCGGCTGCTGCCCATAGATGCCTGGCACACCTCCATATTGACCTTGCTGCTGTCCATAGGGACCTCCGTAAGGCGTATCAGATGGCGGAGGCGGTATGTAACCCGGTGGGGAATAGCTGTTGGGTGGTGGAGCATATCCCTGGTCCTGCGATCCATATGACGTGCTTGGTGAACCGTATGGCGTGTTACCATAAGGAGAACCACTGTAAGGAGACGAAGGGGTAGATCCAGGTCCAGCATATTGTGTTGGCTCGATTGGAGGCTGACTAGGGCTCGAAGCGCCGGGATACGACGAGCGCTGCGTGGGATCCACTCCACCAGGTTCGGTGTAGCGTGTGCCACAATTACTACAAAACGCTTCGCCAGGGGCGAGTGGAGTCCCGCATTGTTGACATACGCGATTCGACATGCTCATGGTGAACCTTCCTTAAAATGATACTATACAGAGGGCGCAGGTAGCTCTACCTCAACCTCCGGATTGCAACTTAATCAGGTTCTATTATACCCTGTTCTATACGACGAATACAACGACTTTATTTCAGCTTTGCAGGGCATTTTCTAGAGGAGGGAGTATGCATGACCAGCACAATGCTCGCAGCTATGTTCTATGGTCCAATGGATGTCCGCGTCGAACAAAGGCCTGTTCCCCTGCCAGGACCGGCAGAAGTATTGCTGCAGGTAGCCGCCGCCACTACCTGTGGGACCGATGTTAAGGCGTATCGCCGTGGGCACCCCCTGCTCTTTCGCCAGACGCCCGCTGGTTTTGGCCACGAAGTTGCTGGGTTAGTGGCAGATATAGGTGCGGATGTGACACAGTGCCATGTTGGTGATGCTGTTGTGATAGCCAATTCTGCACCATGTCAAAGCTGCTTTTACTGCCGGCGTGGCAGGTTGAGCCTATGTGAGAACCTACAATTCCTCAATGGAGCTTATGCCGAGTATTTGCTGGTTCCAGAACGCATCGTGCGCATAAATCTGTACCATCTTCCTTCAGAAACCTCTTTTACAGCAGCAGCTCTGACTGAGCCGCTCGCCTGCGCACTCCATGGTGTAGATGCCAGCGAAATCAGACAAAACGACACTGTTGTAATCCTGGGCTCCGGCCCACTTGGGCTTTTGCTGGCGGCTGTATCTAAATTACGCGCTGCTCATGTGATAATCACGGGACACGGAACGCAGCGTCTTGCTCTGGCCCATCACTTTGGGGCGGATGAGGTCATCGATGTACAGGCGATGTCTTCGCAAGAACAATATACAGCCATCAGAAACGCAACCGAGGCTCAACGCGGCGCTGATGTCGTCATCGAAGCAGTTGGCACACCTGACACCTGGACACTCGCTGCCAGGCTGGCACGTCCAGGTGGCCTGGTGAATTTCTTTGGAGGATGTCCTTCAGGAACTTCTGTGACCCTGGAGACCCGCCCATTACATTACAGCGAACTGACCATCAAAGGCGTTTTTCACCACACTCCCGCCTATTTCGCGCAGGCTCTGGAACTCATCACGAGCCGTCAAATTGATGTTGAAGCTCTCATAACCGCCTATATGCCGCTTGAGTCTACATTGGATGTTTTTGATCTCCTGCTAAGTAAGCAAGGTGTCAAGTACGCGCTGGTACCCCCTGCCTTCCAGCGGGGTTATGCGCTAGAAGTAGCCCCTCAGTGATCATTTGTGTATATATCGATCATCTGCTGTACACGTACACATGGCAATTAGGCTGAGCGGGTCTTGCGTTGCCTCTCGGCTTTTACGACCGTCGTGCCGGCAGCACGCCCAACGATGATCGGCGTGTCCAATACATCAGCAGCAGATTCGCTAATGTCGGGGCGAGCGACGATCACTTTACGAGCCTCGAATTCTATGCGCCGTGAGGTACGTCCAATTTTGGTAATACGCCCGGTCACCTCTACATAGTCCCCTGAAAACAACGGTGCCAGGAATTCGACGTGTTCATAACCGACCAGCAGTCCTTCATCGCCATCGCAGCAAATTGCAAGCTCTGTTGCTACATCTCCAAAAAGAGAAAGCATATGCGCTCCGTTGACTAACTGACCTCCATAATGAGCATCGCTGGCGCTCATACGTACGCGGATCATAGCAGAGAATTCTGTTTCTTCAGGCATACTATTCATCCTCTCATAGCCTGACGAACGCTCGTCAGGCTGTCACTAGCAACCCTATCTCGTTATGCATTAGTATGTATCAGCTTATTAAGAAAAGCAAGCATTATACATGGTACAATGCGATATAGCCATAACCATTATTAGAGAACCTGGAGTTGTTGCATGCGAAACTATAGTTCCGCGCCAGAACTTACCGATGCCTATATCTCATCTGTGTGGGAAATACTCCCGGGTCACTTGCGACCTGCGCTCTTGCTGCCCGGTCTGGCGTTGTCCGCACAACTTGGTTGCGATCTGCTTATTGCAACGGAGACATTCCAATATACCGGCAGCTTCAAGTTCCGCGCTGCCTACAACCTGCTCTCCGCTATCTCCCACCAGAATATTGTCGCTGCCTCGTCGGGCAACTTTGGTCAGGCGGTAGCCTACGCCAGCAAATTGCTCGGTAAAACGTGTACTGTGGTCATGCCTCGGACGTCGGCCCAGGTGAAGATTGCAGCCGTACGCTCTTATGGTGGCATCACTGACCTGATTGATGTGAATCAGGTCAGTCGCACCGATCGCGTAAAGCAGTTGCTGGCAGAGCAGCCAGGAGCATTTCAGGCACAGGCATATGATGACTACCGCGTGGTTGCTGGAAACTCTACCCTCGGTAAGGATATTCTAAGTGCTGCAAATGTTGATGTTATCGTGGTACCGGTCGGTGGGGGAGGCCTATCCTCCGGCCTGGTTGTGGCTCGCGATTACCTGGGCGCGAGAACTGAGATCATCGGAGCCGAGCCTCTGCCAGGTAATGATGCCGCGCGCTCCCTGCGCAGTGGACAACTAGTTCACAATGAGCAGGAGCCGCCAACGGTTGCAGATGGTGCCCGCACACTGAGCCTGGGTCAGCTCAACTGGGAAATACTGAGACAGGGCCTGGCAGACATCATTGAGGTACCAGATGCATTGACCCTGGAGGCTTTGCGGTCCTATTTTCTGTATGTCAATCTCAAGGTCGAGCCGACGGGAGCCCTCGCACTCGGCGCTTTGCTGGCACATCCCGAGCGCTTCCGGGGAAAGCGTATCTGCTGTGTCGTCAGCGGTGGCAATGTTGATCCCGCAGTGTACACGCAGGCTCTACTGGCCCAGTTGTGAAGGCGCTCAAATGGGATAAAGGGCCAGATTGTTGAATGTTGCCTGTGCTACCGATGGGGTGGGAGCAGGAAGATTCGAGACAAACAGCGCCGCCGAGCCACTTGTGTAGCTGTTATCAGTGACGGTAGTCAGGGTCTGTCCATTCACGATGAACGACATACTTGGGCCATGGGCGATAATCGTGATGTGGTTGACGTTGCCTACTTTTTGAATAGCCGAGTTCGACGTGTAGTCAACGAGCTTGCTGCTCTGCGATTTACCATTGGCGTCGATTGATCCTTTGAAAACCGCGTATGTGCCATCTCCATAGAGTTCGAAGCGGTAGTATGTAGCCAGGTCACTATTCTGATTCGATGCACCGCGAATATATATACCATACCCATTATTCGGATCGCCTTTTGAGAGCTGACCGTTAACGTTCAGTTGGAAATTGCTATAGATTTTGCCACCGGGCAGTAACTCATAGAGGAGCCTATTATTGTCATCCTCAAGCACCATAGAGCCACCACCAACTTTGACAGAAAATTTACCGGCGATGCTCGTGAGATCCCAGCCGTTCTTGTTATCTTGGAAAGAATCGCTGAACAAGGGAGGTTTTGAGGGCGTGGCGTTGGGTGCAGCCGTTGGTGTTATAGAAATAGCTTTACTACTGTGGTCAGTTATATACCTATACCCGAAGAATCCACCTCCGATCAGGACCAGTAGAAGTATAATGATGCCCATAATGAAGCCGATGCTCGGCCCACCTTTGCGCGGCGGTTGGTTATACCCTGCAGGGTTGTAACCGTTCATGATATCCTGCTGAAATCCCATAGTCGGTGCTGCAGGTGGCGCAGAATAAGAGGATGGTTGTTGTACAATCCCACTGCCATAAGGGTTATTGGGAGCAGTTGATGACGGGATCTGTCCCCATTGCTGTCCTGCAGGTTGTACTCCTCCATAATTTGTCTGTGGAGATGGTCCACCCCATGATATGCCAGGAGGAGGTGTTCCTGCTGCGGATCCGCCTGCTGGTGCCGGCGAATTATATTGGCCACAGGTGTTGCAATACACTTCACTGGGTGTGAGCGCCCTCCCACAGCGCTGGCACAACCGGGCAGATGGATACGTCGAGGACATACAAAACCCCCTCAAATACTGTTTGGTGACGTGTTAGCATAAGGTCCCCCATAATGCTTTTGCTGAGTATCTCATATTCACGGCAAGTTGTCTACTGGTAATATCTAATCAGCTTTGGATTCCTCGAGTCGCATCTCTATTAGCGTATAGATATATACTGCTTGATTGCGTAAATTTCCTCACAAATGTAAATCTCTTCATGTACTGGAAACTTACCGGGAAGCGGTTCTGCCCTTCTTGATAATGGACAAGCCTTCGTTTTTTCGTCGCCCTTCAGAGCCAGGGCAGAATGCCGATTGATATATTGCTATGTCTAGCATGCCAAGATGATAAACCATGATATACAGTGCGCTTTATGCGTTTTGGCACGATTGTTGCAGTGTAGGACGATGGAAAGCTTTTACCATCAGATAGTTATTCCCCAAGCTGTGTAAGTACATGTGAAGAAGGAGCACCCACGATGGGAGCAAGAATAGCGAAGGTGTATTTTAGCGTTGATACTATAAGCGATCCTACTCCTGTACTATTAAAGAAGAGCCGCGCCAAAAAGCGCGATACCTACGTGGATAGTGACCTGTACACCGACCTTGACCTGTATGATGAATATGAAGGTGAGTTTGAGGACAATGAAGAGGATCGAAGAGGAGCCATCGATGACGCTGTCAAGCAGTATTTGAAAGAGATTGGCACCTATCCCCTCCTGACGGCAGAACAAGAGCTGATACTTGCCGAGCGCGTCGCGCGTGGAGACCAGCGGGCACGTCAAAAGCTGGTGGAGGCCAATCTCCGCCTCGTTGTCAGTATTGCGAAGCGCTACTCAAATCAAGGATTACCACTCCTGGACATGATCCAGGAGGGCAATATAGGCCTGATGCGCGCTGCGCAGAAATTCGACTATAAACGTGGTTTCCGCTTCAGTACCTATGCTACGTGGTGGATTCGGCAGGCTATCAGCCGCGCTATCGCAGAACATTCACGTACCATTCCTCCGAGGTAGGGCTGCCAAAAGAGCGAGTGGTTGAACTGCTGAACATGGCTGAACAGCCTATCTCGCTTGATGCTCCGGTGGCTGATGATGAGCAGTATCACCTGGCCGATATGCTGGAAGACATGAGCATGATGGGACCGGCTGACCAGGTATCACAGCAGTTGCTGCGTGACTACATCGAGAAGGCGATGGCCGTGCTGACTCCACGTGAACGCCGCATTATTGAGATGCGCTACGGTTTGCAGGATGATCACTATCATACACTGGACGAAGTAAGTGCTGAGTTCAAACTTACTCGCGAACGTATTCGCCAGATTGAGGTCAAAGCTCTCCGTAAGTTGCGCTATCCTGAACGCTATTGCGGCTTACAAGACTATGTTCATGTGTAGATAGCTTCTCGTACCAGGGCGACTTTCCTGTCGCCCTGGCCTATTTATGTCCTGGCTGCTACACCATTCGCTGTTGCCTGCAAGTAAGCATGAATGAATGGATCAATATCGCCGGCCAGATAGCCTTCTGTATCACTTGATTCGTAGTTTGTGCGGTGATCCTTCACGATGTTGTAGGGGTGTACCGTCACCGACCGAATCTGTGTGCCGAAATCAGCCTGCACAAACTCGCCTTTGAGTTTAGCTGCCTCCTCTTCACGCTTCTTTTGCTCCCGTTCGTAGAGCCGAGCCTTGAGCAGTTTCATGGCTACCTCGCGGTTTTGTATCTGCGACCGCTCGTTCTGGCAGGTGACCACGATGCCTGTAGGAATGTGGCGTATGCGTACTGCCGAATCTGTCTTGTTCACATGCTGCCCACCGGCACCGGTCGAGCGATAGGTATCTATATCAAGATCTTCGGGCCGGATGGTAATCTCGATGGTGTCTTCGATATCCGGCATGACTTCGACTCTGGCAAATGACGTATGCCGGCGATGCGCTGCATCGAAGCGGGACAGTCTGATGAGCCGGTGTGTGCCTGCCTCGGAACGAAGATATCCGTAGGCATAGCGTCCTGTAATTTCGACCGTAGCGCTCTTGATACCAGCTTCTTCACCTTCATTGTACTCGTAGATCTCGGCCTTGAGGTTATGTTTTTCTGCCCAACGTAAGTACATACGCAGGAGCATCTCTGCCCAGTCCTGAGCATCGACGCCCCCACTGCCTGCATGAATACTCATGATAGCAGCGCGCGCGTCATGTTCTCCGCTCAGCATCAGCGCAAATTCAAGTTGCTCGACCTTTTTCTCAAGTTCGGCCACGGACTCTCCGATTTCTATCTGCATGCTTTCATCTGGCTCGCCCTCCAGCAATTCGGCTAACCCGTGCAGGTCATTCAGTTGTGAGGCGATGTCTTCCCAGGTGGAGACTTCTTCGCGCAGAGCATTTAACTGCTGCATATGCGCCTGTGCTTTGCGGTTATCTAACCAGAAATCTTCGGCCAGGCTCTCTTCTTCGAGTCTGGTTATCTGTTTTGCCTTATTCGCCAGGTCAAAGACGCACCATGGTTTCATGGACGCGCCCTTGCAGGCGGTCGATTTGTGTTGTGAGTTCGTTCATACCAAACATTGTAACACGTTCTATGGCATTTGCATACACCTTGCTGTGTCCCCTACACTTTTGAAAAACTGCTCCTGAGAAGCTTCCAGGCACCATCCTGCTGCCCAACGATATAGCTGCCCTGGAAGGTGCTCACCTGGGTTCCCGTTGAGGTTGTCTCGGTCGCAAGGATGGTGAGGTTTACTGTGACCGTGCCATCGGCGTTTGGCGTTATGGGACCAAAGGTGATATCGGTGACCGTGCCATCGGCGTTTGGCGTTATGGGACCAAAGGTGATATCGTCGTGCTGCGTGTTCGCATAACCACTGGCGAACTGGTCGTAGGTCGGAGGTGGATGCTGCGGATCTCTCCCCCACAGATTGTAGGCGTCCTGGTAGTCTCGCTTGTTGATATCGTCGTAATACTGCTGAACAAGCGCTTGCGCTTGTTGAGAGGGAGAGGGGGTAGGAGGAGTTGGAGTACCGCTATTGCCCAACCAGCCATTTTGCCGCAGCACAACCAAAGTCGTGCCACTGACTATGACGAACAAAACGAGCAAAATAATAAGTAAGACAACCGCTCCGCCTTTTTTCCGTCGTTTCGCTGGTTGAGCAGGCGCATACTGGTCGGAGACATGCTGGTAGCCAGGGCTCTCCTGAGAAGGAAAGCCAGACTGTAATGCTGACGGATTGCGATAGGAGTATGGTATAGGCGTTTCGGGTGCATAAACTTCTGCCGGTATCATACCGGCAGGTTCATTGCCTGCTGATGCGTTGCCGTGTAACACGAGTTTCTGCTGCCCGGGAGTTGATGGGGGGCTGGCAGGATGTTGTGACTGTGGTGTACCAGGAGCATGCCTGGGGAGCGATGAAGCAATTGTAGGCGCATCAGTACCCACATCCTCTGCGCTCAGGTCGGGCTCTGTGACCGCGCCGCAGTTGGGACATGTCAAGTCCTTGGGAGATAACAAACTGCCGCATTGACCGCAAAAGACCATGGTGATACCCCTTTCAAGCCTTACAGGGCATTCCTTGCTTGCTGCTGTGAACTCGATTTCCTGTCTTTTAGCCGTCCCGCCTGCTTTACTTTCTGTACTTTCTCGTCCCGATTCAATGCAGGTAGTATACCATGTAGCGCGGCGTCGACAACATCATCCATGCGCTCAACAGGCACAATATGTAGATCGTGGATGACTTCACGTGGTACATCTTCCAGGTCTTTCATATTGCGTTTGGGTAGAATAAACGTTTTAATGCCTGCTCGGTGCGCAGCCAGTACCTTCTCTTTAACGCCGCCAATGGGTAAGACCCGACCTCGCAGCGTAATTTCGCCGGTCATGGCAACATCGCGGCGAGTTGCACGTTTCGTCAAGGCCGAAATCAGTGCAGTGGCCATAGTGATACCTGCTGACGGGCCATCCTTGGGTATGGCCCCGGCAGGCAAATGCAGGTGGATATCATATTTCTCATAGAAGCGATTTTCAATGCCAAGCTGTCCAGCACGAGACCGCGCGTATGAGAGCGCAGCCTGGGCCGATTCTTTCATTACGTCACCAAGCTGTCCCGTCAGGATCAGATTACCGCGCCCATCCATCAGTGTAGCCTCTACGGTTGTCAAATCGCCCCCCGCGCTTGTCCACGATACTCCTGTAGCGACGCCCACCCCGTCCTCCTCTTCCGCCTGTCCATAGTAGTGTTTCTGTGGACCGAGGTAATCATGAATTTTATCGGCGGTGATTTTAGTCCTGCTACGTCGTCCTTCAGCTACTTTACGCGCTACTTTACGCAACACTGACGCTATTTCTCGTTCCAGGTTGCGTACGCCCGCCTCGAAGGTATATTCACGGCTGATATAACGTACGGCTTCGTCACTGATTTCTAATCGAGCAGCAGTAAGACCATGTTCGCTCATCTGCCTGGGGATGAGGAAACGACGAGCAATGTGCAGTTTCTCTTCTTCAGTGTAACCGGGCAGTTCAATGACCTCCATACGGTCACGAAGCGCTGCAGGGACGGGGTGCAAAATATTGGCAGTCGTGAGAAAAATGACCTGTGAGAGATCATAAGGGATCTCGAGGTAGTGATCGGAAAAAGCGTGGTTCTGCTCCGGGTCCAGTACCTCGAGCAGTGCTGCCGCAGGATCTCCACGGAAGTCTGAGCCGATCTTATCTACTTCATCCAGTACAAACAGGGGATTGATGGTGCCAGCCGTTTTCATTGTCTGGATGATGCGGCCAGGCAATGCCCCGACGTAGGTACGGCGGTGCCCGCGAATCTCGGCTTCATCATGCACACCTCCCAGTGATAGGCGCACGAACTTGCGGTTGAGCGCCTGGGCAATCGAACGTCCAAGAGAGGTCTTACCCACCCCCGGCGGTCCCACAAAGCAAAGAATAGGGCTACGCATGGAATGAGAGAGCTTACGCACAGCAATATATTCGAGGATGCGCTCTTTTACTTTCTCCAGGCCGTAATGATTCTCTTCAAGAATGATTGCAGCTTCCTTGACATCCAGGCGATCAATAGTGGCTTTGTCCCAGGGTAGGCTGACAAGCCAATCGAGGTAGGTGCGGATTACTCCTCCATCGGGAGCCATAGATGGTAAAGCATTGAGGCGGTTCAGTTCTTTATTCGCCCGTACTTTGACCTCTTCGGGCATGCCGCAGGTAAGTATCTTCTCACGCAGTTCCTCGTACTCCTGTATAGCAGGATCGGTCTCGCCCAGCTCTCGTTGAATAGCTTTGAGTTGTTCACGTAAAAAGTATTCACGTTGTGTTTTATCAACCTCTTGTTGTACCTGATTATGAATATGGGTTTCCAGTTCCAGAATATTGAGTTCTTTAGATAGCAGAATACTGATCTTTTGCAATCGTTCTTCAACATTGAATGCTTCCAGAATGTCCTGGCGTACGGGAATAGATGGTTCAAGAGAAGAAAGAATAAAGTCCGCCAACCAGCCTGGCTCGTCAATATTCATAGCAGTAATATAGGCTTCATCAGGTAGCGTTCTGCTCAGTTTAACGCACTTTTCGAAAAGAGCCAGCACCGCACGTAGCAGGGCCTCCAGTGCCAGAGTCCGTTCTACCTCTTCATGCACAGTTTCTACGCGTGCACGCATGAAAGGTGTTTGCTGTGTGTATTCAAGAAGTCGCAAACGCCTCTGCCCACGGATAAGGATACTAGTCGTACCATCAGGCATCTTTAACAGGCGATCTATGCTTCCCTCTATGCCTACGGCATACATATCGTCCGGGCCCGGATCCTCCGTCTCTTCGTTCAATTGCGTGACCACAAACAAGGTCCGATCCTTGCTCATGGCATCCTCAATAGCCTTCATTGATTGGTCACGCCCCACGAACAGTGGTGTGACCACGTTAGGCATCAGAACAGTATTGCGGATGGGCAACAAGGGAAGTTCCAGCACTTCTGTGTTCGTCTCTTGTGGTACATACAAGACACCCTTTAGCGAGTTATGTTCGCTTTCAGACTGCTCTTTGGCGACAGCCCGGGTGCCTCTCTTTGTTGCCATGCGCGCTTTCCTCCTCGGTGGATATGAAGATCTCTATTTGGTGCTCAACAGATTATAACGTATGAGCATTGATGAGGCAACGGAGCGTGGTGTGATAAAGTTCACAATTTACAAGAACGTTTTATTTCTGCATGTCATTCGTTTCTTGTTTTTTTACTCCAACAGCTTCGCCATGTAATATTCATCGACATACTGGCCATCCATGAGAAGAGATTGCTTCTTGACTCCCTCGATCTCAAAACTCTGTCTCCTGTATAACGCTATTCCTGCCTCGTTATGGGTCATGACTGTAAGTTCAATCCTGTCTAGCTTCAGATATGCCTGGTACTCGTACTCCAGGGACAAGACAGGTATTTGCATGCCTTCGACTTCAACGAATTGTTTGTAACGCTCGAGGGCTACTGGCTCCTCCCACGTGCCATCTTCAAGCTGCTTCGAGATGTCGCCCATGATCTCCACTTTGATACCATCAATCATCAAAGCTCCAAAGTGCGAGCGAATATTCTCCGCAGAGGAGAAGGCCACCTGCCTGGTTACGTCTTCGGAAAATAGACGCTCGATCTCGTAGGCCCCGGCTTCATCAGTCTGGAGGTCGATATCGTGAGGGGAGACAGGCACTTTCTGGAGTGCAAAGCCAAGGCTTCCCGTCACAACCCAGTTTATGTAACTGTCCTTTAATCGTGTATATATCTGGCGCAGAACATTGAGGTAAAAGGGATCTATGTTCATCTGAAGAGAGCTAGTAGCGAACGCTGCTCCTCTGAAAGGAGCAGCAAGTTGTTGACCTGCCTGGGATATATCTCAGCCCTGTCCCAGAGTACCCCGATCACGCTCGTAGCCGCGCCTATCTTAACGTTGCGCTCACGTAGCACCTCAACCAGCTTGTGGGCATCAAAGAGAAAAACCGACTCAATGGTCCAGGGATTGGCAAGATTACGCATCGTCGCTACTCCTGACTTTGGCCCTGCGAACACAAGATAGTAATCGGGTAAGGAATCTGGCTTGATGCTCAGTTCTCCGTCGCGCCTGACATACCATTGGATATCAACGCTGTGCCCGGCTAGCGGTCCATAAGTAAAATGACCGTAGCTATCCTTATGCGAGGCCGATTCTTCGAGCGTGATGCCGAAAACGGCAGAGGCAATATACTCCCCAACATCTTGAAGGTGTGTAGGGCGCCCTATAATGTTGGCAATTTTGCCGTCAACGGTATTGCGAGATTTCAGTAGACTCGCCAGAAATTGTAGATCATCGCTCATGCTGAGCCTCCATTCCACTGGTTATCAGGCCGCGCCCTAAGACCTTGTGCGTTTACGCCTGGAGAGGATGTCAATCTGGGATGGACAATATACCTGCTCGCATTGTACCATCATTGCCAAAGCGCTCCAGCCTCTGAATCGTTTCGCGGATATCTGCCTGCTCTAACCCGGCCAGCAAAGAACGGCCTTTCTCGCTCAAAACAGAAAGACCTGCTCCTGTGGTCTTGACTAGAGAGCGATATTGCACAGATCGAAAGCCTGTTTCAGGGCCGCGATAGGATCACCCAGCGGGAGAAACTCCTGGCCGAGATAGCCAGTGTACCCGGTTTCCAGAAGAGTGCGAACAATGGGCGCATAATTGATTTCCTGGGTTTCGTCAATCTCATGGCGTCCGGGATTGCCCGCAGTATGATAGTGCGCGAAATACGGATGATACTGACGAATCGTGCGGATAATATCACCTTCCATAACCTGCATATGATAGATGTCATAGAGCAGCTTTACACGGGGAGAGTTCACCAGGCGACAGACCTCTACTCCCCAGGCCGTATGGTCACACTGGTAATCGGGGTGATCCACTTTACTGTTCAGGAGTTCGATAGCGAGTGTGATGCCCGCGTCCTCAGCGGCCTGCGCGACACGCGAGAGTCCTTCCGCCGTTATCTCAATACCTGCTTGATCACTCAAACCCTGACGATTGCCGCTAAAGACGATAATTGTGGGAATAGACCACTGCTCGGCAAGGTGCAGAGCGGCGCGAAGCTTTTGCTCAAGATCAGCATGGTGCTCTCGCCGGTTCAACCCCTGCTCAATCGAGAGTCCTGCATTGGTGGAGACAATGGAGAGACCATGCTCTTTGATCAGAGGCCAGTACACTTGATCAACCAGTTCAATACCCTCATAGCCAATGTCCGTGGCAGCGCGCACCAATGTCTGTGGTGATAGCTCTCCCTGAGCAAAGCACCACCAGGAAACTGATTGTTTCAGACGATGCATGTTTTCCTGCTCTTTTCTTCTCTGTTTTCTCTACAGCCAGGTCCAATCGAAAAGAGCCCCCATTGCAGTGGTACGCTCCTCGCGCAACAGGCGATAGGCCTCCGCCGCATCTGCTGGCGAGTAGCGATGGGTAATCAGGTCCGTGACTCGCATCTCGCCACGCAACAAGTAGATATAGAAGAGATCAGCCATGCGCTGGTGACTCCAATACGCGTGATCCGTTGACTGCACTGGTGGATTGCTATCATGCGCCCCAAGAATGGAGAGTCCTTTCGTCACCACGTCACCCGTCAAATATTGAGCAGAAGGCGACCCTGTATCTCCGAGCAGGACAAGCCGGCCAAAGCGCCTGGGCAGGGCCAGTGCGCTCCCCAAGACACGCGGGCTTCCGGTGATATCATACACAATGTCAGCCCCAGCTCCTTCCGTCATGTCGAGAATGGACTCGCGAGCGTCTTCAATGCTCATAGGAAGAATAACGGTTGCTCCATGCGCCTGTGCCATCTCCAGACGTGGTTTGCTGACATCGACTGCAATGATCTGCCGCGCACCCAGCAGACGAGTGTATTGGACGGTGAGTTGACCCAGGAGTCCAAGTCCAATCACCACTACGACCTCTCCCAACTTATGCTCAGCACGGCGGACTCCATTCTGCACAATCGTTGCCAGACCGAACCAGGGAGCATCTTCATCAGCGATCCCGTTGGGGACAGGATAGAGGTCATTGGTAGAGACCGTGACAAACTCGCTGTGGGGCCGGCGTACCCCAAAACGATCTCCTTCATGAATCTGATCGACATCCGGTCCGACCGCCACAACCTCTCCGACCATAAGATAACCGGGATAGAAAGGATAGGTGACCCAACGATCCCAATGCGAACCTTGTTCAAATAGGCGACTCAAGCAGATGCTCTCTGTTCCTGTACTAATCAGCGTCTTTCTCGCCTTGAGTATGACTTCTCCTGCTCCAGGGTCTCGCACTGATTCCTTTATGAACTCAACCTGGTCTTTCCCGGTGAAAACGATATTGCGTGAGAGCATCGAGTTATCCTCCGCATGTTTATGAATTGGACAAATTGAGCATCATCCATGTTTAGTCCTCTCCTGCCTCGTTAAATCATCCTGTGGCCACCGCCGACGAAAAGCAATTGCCTGGTGATGAGAACGACTTTTCCCTCCAATCCGGTATGAATCATAGCTCACTCCTTGACGGACAGGCTTTTCACCTGGCGTACTATCGCAATGCGCTGCTCGGCCAGCAGATCGGCAGCGCGGTAGGTCGGCACACCCTGTTCCCTGGCTAGAGCGATCACTTTTTCCGTTGTCTCGTAGATACGTGAGACGGTCTCCATCGCCCGCTGCCGGTTGAAGCCCCCAGGATTGAGACTGTCCACGCCAAACATTGCCCCTCCAGCGTTGACAATATAGTCGGGGGCATACAAGATGCCGCGTTGTGCCAGCATCTCGCCGTGCCGGTCTTCGGCCAATTGGTTATTGGCCGAGCCACATACGATTTTGCAGCGTAACCCCGGCAGCGTCTGGTCGTTGAGCACGGCACCAAGGGCGCAGGGGCAGTACACTTCGACGTTAAGCGCGTGAATCTCTTCGGGATATGCCACTTTCACGTCATACTGGTGAGCGATTTGTTCGACCTTTGCCTGTTCAATATCAGCAATGGTGACGACAGCTCCTTCCTTAACCAGCAGCTCAGCGAGATGTTCCCCTACCGCGCCTACGCCCTGGATGGCAACGGTGCGGCCCTGGAGATCGGGACTGCCATAAACCTCCTTCAGACAGGCGCGCATTCCCTGCATAACGCCGAAAGCCGTGGCAGGCGAGGAGTCTCCGGGTCCACCCCACGACTCGGGAACAGTGACCACGTACGGGGTCTCCATACGTATTATCTCCATATCGCGCAGGTTGGTGCCGACATCGGGTCCTGCCAGGAACAGACCTCCCAGGCGGTGCATGAAACGCCCCAGGACGCGGAACATTCCTTCGGTCTTGTCTCGTTTAGGATCGCCGATGACGACGCATTTTCCTCCTCCTAGGTTAGCGCCTGCCGCGGCCCATTTATACGTCATGCCGCGGGCCAGGCGCAGTGCGTCCTTGATAGCATCGGCTTCCGTCTCATAATGCCACATACGGATGCCACCACCGGCAGGTCCGAGAGTGGTATCGTGAATAGCAAAGATCGCCTTCAAACCCAGACCTTTATCCTGGCAGAAGAAGAGGTTTTCGTAGTCATGCTGCTCCATAAAATCGAAAATAAAGCCTTCCATCGTCATGCTGTTGTACCTTTCTTGATGCTGATAGTTCGATATGCTTCCAGTGTAGGCTGCTAAAAATATGCGGACAAGCGCCAATCCGGCTTTTTTGTGTGCTGGTTTATGGAACAACTCCCAGATAGAATCATCTGTATTGAAATGTCCCTAGAAATCCATTGTGCCGGGTTTATGCGTACAAAATCAAGCTTTAGCCGCCAGGTATGTGCGTAACCGTGTACACAGAGAAACTATCTCTTGAGGACCACCGTGGGGAGCACCGGGCCATTCATCGACATGCACGCCCCAGTACTCGCGTGGAGCCCCGGGATAGCGGGGTATAACATGCATATGAAAGTGGGGTACGCCATCTCCTATTACAAAAGCATAGATGTGCTCCGCTTTCTCGCTGTCCCTTAGAGCGCGGCTGATGTGCGCAGCTAGCGAACCTACTGCCTGCGCCTCAACATCCGTCAGGTCTGCCAGGCCTGGAGCATGGCGTTTAGTTTCGACCATGATATAACCCAGATAAGCAGCCTGTCCCTCTTGCGTCCCGGCATGTCCTGCATAGAGCAAATCGTCCTCGTAGATAGCCCCACCAGGTATCGCGATCTCGTCCTGGTGCTTGCGGCAGATAAAACAATCAGCTGGTTTGGTATTTATTTCTGTCATACTGTACCAGTACCTTCGTAGGTGTGATAGCGCCGGTTGCCAGTTGTTCAAAAGTAGCAGCCAGGTCGTCGGCCGTTGTATGGTAGTTAAATATCTGCTCGATATTGTAAGAATACCTGCGTACCACGTCAAAATACCAGCGTGCGTGTTCCTGGTAGTCCCAGCCATCGCTCGACCCCACAACCCGCAGTTCTTTCTCGTGGAAGGCCGGCGCCAGAACGAGCGGTTCGAGATTGCCATCGGCCAGGATACAGATGCGTCCTTCAGAGCACATGCTGTTTTGCAGTAACTCGAAAGCTGCACTGCGGCTGGAACATTCGAAGCCGGTGTCATACCGGCTGTTCATGGTCTCTATTTCTTGTGGTGACATGGCCTTTCGCGTGCCCATTTTTACTGCCAGGTTCCGCTGTTCCGCGCGGGGTTCGACTATATCGACAGCCTGTACTCCCATGGCTTTGTGCATAAAGATGGTCAGCAGCCCAATGGCACCGGCGCCGGTGATGAGTACTGTCTCCCCAGTCTTAATGCCGACTTTGCGTATACCCTTGCTGACATCGCAGGTCAGGATGGCAAGCAGTGCAAGTACGTCAGGAATCCCCTGGGGGACTGCAATCGCTTTGGCTTCTGGAACAATGCCATGCGTACGATGGCCGTAGAAGGCAACTACCCGGTCTCCGCTATGGAGGTGCTGCACGGCTGAACCACACGCAACGATGGTGCCTGTACTCTCATATCCTGTCATCTGTGGATAGCAGACAGGATGAGTGCTGCGAGTAGTACCGCAGTAACGAGGTAATTCGCTGCCAATGCTAATGGCGCCTGCCGTAGTCTGTACCAGCACTTCATTCGGCTGTAATGGAGGTAACTCCTCAGTTACCCATTCCAACTGCCTCGGCGCTACAAGCAACATCGATTGACGACGCATGACTTCCTCTTCCCTTTACTTCTCAATAAAGAACCTCATGATCGGTCGCCGCTCCGAGCGTCTCTCTACCTCTATAAATCCTGCCTGGAAGAAAGCGGACACAACGCCAGTGAAGTTGGAGACGGGAGGCAAGCTTTTTCCCTGCGCTTCGACCGGGTAGCCTTCGACGATCTTTGCGCCATGCTCTCTAGCGTAATTTACGGCCGCCTCCAGCATCTTGACCATCATTCCCTGGTGCCTGAAGGGTTTGGCGACGAAGAAACAAACTATCGACCAGACGGGCTGATCGTCAACTCTTTTTAAGGTACGAGACCGCTCTAACGATGGAAATGCTTCTCTGGGCGCTACAGAGCACCAGGCGATGGATTCTCCTCCGGCGTATGCGAGGATGCCGGGGACTTCTCCGGCATCCACTATAGCCTTGAGACCCTTTTTCTTTTCCAGGCCAGTTTGTGTGCCGAAGTCGGAGCGTGACAACCTCCACCACATGCACCAGCAGTTGCCGTAGGCTCCATGTTCTCCGAACAATGTTTGCAGGTCTTGCCAGCGCTCAGCAGTTACCGGGTAAAACGCCAGATCTCGAAGTGATGCTGATTTAGAAGGCATTTCTGTTCTCCTAAGTAAGTCTTCATGAAGTGGCTGAGGACGATTAACCTCTAATTTTCTGGAACGACAAAGGAGTTCGTGCAGTTGTCATAATGCACATTCTACCACTTGTTTGATATCGAAACCCTACAGGCTCTGGATCAAAAAGTTATTGGTGAGCGCTATGTTCCGCTAATTTTACCATACCATAACGTATAATAAGGGTCGGAAGATGTGGAAGAGCTTATGCCAGCTCTTCAGTTTCTCGTATGCCAATTTCACGAGAATGGGACGTTCACCTAGTGAGGCGCATTACCTCTGCTTTCCCGTCCTGATCGGGGAGAGAAGCGAACTCGTAATCAGATTGTATCAGGCGCACTTTTTGCGTATCAGCAAGGAGCCTTGACCATGCCAGATCCTACACTTTGCGTGCTTACCCAGCACAATGACAACAGCCGTACCGGCGCGTATCTCCAGGAAACTCAACTCAACACTTCCAACGTGAACCAGAATCAATTCGGCAAACTTTTTACCTACCAGGTGCAAGGTCATGTCTATGCACAGCCGTTATATGTGAACGGCATCGACATACCCGGCCAGGGTACACACAATGTGGTGTACATCGCGACAATGCATAACATCATCTATGCCTTCGATGCCGATGATCCCGATGCAGCCATCTCACCACTCTGGGCCAGGCCGCTAGAAGATTCGGTGCCCCTCCCTAATCCCAATATTGGCCCCACTCACCAGGGGCAGGCTGTGGTCAATGGAGTCCCTCGCTATCGTGATATTGCCAATGAGGTGGGCATTGTAAGTACACCTGTCATATCTCTTGATCACAATGCCCTCTATGTCGTCGCCTTTACCAGGGTGGCAAATGGCTATGCTCACAAGTTGCATGCCCTGGACCTGGGGAGTGGGGCGGATCTCTTCGGCGGCCCCGTGCAGATAGCAGGGAATGTACGGGGGACTGGCTACGATAACCAGAACGGCAATATCGTCTTCGCCGGTAACCGGCAGATCCAACGCGCAGGTCTGCTGCTGCTCAATGATGTCGTCTACATTGCCTTTGCATCATATGGCGATCAAGACAAATACCATGGCTGGGTGTTTGCCTACAATGCTACAACGCTGCACAGACAGGCTATCTACAATACAACTCCTAACGGCCAACGAGGAGGCATCTGGCAGGCCGGGCAGGGATTGGCCGCGGATAGCAACAACCACATTTACTTTATGACCGGCAACGGCACCTTTACAACCGATGGGCGAGATGTAAGCTGTACTATTGTAAAACTCAACCCTAACCTTTCAATCGCCGACTGGTTCACGCCGCATAACACTGCGCAACTGACGGCGATCGATTGGGATCTTGGCTCCTCCGGAGTGTTGCTGATCCCCGATACCAATCTGCTGATGGGAGGGGGAAAAGAGAGTAAATTGTACCTGATCCAGCGAGATCATTTGGGTCATTTCAATGCTGCCAATGACAATCAGATTGTGCAGAATTTCTTAGTCAACGCTCCGAATCCCAATGACAAAAAGACCCACCATATTCACGGCGGCCCCGTCTACTGGAACGGCCCGAATGGTGCGTATATCTATGTGTGGTCCGAAAACGACTGTCTGAAGGCTTATCAAATGACCAATAGGCAGTTCTTGACGGCTCCGATTTCGCACTGTGCAACGCTCGATCCACAAAATGTACCTGGTGGAAGCTTTGGTATGCCGGGGGGAGTAATGTCCATTTCTGCTAATGGCAATGCAGTTGGCAGCGGAATCGTGTGGGCCTCGCATCCTTATAACGAGGACGCTAACCAGAAAGTGGTGGACGGTATCCTGCGCGCCTACGATGCTTCTGACCTGGCAAACGAACTGTGGAACAGCAAGCAAAACTCCGACCGTGATGACCTGGGGAAATACGCTAAATTCTGCTCTCCGACGATTGCCAACGGCAAGGTATACATGGCTACGTTCTCAGACAAAATTATGGTCTACGGTCTTCCGTCCTAAACCAGCAGCGGAAGCAGCTGGCGAACTGTCATCATGAATGCGGCGCGGATGCCCCTGCGTTGCAACCAGGAGAGGAAACGCTGCCTTCTGTTGCACACAGGCCCGTGTCAAGTCAAATGAAAATGTTATCGGGAAGGCCGTAGAGGACCCTGATGAAAAAAGCAAAACGTGAGCGACGGGAACGCACCGATAACTGGGAGCTGAAGCAGCCAATGGTGCCGTTGGCCCGAGCCAAAAACAGCCAAGATGAGGTGCCCTGCTCGTCTTTTTTCATCAGTGACGGTAGATAAAATCCGGCATCGCCTCGTGGCCCTGGTTTACCGCACGTACTACATTTATAATCATGGCATGGTTGGGCGATAGCTCGCATACCGGATCGGTAGCTGCGGCATCGCCGGTGAGTTGGAAGGCCTGGCAGCGGCAGCCGCCGAAGTCAATCGCCTGGCGTGGGCAACTGCGGCATGGTTCGGGCATCCAATCGCTGCCACGGAAGCGATTGAACATGGGCGAGTCATTCCAGATCCAGCTAAGCGAGCGCTGCCGCACGTTCTCGGTGGGCAACGTGGTGATCTGAGCAGCCGCCGGGCAGGGCAGTACACTGCCATTAGGAGTTACAGTGAGCTGCTGGCGCCCCCAACCGCCCATACAGGGCTTAGGGTAGCGGCTGTAGTAGTCGGGAATGACATAGATAATCTGCATCTGTTCAGCAAGGCGTGCGCGTGCAGCACGAACGGCCTCCTCGGCTCGTTGTAGTTGCTCCCAGGTCGGCAACAGGGAGGTCCGGTTGTGCAATGCCCAGCCGTAATATTGCGTATTGGCCAGCTCGAGCCTATCGGCTGCCAGTGCTTCTGCCAATGCTACGATTTCCGCTACCTGGTCGATGTTCTGGCGGTGAAGCACAACGTTCAAAGTAAGTGGAAAGCCGAACTTTTTGACCGTTCGCGCTGCTTCGACCTTGCGCCGGTAGGAAGGTGTCCCGGCAATACGGTCGGATAGCGTTGAGTCGGCTGCCTGGATGCTGATTTGCACGTGATCCAGGCCTGCGTCATTCAACTGCACTGCCTTTGCCGGGGTGAGCGAGAGTGCGCTTGTGATGAGATTCGTGTAAAAGCCAAGTTTCCGTGCCTGGACTACAATCTCCACGAGATCGCGGCGCTGCAGTGGCTCACCTCCCGAGAGGTGGAGCTGTAGCACCCCCAGTGTGCGCGCTTCAGCGAGTACGCGAAACCATTCTTCGAGCGTCAACTCGTCGCGATAGTCGCCCAGGTTCAGCGGATTGGAGCAATACGGGCAATGCAACGGGCAGCGATAGGTCAGCTCAGCCAGCAGTCCGAGTGGACTATGTCTCATCATCAAATTCTATCAGCCTCTTCTGTAAAAGGCGGTTGAAGAAGGTCAGAACCTCCTGGTCAACAACGTGGTTATAACGGGTGCTCAAATCCGCAGCAATGCCTGATACACTCCGCTGCCCGTCGCATAGCGCCAGGATAGCGTCAGCAGTCGCGTTCAACACCAGTACTCCCTCTGGAGAGAGCAGTACCCGCTTCTCACGTACGGAGTCCCATTGGAGTCGTGCCTGGCTGCGCAAGCGCGGCCGGGAGGCCATAGTCACTTCACGCATTGTGAGATTCACCCTGGAGCGTGTGATGGATGGCATCCAGCATGCTCCACAGAACATCGCACTTGAATTCAAGGGCGGCGATAGCCTGCTGTTGCTGCTCGTGTGTCTGGCAGTAGCGGGTTACAAGGTCAAGAGCGTAGGTGGCATCACGAGGCGCCTGCGTCAAGCGCGTCTTGAGGTAAGTCAGGCCAGCGGGTGCTACCCAGTTGTAGTGGCGCTCGAAAGCTGCAATGCGCTCTTGCATCAAGTCCGGCGCGAAGAGTTCCGTGAGCGATGCCGCTACAGCCTCGACCCAGGGTCGTGTGCGGGCGAATGTAACATAGGCATCCACGGCAAAGCGTACGCCTGGCACGAGATGACGTTCGTCGAGCACCTCCTCACGGCTCAACCCCACAGCTTCGGCAAGGCGCAGCCAATCTTCGATGCCTCCCTGCCCTTCTGCTGTGCCGTCGTGATCGATGATGCGCTGTATCCAAACGCGGCGGATCTCAGGATAGGGACAGTTGGATAGGATCGCAGCATCTTTGATCGGTATCATTGCCTGGTAGTAGTAGCGATTAGCGACCCAGATTTGAATCTGTGCCCGGCTCAGGCGACCCGTGTTCATGTGGATGTGAAACGGGTGCTTATGGTGATAGTTTTCGGACTGCGCTCGCAAGGCCTCCACAAACGCCTCGCTTGTCAAAGGCGTATCGGTAGCCTCCACCTCTGGTGTGTTTTCCATGTCAGATCTCCCATTCCATGCCGTCAAAGGCGACCTCGATGCCGTGTGCCTCGACGGTTTGCCGCTGTGGTGAGTCCTCGATCAATATCGGGTTAGTGTTATTGATATGGATATAAATGACGCGTCCAATGTCAAGTGCCGCTAACTGTTCCAGGCTGCCGCCATCACCGGCTATCGGCAGGTGACCCATGGCCCGCGCGGTCTTACTGCCAATACCCAACTGTACCAGTTCGTCATCTTTCCAGCATGTGCCATCGATGAGCAGGCAGGCACAGTCATGTAACTGGTTCTGCACCCCAGTGTGTAATTCCTGAACTGCAGGCAGGTAGACGAAGGTACCGCCGGTTGCTGTATCGCTGATGCGATATCCAACACTTGCCTCCAAGTCTGGAATTGACCCACCCGCGAAGGCAGCCACTTTGGTACTGTGGGTAGTAAATGCCTGGCAGCGTAGTCCACTATCAGCGCCATTTGCCAGTGCGAGTGCCATAGGCTGCATAAGTCGTACCGGCTGCCACTCAATCCTACAGTAGTTGCTCAGCGTCCGCAGGAGAGGGTTCCGCTCGTTGAGTGCAGTATAGACCCACTCGGTCGTGTAGATGCTTAGCTGGCCAGCCTCGCGCAGTGAGAGCAGTCCCAGGGTATGATCCAATTCCGCGTCAGAGAGCACAACACCCTGAATCGGCGTATGGCGTACTTCGACACGCGGCCAGAGCGCTGGGAAAGCGTATATCTGGCGGTGTATATCTGGCGAGACATTGAAGAGAAACCAATGCCGTTCGTCGACGCTGACCGCAATGGACGATTGTGTGCGTGGCCGGCAAGAAAGTGAGCCAATACGTACTGCATGGCAGTTTGGGCAGTTGCAATTCCACTGTGGAAAGCCGCCACCGGCAGCAGATCCCAGGATACGTACCCGCATTATGCACTCCCTTAATGCAAGGAATGCGCCTGGCAGCAACGCTGGTGCGACAGGCAACAAATACAAATGTGGTGTCGATCACCATTCCTGCAATCACCAGTGATCCGCGTACGCAGTCACTTCAGCCGCAAGCTCATATTCCTCGAAGTCTGGCGTAATCCATTCCTCCATAGTAGTCACCCCCTTTCAAAACAAGACAATTGAAGCCAATAAGCCACCGCTATTATATTACGATTTTATGTTTGATTTGCACAGGTTCTGACTGATAAACGCTTTGCTTGCTGAAATTTATTGTGCCAATTTTGCGGCCCTAATTTCATCGCCCAAATCTAATACGCTCTTCAAGCAGACTTTTTCTCTACAAGTCATTTCGTGTAATGCATCCTCCATTTTCGCCTATAGGCCTGCTGGCCCTGGAGGTACCTCCAATCCTCGTCGCTGTAGAAACTGTTCGAACCAGTCGAGAGGTGCCCGATCTTTCGACGGAGTCTGGTTATCGGCTCGGTAGAAGCGAATATAAAGTGGCAATAATGGACCAAGCCTCGCAATGAGCCGGCCAGCTCGCGCTTCAGCCTCATCCCAATTACCCTTCACAGCGCCGAACCGCCAGCTATTATATGCTTCATCGTGCAATTCGATGATCTCAAGCAGCCCAGGATCATCAAGGTAGCGCTCGGCAAACTTGCGGGCGATAAACGCGTGGTGATTAGCGCCTATCTTGGGCCTGCTGATGTCAACGCGGTATTTGAACGCATCATGGAGCAGGGCAATCAGGCGTAGTGCGCGTTGCTCCTCGCTCGTGGTGGCCTGAGTGTCTATGTTTGCCAGTACATCAGCGATGTGAAACATCACAGACCCTTCGAGATGTCCGGTACGAGGCTCGCCCCAGACTACTCCCTGTTGCCACTCAGGATCTGAGCATATTCTTTGTTCCAGTTCGTTTTCGGTCTTAAACGGCAAATCCAACAGATGATACCTTCTAGAAACTGACTACTAAACATCGGTCAAATGTGCTTTGAGAAATTCCAGGGTCGCC
>WNGP01002385.1_pt1 | contig 31504 bp, 29 predicted proteins | sample 5407671 | NCBI WGS metagenome assembly WNGP01 (sample SAMN13153381, study PRJNA577476) | soil metagenome | isolation source: 40 cm soil or saprolite under Garry oak tree replicate 2 | place: USA:California | collected 2016-06-15 | reverse complement strand
CAGGAAGTTGACCTGTCCGAAGAACTCCATCCTCGACATGGTAAACAGGTCCCAGGACAGCATGAGCAAGGGCAGTGTCTCGGGAGGAAACAATCCCTGATATCCCACGTTGTGGATCGTGAATACAGTCGCCGCATCGCGGAATGCCGGATCCTCAGCGTATGCCGTGCGTAGGAGCACGGGCAGCAGCGCGGACTGCCAGTCGTGACAGTGAAAAACGTCCGGCACGCCTAAGATCTTCGAGGCTTCCAGAACTGCGCGTGAGAACAAGGCAAAGCGTTCGGCGTTGTCAGGATAGTCACCCGCAGGCGTGCCATAGAGAGCGTCACGATCGAAATATGGCGGATAGTCCACGAAATAAAAGTGCACGCCGGATTGCGTGCCCCCCGTGACTACGGAGGCGAAACGATATTTGTCATCGAACGGCACCGTGATGCTGCGAACCACCGGGGCGCGCGGCAATGCTCCCACCACGTCCGCCAAGCCACCAGTTTTGGAAAAGGGCAAGCCTTCGGAAGCAGCGAATGCAATGTGCATGAGTCGAAAACCTCCCGGCAAACCGAATTCGGCGATGCAGGCTATTATGAATATGTGCCTAACCCGTGATTTTGGGCAAGAGCACGCGGGCTGACCAGTCAGTCTAAATGTCCGACGAAAAGAGGGTCAACGTGCCGAAGGTCGCCTCCACTCGCCGCCCCAAACAAAAACCCAAACTGGGACAGCATTTTCTTGTCAGCGACAGCGCCGCCATGCGAATGGCGGACGCCCTCGGTGATGTCTCCGAGAGTACGGTCCTTGAAATCGGGCCAGGACGCGGGGTCATCTCTTCCCTGCTGGCGAAACGTGCCCGGCGCCTGATTGCGGTCGAAATCGATCGCGTACTGGCCGCTCAACTTCGGCTCAAATTTGGCATGACGCACAACGTCGAAGTCATCGAAGCCGATATTCTTTCCATCGATTTCGATTCTCTGTTTGGACCCAAACCCGGACTAGGCCGGCCCGGCATCGAACTCAAGCCCATTCCCGTAAGAGTGGTGGGCAATCTGCCCTACTTCATCACCTCAGACATTTTGTTACGCCTGTTCGCTTTCGCCAAGTACTTCGACACTATCGTGATCATGGTGCAACGGGAAGTCGCTGACCGCCTCGCAGCCCCACCGGGCGGAAGCGATTATGGCCTGCTCTCCGCAACCGCACAGCTGTATGCCAAGGTGGAAAAGCTCTTCACTCTTCCACCAGAGGCATTTGAGCCTGCCCCCAAAGTACACTCCACCGTGCTCCGGCTGAACATAGCACCACAAATTGAAAAGCTGGGCGTGGCGGGAGATGGCTTCATCGGATTCCTCAAACTTTCCTTTGCGCAGAAACGCAAGACAATGTGGAATAACTTGAAATCGAGATATGACGAAGCCGAGCTGCGGCGTGCCATGACGCAAGCGCGGATCAATCCGTCGGCACGTGCCGAGACTCTGAGTCTGAAGCAGAGTGCCACTCTGTTCCGCGCCTTGCGCAGTTCAGCAGAGGGCTCGTAACATTGTCCAGTCGGGGCAGTGTACAAACCAGGAGCGGCCATGCCTACCGTTCGCCTTCCCGCAGTCGCCGGACGCTTTTATCCCCGCGATTCCGAAACGCTGCGTGAAGAAGTCAGCTCCTACATTGCCCAATCCCCCAGCAACCAACTTGTTCACGCTCTAGGTTGCGTTGTGCCCCATGCGGGTTACATGTATTCAGGTCACGTGGCCGGCGCGGTATTCGCCCGCCTGGAGATTCCCGCGTACTGCATTCTCCTGTGCCCCAACCATACTGGTATGGGACAGCCCCTGGCCGTTATGAGCGAAGGCGATTGGGAAACGCCGCTCGGCAACGTATCGATTGATACCAGTATCGCGGCTATGTTGAAACAGCGTTTTCCACTTCTGCACGAGGATTCCGCCGCGCACCGGGCCGAGCATGCCGCCGAAGTGGAATTGCCTTTCCTGCAGCTATGTCGGCCTCAACTTAAATTCGTGCCCATCGCACTCGGAACCAGACAGTTCGACACGCTCGAAAAGCTCGGATATGCCATCGCTGATGTGGTTGCGGCTCTGAAAGAGCCGGCCTTGATTGTCGCCTCCAGTGACATGAACCACTACGAATCCGACACCATAACCCGCGTGAAAGATCAGAAAGCCATCGAAAGAATCCTGACGCTCGATCCGCGAGGACTGTACGACGTTGTTACCGACGAGGACATCAGCATGTGCGGCTTCGGCCCCACTGTCGCTATGCTTACAGCCGCCAGACAACTGGGTGCCACTTCGGCTGAATTGGTCAAGTACGCAACCTCCGGAGACATCTCGGGAGACCGCGACATGGTTGTGGGTTACGCAGGAGTGATCGTTACGTAAGTGACGAAATCAAGGGCTACGCGGCTCAAAAGTGGCGCTCGCACAATCAAGATCGCCGTTGGGCGGCCTTGGTCGATGGCTTTCGCTATTGTCTAGTGGTGCTCGTGCTCCTCGTGTTCCTCGTGCTGCTCGTGGCTATGACGCCAATTCCAATAATCCCTCTGCTCTCTCCGTTTGAGACGGTTGAAGTCGCGATACGCCTCGTGTCGCTCCTGCAGCCAGCGGCGGTACGTGCCGTCTTCGCGATCGTCCCAGTTGTGGTAATCACGATGTTCGCGGTCGTACATCCGTCTCTCTGCTCGCTCCTGTCTTTCGCGGTCTTGTGGTCGAGCCACGGCGTTAACCGCTATGGGCGCCGCCAGCGCAGCACTCATAAACAACGAAGCTAGAAGCTTGTTTCCACGATGCATATTTCTCCCTCCGCTGGCTGAATAGGATGCTTACCTCACCGGCGGGGTTGGAATGTAGTTCACCTGCCGCTCAGATGTCCGTGAATATTATTTTCCCGTAATATCAGACAGTTCTCTGGTTGCCGACAAGGAGTCGAGTAATTCATGAGCGATATTCGCATTCGCGCGGCGAGCAGAATCGATCTACCGCGCTTGACTGAGATCTACAACCACTACGTGGCACACACCGGTTACATTTGACGTGGAGCCCTATAGCGTAGAGCGCCGCGCTGCCTGGTTTGACCAATTCTCCGAGAGTGGACGTTATCGTCTGCTGGTCGCGGACGAGGGCCGCGTACTTGTAGGCTATGCGGGGACGACGCGATTTCGGCCCAAAGCGGCCTACGAAACTACAGTCGGAGCGACAGTTTACTGCGCGCCGGGAACGGAAGGTAGAGGCATTGGCACGCGCCTGTACTCAGCTCTATTTGAGGCAATCGCCACCGAGGATATTCATCGCATCCTGGCGGGATACGTTCTGCCGAATCCCGCTTCTGCAGCGCTTCATGAACGTTTCGGTTTCAAGCTGGTTGGGGTATTCAGCGAAAACGGACGCAAGCTCGATCGCTATTGGGACGTCGCCTGGACGGAGCGGCCTTTGCGCGTGTAATCCATCTTTCGGAGCTATGTTGGCAAGTCTTCACTGCGACTGGCTTCGCTACCTCGCCAGAGAAAATCAGGGCGGCCAATGGCCGCCCTGAAACATGCTGTTCCCGATTCGTAGCTTAGTTACGCCCGGTGTGCCCTCCGGCGGACGCATGCGCGGTTGGCGCGGCGCTGCGGCCCACCCCCACGCTACTCGTCGCTGCATGCGACGAATCATGTGCGCCAGTACTCCGAGCGCTGCCCGAAAGCGATGTCGTGGGACGCAGCTCGACGAAGCCCGACTTCGTGACCTGGCCATTCACATGGCTCAAATTGCTCACGGCGCCACGAGGAATGCCCAAGCCCGCGGAACCACGGTTCACGAACAATGAGGATTGAGCCAGGCTTGAAACTCCCTGCCCGCTTTTTCCGACGACTACCGTAGCCACCGTTCCGCCAGGCCTCATTGGTGGATGGAAGCGTAGCGGTGCAGTTCCTGCGAACGTCGGGACCGAATTCCAGCTACTCCAGCCGCCGGGCTGCCACATCCATCCGAAGCCCGGAACGAACGCCCAGTTTCCATAACGGTAAGGTAGCCAGCCCCAGGGGTAGGCTGACGCCCACATGTATCCGAAACCCGGGTAGAACGCCCAGGCTCCGTCCATGAACGGATCCCAACCGACACTCGTGAAAAATGGTTGCCACATCATTCCGTAGCCGCCAATATTTCTGAACGAGCCGTAATAGTTAAGGTCGCTGTAGCCGTATCCGTAGGGCGAAGAGTTCCCTCTGGCGTATTGCTCGTGATATTCCACGGAGCGTTTGTCCCACGCGTCAAGGGGATCCTCTTGGAAATTTTTGGCTAGCGTGTATTTATCCTCACCGTTCACATCGAAGATGACCATTTTCTTCTTGCTCACCCTCACCGTACCCGCAGGGCCAGCCACATCCACATCCCCTTTGAATACCGCGAATGTAGCCTTGTTGGTCGAGGTCTCGACGCGGAAATGTGCGCCGTGATCGAGTTGAACTTTTTCACGCGAAAAATTCAGCGTAAAATCGTCGCTCTTTCCCAGCCAGTTGACATAAGCCTTGCCCTCTGTAAGGTTGACTTCCGAGACGCGCTGGCCGGCGTCACTCAGGCCAAGGCGGCTGAAGTCGATCGTGGTGTTCGGAGCCAGGCGGACGGTGCTGCCATCTTCGAATTCAATCTCGGCGCGGCCGGTGTCGCGGGTCCTGAGCCGCGTCCCCTGCGTGATAGGAAGGTTCAGAAACGCCTTCTCGAATCCCATTCCTGTATTTTTGTCGATCTCGACCGATCCTTGTACCTCACTCAAGCGAACAATGCGTGCTTGCGAATCAGCCATGGCGGGCAGCGCTATAAGCGCGCAGGCCAAGGCCACCAGAACGACATGCACCAACGACGATTTTGGCTGATACATACAAAGCCCCCCGGGAAGGACTTCCTTCGCTGGCCATATTAGAGCACGATTTTTGCCCTAAAGTGTCACTAAATTCGGAAAGCATCCCTATGAAGGGTTTAGGGCCGGCGGGAAGAAACCATCTCTGGTCTCCTGACCGCTCTATCGTCTCACAGCCTCCTTGTCAGAGGCTGTACTATCAAGAATTCCCTCGGCAACCTGAATGATTTCATCGTCTACCGTGCGGTTGCGGGCAATAGCATCCCTGAGCGGGATGGATACGATCTTATTGGAACGCAACGCGGCCATGCATCCGAATTCGCCACGATGGACCATGTCAATGGCGCCAATGCCATAACGCGTTGCTAGAACCCGATCGAAGGCGCTAGGCGATCCCCCCCGTTGGATGTGACCGAGCACGACGCTGCGGGCTTCAAATCCTGTTCGCTTTTCAATCTCGCGGGCCAGGATGTTACCGATGCCGCCCAGCTTTGCGTGACCAAATTCGTCCTTGTCCATGTCCTGTAAAACCGGAGCGCCACGCGAGGGGTCGGTATCAGCGGAAAACTTTGCTCCTTCCGCCACCACGACAATGGAAAAATAGCGCCCGCGCTCATGGCGCTGGCGGATAGACTCGGCAACCTTGTCGACGTCGAAAGGACGTTCGGGGATCAGGATTACGTCAGCGCCGCCCGCGATACCACTGTACATTGCAATCCAGCCTGCATCGCGGCCCATGACTTCAACAACCATCACGCGGTTGTGTGCCTCGGCCGTGGTGTGAACGCGGTCAATGGCTTCACAAACCACGCTGACCGCAGTATCAAAGCCGAAGGTGAAGTCGGTCCCGGCGAGATCGTTGTCAATGGTCTTGGGAATGCCGACCACCTTCACCCCGCGCTCGTGTAGTTTCTGCGCGACCGATAAGGTGTCATCGCCGCCGATGGCGATGAGCGCGTCGATTTTATGATTCTCAAGAGTGGCCATGCACCGGTCAATGCCATCAGGCCGCTTCGAAGGATTGGTGCGTGAAGTGCGCAGGATGGTTCCACCGCGCGGGAGAATGCCGGCAACGGCAGCCAAGTCCAGCGGCATGTTCTTATCTTCCACCAGGCCACGCCATCCTTCGAGGAAGCCGACGAAATTATCCTGGTAGTGAAAAGTACCTTTGCGTACCACTGCGCGGATGACGGCATTCAGGCCGGGACAGTCGCCCCCACCGGTCAACATGCCAACTTTCATTTCGCCTCCTGTGCAAAGATGAAGAAAATTGGAACCGCTTGCCTCGAATGCACCCCGGCCACGGGGACTGCGTGGAGAAGTGCGAATGCCGGGCCCTAATCGTTTGGAAAAAGTAGATTACCATTAAATCGGCCTATCCGCAGGCGCTGGCAAGGCTGAACCAAAAACCGGGATTGCGCGCGAGCAGAAGATTCGCCACAATGCTCGACTGATATGAAAAAGTCCCTCTTGTTTCTTTTGTGGATTGCAGTGGCTCTCGTGGGCATGCTCGCGGTTGGGGTGGTCGCCGTACGCCGCGGCGAGCCCATCAATGCGATGTGGCTGGTGGTGGGTGCGGCCTGCTGCTACGCCCTGGGCTACCGGTTCTACAGCAAGTTCATTGCAGCCAAGATGCTAGCGCTTGACGCCCTTAGGGCTACGCCGGCGGAGCGTCTCGAGAACGGACGAGATTATGTGGTCACCAGTAAGTGGTTTGTCTTCGGGCATCATTTTGCGGCTATCGCCGGGCCGGGCCCGCTGGTGGGGCCCGTGCTGGCGGCACAGTTCGGCTACCTTCCGGGAACATTGTGGGTGCTGGCGGGAGCGGTTTTCGCGGGCTGCGTGCAGGACTTCGTGATCCTGCTGTTTTCCGTGCGCCGGGATGGCAAATCGCTCACCGAGATGGCCAAGACAGAGATTGGCCGCGTCGGAGGCTTTGTGGCCTACGCGGCAGTCATGTCCATTTTGGTCATTCTTCTGGCGGTGGCGGCCCTCATCGTAGTCAACGCGCTGAAAGCCAGTCCGTGGGGCACGTTCACGATTGCGATGACAATCCCGATTGCGCTGCTGATGGGAGTTTATCTGCGGCGCATTCGTCCGGGCCGGGTGCTGGAAGTCTCCGTGGTTGGATTCATCCTCGTAATGCTGGCGATCTGGGGAGGCCAGTGGGTATCCGAGCATCCGCCAGTGGCGGGGATATTTACTTTGACCGCACCCGCTTTGGCTCTGCTCATCATCGTCTATGGATTCGCCGCCTCCGCCATGCCGGTGTGGCTGCTGCTCGCGCCCCGGGACTACCTGAGCACGTTTGTCAAGTTGGGGACCATCGCCTTGTTGGGTGTCGGAATCGTGGTGCTGCATCCCACGCTGCATATGCCAGCGTTGACACGATTTGTCGATGGCACGGGCCCGGTGTTCGCGGGGAAGATTTTTCCTTTTGCTTTTATCACGATTGCGTGCGGAGCCATTAGCGGCTTTCATTCTTTGATCTCAAGCGGGACGACACCCAAGCTCATCGCGCGCGAAACCGAGACTCGAATCGTTGGATACGGCGCCATGATGGCTGAGTCGGCGGTAGCGGTGGCGATAAACAGTCCTGCGTGCATTGTTGGTCAAGCGCCAGCCGCTGCGGCCGCAACCATTTCAGGTTGGGGATTCCCCGTGACCGCGGCCGATATGCAGGCCCTGGCTCACGCCGTGGGCGAGCAAACGCTCTACAACCGCACCGGCGGTGCGCCGGCATTTGCCGTGGGTATGGCGAGCATTTTTTCGAACAGCCTGGGAGGACAGGCGCTGATGGCCCTCTGGTATCACTTTGCCATTATGTTCGAGGCGTTATTTATTCTGACCGTTCTCGACGCCGGTACGCGCGTCGCCCGCTTCATGCTGCAGGATGCGCTGGCCCATGTTTATGAGCCGCTGGGCAGGACCAGTTGGTATCCCTCGATTTTGGCAACCAGCGCTCTGGTCGTGGCCGCTTGGGGATATTTCCTGTGGCAAGGAGTTAAGGATCCGCTGGGCGGAATCAATTCTTTGTGGCCGCTGTTTGGCATTTCCAATCAATTGCTGGCCACGGTGGCGCTGTGCGTGGCTACCACCATCATCGTCAAGATGCACCGCACGAAGTATGTGCTGGTGACGCTGACGCCTCTGGCATGGCTGGTAGCGATAACCTTCACGGCGTCATGGCATAAAGTGTTCGATCCCAGCCCGCGGATTGGATTTCTGGCACAGGCACGGCAGTTGGCCGCGGGTCCAACCACCAGCGAGACCGCGCGATTGATCTTCAATAACCGTCTGGACGCGGTCGTCACTGGCATTCTCGTGGTTATGGTTGCGCTTGTTTTGCTGGAGTCCACGCGGCAGTTGCTCGAGATTTTGGGTGGGAAGAAAGAATCGCGGCTGAGCGAATCGCCCTTCGTGATGACGCGGATAGCGGAGGAGGGTCAGGGATGAACCGTCTCCGCAAAATTCTCTGGACTCTGCTCGCTGCCCTGCGAGAGATTTTCGATGAGGCAGCGTACCAGCGGTTCTTGCAGCGGGCGAGCTTAGCATCTTCGCCTCAGGCCTACGCTGAATTCTTGCGCGAGCAGGAGAGAATATCCACGCGTCCCAGGTGCTGCTGAAGGTTGGTTTCCTTAGGATCAACTGGGGCATCCGCTGTACACTGCGTTCATGCGCGTTCTGGGTATCGATTGTGGCGGACAGTACACCGGATACGGCGTAGTCGAGATGCACCCCAGCGGACGGCTGGTGACCTTGGTTTGCGGGGCGATCAAGCTTTCCCCTCGGGAAGCACTGCCGCGTCGCTTGGCGCGCATCTTTGGCGAACTGGGAGCGATTATCGCGGAGCACCGTCCCGACGAGGTGGCGATCGAAGATGTCTTTTATGCCCTGAATGTGAAGTCAGCTCTCAAGCTGGGGCAGGTACGCGGAGTTGCGATGCTAGCAGCAGCCGCTGCCGGCCTGGAGGTTGCGGAATATTCGCCGCTTACCATCAAGCTGGCAGTCGTGGGTTATGGCCGGGCCGAGAAACAGCAAGTGCAGCACATGGTGACGCGGCTTCTCGAACTGGCGAAACCACCCGAACCGATGGATGCGTCGGATGCGCTGGCGATCGCCATCTGCCATCTCCACACAGCGGGAACTTTGGATAGGCAGCGGACTGCGGCCAGGCTGGCGGCAGACTGAGGTCAGGTTTTTAGGATGGGTCTCAGTACCGATGCTGATTTGTTTTTGGCATAATTCTTTGAATGCAGTCTCCTCGGCGGTTCTTCGAAAAAACCCGGCGCTGGGATGCACCTAGGGGATTCCGCTTCAAGCAAGGGCGAATGTCGTTCCAGCGGATGAGACCGAACCGAGCGCGGTCGACGTTCCTGCTATTGTTCCTCGCTCTGTGCGTGGAAGTCATCCCCAGAAGTGCCGCTCAGACCTCGACCTTAACCTATACCCAGGATTTCCCGGGCTCCGATCCCGCGCACTACTCGATCGCGGTCAGCCAAGAGGGTCACGCCAAATATGAGAGTTCAGGCAAACTGCCCGATGACTCTGATGGGTTCGAGACTTACCAGCACGAGTTCGAACTCTCACCGAAGAGCCGTGGCCGTATTTTCGAGCTGGCAAAACAGGCGAAGTACTTTGCCGGCCGTGTAGATTCCGACAATAGCAAACTGGCGTTCACCGGAGCGAAGAAGCTGACTTATCAGGATGGGCACCGGATCCATTCGGCAACCTACAATTATTCTCGCTTGCCGGCTGTGGAGCAGCTCACTTCGTTTTTCCAAAACCTGTCGGCGACCTTGGAATATGGACGGCGTCTAGTCTACTACCATCGCTATCAGAAGCTGGCACTTGACGAAGAATTGAAACGCATGGAAGCGCAAGCCAAAGACGGAACATTAATCGAGTTACAAGCTGTGCAGCGGGTGCTCGAGGAGATTGTTGCGGATTCATCAGTTCTCAATGTAGTTCGAGCACGAGCCCAGCGTCTGGTCGCGCTGGGAAACGACTAAGTTGCGCCAGAGCCGCGGGTGAATTTCGATATTTGTAGGGAGATGTGTTACAAGCGGACAGCTCGATCTCATACGTACGCCCCCCATGGCCAACCCACTTAACCTTGCCTCGTGGCTTACCGCGAAGCGACTGCGCGCTCAAGGGCTCGTCCTCGCCCTCTGCTCATGGTCGATCTACGTTTGGGATATTTCCGGCCCCGGACTCCGCGACCGTTACGGACTTCTAAAAGGCACCGACTTCGTCCACTTATACACACTGGGCTCCCTGGCGCTCACCCATCGTGGCTCCGATCTCTATGACATGCCGTCCCAGGCAGCGCTAGTTCACGAACGCATCCCGGGCGGAGCCGACATCGTGTATCTCCCCGTTTACCCGCCCCAGGTTTCTATTTTCTTCGCCCCATTGGCTCGCCTTTCCTATGATTGGGCTATTTTCATCTGGCTGACTGTCAGTACGGTGATCTATGTTTACTGCTGCTATGCGGTATGGCGCGTCTGTCCAAATCTACGGGACGAGAAATTTACAATATTTATTCTTGCTGCCGCCTATCCTGCTTTCTTCCACCTGATACTTTGGGGACAAACCTCCGCCCTCGCGCTCGCGTCGTTCACGCTGGCATATTTTGCGCTACGCGCCGAAAACCACCTCCTCGCAGGGATCGCCTTCGGCGCATTAGCCTTCAAGCCGCAGTTGGGCCTGGTCGCTGCGATCGTTTTCCTTGCGATGCGTAATTGGACGCTGATCGCCGGAGCAATCCTGTCCGCGGCGGCTCAGTTCATCGTGGCTTGGCTCTATTTTGGCCTTGATCCTCTCCGCCAATGGTTCCGCATGCTGCAAAATCTCCCCAGTGCGCTGGCGTTGCTTGAGCCCAGACCCTACCAAACTCACTCCCTGCTCGCTTTTTGGTCCATGCTTGTCCCGTCACCCACCGTCTGGCTCGTGCTCTATATCGTCAGCGCAGCGTTCGTGCTCGCGCTTCTCATCCTGTGCTGGCGCAGTCAGTTGTCGCTGGCTATCCGCTATTCGGCGTTACTGGTAGTGACGGTGCTCGTGGCGCCCCATCTCACGGTCTATGATCTCGTGATTCTGGCGCCCGCCTTTCTTCTGCTGGGCGACTGGGTAGTCGCCCATAGGCATCATCACCTTACTTTGCGCCTCGCCGCCCTGCTCTACCTCGTCTACCTTCTGCCGCTGGTTGCCCCAACGGCGCGCTGGACGCACCTCCAACTTTCTGTCCTGGCCATGTCAGCAATCATTTGGACGCTGTGGCAACTCGCCAAAACGTCTGTGCCCGAACTGCGTAAGCGCACTCGATAGCCGCAGGACATTTACAGATTCCCATGAAATTCTACTGACCGAACAAGAATCGTAGCGCCTCGGGAAAGCGTCGTGCCCACGCCGATTCGCTGTGACTCGCACCTTCCTCAATCACTAAACGCAAACGCTTTTCATTCAAACCGGCGCGGCACAAGATGCCAGCCAGTTCGCGAACGTCGTCCACCACACTCTGATTTTTGTCTGGTCGTCCGGCCTCGGCCGTTCCCACTGCGAGGGCCACGCGTTCCGGCCAGCGCCAAACTGTCCGGCTTTCCTTGATGAGCTGCCGATTGGAAGCCCACAGCGACGGACTCTCCACCAAGAGTTTCCCGACCAGTCCGGGTCGCTCCATCGCCGTGTAAAGCGCAATGAGCGCGCCCAACGACGAGCCTCCGAGCCCCGTCTGCTCCGACCCTGTGGCAACTCGGTACCTTGACGCTATGAATGGAATTACTTCGTGGATCAGAAAGCCCGGGTAGCGTTTGCCCTCTGCTCGCAACATCATCGGCTGCAGCGATCGATGGGGCATGTATTCGCGAAAGCGATCTCTCGTCGAGTTGTCGATGCCCACGATGATCAGCGGAGCTATAGCGTTCTCGCCAATCATCCGGTCTGCGGCCTCGTCGACCTGCCACTCCACTCCGGCAAAAGCCGTAGCACGGTCAAACAGGTTCTGCCCGTCGTTCAAATAGAGAACCGGATATCGGCGAGTTTCATTTTGCGTATTGTCGTAGCCCGGAGGCAACCACACCCGCAGCCAGCGCTTGTTCCGAAAGATGTGGCTGGTAAATTCATGCAACCGCAAGTCGCCGGTTACGGCGTCGTTGCCCTCGACGCGCTCGACTGCAGTCTCCGTCTGTTGGATTTGTTGCATCAGGACCGTTTGAAAACTACCTGAACGACGAGCTTCACGAATTAGGCTTCGATGTAAGTCAAATCCAGCGCGAATACCAATCCGCCAGCTGCCGCCATCAGCAATCGCGTCGGGGTTTCAGGGCGGGAGCGGCACAGGGTCGATAGCGTCAAAAGCAGCCCGTACCCGGCGACGCCGATCAACGAAACAGGGATTCCCGCCACGCTCGAATATTCGCTGCGATTGACGATGTCGCAATTGAATTTCTCGCCGAACTCACAATATGCGGTGGCCGACTTCGCATAGTGACGCTCGAGGGAAATCGACGAGACGATCATGCCCGCAAGCGACAGGATGGCGATCCCGACCAGCAGGCTCCTGGACAATTGTGTTTCGACAACTTCGGCATGGGCAGACGGATTCACCATTGAATCTATTGTGGTAGAGGGCAGGCGCTCCGGGCGCTCAGGTCTTCGATCGAGAGAACACCCTCATGCAGTGCGCCCCCATTGAATTGCCAGCTCGGAAAATTCTTTGTCCCGGCGGCCTTGCACTCTGGCGTCATCTCTCGCGAGCCCTTAACCGCGCACTCGACATAGGGAACGTACTTAAATGAAGCACCAAACATCTCCTTCTGTTCTATGCAATGCGGACACCAGTACAGCCCGTACATTCGAGCTTGGTGGGTTGCGAGGCATTTGGCAAATGCCTCATAGCGGTGGTTCTTCCAATACCGGCCAGCGGAATAGGCAGCCGCGAACAACAGCACGATTACGCCATAGACGATTACCTTCCGTGAGGGGGCCCTACGATCTCTTGTTCCTTCGCGTTCCTGCTTTTTTTTCCGCCGTTCTTCGGACATGACACATTTTTTATACCATGCTTTCTCGCGGGCTTCGCGGAGGAACAATTTTCAGAGCGCGGTGTCATCTGCCGGCCTGTGGGGTGGAGTGCGGTCACCGCGGGGCGTGCCATTACGCAACAACGTTGAGCGCTCGCGGTAACACGCTCAATTTCTCACAATGCAAAGTCAGCACTTCACCATCCACCATGACGTCTACTGGCCCCGCAAGATCAAATTCAGCCAATGGGACCGCTTTTCGTTCAGCCAAGGGATGCCGGATGTGCGTACCGTCGTAAAGTCGGGGCAAATTGCGGACAAGTCCCAGCCTTCCGATCGGCCCCCAGCGGACATACTCAATCAGACCGCTGTTCACTTCAGCATGCGGCGCGATCATCATTGTCCCGCCGGTGAACTTGCTGTTATTAAAAGTGAGAAACAGACTGCGCCGCCGGTCGAAATCGGTCTCTCCGTTCAGGCGAACGGGGAATGGCCGCCGCTCGAGTCGTGCCAGCCCCAGAAAAATCGAAATGATGTACCCCAGCTGTCCCCAGTCATGGAAGCGCCGAGCGCGCAAGGTGGCCACGTCCGCCGTGAACCCCATGCTCAGCAGATTGATGTAGTGGATGATCCCTTCGCGGTGCCGCAACCGGAGCACGTCACAAGTTTGTCTTCGCCGCGCCAAGATCGACTCGATGGCATGTTCGACGCCGCGGTGGCTGAAATCGCGCAGGAATGAATTTCCCGTGCCCAAAGGCAAAAACGCAAGCGTAGGAATTTCCTTCGCGCTGGCCTCCGGGTAAAGTCCATTCACTATTTCGAATGAAGTCCCATCCCCGCCAACGGCAATAAAGTCGCGCTGGCCTCGGCGGTAGGCCGCTCGCGCAAGATTCGAGGCATCACCCGGAGCATGGGTTTCTGCCAGCTCTATCTGAATGCCGCCTGCTCTCAACCGTTCCAGTGCCGGCCCTAGCATCTTGCGGCTTCGTCCGCCCCCGGCGGCGGGATTCACAATGGCCAGAAAGGATTGCCCGGCACTCACAACTTCACCACCGCGCTCCGCTCTATAGTATTCCTGATCTCCTCCGCAAGATCGTTCCGCTTGATCTTCATCGAGGCGGTGCGAGGAAAGTCCTTGCCCCAGACCACACGCCCACCCACCCGCTTGAAGTCCGGCAGACGCCGATTGCGCGCATTCACTTCTTCCAGCAACTTGCTGTCAAACTGCTGATTTTGCTCAAGCCGCAAGACCAGTACCAGCAGCTCGCGACCCAGCTCCTTCGCAGGCCAGACATAGTTGGCTGCGATCACCGAGTACTCCTTGACCGGCAGTCCATCAAAAACCGACTCAATATCCTCCGGGTAGATATTTTTTCCCCCTTCGGTCACGATCATGTTCTTCTTGCGCCCCAATAGTTGCAAATGCCCGCTTCCATCAAGCCGTCCCAGATCGCCTGTCAGAAGCCAACCTTCGACAATCGTCTCCATCGTCAGCTCGGGATCATCCAGATAATGGGACATTACGGTCTGACTGCGTGCTGCCACTTCGCCCACGCCCTCTGCGTCGGGGTTTAAAATCCGCAGTTCCACTCCCGGCAGCGGCTTCCCAACGGTATCGGCTCGGAACGGCTTCAGGTCGTTCAATGTGAGCGCCGTGCCTGCTTCGGTGAGTCCATAGCCATTCACCACCGGAATTCCCAGATCATAAAAGAACTGCATGGTCGATGGCTCCATGAAGGCGCCACCGGTGATCAGCGCCAGCAAGTCTCCTCCAAAGGCACGGTGCACGCCCGGCAACAGCAATCGGCTGAGCTTTACTTTCGGCCGCCTGCGCGTCAGCAACTTATTCAGGCCGATCATGCGATCGAGCACAAATCGCTGCGCGGCCCCCAGTTCATCGAACTTGGCCCGAAGCCCGCGCTCCAGATTCTTCAGAATCATGGGAACCAGGGCCACGTACGTAATGCGGTAACGCATAAAAGCGTCTCGCACAAACTCCGGACGCAGCGTCCTCAAGTGCACTACACACGCTCCGCACACGAACGGACCGATGAAACCCACCATGAAGTCGATAGCATGGTTCGTGGGCAAAATGCTCAGATACCTCACGCCCGGCCAGAACGGGTACCATGCCGTCAGCGCCCGGCATTGCTCCAAATAATTTTCATGGGTAAGAACGCAACCCTTGGGACGCCCGCCGGTGCCGGAGGAATACACAATCGAAGCGACATCTTCCCTTTGCCGCATTACGAAGTCCGGCGCACCCTTACGCTTGAAGTCCTCCCATCGGAACCCGCCTAGCAGGTCAGCCCCCAGTGGCGCCTCCGTCACCAGAACGATTCTCGTGGTTAGGTTCTGGAAATCAGGAGACTGCGTTATCGCCCGCCACAGGTAGTACTCGACGATGAGTACCGTGGCCTGGGAGTGTGCCAGGAGCTGCAACTGTTCCGCCGCCGTCAGCTTGAAATCCAGCGGCACAAGCACACCGCCACAGTAGAAGATGGCATATGCCGAGACCAGCCACTTCGACTGGTTGCTCATCACCATCGCTGCCCGGCCCCCCGCATCAAAACCAGCGTCTTCCAAAGCGCGCGCTAAAGGCAACGCAAGTTCTTTAAAATCAGAATAGCTCAGCTGTGTCTTCTCACGGTCGCGGTCCGCCTCGATCAGGCAGGTCTGTGCGGCAAAGCGGTCAATCGCATCGCGCAGGGCCGCGCCCAGACAGGTGTATTCTCGAAGATCGAGCATCGAAGGTTTATTTCACCACAGGAAACACGGCGGTCTACCGAAAAGCTTAGTTATCATTTCATTACCCGGCTTGGGATCGAGGTGTCCCGAATCGTCCCTCATGATCGGCCGGATTTAGCTCTTCTCGGCGCCCTCGGGGTGAAATCCGGGTCACAACCTGGCCTGAATGCGGCTAGCCAACGTTCGGAAATCGCTCACGCCTTCGAGCTCGTAGTCGGGCACAGTCGCGTCAGCAAGTCGAGGGTCTGCAAGCTGTCAACACCTAATGTCTTGAAGAAGTCGTCATCGGGGCCCAGTGTCTCCCGTGGCACTTTAAAATGGGCCGCCGCGAGGGTCAGGATTTCGTCCAGAGTCTGATCAGCCGTTTGCATATTCTCGCCCTTTTCAATTTACTGCGATTCGCTGTTGGCACTTTCACGGCAGGTACGGCTGCGCGTCCGTGCTCTCCACAAACTTCTTCAGCCCAGCCTGAACCACAGGTCGCCCAAACAGATCACAAAAAATATCGATTTCCTGCCGCAATTCTTCCTGCGGGACCGGCTTGATAAAACGCTTCGCCGCAATTGCCGTTTCGCGGTCAAACTTGCTCAATTGCACTGCCGTAGCCCGCGCAACGCGCAAGGCCTCTCCCTCGCCAACCATCTGGCTCACCAGGCCGACCTGAAGTGCCTTGGTCGCATTAAAGCTCCGCCCGGTTAACAGCAGGTCGCGCACAACCCCATTTCCCAAGTCCCGCTTCAACCGCGGAATTCCGCCGAATCCCGGGATCAATCCCAAGCGCAGCTCGGGGAAGCAAAACCGCGCCATTTTATCGGCGATGATCAGGTCGCATGCCAGCGCCAACTCAAAACCTCCCCCGAAGACGACACCATGCACGGCCGCAATCGTAGTCAGTGGGGCGGCATCGATCGTATTGAGTACCTTGTGAATGCGTTCCAGAAAGTCACGCACGCCGCGGAGACCTTCCGCCTTCGCCATGCCTTGCCAGCGATGATAAAGCTCGCGTAAATCGGCGCCCGCGCAGAAACCGCACTTCAATTCACTGTAAATGATAAGCGCATGCGCTTCCGGCTGAAGGCTTTCAAGCGCTCGGGCGAACTTCTCTAGCTCGTCCAGAGCCAACGACCCCAGCTCATTGCAAGGCTCGCGGTAGAGCGCCAGTTCGATGGTGCCGTGCTTCAGCTGCCAGGACAGGGCCTGCCCGCGAAACGAGTGGCCGCTGTGCGACTCGCCCCGGGGCTGTTCCTGTAATGTCCTCATGCCGTTTTGACCGTCTGGTACATCTCTTCGATCTCGCTATTCATCCGAGCTGCAATCACGTCGCGTTTCACCTTCCCGTTTGCCGTCAAACACCCGTTTTCGATGGAGAATCCCTCGGGCCGCAGGGAAAACGCTCGCACCTGCTTGTAATGCGGGAGGTCAGGATTGACCGCATCCAGAGCGGTTTGTACCTGCTCCCGGGTCACGCTTCCGGTCACAATCGTTGAAAGATAGCCGCGCCCATTGCCTATCAGTACGACTTGCTGCGCGCCCGGCAGATTCCTCAGAATCTGTTCTTCAATCGGCTCGGGAGAAAGCTTGTGCCCGGATCCCAGAACAATCAGATTCTTGATGCGGCCGACAATCCGCCAATTGCCCCCGGCATTCACTTCCCCCTGATCGCCGGTATGGAACCATCCCTCACCCCGTGCATTCGCACTCTCCAGCGGCCGGTTCCAGTATCCGGGAAACACATTCGGCCCGCGAACCAGAATCTCATCATTCTCCCCCAGCTTCATCTCCACGCCAGGAACCGCCGGACCTACCCGCCCCGGTTGCACATGATGCGGATCATCCATGGTGCAGATCGCCGTCGTTTCCGTCAACCCGTAGACCTGCAACACTCGGATCCCCAGCATCATGAAATAAAGCTGCGTTTCCGGATTCAGCGGGGCCGACCCGCAAATCAAGGCCCTCAAATTCGAACCGATCATCTTCTTACGAATGGCTGGAAACACCAGTTTATTCGCCAGCCAAAGCCACACCCTGTCGCCAGCCTGCGGTCGTTTTTCCTGTCCGCGTGCCCACGCGCCCTTGGCCCGCGAATAAATCACCTGAGCCACGCCGCCCGTCTGCCAGAGCTGCTCGTCCACCGCCCGGCGCATGCGCTCCAACAATTGCGGCACGTTCAAGAAATAATCTGGACCTACTACGCGCATATCGTTCGCCAGCCTGGCGAGATCCATGTTGAGAATAACCAGGCTTCGCCGCTTTAAGAATGTAAGCAGTGCAATCCACGAGGCGGCAAAGCTCAGCGGCAGATAGTGCAGAATGCGATCCTGGCCGGCCCGGCCTTCCATCAATTGATCCAATCGCGCCGACGTCGATTCCAGCATGAATCCGACATTCGCCGCCGTCAGTACCACGCCCTTGGCTTCCCCGGAGGTTCCCGACGTGTAAATGATCGTGACCGCGTCCGACTCTCGGACCTCGGTCTGATCTATGGCCACACCGTCTACTCCGGCAAATATTTCCTCAAACAACACTTGCGATGGAGCTTCCGGCCAGGCATGAACGATGCCATCCCTGAGCGCCGCGTCACCGCAGCATAGCAATGACGGCGCGCAATCCTTCATCATCGCGACCAGCTCCGCCGGCGCCTGGCGCGCATATAGCGGCACTACAATCAGTCCTTCGGCCATCATCGCCAAGTCGAGCGCCACCCACTGGATATTGTTTGGCGCCAGCAACCCGCAACGGTCGCCTTTCTTCAGGCCCCTTGAGGCAAGAAAAGTTCTCGCCTTCCGCACTAACTCCAGCAACTCAGTTCCACTGACACCGCCAACCGTGCCGTCGTGGCTCTCGGCCAGCACTCGCATGTCTCCAGCCTCTCTTAACTGCGAAAATGTTTCCTCTACGAAAGCCATGGCTATTTTGGTAAGCGGTGAGCGGTAAGGTCAGCTGTACGCGGCCACCAACCGTTGAAGCGAGGAATTCATCGGTGACAAATAATCTTCCCAACTCCATTCTCCCTTGCGTGTCGGGAACTCCGGATATCTCCGCTGCACTTCTTCTTCGAAATACACACCCATTCGCGCCATTACCTTCAAATTCTTCACCACGGTACGCGCCATGCCATCCGCGATGCGCTCGCCCTCAGTCGCCAGTTTATCCAGCGCCGCCAGCAGCTTGGGCTCCAGGTCCAGATCATCCACGTTCATCAACAAATCCTGGTGTCCGCGTTCGCGCATGAGATTGCGAATTCGTTCATCCATCGTGATTCCCGCCGACGGCACCAGGGCCGGCATCGACGTGACGATGCCGTGAAAGCGGGAGGAAACCATCATGTGCCCGGCGCGCAGGATACTCACCATCTGGTACATGTCACGCTCCTCGGAGGTGAACACGGGCAGTTCACCGCCCAGTTTTTCGGAAATACCTCGGCAGGCGCGCGCATCCAGTGCCTCGGTCGCGACCAGAACTGTGAATACTCGGCGCCGCTGCCGGAACCCTTCAACCGCTCTCGCGATCGCAGTCAGATAGCGTTCGAAGGCAGCGTCCACGTCGTGGCCAGACTTATGGAAGTAAACGGTGCGGTAATGACTGTCCCGGTAAGCGCCGGTTGCAGCGCAAGCAGCATATTTCACCAACGACGGCTTCACCGGCCACCAGAACGGATTAATGGGGCAGACGATCAAAACCGGCAGCTTGCCGTCCCATCCAGCGTCGGTCAAAGCCTTGCGCCCATACTCCGGCGGAAGCGGCTCGAAGGTCCATGCCGTGTCGGTTCCGAGTTCTGTTGGCACTCCGAGCCCTCGGAGAACAGTGCGCGATTCTTCATTGCGCGTGATGATGAGGGAACTCTTGCAATAACGGGCACACATTCTGGCGACGAGCGGATCCATCTGTCCCGCCTCTGATCCGTAGCCAACGGCAAGCTTGTTCTGAGCCGCTGCCATCCCTAATGAGCCAATGATCATTGTGGTCAGCGCATTGGCGAACTTGCTCTTGAAGGCCGAGCCTTCGACCACAACCACCCCGTGGTGCTTTGGGACTTCACGGGACAAGAATGGCGGAAAGACATCCGGGAGATGAACCTGCTCTGCGCCGGCGAAATAGCCGCGCGTCAGATCAAAATTCTGGGACATCGCAGTGAACTCGACATTGTCAGCGCCCAGGATGTGCCGGAGCTGGCGCAGAGTTTCCTCGGGGCGCACGTCGGAGCCCGTGTTGCGGGTTCCGTTGTAGCCGGCAAAAAGCAGTTTCAGCTTCTCTCCGGGCTGCCATGGCTTCCCGGCTCCTAACACCCAACTGGCCTTGGCGCGCTCGATGGCCGCGCTGACCCAAGCCTCAAGGATGAAATCCATCATGCCGCAGATCCCCCTGCAGTTCGAGGCCAGGGTTTATAGGTAAAGCTGAAGTTATTTTCCCGGCTGAACTTCAGCAGCGCATAGCTGTATTGAGAAAACGGTACTGGCTTCCGTCTCAGTTCCGACACGACTCGCGTATTATCAAAGATCGTGTTCCAGGTCAGATAAGGCATGAACACTTTCATGAGCGACGCGCTCTGACCTACAGGCCCCGTACGATTGGCTAACCAGTTCACCGCTCCCGCGAACGGCCGCTCCAGGAGCGGCATGTAGATCGGCCCCCGTCTGTTCTGCGCCGCCGCCAGCGCAGTTGTCAATTCCCGGAATGTCTGCGATTGTCTTCCTGAGGACAAGTGATAAGTGTCGTGCTGCGGCTGGTCCTTCTGATGCAAAGTTGCAATTGCTTCAGCAACAAAATCTACGTTCACGATGTCGATCTTGTCGAAGGGACGAAACGGAAGAACCGGCAGCCCAGCCAGGAAAGCAAATGCCTGCACCATCTCGAATTGCGTTGTCTCAGGATAGCGGCTGTCCCCCAGCACAATGCTTGGCCGGAAAATGATCTTGGGGGTGTCCGGGAGAAGTTCTCGCATCATGTGCTCGGAGAACTTCTTGGTCCGCGCATAGGGATCGTAATCCGACCGGTCCCAGTCGATCGATCTGCCCTCGGTGACAACTTCATTCGTGCGCTTTCCAGCCACCGCTACCGTGCTGACTTGACTGAAGCGACGCAATCCGTGATAGTGCTCGACCGCGCGAGCCAGTTGCAATACTTCGAGAGTGCCCCGCAAGTTCACGTTCAAACAGCTTTTCTCTGATTTCCGGTTCAACGAGGCCGCGCAATGAATCACGGAGTCGGTCGTGTGAATGAGCCGGTCATAATCGTCGGGACCGAGCCCGAACCGCGGGGATGTCAGGTCTCCACGAAAAATTCGTACTCGTGTTTGCACATATTCATAAAAGAGCGGAAAGTCGAGGTGCAGCTGCAACGCCTGCCACAGACGCAGCTCGGCCTCGCGCAGGTCACCCGCCCGCACCAGAAGGTTCAGGGCAGCGCCGTGATCCTCCAGCAGATTGGCGGCCACATGCGCTCCGATGTAGCCGGTCGACCCGGTCAGGAATATCGCCACGTTGCTCCGTTAGTCCCCGTCTTCACCGTTTCACCATTCGCCGGCGCCAGTTTAAAACTGCGCGGCGCGCGGGCTTCTAGCGGACGTCCCTCGATCAGCGGATACGTCCACCGCCGGAGTGCGGGAATATGAACGTTGATCCAATATTCCCACCAATCGAGCGAACGGGTGTGATAGCCGAATCCTGCCTGCTCCTCCGCAACCAGGGCATGCGACAGTTTCTCGATGTTCTCTGCGGTGAAGTCATGTTCGTTCAAGAGTATGAATGGCTCGAACAGCTGAATGAGTTTTTCCAATCGTTCCAGGTTACGCTCCGTTTTCACCAGTGGCGTCTTTTTCAATGGCAAGGGAGCCATGATTCGCTGGATCGACTTCACGATCGCTTTCTGCGCCGGCGCCGACATGCGTTCGTACCTCGTCTTCGAAACCGGGATCGCATCAAACCGCAGCCTCAACCAGGATTCCAACCCTTCCTGTGCGCGGTAGTGCTTGCGGTGTGCCAGAGAAGTCAGCTCAATAGAGCGCCCCATGTCGCATGGATTGGTTGCCGAGGTTGCCAATTGATATAAGCGGTCGTGTCGCCCCTCGATAATAGCTGCCGCAATTAGCGTCATTCCGTTGCAAACATCGTCCACCGGAATAATGTCCAGCCGCTTGCGCTCGTTCGAGGGCAATTGACGAAAGTACGTTCCTAACAAATACGAAAGCGAAGCGGAAGTGTTAATGCCTTCATTCCATCCCGCAAAAGGCTTCGCCACCGAGGTTTCGACAATGGCTGGACGAACAACCGCGATCGGTAGTCCCGCGCCATGCTTGGCAATCCATGATTCCGCCAGGCTCTTGGTCAGGGTATAGGTGTTGGGCCAGCCCAACTCCCGAGCTCTTTTCGTCCCGGCTTCGGTGAGATATGTCTTCAGCCAACGAATTCGGTTTTTGCGAATCTGGTTTTCCAGTGCCGCACCACGCAGATCTTTGGCTGCATGCTCCTTCTCTTGCGCCCGCGTTTTCAATTCTGCAGTCACTTCCGAGCTCTCCGCCTTCGCCTCCGCCTGCTTCACCAGGTCATGCAGGCTCCGCCATTCACGCTCGGCATCGAAGCCGGGCAAGTGCCGTGGATTGTAGTCTTCCATCAGCCGTTCGGGCACGCGTCCGTCCTGTTCTCCGGCAACATAGCAGGTGGAAAGATGTAACAATCCAGTGCGTTCCGAACCGCGCACAAATTGCACGATATTCACTGCCGCATCGGTGTTGGTAGCCAGCGCATCACGCAGATCAGGATTGAAGTCCGTCAAGCCTGAACTATTAATGATGATGTGTAAACTCTTCTGCAGACTCCGTGCGGCATCCCTCTCCAAGCCCAGGCCCGGTTGGGTGACATCGCCCTCGATGACCTCGACCTTTCCACGAAGGAATTCCGGCAGCCCCCCTCCGTACCGTTCGAACAACGGATCGAATACCGGAGATTCTTCCACCATCTTTTCAAAGCGCCGCTCCGCCGGATTCGACTTTTGCCGCCGGATGAGCAGATAAATCCGGCCGATCTCGGGCAGATCGAGCAGAGTATTGGCCAACCACACTTTGCCGATGAACCCGGTCACTCCTATCAGCATGACGTGCTTGCCCGACAATGCCCGGCGCACCGAAAATCGCTCCAGCCGTCGTTGCCCATCAAAGTAGACAATCGGACGCTCGAGCACGGGAACACTACGTTCGGCAGGCACCACCGCTGACCGCACTTTCCGAACCTCAAGGTCCAACTCTCGAGCGATTGATTCCGCGTCGCGTTGTCCGTCCGGACCACTCCCCGTGATCCTGGCGAACAGCCCGCGCGGGCGGGTTACCGGCTCCAGCAGCCGACCCGTAGCCACACCATGACGAAACTCCAGCCGATTCGCTACCAGCCAGCTCACGCCCAAGTGGGCGGCCAGCGGACGCATCACGTGATCCAGGCCTTGACTCACCAAAACAACGTCCGCACCCGAGCTCTCGAGTTCGCGCAACCGCCGCACCCCGTCTGGCTTCAAGTGCGGCTTCAGCTTGTACAGGAAGTATTCCTCGCCCAACAGATCGAGCCGGTCGCGAGTGATCCCGCGCAGCACGCTATGCACCACTCGTGTGGCAAACTTGCGGTCCGCCGCATAGAGAAACGGTCTCAGCGCTGCCATCAGGAAGATCAGGCTCCGCCGTACAGACCGCTCCAGAAACGTTTGTGCATTCCACGTGAAGAACGCCACTGGCCGTACAACCGTCAAATCCAGCAGGCTGCCTTCCACCCGCCAGTAGACTGGCGCGCCGACCTCGGGAACACCGGAAGGTGCGCTCGGCACGCCTCGGATTGCGTCGCAATGGTGAATCGAAGGTTCCAAATTAGTTAGGCTCAAACAAGGGTTACGCCGCAAGCCTAGGACGAAGTCCTCTATTGTAAACAATCCCTACAAGGGGGCGAGAGTCTCTTACGTCTAACACCCTCATTTTCCGAACCTTTAAAGAACATAACCCGTAGCCGTAAGCCTCGCTCTTGCCAGCACGTGAGGCAATGTAGGCGACGGTGTACGCAGGCTCCCCGAGTTCCAAAAGTGACTTGAAACCCAGAGCTTCTTTAAGCGGGTGGATGTCCTCGCGTTGCAGGTTCTCGACTTATCTTTAGTCCTGAAAGAGCATTCCACGACGTACACGACGGTAGAGTGTTGCACGATCGAGCATCGTTATCTGTAGTCGATTCCACGACATGAAATCAGTCTGCGTTGGCGCAGTTCAGCGTAGCGAAACTGCGCCAAGAAATGATACCCCTCCTCCGGGCGATCCAGCGTTGCGCAAACGTCATTCGATCACCAGTTTTCGGATATGTTCCAAAACCTCGCGGAAGTAGCGACTGTCACGATCGTTGCCGGCGGGGTTGAATATCCGGAACGGATAGACTTGGACCTGAACCCACGGCATGGTATTGGATCGGCGCCATCCCGGCGATGCCGTTTCTGCCGCTGGTCATAATGCCGTTCTACTATACATTTCCAAGACCCACTCGGTGCCGGGATATTTGAAACGTCGTTTCGGCGAACCTAGCCGCGCCCTGTCCGCGGTTTCGTTCGCATTCATGACCGTGCTCATGAGCGGCGTCAACATGTTTGCCATGGCCAAAGTCGAATTTCGTTTCCGTGTACGTTGACGATGCTATGCTTCATCGCGCTTTTAAACCTCGGCTGCCTGTTCCGAACAATACTGCCGTAAGGAGTTCCGCCCCCATGCACGAATCTCGTGTTCGGATGTTTACGTTGCTGATCGTTGTCCTGTTTGTAGCAGTATTCGGTTCGGTCGCGCAAACCACGGGGCCTTCAAACGTCCTGCCTTATCTGAATCCCTCGCTGCCGATGAACGAGCGTATTGACGACCTCGTGGGGCGGATGACCCTGGAAGAGAAGGCATCCCAAGTGGTGAACCAGGCGCGAGCAATCCCGCGGCTCCAGGTTCCCGCGTACGACTGGTGGAGCGAAGCTTTGCATGGAGTCGCCAATGCTGGAACAGCGACTGTGTTTCCGGAGCCGATTGGACTCGCGGCAACCTTTGATGTTCCTTTGATCCATGACATGGCAGTCGTTATCGGCACCGAAGCGCGAGCCAAACATAACCAGGCGGTACGCGCAGGTCGACGGGACATCATGGAGGGCTTAGACTTCTGGTCCCCGAACATCAACATCTTCCGCGATCCGCGCTGGGGGCGCGGGCAGGAAACCTATGGCGAGGACCCATTTCTCAGTGGACGAATGGGAATTGCGTTCGTCACCGGACTCCAGGGCGATGATCCAAAGTATTATCGCGTGATCTCGACCCCAAAGCATTTTGCAGTACACAGTGGCCCGGAGCCGTCACGGCACGCTATCAACGTGGAAGTGTCGAAGCACGACATGGAGGACACTTATTTACCCGCGTTCCGAGCCACCGTTACTGAGGGCAACGCAGGGTCGGTAATGTGCGCTTACAACAGGATCAACGGTGAACCTGCCTGTGCAAACACATTTCTGCTCAAAGATCAGTTGCGCGGCGCGTGGAAGTTCAATGGGTATGTCGTGTCCGACTGCGACGCCATCGTTGACGTCGCCAACGGCCACCACTTCACCAAGAGCATGGCCGAAGCCGCCGCGGTTTCGATGAAGACGGGTATGGACAATGAATGCGCGGACTTTTTCACCAAGGCCACTGACAACTCCGACTATTTGAAGTATTTGGACGCCGTGAAGCAGGGTCTTCTGAGTGAACAAGATATCGATGTTGCGCTGAAACGCCTGTTCATGGCTCGCTTCCGGCTGGGATTGTTCGATCCTCCCGGGATGGTGCAGTATGCCCAGACGGCGGATTCGGAGGTCGATAGCGAGGCGCATCGGGCGCTCGCGCTGAAGACGGCGCGGGAGTCGATTGTGCTGCTGAAAAATGACGGCGTGCTTCCGTTGAGCCCAGATGTCCGGAAGATTGCAGTCCTTGGGCCGCTCGCCGAATCCGTCCGTGTGCTGCATGGCAACTACAGCGGTACGGCTTCACAGGCGACTACGGCCCTGGAGGGCATCCGCCGGCAGTTTGCTGCGGCTCAGGTCACTTTCTCACCGGGGATGAATTTCCTGCGGCAACAAACTGTGGTCCCCACTGCGGTACTCTCGACCGACGACGGACAATCTGGTCTGAAGGCAGAGTACTTCTCGGGCGAAAATTTTTTGGGGACGCCCCAGGCGGTTCGCGTCGACAAGATGGTAGATCTTCAACTCTCCCATCCCGATTCGTCTGCGCTTACACCGCCTTCCGGCATGAAGGATTTCTCGGTGCGATGGACAGGCTTTCTGACACCCGCCGTGTCGGGGACTTACCAGATAGGTCTTGCCGGCTCAATGAACCAGCTTTGGCTTGATGGCCAACTGGTTGTGGATGACCTTACGCTGCACGACCCCACGCCCACGACCAAGACACTCCAACTCGAGAAGGAGCATCGGTATGCCTTGAAACTCGAGTACGTACGCGGGGGTTTTGGTACAAAGCTGGTGTGGCTGAATCTCATTCCCGATCCGATTGCAGAAGCTGTTGCTGTGGCCAAGCAATCAGATGTGGTCGTGGCCGTTGTCGGCATCACGTCCCAGCTTGAAGGTGAGGAGATGGAGGTGGACGTGCCCGGTTTTAAGGGAGGGGATCGCACCAGTCTCGATTTGCCAAAAGACGAAGGGGATCTTCTTGAAGCCTTGAATGCCGCTGGCAAGCCGCTCATCGTGGTTCTTATGAACGGCAGCGCACTCTCAGTCAATTGGGCAAATGAACATGCGAATGCCATTCTCGACGCTTGGTACTCGGGCGAGGAAGGGGGAACTGCCATTGCCCAAACGCTGGCGGGCGTGAATAATCCGGCTGGCCGACTACCGGTGACGTTTTACAAGAACGTCGAGCAGTTGCCCATGTTTGAAGACTACTCGATGAAGAACCGGACTTACCGGTATTTTGCAGGCCAGCCCCTTTATGTCTTCGGCTATGGACTCAGTTATTCGAGATTTGAGTACAGCAATTTGAGGCTCTCTACAACGAATCTGAAGGCAGGCGACTCCCTGAGCGCGGAAGCGGATGTAAGGAACGTGAGCCAGCGGGAGGGTGACGAGGTCGTGGAGCTATACTTGAGTTTTCCAAAGTCTCCGATCGCCCCGATTCGTGCGCTGCGCGGGTTCACGCGGATTAGTTTGGGTGCGGGCGAAACCGAGCATGTCCACTTCACACTGGATGCGCGCGACTTGAGCGAAGTGGACGAGAACGGAGATCGAATTGTCGCCGACGGGGCCTACCGCATCAGTGTGGGAGGGGGACAGCCGGGAACAGTGGCTCCACAGGCGAAAGCGAAGTTTAGGATCAAGGGCAACCAAAGACTGCCAGAGTAGCCACGATACAATCACGTTACCCGCGGCCAGTTTGTGATGCCATCCATTCCAAAACGCTGGAAGGTTGGTTGCTCCCCGTTGAGGGTTGCCGCTTCAACAGGCCAAAGACGATCTGTAAGTTTCCCGGCTTCTCATCGCGCGAGTGTTCCAAACCGGGCCAGCGGACAGCGTCGGCCTTCAAAATACGTCGAGCTCACATCGTAGAGCACCAACGAGGCCTCCTCCAGATGTCGTCGTGCCAGCCCCTTCTCGATCTTCTCTTGCCGCTCGAAAATCCAGTCCATGGCTTGGGACACCGAGGCTTCCTGGGGCATTGATCTCATGGCTCTAAGCAGGGGCAAGTATGTTCAAGATATCTTCAGGAGGATACGGCGTGCTACAGCAAGGCGGATATCCATGGAATGCCACGGCATCAGCATAGCCCTTGCCGCCGTTACTGAAAAAAGCCCTCACCTCGTCCGCAGGCCCATTCGGAGATCCCACCCCACTCGGTGAAAGCACAACCGCCGACGGTTGCAGGCTGCGGACAATGTCGTACATGTCTTGGCACATGGTTACCAGCTTTCCAATCGTATCCGACCAATACTCTGGCTGGTTCTTGGGAGCGTCCTCGTGTTATCGCGGTAGATGCCCTCTAGACGTTACGCATTTTGTTCGCACTTTATAAGCACTGCGAGAAAGCAGGTACACTTCCGTAGCGCAGCTGAGGATCATATTGTTCCGCCTCGCCTGAACGTGTATGAAACTCGGTGGAAAAGTCTTGCCAGCGACAGGGTCATAGAGATCGATCCCAAGCTTTTTTCTTGTCTGGATTCGCGCAATTCATGGAAGCAGGAGTGGAAGATGGAAAAAGTGACACGACGAGACATGTTGGGACGCTCTTCCCTCCTTGTGGCGTCGTTGGGAGGAGGACTCCCGTTGGTCAGCACGATCGACGAGCTTGGCGGAACAAACCGCAAGCTGAAGGTAGTCGTCGCGGGAGCACACCCTGATGATCCTGAGTCCGGATGTGGTGGCACCATCGCGCTCTATTCTGATCGGGGACATGAGGTTGTGATTCTCTATCTGACCCGCGGAGAAGCCGGCATACAGGGGACGTCAACGCAGGAGGCTGCCGCCATACGGACGGCAGAATGCCAGAAAGCCTGTGCCATCTTGAAAGCGCGGCCCGCGTACGCAGGCCAAATCGACGGCAATACGGAAGTGAATCGCTCGCGATATGACGACTTTCGAAAGATTCTGGGAGCCGAGCATCCTGACGTGGTATTCACGCACTGGCCGATTGACACTCATCGTGACCACCGTGCCGCATCTCTGCTCGTTTACGATGCTTGGCTCGAGAGTGGCAGGAAATTCGCGCTTTATTATTTCGAAGTAGATCAGGGCGAACAGACTCAGGTTTTCCACCCGACCCACTACGTCAATATTTCTCTGACGGAGAGCCGCAAGCGGGCTGCGTGTTTCGCTCATGCCAGTCAACAACCTGAAACAACGTTCTACCCCCTCCACGAAATGATGAATCGCTTCCGCGGGATGGAATGTGGTGTCGGACTTGCCGAAGGATTCGTCCGGCATTATCAGAATCATGAAACAGGAGTTCCAGAACCGTGATACCTCATCACGAATTCCACTCGGTACACCACTCATCTGTGAAATGTAGTGGCCAAGATTATTGATCCCCAGGACAAAGCATCTTGGCCACGATGGGGACACGAAAGTCCGCAGTAACGAACTCACTGCGACCGGCCACTAGTTCCAACTAGTTCGTTTTTCTGGCAACGTTGTTGCAATGGGTTGAGGGAAGTTTTATCGGCAAGAGTGTTTTCGGCGTGAGGCGGAGAACCCTGCCGAGCATTGTCTAAATTCCGAATGCGATTAACCGTGTAACATCAGAGCTCCTGACATAATATGTGAATACTCACAACAACAACCTGGCTTTAAGGGGAAAGGTTACGGTCCGGCTGGACCCAGCCCGAAGACCGACTCGCGGACAATCAACCAAGTAATTCTGGCCCAGAATCCGATTTGCCTCGGTGGAGTCTTCACACATGACTTTCACAGATGCCTCGAATTGGGTGGGATTGGTGATCGTTAGCGTGAGTTCTCTTCCCTTTCGCTCGCAAACCGAAACATCAATGTGGTCGATCGCACAGAAAAAACCAGTATCAGGTTGCACATACAGGCCGGGAACCTCGACGTAGGTCAACATGTTTGATACCTCAGGCCATGTGGACTCAAAGAAGATTTCGCCGATTGGCTCGAGCCAGTCACGAAGCTGTACGCGCTCATTCATCCAACCCGCTGGTATCTCCCCTACTGGACGATCCGAACGCGACAGATACGGTGGCAAGTTGTGGGCCAATTCCTGGATCATTTCCAGGTACAGTTTACGGCCTGTGTGGCGATAGAGTTTGAAAAGGGAGCTTCCGGAAAGAGTGCAAATCGCGGGAGCGCCGTGCTCTGGACCCGTAGGATCGACAATTATTCGTCTCTGCACCACGCGTGTTCTACAATGCCATGGCGAAAGCGCAGCGAAATTCACCCTCGCCGATGATCCCAATCCAAGAGCGGCGTGATGCAGAATAACGTTCTACAACTCGATCCGAGAGACAACGTCCTGATCGCCCTGACTGACTTGCCGAAAGGCGATTCGATCAACTTTTCCGGGCGCAGTTATACATTGTCTTCCAACGTTCCTGCCAAACACAAATTTGCAACCGCAGATCTCGAGACAGGTGCAGATGTTGTCATGTACGGTGTGCTGGTGGGCAAAGCCGTGAAGCCGATACCGCGAGGGGGGCTGCTGAGCATTAACAATATTCACCATGAGGCAGCGGCCTTCCACGAGAAGTCAGAAGAACTTCGTTGGACTCCGCCAGACGTTTCGCGATGGAAGCAGCGGACTTTTCTGGGTTATCACCGGACCGATGGTCAAGTAGGTACACGGAACTACTGGCTTGTCGTGCCGCTGGTGTTTTGTGAGAACAAGAACATTAACGTTCTAAAGCAGGCATTCGAAGAGGAATTAGGTTTTGCCCGGCCCCAGCTCTATCGCCACCAGGTTGCCGAGTTGGCCAAGCTCTACCGCGAAGGAAAAAGCGAAGAGATCAAGACCCGCGGATTCGCACAAGATGTTGCCTCGCCGCAACCTCAACGAGTGTTTGGAAATATCGATGGCATCAAATTCCTGCTGCACGAAGGAGGTTGTGGAGGAACGCGCGAAGACTCCGATAATCTCTGTGGGCTGATCGCAGGCTACATCCATCATCCGAATGTGGCCGGGGCCACGGTCTTAAGCCTCGGCTGTCAGCATGCTCAGGCGGGGATCTTGCGTCAAAAGATCAACCAACGCAATCCAGCGTTCGATAAACCACTCGTCATACTTGAGCAGCAGCAGAGCGGCTCGGAACTAGCTCTGCTGACGGATGCGATTCGGCAAACTTTCTCAGGCTTGGTCGAAGCCAATAAATCCAAGCGTTCACCAGCCTTGCTTACCAAGCTGTGTGTGGGCCTTAAATGCGGAGGATCGGACGGATTCTCCGGCCTGACGGCGAATCCTGCTATCGGACACGCTTCCGATCTGCTCGTGGCCCTTGGCGGAAGAACAATTCTTTCCGAATTTCCTGAGCTATGCGGAGTGGAACAGGAACTCATCAACCGCAGTACGCGAAAAGAAGTAGGAGACCGCTTTATTCAGCTCATGCGAGACTATGCCGCCCGGGCACAAGCGGTTCGCTCAGGCTTTGACATGAATCCTTCTCCTGGGAACATGCGCGACGGATTATTGACCGATGCCATGAAATCAGCCGGAGCGGCGAAAAAAGGCGGTACATCTCCGGTCACGGCAGTGCTTGACTATCCGGAATACTCGAGCGAGCCGGGACTAAATCTTCAGTGCACACCGGGCAACGATGTGGAGTGCGTCACCGCACAAGTGGGAGCCGGAGCGAGTGTGGTCCTATTCACCACTGGGCTTGGAACGCCGACGGGGAATCCCATCACGCCTGTGGTGAAGCTTTCCACGAATACCAGCCTGGCCGAGCGGATGCATGACATTATCGATATCGACACGGGTGGCATCATCTCGGGCGAGACGACGATCGAAAAGACGGGAGAAGACATCCTGGAACTGGTCGTTCAAGTTGCCAGCGGTGAGGTGCGGACCAAAGCCGAGTTGAGGGCACAGGAAGATTTTATTCCCTGGAAAAGAGGGGTCTCGCTCTGAAAAACAACCTAAGGAAAGACTTCGGGATGGACGGGAAAGTCGCCGTGGTGACGGGCGGTGGTAGCGGCATTGGGCGCGCGATCGCGCTGAAGTTCGCGGCGTATGGTGCTGCTGTCCGCGTTCTGGATGTCTGCCGGAAAGATGCAGAAATAGTTTGCCAGCAGATTCGTGATGCTGGCGGCAATGCGGCGGTCTACGAGTGTGACGTCACTAACCACGAACAGGTTAAGTCGCGGTTTGGCGACCTTTTTCTACAAGAGCAAATTCACATTCTCGTAAACAATGC
>WNGP01001186.1_pt1 | contig 31532 bp, 39 predicted proteins | sample 5407671 | NCBI WGS metagenome assembly WNGP01 (sample SAMN13153381, study PRJNA577476) | soil metagenome | isolation source: 40 cm soil or saprolite under Garry oak tree replicate 2 | place: USA:California | collected 2016-06-15 | reverse complement strand
AGCTGCCTTCGGGAGTGGAGATGGTCATGCCGGGAGACAACGTATCGGCGGAGATTTCGCTGATCACGCCGGTGGCTCTGGAACGCGGGCTGCGCTTCGCCATCCGCGAAGGCGGCCACACCGTGGGCGCGGGAGCAGTGACGGAGATTATCGAGTAACCTATGCCAGCCGGAGAACGAATTCGCATTCGCTTGAAAGCGTACGACCACCGCATCCTGGACCAATCCACGCGTGAGATTGTGGATACGGCCAAACGCACCGGCGCCGACGTGGCGGGGCCGATTCCCCTGCCCACTACGATTAACCGCTGGACGGTTTTGCGTTCGCCGCACGTGGACAAAAAATCGCGCGAGCAATTCGAGATGCGCACCCACAAGCGGCTCATCGATATTCTCGAACCTACGCCGGATACGGTGGACGCGCTGATGAAGCTCGATCTGCCACCCGGAGTGGATGTGGAGATCAAGGCTTTTGGCCGCGAGCACGCGGTAAAGTGACCATCCGATCAGGATGGTCATCCCGAGCGAATCCGCCAAAGGCGGACGAACGGGGTCCCCAGCACACGCGGCCTTTGCGTGCGCTGGGGCGGAGAGCAAAGGGATCTCTCTTGAGGCAGAGGGAACCTAGAGGACGAATCGCATGGCTGTGAACGGAATTATCGGAATCAAGCTGGGCATGACCCGGGTGTTTGCCGACGATGGCGCGGCCGTACCCTGCACGGTGCTGCAGGCGGGGCCTTGCGTGGTCGTACAGCGCCGCAGCAAGCAAACCGACGGATACGACGCGGTGCAGTTGGGTTTTGTCGAATTTGTGAAGCCCCAGCGCATCTCCAAGCCCATGACCGGCCATTTCAAGAAGGCCAATGTCGCGCCGATGCGCATGCTGCGCGAGATTCGCGTGGACGAGTCGAACGATGATTCCAAAGTGGGCGACCGGGTGCTGGTGGACCGCTTTGCGCCGGGCGAGCTCGTGGACGTCACCGGGGTGAGCAAGGGCAAGGGATTTCAGGGCGGCGTCAAGCGCTGGCATTACCGCGGCGGCGATGCCACGCACGGCTCCATGTTCCATCGCGCGCCGGGCGGCATCGGCGCCAGTTCGTTTCCTTCACGGGTGTGGCCGGGGCAGCATTTCCCCGGACACATGGGCCATGAACGCAAGACCATCAAGAATTTGCGCGTGGTGAAGGTCGATAGCGAGGAGAATCTTTTGCTGGTGCGCGGAGCCGTCCCCGGTCCAACCGGGTGCTATCTTTTGATCCGCAAGTCCAAGCGTGCGAAGCAGAAGTAGAGGATAAGGAGCTCAGGGCCGATGGCCGTCGTCGAGGTCAGAAATTTGCAAGGGAAAACCGTGGGTCAGGTGGAATTGGCCGACGCGGTATTCGCGGCCCAGGTGAATCCCCATCTTCTGCACGAGGCGGTGCGCTGGTTTCTGGCTGGCGAACGCGCCGGCACGCACAAGACCAAGGGCCGTGGCGAAGTTTCAGGATCCGGCCGCAAGCTCTGGCGGCAGAAAGGCACGGGACGCGCCCGGGTAGGCTCGATTCGCTCCTCGATCTGGCGCAAGGGTGGGACCGTACACGGGCCTCAGCCTCGCAGTTATGCATACCATCTTCCGAAGAAGATGGTGTTGGGCGCATTACGTTCGGCGCTTTCGGCAAAATTATCGGACCAAAAGCTCACCGTAATTGACGGCTGGAAATTGGATTCGCACAAGACCAAGGAATTCCGGGCGGCATTAACCAAACTCGATGGAGAGACGCGCACCATGCTGGTTGTCGAAGGGCCCGGCAACCGCAATCTCGAGCTGGCCAGCCGCAATCTCCAGGGAGTGAAAGTGGTCGCTCCCGCGGCGCTTCAGGCTTATGACATTTTGCGGCACGATCGACTCCTGCTGTCGCAGGATACCGCGCTGCATCTGGGCCGGTCGCTGGGACCGGGAGCGGCGGCTACCGCAGAAGCCGCGAGTCATCATGGCGGCGCCGAGACAGCTCCCTCCGCGCCGGCGTCTAAGGAGCCAAGCAAACGGCGGCAGAGCAAAGCGGCGTCGCGTCCGAAATCGAAGCTCTCGCCTAAGGCCAAATCGCCGGCCCGGGCGAAATCGAAGTCGAAAGCTAAGGCTAAAGACAAAACCAAGGACAAAAAATAAAGCGCGCAGGCAAAAAGCATGAATATCGACGTTTACAAAGTGATTCGCCGGCCCATTATCACGGAAAAGGGATTGGGCGTGAAAGAGACGCAGCGCACCGTGGTCTTTGAAGTAGCGGTTGGCGCCACCAAGACGCAAATCAAGGAGGCGGTGCAGCAGATTTTTAAAGTAAAGGTGGATGACGTGCGCACGGCGATTTTTCATGGCAAGTTCCGGCGGCGCGGGCGCTCGGAAGGACATCGGCGGGACTGGAAGAAGGCCTATGTCCGGCTTGCCAAAGACGAAAAGATGATCGAATACGCGGAGAATCTCTGATCGGATGCTTTACCCGGCCAGAGTGCGGCTCGCCGCGAGTAATCCGGACGCCGCAGGAAGGTGGCTCGAGATGGCGCTGAAAAGCTTCAATCCCTATACCGCTTCCAGGCGTTTTATTACCGTTCTGGATAAGAGCGAAATCACCAAGCAGACGCCGGAAAAGTCGCTGCTCGAACCCAAGAAGCGCTCCGGCGGGCGGAATTCGCATGGCGAGGTGACCATCTGGCACCGCGGCGGAGGCCACAAAAAGCAATATCGCACAGTGGACTTCCGGCGCGAAAAGAAAGGTATTCCCGCGCGAGTGGCGGCCATCGAATACGATCCCAACCGCTCGGCGCGCCTGGCGCTGCTGCATTATGCCGACGGTGAAAAACGGTACATCTTGCATCCCGTGGGGCTCGAGGTGGGCATGACCGTGCAGACCGGCGAAGGCGCCGATATCCTGCCGGGAAACGCGCTGCCGCTGCGCTTCATTCCGCCCGGAACGCAGGTGCATAACCTGGAGCTTTCGCCCGGCAAAGGCGCGCAGGTGGTTCGTGCCGCGGGCGGAGCCGCGCAACTGCTCAGCAAGGAAGGCGATTTGGCGCTGGTGAAGCTGCCTTCGGGCGAAGTGCGCCGATTCGGAATCGAATGTATGGCCACCATTGGCCAGGTCGGCAATCTGGACCACGAGAATGTGACTTACGGCAAGGCTGGCCGAACTCGCTGGCACGGGAAGCGGCCGACGGTTCGCGGCGTGGCCATGAATCCGGTCGACCATCCGCATGGGGGCGGTGAGGGCCGCGTAAAGGGCAATCACCCCCAGACGCCCTGGGGTTTTCCGACCCTCGGCGCGAAGACGCGGCATAATCGCCGCACCGACAGCAGGATCGCCGAACGCCGGAAGCCCTAAAGAAGAACGGCTTTAATCTTGGAACGAATGAGTACGAATTAGTAAAATAGGAAAGGACAAAACCAATCATGATCCCGGCGCGGCGGGTGACGGAAAGGGCAAATATGAGAGCATCGCGAAGCATATCGGCGGCTCGGCGCGCCTCGGGCGCACGCAAGCCGGCCGCGCCGTCGCGAGTGTCCAAGCCCGCGCGGAAGACGACGACGAAGTTGCACCCGGTTCCGCTCGAACCGGTACTCTACCGATTCTGTAAGCCGGGATGGGCGGTGCTGGTGGAAAAGCAGCCGAGCCAGCAAGGCACACGGTTCGTGTGCCCGTTCTGTCCGCATTCGCACCGGGTTTCCGGCCCGGTACGCGGTTTTCGTAAGGTACGGCGGGCGCAATGGATCAAGCTGCGCCGCGTGGATGAGTAGTTAGCTAGTGCCGTTCCAACTTGATCCGGCGAGAGGTTCGGCCCAAAGAGCTTGCGATTGGCTGTGGGGTGGCCTAGTGCCGTTCCAACATGTCTCGCCAAAGAATGTCGTCAGGGCGAAGCACTTGGCCCAAATAATTGGAACGGCACTACTAGAGAATTTGGTGCAAATAGTTGGAACGGCACTAGATCATACGGAAGGAACCCGATGGGTCGTTCGCTGAAAAAAGGCCCGTTCGTAGATGCCCCTCTGCGGAACAGCGTGGAGGCGCTCAACGCGCGGAACGAGAAGAAAGTGGTGAAGACGTGGTCGCGCCGCTCCACCATTGTTCCGGAGATGATCGGCCACACCATTGCCGTGCATAACGGCAAAAAGTTCATCCCGGTATATATCACCGAGCAGATGATCGGGCACAAACTGGGAGAGTTCGCGCCCACGCGCACGTTCAAAGGCCACGCGGTCAGAGCGGCGCTGGAAAGGGCCGCAGGCTTGGCAGGCGCTCCCGTGGCTCCGGGCGGTCCAGGCGCGCCGGCGCCCGCAGGCGGCGGTGCACCGCCGGCGGCCCCTGCTCCAAAGGCTTAAGCCCAAAAGGCTAAACGAAGATGGCTACGAATCTCACAATTCCGGCCGCGCCGGCCATCGAGGCGCAAGCGCTCGCGCGGCATGTGCGCATGTCCCCGCAGAAAGCGCGCCTGGTGGTGGACCTGATTCGCGGCCAGCGCGCCGAGCAGGCGCTGCAAATCCTGCGTTACACGAAAAAGCGCGCGGCCCGGGACATCGAAAAAGTTTTGCGCAGCGCCATTGCCAATGCCGAACGCAAGGCCGAGGATGCCGGAGCGTCGCTCGACGTGGATGAGCTGTATGTTTCGCGCTGCTTCGTGAATGAGGGATCGCGCTGGAAGCGCCTGCGGCCGGCCCCCATGGGCCGGGCCTACCGCTATGTGCGGCGCACCGCGCACATCGTCGTCGCCGTTGCCGAGCATCATCGTGCCGCCGCCGAACGTACGGCGGCCGCGGCGGCCGCGGCAGCCGCGGAAAAAGGCGTGCGCGGCGCGGTCAAGAAAGCGCGCAAAGCGCTGGGTGGGCGCAAGCCGCCCGTGCGCAAGCCGAAGAAGCAGGAGTAAGAGGAGTCCGGGAGGAGTTGCTTTGGGACAAAAGACACATCCATACGGCTTTCGGCTGGGTTACAACAAACCTTGGCGGTCGCGCTGGTTTGCCGGCAAGGATTATGCCGACCTGCTGCACGAAGATGTGGTGCTGCGCCGCCAGTTGAAGGACCGCCTGCGCTCGGCGGGCATCAGCGCTATCGACATCGAACGCGCCGCCAATAAGCTGGTGATTCGCCTGTTTACCGCGCGTCCCGGAATCATCATCGGCCGCAAGGGCGCCGAAATCGACAAGCTGAAGAATGAAATCCAGAAGCGCACCAAGCGCGAAGTGCACATTGATATTCAGGAAGTGCACCGGCCGGAGCTCGATGCGCAACTGGTGGCCGAATCGATCGCGCTGCAGCTCGAAAAACGCGTGGCCTTCCGGCGGGCCATGCGCAAGGCCGTAGATTCGGCCCTGCGCTTCGGCTGCAAAGGAATCAAGGTCCGCGTGGCGGGCCGGCTGAATGGGGCGGAAATCGCGCGCAAAGAATGGTACCTGCAGGGCCGGCTGCCGCTGCAAACGCTGCGCGCCGACATCGATTTTGGATTTGCCCAGGCTTATACGACCTATGGCGTGATCGGCGTAAAGTGCTGGATCTACCAGGGCGAAAACGTGCCCGAACGAGGCAAGCGGCGCGTGCCTGCTGCGGCGGCTGCGGCAGCGGACTAGTGCCGTTCCAACTTGATGAGCCTAAGCAAAGGGTGTCCGGCAAAGGCTAACTAGCTGGCCGTGGATAGTCAAAATTAGTTGGAACGGCACTAGAGAGGATCCGTCATGATGATGCCCAAGAAAGTGAAGTACCGCAAACAGCAGCGTGGTCGCCGCCGCGGCAAGGCTTGGCGCGGAGGCGAACTATCGTTCGGCGAATACGGCCTGAAGGCTCTCGAGCCCGCATGGATTACCGATCGGCAGATCGAAGCCGCGCGCGTGGCCATCACTCGCTTCATCAAGCGCGGCGGCAAGCTATGGATCCGCATCTTCCCGGACAAGCCCTTTACCAAGAAACCCGCTGAAACGCGTATGGGCAAAGGCAAGGGAGCGCCGGAGCGCTGGGTGGCGGTGGTCAAACCGGGGCGAGTCATGTTCGAGATGGCGGGAGTCGATCTGGCCACGGCCACGCAGGCCATGAATCTGGCGGCGCACAAGCTTCCCATCCACACGCGCTTCGTCAGCCGCGCGGGAGAGCTCTGATGCCGCGGAGAGTCGATAAATTGCGGGATTTGGGCGAGCCGGAGCTGGAGGCGCGTGAGCGCGAGCTGGCCGAGCAGGTCTTTCGGCTGCGCTTTCAGCTCACCACCGGCCAAGCCGAAGCGGTGGGCCGGCTGCGCTCCGCCAAAAAAGATCTGGCGCGAGTGAAGACGCTGCTGCGCGAGCGCGAACTGAGGAAAAGCTGATGGCCACGGCAGTAAATAACGCTACGGAAAAGCGCCGCCGGCGCAACCAGCTGATTGGTGTGGTGACCAGCTCCAAGATGCAGAAGACGATTGTCGTGCGGGTCACCCGGCAGATTCGGCATCGGCTCTATGAGCGCTACGTGCACGTGAACAAGAAATTTTATGCTCACGACGAGCAGGGTGAGGCGCGTCCGGGTGACGTGGTGCGCATCGTGGAGACGCGGCCCATGTCCAAACTGAAGCGCTGGCGCCTCGCGGAAGTGCTGGCCCGGCGCACCAGCGTGGATTAGCGCCTTCGATCAAGGTAAGGAGAGAGCGCGGCAATGATTCAGATGCGAAGCTGGCTGACCGTCGCCGATAATTCGGGAGCGCGCCGCCTGATGTGCATTCTGCCGGTGGGCGGCGATGTCGGCAGCCGGGCCGGGCTGGGCGATATCATCACCGCTTCGGTGAAAGAAGCGACGCCGGAGAGCCCCATCAAGAAGGGCAAGGTTGTCCGCGCCGTCGTGGTGCGCACGCGTAAGGAGCATCGCCGGCGCGATGGCTCCTACATCCGCTTTGACGACAACGCCGCGGTGCTCATCAACGATGCCAATGAGCCGGTGGGCACGCGCGTGTTCGGGCCCGTGGCGCGCGAATTGCGCGAAAAGAAATTTTCCAAAATCGTGTCCCTGGCTCCCGAAGTCTGGTGAGGCCAGCAATCAGGATGAAGAGAGATTCATGAACACAACGGCTACAAACGCCAGCATCCGTAAGGGCGACCAGGTGCGCGTGATGAGCGGGCGCGACAAGGGCAAAGCCGGCCGCGTGCTGGGAGTCAATCCCCGCCGCCGCACGGTCACCGTCGAGCACGCCAATATCATCAAGCGGCACACCCGCGCCAATCCTTCCAAGAACGTGAAGGGCGGCATCGTGGAAAAGGAAGGCCCCATTCAAATTTCCAATGTGCTGCTGCTGTGCGCCTCTTGCAATAAGCACGCCCGCGTGGGCCATAAGCTGATGCCCGACGGCACCAAGCTGCGCATTTGCCGCCGCTGCGGCACGACCTTGGAGAAATAGCGCCGCCATGAGCCGATTGCGCGATCGATATCGCAGTGAAGTGATTCCGGCGCTGATGAAGCGCTTCGGATACAAGAACCCCATGGCTGTGCCCAAGGTGGCCAAGGTGGTCGTCAATATCGGCTTGGGCGAGGCCAGCCAGAATATCAAGCTGCTGGACGTAGCCGCCGTGGAATTGGGGCAGATCTCCGGCCAGCGCGCCGTAATCACGCGGGCCAAGAAATCGATCGCCAATTTCAAAATTCGCAAGGGCATGCCCATCGGCTGCTGCGTGACGCTTCGCGGTGACCGCATGTATGAATTTCTCGACCGCCTTTGCAATGTGGTGCTGCCGCGCGTGCGCGACTTCAAAGGGCTGAGTCCCAACGCCTTTGACGGGCGCGGCAATTACACTCTCGGTTTGCGCGACCAACTGGTTTTTCCGGAGATTGATTACACGCGCGTGGACAAGATCAAGGGCATGAATATCACCTTGACCACTACCGCCCGCAACGATGAAGAGGGCCGCGAGCTGCTGAAGCTGATCGGAGTGCCGCTGCGCGGCTAAGGAGAGTTATGGCGCGAATTTCGCAATTTGCCAAGATGCGCAGGAAGCCGAAATTCAAGATTCGCGTGCGCAACCGCTGCCGCATCTGCGGCCGGCCGCGCGGCTATATCCGCAAATTCCAGATGTGCCGCATCTGTTTCCGCGGGCTGGCGCTGCGCGGCGAAGTTCCCGGCGTGGTCAAGGCGAGTTGGTAGAGATGCAGACCGATCCTATTTCCGACATGCTGACGCGCATCCGCAATGCCGCCAAGGCCCGCCACGCCCGCGTGGAATTGCCGGCATCGAAGCTCAAGATCGAAATCGCCCGCGTGCTCAAGGAAGAGGGCTTTATCTCCACCTATAAAGTCGTGGACGAATCGAAAACGCGCAAGGCCCTGCGCGTATTTCTGAAATACACTCCGGACAAGGGTTCCGTAATCAGCGACCTTCGCCGCATCTCCCGGCCCGGAAGCAGGCGCTACGTGGGGGTCAAGGAGATCCGCGCGGTTTTCGGCGGCCTGGGCGTGAGCATCCTGAGCACCCCGCGCGGGGTCATGACCGGCCGGGCGGCCCGCAAGCAGCGCCTGGGCGGCGAACTGCTGTGCGAAATTTGGTAAGGGGAAGAAGGCCATGTCACGAATTGGACGAAAACCGATTGCCGTGCCCGCCAGCGTGAAGGTGCAGATCGGGCCTGCGGCAATCGAAGTGCAAGGGCCCAAGGGCAAACTTAGCGTCGGCGTGCCGCAGGGCATCCGCTTCGAGCAAAAGGACGGCATTCTCACCGCGCTGCGCGAATCAGACGAGCAGCGGGCCCTGCATGGTTTGGCGCGCGCCCTGGTCGCCAACGCCGTTCGCGGCGTGACCGAAGGGTTCAAGAAGGAGCTGGATATCGTCGGCGTAGGCTATCGCGCCGAAGTGAAGGGCAAAAACGTGGTCTTCGCGCTGGGGTACTCCCATCCCGTCGAGTTCCCGATTCCTGAGGGCCTGCAGATCGCAGTCGAAAAGCAGACGCGCGTCGTCGTCAGCGGAGCCGATCGCGGACGAGTTGGCCAGGCGGCGGCGGATATCCGCGCGCTGCGGCCGCCCGATCCTTATAAGCAGAAAGGCATCCGCCTGGTGGGCGAGCGCTTGAAGAAGAAGGCCGGGAAGGCCGGCGCCGCCAAGACGGCCGCTTAAGGCGGCCGGATCGGGACGGCATGAAGCAACGAGGAAACGAAAGGGAATAATGGCTACGAAATCCGTTCTCAAGCTTTCACGCAACACGCATCGCCAGCAGGTCCATCGCCGCGTGCGGCAGCGCGTCCTGGGCACCTCCGGGCGCCCGCGCCTGTGTGTTTACCGCTCGCTCGGCCATATCTACGCGCAAGTCATCGATGATCAGAGTGGGCGCACGCTGGCCTCGGCCAGTTCTCTCGATAAGAGCACTCGCGCCGCGCTCAAGGGCGGCGGCAATGTCGCCGCGGCCAAGATCGTGGGCAAGACCATCGCGGAGCGTTCGCTCGCTGCCGGCATCCAGCAGGTTGTATTCGACCGCGGCGGCTACATGTACCACGGCCGCGTCGAGGCCCTCGCGAATGCAGCTCGCGAGGCGGGATTGAAGTTTTAACATGTCCAAACATATTCTGCGGGAAACGTTAGCGGTGCGCCGGAACCTGGAAGTCAGCGCAAATAATTTGAAGGATCAGGTTGTCTCCATCCAGCGCGTCACCAAAGTGGTCAAAGGCGGCAAGAATCTGAGTTTCTCGGCTTTGGTGGTCGTCGGCGATCAGCGCGGCCATGCGGGTTTTGGCATGGGCAAGGCTCGGGAGGTGCCCATGGCCATTCGCAAGGCCATCGAGCAGGCCAAAAAAAATCTGATTCACCTCAACTTGAAGGGCACCTCCATTCCCCATCAGGTCACCGGCTACTACGGTTCGGGACAAGTGCTGCTCAAGCCTGCTTCCGAAGGAACCGGCATCATTGCCGGAGGGCCGGTGCGCGCGGTGATGGAAGTCGCGGGAATCTCCAATGTCTTGACCAAATCGATTGGCACCTCGAATCCGCATAACGTCATCAAAGCCACCTTCGACGCGCTCTTGCGCCTGAAAGACGAAGTCCGGGTGGCCGAGCAGCGTTCAAAAACCGTCGAAGAGTTGCGCTAGGAGCAGAGAGACGCGGCCATGGCGAAAAAGAAGGCCGGAACCGTTAAACTGAAGTGGGTGCGCAGTGCGATTGGCTGCACCCGGGGCATGCGCGCCACGGTGCGCGGCCTGGGATTCCGGCGCCTGCAGCAGGTGGTGGAACGCGAAGACACGCCTGCAGTTCGTGGTATGGTAGATAAGGTGCGCCATCTGGTTGTAGTTGTGGAATGAACCTCCATCTCGAGGAGTTGAGGCAAGCATGTCGGTGACTTTGTCAAATCTGCGGCCGCCGCGCGGCTCTCGCCACCGCAAGGTGCGGGTCGGCCGGGGCATTGGCTCGAAACTGGGGAAGACCGCCGGCGCGGGAAACAAGGGGCAGAAATCGCGCAAGGGATTTTCCCAGCGTCCCGGCTTCGAGGGGGGCCAGATGCCCTTGCACCGGCGCATACCCAAGCGCGGCTTTCACAATCCTTTCGGCAAAGACTATGCTGTTGTGAATCTGGAAGCTCTGAAAATTTTCGCGGCAGGCGACGTGGTGACTCCCGAGTCCTTGCGCGAACGCGGCTTGGCGCATAGCGCCTCGCGTCCCATAAAAATTCTCGGTGATGGTGAATTGAACGCAGCGCTTACGGTTCGCGCGCATGCCTTCAGCCGCTCGGCGGAGGAGAAGATCGCGCGCGCCGGAGGCAAGGTAGAGCGGGTATCATGAACCAATTTTTCGAAGCTTTCGCCAATATGTTTCGGATTGCCGATCTGCGCAGGCGGATCCTGTTTACTTTGGGAATATTGGCCGTGTATCGGCTGGGCGCCTTCCTGCCCACGCCCGGTATCAACACCGATGTTCTGACGCAGCTGTTTCAGCAGAACCAGGGTTCGGTCCTGGGCATTATCGATCTGTTCAGCGGCGGCAATTTCCGGCGGCTGACCATTTTTGCCCTGGGCATCATGCCCTACATCACCTCCTCCATCATTCTGCAGCTCATGACCGTGGCCTGGCCTTATCTCGAGCGCTTGCAGAAAGAGGGCGAACTGGGGCGCCGCAAGATCACCCAGTACACGCGCTATCTCACCATTTTGTTGAGTATTCTTCAGTCGCTCTCCATCGCCTTCACGCTGCAGCGCCAGGCGGGACCCAATGGATCAGCGCTCGTTTACAACCCCGGCCTGGGGTTCACGCTGATGACCATTCTGACGCTGACCACCGGCTCGGCCTTCATCATGTGGCTCGGCGAACAGATCAGCGAGCGCGGCGTCGGCAATGGAATGTCCCTGATCATTTTTGCCGGCATCGTGGTGGGATTGCCTCGCGGCATCTTCGACCTGTGGACCAAAGCTTCCACGCAGCAGTGGGGACCGTTCACCGGCCTGGCTCTGATGCTGCTCGTCGCTCTGATGCTGGCGGTCATCGGCTTCATCGTATTTGTGGAAGGCGGTCAGCGGCGCATTCCCGTGCAATACGCCAAGCGTGTGGTGGGCCGCCGCGTCATGGGCGGGCAGATGACCTATCTGCCGCTGCGCGTGAATGCCGGCGGCGTCATTCCGCCCATCTTTGCCAGCTCGCTGCTGACCTTTCCGGGAACGATTGACCTGGTGGTGGCGAAACGTTTCACTTCTTTTGACCGGCTGGCCAAGGCCTTATCCTGGGGCGAGCCTCTCTATACTCTGATCTATGTTCTGCTGATCATTCTGTTTGCCTTCTTTTACGTCGGCATCGTCTTCAACCCTACCGAACTCGCGGACAACATGCGCAAGTACGGTGGATTCATTCCCGGCATACGCCCCGGCCGCAATACCTCCGAGCACATCAATCGCATCCTGCGCCGGCTGACTTTTGTGGGCGGCGTCTATCTGGCGGCGGTCTGCCTGCTGCCCGAATGGATGATCGCCGGTATCCACCTGCACCACTTGCCCGGAGCTTTGGGCACCTGGTTCGATGAACACATGTGGCGGTTCGTGCTCGAAGGCTTGAACGTATCGTTCTATTTCGGCGGCACCTCGCTGCTGATCGTGGTGGGTGTGGCCATGGATACGGTTCAGCAGATCGAAGCGCAGCTGGTGATGCGCAATTACGAGGGCTTCGTCAAGAAAGGAAGGCTGCGGAGCCGGCGGTATGCCTGAGGCGGGAGTGGCCGCAAAGGGATTGGGCCGTGCCGTCATCTTCCTCGGTCCTCCTGGCGCGGGGAAAGGCACGCAGGCCAGGCAAATCGCCGAAAGCTACAGTGTGCCGCATCTTTCTACGGGCGATATGTTCCGCGAGCATGTCAGCCGTGGCACGCCGCTCGGTCTGCGCGCCAAGCCGATCATGGAACGCGGCGAATTGGTTCCCGACGATCTGGTCTTGAGCATGGTGGAGGAGCGGATTTCGCGCCCGGATTGCGGCGATGGTTTCCTATTGGACGGTTTTCCGCGGACCCTGCCGCAAGCGGAAAAGCTGGACGAAATTCTGCGGAAGCGATTCAAAACGCGGCCGCTCGTGGTGCATTTCGTGGTCGACCGGAATCAGTTGATGCGGCGGCTCACCGGGCGCCGCACGTGCGCAATGGGCGGCGAGATCTATAATATATATGACCATCCGCCCAAGGTGCCGGGCCGTTGTGACCGTGATGGCGGCGAGCTGATGCAGCGCCCGGACGACCGCGAAGAAGTGATCGCGGAGCGGCTTGCGGCCTACGAACGCCAAACGCGCCCGTTGGTCGATTATTACCGCGGGCGAGGCGTGTTGAAGGACGTTGACGGCATGGCTGCCCCGGCAGCGGTAACGAAAAGCGTTCTCGAGTTGCTCGCGCAGAGAAAATGATCGTTTGTAAATCCGCCGCGGAACTGGAGACCATGCATCGCGCGGGCTTAGTGGTCTGGGATGTGTTGAATCGGCTGCGCCAGGCCGTGCAGCCGGGCATAAGCACTCTCGACCTGGAAAAAATCGCTGCTCAGGGCGCTCAGGAACATGGCGCTCGGCCGGCGTTCAAAGGCTATCGCGGTTATCCGTGTGTATTGTGCGCCTCCATCAATCAGGAGGTGGTCCACGGCATCCCTTCGGGCGCGCGGCGCTTGAAAGAAGGCGATATTATTTCGCTCGATTTCGGCGTCGAGCTGAACGGTTACTATGGAGATGCGGCGCTGACGCTCCCGGTGGGCAAGATTCGGCCCGAGGTCGGCGACCTGTTGCGCGTGACTCGTGAATCGCTGGACAAAGCCATTGATAAGGTTCGGCCGGGAAACCGCTTGAGCGATATTTCCGCGGCGGTGCAACAATGGGTGGAGAAACACGGCTTCTCGGTGGTGCGCGAGTTTGTCGGTCACGGCATCGGCACGAAGATGCACGAAGAGCCGAACCTGCCGAATTACGGCGAACCGGGGCACGGCCCTCGTCTGGAAGAAGGCATGGTTTTCGCCATCGAGCCGATGGTCAACGCGGGCGGGCCGGCAGTGAAGGTTCTCGATGATAGGTGGACCGCGGTGACCACCGATGGCAGTTGCTCGGCGCATTTCGAGCATACCGTAGCGGTCACCTCGAATGGTCCTTGGATTTTGACGCGGCCTAAAGAAGCAGTGGGAGCATCCTGGTAGCTTTTGGAGCGTATGGCAAAGACTCGTCAGCCAGAAAAGAAGAAAGCTGATTCCAGCAATCCGAAGGAAGATGCCATCGAGGTGATGGCCACGGTGATCGAGCCGCTGCCGAACGCGATGTTTCGGGTGGAATTGGACAATAAGCACCGGGTGCTGGCGCATATTTCGGGCAAGATGCGCAAAAATTTTATTCGCATCCTGGCGGGCGATAAGGTGGCAGTTGAGCTATCGCCTTATGATCTGACTCGCGGGCGAATCGTCTATCGATATAAATGACCATCCGATCAGGATGGTCATCCGGAGCGATCCGCCCCGGGCGGAGAGCGAGGGATCTCTCGGAAGGAAACAAAGAATGGAGCGGCAATGAAGGTTCGGGCCTCGGTAAAAAAGATTTGCGATAAGTGCAAGGTCATTCATCGGCGCGGCGTGGTTCGGGTGATTTGCAGCAATCCGAAGCACAAGCAGCGCCAGGGTTAGGAGCTCCTATGGCGCGTATAGCGGGAGTGGATTTGCCGGCCAATAAGCGGCTCTGGATCGGTTTAACCTCCATCTACGGGATTGGGCAGCCGCGCGCCCGCGCGCTCTGCGCCAAGGCCAAAGTGGATGAAACCAAGAAGGTGAAGGATCTCACCGAAGAAGAGGTGAATCAGCTTCGTCAGCAGATCGAGTCCGAAGGCCGCGTAGAGGGCGATCTCCGCAAGGAGATTCAAATGAATGTCCGCAGGCTGATTGAGATCCAGTGTTATCGCGGGCTGCGCCATCGCCGCAATCTGCCAGTCCGCGGCCAGCGCACGCATACCAATGCCCGCACGCGGAAAGGTCCGCGCAAGGGCGCCGTGGCCGCCAAGAAGAAAGTCATGGCTCGCAAGTAAGCGAGTTTCGATAGGGGGCAGGCATTGGCCAAGGAAGCACAAGAGGGAGCAGCAACACCGGCAGCAGGAAAACCTTCGAAGCGCAAGAAAGAGTTCAAAAAGAAGCGCGAACGCCGGGTCGTGCCGCATGGCCTGGCTTGTATCCAGGCGACTTTTAACAACACCATTGTGACCATCACGGCCCCGGACGGACGCACGGTGTGCTGGTCTTCCGCGGGTTCCATCGGCTTCAAAGGCTCGCGCAAGGGCACTCCCTATGCCGCGCAGCAGGCTTCCATGACCGCTGCCGGGGTAGCGCGTGATCAGTACGGAATGAAGAGTATAGAAGTTCGTGTCAAAGGGCCTGGATCGGGACGTGAATCCGCGGTTCGGGCGCTGGCCGCTGCGGGCCTGCACATTGTGCAGATCAAGGACGTGACCCCGGTTCCGCACAATGGTTGTCGTCCGCCGAAGCGCCGCCGTGTTTAACGGGGCGCCCCGGTGCACGCTGGTTTTGCGTGCGCTGGCGCAGAGCCGAGCGCAATAAAGGAGAAGCGAAGTGGCAAGACATCGGGAAGCGGTTTGCCGGCTATGCCGCAGGGAAGGCCAGAAGCTTTTTTTGAAGGGCCTGCGGTGTTTCACGGAAAAGTGCGCCATCGAGAAGCGCAATTTCGTGCCCGGACAGCACGGGCAGGCGCGGCGCCCCAAAGTCGCGGGCTATGGTTTGCAGTTGCGTGAAAAGCAGAAGGTGAAGCGCACTTACGGGCTGCTGGAGCGTCAGTTCCGCGGATATTTTCGCAAGGCGGAGAAGGCCAAAGGCCCCACGGGAGAAAATCTGATCGTCATGCTGGAAAGGCGCCTGGATAACGTTGTGAAGCGCACCGGGTTCGCCGCTTCCCACGCGCAGGCGCGCCAACTGGTGTTGCATGGGCACGTCAACGTGAACGGGAAGAAGGTCAATATCCCTTCTTACCTGGTAAGCGTGGGCGAAGAGATCACGCTCAAGCCCAAGATGTACCAGAACACCATGGTGCTGGAGGCGCGCAACGTCGCGCAAAGCCAAAACACGGTTCCCTGGCTGGAAATCGATCGCGATAATTTCAAAGCGCGTGTCGTGGCCATACCCAAGCGGGAAAATATTCAGACCCCGGTATTCAACGAGCAGTTGATTGTGGAACTCTACTCGAAGTAATCCGGGCGGCTGCGGATTTTGAAAATTTCGTACCCCGCGCTGCGGGGAGGAAGGATAGCAACGAAAATGTGGAAGGGGTTTCAGAAACCGAAGCGGTTGGCGGCGGAACTTGATTCGTTGACCGACAAGTACGGGAAATTTTCGGCTCAGCCGTTCGAGCGCGGCTGGGGCACCACGGTAGGCAATGCGCTTCGCCGCGCGCTGCTCAGTTCGATTGAGGGCGCCGCGATTACCGCGGTCAAAATCGAAGGCGTGCTGCACGAGTTCAGCTCGATTCCGGGCGTGGTGGAAGATGCCACGGACATTATCCTGAATCTCAAACAGGTGCCTCTCAAGCTCAATAACGATCAGCCCAAAACGATCGCTCTCAATACCGAAACGGCGGGTGTGGTGACTTCCGCCATGATCGAAGAAGATGCCGATTTCGCGGTGTTGGACAAGAGCGTATACATCGCCACCGTGAGCGAAGGCGGCAAGTTGCAGCTGGAAATGCGCGTCAAGAACGGCCGTGGCTATGTGGGCGCGGATCGCAATTTTGATGAAGATCTGCCGATCGGTTACATTCCCGTGGACTCCGTGCACTCGCCGGTGCGCAAGGTGAATTATTCCGTGGAAGCCGCGCGACTGGGCCAGATGACCGACTACGATCGGCTGATGCTGGAAGTATGGACCAACGGCGCCATCACGCCGCAGGACGCCATCGGTCTGGCCGCCAAGCTCATCAAGGATCATATGAGCATCTTTATTAACTTCGAGGAACCCACGGAGCTGCCCGAGGAATCCGTCGAATCCTACAACGATCCTCGCCTCGAACACCTGGATCGTTCGGTGGAAGAGCTCGAGCTTTCCGTGCGCTCCTACAATTGCCTCAAGAACGCCAATATCCAGACCATTCGCGAGCTCGTGCAAAAGACGGAAAACGAGATGCTCAAGACCAAGAACTTCGGCCGCAAATCGCTGAACGAGATCAAGGAAATTCTCACCAGGATGGGTTTGGGGCTGGGGATGAAATTCGACGAGCACGGGCGCATCATCTGGCCGCCGCTGCCGAGCCAGACCGCCCCGCCAACGCCCGAGGAGACCGCGGGCCTGTAGGCCCGGTGCACGGACATGCGACACCTTAATTCAGGAGCGAAGCTGGGCCGCAATCCCGCGCATCGCCGCGCCACCTTGCGCAATCTGGTGACCAACGTCATCGAGAAAGAGCGCATCACCACAACCATTCGCCGGGCCAAGGCTGCCCGGCCAATGGTGGAACGAATGATCACACTGGGCAAAGGCGATTCCCTGCATACCCGCCGGCAGGCAGCCGCCTATCTGCTGACGCCCGTCGCAACTCAGAAATTATTTGAAGATATTGCTCCGCGATTTGCGGACCGCGCAGGCGGATACACACGCATCATTCACGCCGGCTTCCGCATTGGAGACGGCGCGCAGCTTGCGATTCTCGAATTGCTGGGGTCCAAGTTGAAGAAGAAAGAAAAGAAAGAGAAGCAGAAGGCCAAAGCCGAGGTCGAGGAGACTGCCGAAAAGGCCGAGTCCAAAGCGTAGTCAAAACTTCTCGTTAATGCGAAAGGCCCGTTTTCCCTGCGAAGCGGGCCTTTTCGCTTTTGTGCTGGACTCGCACCGCGAGATGCTCAGCCGTAATCGCGCATAGTCCATCCGTCACCGAACCGATTTTCCTCAGGAAACGCCTTCCTCAAGAAAGCGGTGAACCGAATTTCCGGTTTCTGAAAGTCTGCTCTCGCCGGTTTACCATCCAGACCACCAATTGCGCGACACTTGCGCCGCCCGTATCGAGAAGCGCGTCCCAGATGGAAGCGCCGCGGCTGGGCACAAAAATCTGGTGCATTTCGTCGGATGAGGCGTAAAACGCAGCGATGAGAATGGCCAGAAAGGCCCAACGCCATTGCCAGCCTTCCCTCGGCGTTCGGACGGCGCGAAAGAGCACCACACCCAGCACAAAATATTCGCCCACATGAGCGCATTTGCGGATGAAATTGTTCAGCGCGAAGAGTGTTTCCTGGGAGAGAAACGGAAGCAGCGTGTGCAGGATACCAACCACGAGGCCCAGCGTGTGCTCGTTCGAGAAAGTGTCCGTCGAAAAAGTAAAAATGACGGCCGCCCACACGGCCACGAAGAGCCACGCGCGAAAACGTGAGAATCCGAGCTTATTCCACCTGATAGTTGGGTGCCTCGCGCGTGATGATGACGTCGTGAACGTGGCTTTCGCGCAGCCCGGCGGAAGTGATGCGCACAAACCGGCTGTGCTCCTGCAGCTCGCGAAGATTGGCGGCACCGCAATATCCCATTCCGCTGCGCAAGCCGCCGGTAAGCTGATCGACGAGGCCGCTGAGCGGCCCTTTGTACGGCACGCGCCCCTCCACGCCCTCGGGCACGGATTTTCCGTGGTCCGCTGTCTCTTGCGCGTAACGGTCCGCCGACCCCGCTTCCATGGCGCCGAGCGAACCCATGCCCCGGTAAGACTTGAAGGTGCGCCCCTGATAGAGAATGGTTTCGCCGGGCGCCTCTTCGGTGCCGGCAAAGAGGCCCCCGATCATGACCACGGAGGCGCCGGCGGCAATGGCCTTGGTGATATCTCCCGAATATTTCACCCCGCCGTCGGCGATCACGGGAACACCCGTGCCTTTCGCGGCCCGCGCGGCTTCCACGATGGCGGTTATCTGCGGCACTCCGGCGCCGGTGACGACGCGCGTCGTGCAGATGGACCCCGGACCGATGCCGACTTTGAGGCCATCGATGCCGAGAGCGATGAGGTCGCGCGCGCCTTCGTACGTGCCGACATTTCCCGCCACCAGTTGCATACTCGGCAGGCGCTGTCTTACCGAGCGAATCGCTTCCATGACGCGCGTGGAATGGCCGTGCGCCGTGTCCAGCGCCAGGACGTCGACATTGGCGCGCGCCAGTTCCACCGAGCGTTCCAGGAAATCGCCCGTCGCGCCAATCGCGGCGCCCACGCGCAAGCGGCCGTGCTCATCTTTGGTGGCCCGCGGATATTCCAATTTCTTCTGAATGTCCTTGACCGTGATCAGCCCTTTCAAATTGAACTGCTGATCCACCACCAGCAGTTTTTCGATGCGATGACGCTGCAGCAGGCGCTCGGCTTCTTCGAGCGTGGTTCCCACCGGGACGGTGACCAGATTCTCCTTGGTCATCACGCTGCTGACGGCCTGCTCCAGATTTTTCTCAAAGCGCAGATCGCGATTGGTGAGAATGCCCACCAGCTTGGTGCCGCGGGTCACCGGGAGTCCCGATACTTGATACTTATTCATGAGATCGAGAGCATGATGCACGGAATGTTCCGGCGAAATGGTCACCGGGTCGACGATCATTCCGCTCTCAGAACGCTTGACGCGGTCCACCTCTTCGGTCTGGCGCTCGAGGCTCATGTTGCGGTGGACGAAGCCGAGCCCTCCCTGGCGGGCCATGGCGATCGCCAGGTGCGCCTCCGTAACCGTATCCATCGCCGCGGAGACCATGGGAATATTCAAGGCGATGCCGCGAGTGAGGCAGGTGCGCGTGTCCGCCTCGGCCGGAAGCACCGAGGATTTTCCCGGCAGCAGCAGAACGTCGTCGAACGTCAGACCTTCTATGATGGCGCCTTCCATGTCTCTCCTAGCATTTCCTAAAAGGCCCCGGGAAAAGAACGCGAAAAGAGGCCAAAAACTTCACAGCCCAGCGGCGACCCACTGGGCTGAGGCAAGCTCGTTTCGATTTTCCGCCGCCATGAATCCGATTTCCCGCCGCCATGAATAAAGCCCGATTGTATGGGCCGCGCCAACATTGGTCAAGGATAGCGCAGACCTTTGGCCGCGCCGATCGTGGCCGGCCCGAGGGTTTACATGCCGGGGCGGAGGGATCGGATCGGTGACGACGTTCGCCTTTTTTGACCGGCGCTCTTAATGACAACGACTTTTTCGGATCTCCGATGGCGGCATGCTGCGCGGCCAGGTGCTCTGCGATCCGTTCCGCGGTGACCCCGCTTCGGCAGCCTCGGATTTGAGGCTGCCCGAAGCGGGGCCGGACCAGCGAAAGCTCGGAGGGATGCTTCGCTCATCGGCCGAAGGCGGACTCGGGACGACCATCCTGGCCGGATGGTCGCGATTAACGGGTGGAGGTATTTTTTCCGGGCGAATAAGTGATGTCGACCGGCTGCTGCAGATTGAAGTCGAGTTTGGTCTCGGCCGCGATATGCACCTGCTGGCCCTTGGTGGCCGCTTCGGCCGCGGCGCCTCCGCCTCCTCCGACGCCAGCGCCGATGGCCGCGCCTTTGCCGCCGCCAAAAATGCCGCCGAGGACGGCGCCGACCGCGGCGCCAACGCCGACGGTCTCGGCGGTGCGCTTGCCGCGCGACTTGCCGACGTCTTGATAGTCGTCACTCGCGAGAGCGTAAGACTTGCCCTGAAAATCGAGGCGCGCGAGCTGCAGGGTCAGCTCGCTGCGGCCGGCCATGCGGCCCGCGGAGCTCGAATTGGTGAGCTTGACGTAAACGTCGGCGCCGGTTGGTACGATCGCTTCGCCACTGACCACGATGGGAAAGGCAAGAGAAGCGTGGAAGAGATCGCCGGTGTGATTGGTGGCGGAATCCACGCTATCAATCATTTGAATATGCACCGGCGTGCCCGCGGGAATGCTGACCTGCCGAACCGGAGGCGGTGCGGGGGCGGCCGGAGCCGGAGCCGGCTCCAGGGCTGCGGGTGGGGCCGCAGCGGGAGCATCGCTCACGACCGGGGCGGGCCGCGACTGCGCGGATTGCCGTGAATTATCCTGCAGGTTCGCGGTCGAGTCGTTCGAGTTGGCTGCCGAGGCAAGCGGACGGACCGGCAGCGATTCGCGGTCGCGCCGCGATTCGCGGGCACGTTTTGAACCAGAGCCGCCTTTGTTGGCGGCGGGCGCGGTGTCTGCAGCGGTTTGGCTCGCGGTACTTACCGGCGCCTGCGGAAGTGACATTTGATCCTGAACGTTCACAACACCTGGTGTTTCCTTGGCGATCTTGAAAGCTTCATAGCGGGCGTTCTCGTCGGGGACTTCGCCGACGAGCGTGGCTGTGCCGTTCTTGACGAGGACGTCGATATTGGCGGACTTTGTCTGAGCATCGGAAAACAGGCCGGCTTTGATACCGGTCATGATGGTTTCATCGTTACGAGCTTTCGAGCAGCCGAAGATCAACCCCAGGCCCACTGCCAACACTGCGATCACAAGCTTGCGCATCGTTCCTCCTGCCCCTTCGCCGCGCTCAGGGACCAGATGAAATTCGCGGGGTGCGCGGCACCTTATTGTAGCGGAAATCGCAACAAGCGGGGCTGGCCCCGCGGCGCCCCCAAGAGATTCAATTTCGATGTTCCTTTGATGCGGAAGAGGGAAGAAGAGGCTGTCTGGGCGAGTTAACAGCTAGTGCCGTTCCAACTATTTGGGCCAAGTACTTCGCCCTGACGACCTGACGACGCAAAAGTTCAACAAGGGCCGAACGAAACCGAACCTGTCCCCGAACGGGGACCGGTCGGGATACAAGTTTCGTTCGGTCCAAGGTCGCGGACAGGCATTCTTTGGCGAGACAAGTTGGAACGGCACTAGGGCGCGGAGGCGGAGGGGCACAGGCGACTACTTGGACGGTGAAAGCTCTGAGGGTCCCCCGCAAACCGTCCGGGCCGCGGAAAACGCGCCTCGCTCTCCGTTCCAGGCGGATCGCTCGGGGATGCTGATGCGGGTCGCATCGCAGCTTTTGCGCGGGATGGAATGACCTGCGGTCATTCCGTGCGGTCGGCGACGATATCGCGGCCGTGAACTTCGACCTGAATGGCGATGGGAGGCCGAATTCCGCCGCCCCGTACGATCTCGCCGCGGACCCAAGAGCCGTCAGGCAACGTATCCATTTTGAGAGGATCGTAAAGAATGCCATCGCAGTCACTCACGACCATGGGATGGTCGGCCGAATAAACAAAGCGATGCGATAATGCGCTCAAATCCGTCACGTATTGCAACTGACAGCGGGAAAACGGAGTGGTCAGCGAAAATGCCCAGAAGGATGGCTCGGCGGGAGGGCTCGGCAGATGAATGATCATGGCCGAAACGCTCTGGTGAGTATTGGGGTCGACGAAGTGGAACGCCTTTGAAGACCAGGGCTCGGCAAGTTCATAAAGGGTGGCGACGGCGTTTGGGTTCCTAGCGGTCCTTGCCGATGACCCATCAGAACTCGGCCCGCCGGACGCGGCTTCGCCAGGCGCCGATGCTCCTAGTTCTGCGGAGCGCCGGTGCGAGAGCCAAACGGCCAATCCGGCGGCGCAAACAAGAATAGCTAGAATTACGGCGACGAGCGGCTTGAGTTGGCGGTGCGCACGCGGGGGCGCGTGCTTGATTTCCGGAGTGCGGGGCATCTCCGGAGCGATTTTCTCTTGCGCCGCCGGTCGTGGAGGCTGCTGCAAAGTTCGTGGTGTCATTGTGATTGTGGCCTCCGCAAGGACTCGTGGAAATTGGCAAGGCAGAACAACAACTCCAGCAAACGAGCGCGGTCCTCGGAGGAATCCGGCCCATCGCCAGAAAGCAGCGTCACGGCGAGATCACCTTGCTGCCGGAGCCAATTGAGCGTGCGGCTATCGGGCAATTCTCCGTGACGAAACCGTTCCTGCACCGCGGAAATACGCGTGAAGACCTCATCCAAGTAATGCGTGAGGCATACACCCTGGGGGGTGAGTGTGGGCGGAATGCGTGTGGAACACGCGTCGATACGGCAAACACGAACCTGAGTGGTTACGACCACACGTCCCCCTTCACCCAGCGGGAGCAGCAGTCTTGTGGATGAGCACGCTCGTAACCACTCAGGCTGGTCGGATGTATATGAAATTAAGGGAGATTGGACATGCCGGAGGCCGAAATGGGAAGGGTGACTCGGCGAAGGGATAGAAACTATCCGTTACGGGAACGGCGGGTGTCGCTCCTAACGAGGCTTCTCCCTGGGGCATGAATACCCAGCGCTGCCCCCACCACCTCAACACGCGGCCTTTTTTCTCGCGTGGCGCTCCGCGCCCGGGCGGCGCGTGTTGAGGGCCCCGATGCTACGCTGGGCTAAGGTGTTTCGTCCCTGAGGCGACTCACAGATCGAAACTCCGCCAGGGTGCCGGAAGGGCCAAAAGCCGTTGCGGTATCCCTGGCTGCGCGGGTCAGGCCGCTTTGCCGCAGCACTTTTTATATTTTTTGCCGCTGCCGCAGGGACAGGGATCGTTGCGGCCGACTTTGGCTCCGGTCCGCACGGGTTTTGGAGCTTCGGCCTGGGCGGGCCCGGCCTGATATTGCAATTGCTGCTGCTGGCGGCGCTGACGGCGTTCGATTTCGCGAGCTTCTTCTTCGGGGCGCGCTGGCTGAATCAGGAACAGATAGCGAATGGTCTCGCTATCAATGCGGCCCATCATCTCCTCGAACAGAGTGAAGGCTTCCTTTTTGAACTCGACGAGAGGATCTTTTTGGCCGTAACCGCGCAGCCCGATGCCTTCTTTGAGGTGATCGAGGCTGAGGAGATGGTCCTTCCATTGCGTATCGACGATATCCAGAATGATGCGGCGCTCCAGCCAGCGCATCATCGGCGGGCCGAAGAGCGCTTCCTTTTCTTCGTAGCGCTGCCGGACTTTCTCGACCAGCGCATCGGCTAACTGATCGTGAGTGAAGCTGGAAGGATCGAGGCCGACGGCTTTGAGGTCGATGCCGAATTGGCCCAGGACTTCGCCGGAAAATTGCGCGAGGTTCCACTTCTGCGGATGTTCTTCGCGCGGACAGAAAGTATCCACCAATCCGCGAGCAAGATCTTCGGCAATTCCCAGGGCGTAGTCTTTTTGATCCTTGCCTTCGAGCGCTGAGCGGCGGATGGCGTAAATCGTCTCGCGCTGCTTATTCATTACATCGTCATATTCGAGCAGATGCTTGCGGGCCTCGAAGTTCTGGGCTTCGACGGCCTTTTGGGCGTTCTCGATGCGGCGAGAGATGAGCTTCGATTCGATGGGCACGCCTTCGGTCATGCCCAGGCGGTACATCAGCGCCTTTACGCGTTCGCCGCCAAAGACGCGGAGGAGATCGTCTTCGAGAGAAAGGAAAAAGCGCGAGGAGCCGGGATCGCCCTGGCGGCCGGCGCGGCCGCGAAGCTGGTTATCAATGCGGCGAGCCTCGTGGCGTTCTGTGCCCAGAATGTGCAAGCCGCCAAGGGCAATCACTTCGTCGCGCTCGGAGCGGCATTGTTCGACGAATTGGTTATAGATAGGCAGCCACTGCTCGCGAGGAACTTGAAAGATTTTGCCCTCGATTTGGAAGAGAACCATGTTTTGCGCCGGCGCATTGGTGCCCGCGCCGTCGCCGCCGATAACGGCGGAAGCCGCGGCGTAGGGCATGGCCAGACGATTCTTCAGGCAATAATCGCGGGTCATGGCTTCGGGATTGCCGCCGAGCAGGATGTCTGTTCCGCGGCCGGCCATATTGGTGGAGACCGTAACGGTTCCCTTGCGGCCAGCCTGGGCGATGATATGCGCTTCGCGCTCGTGCTGCTTGGCGTTGAGGACCTGATGCGGAATGCCGGCCTTCTTCAGTAGCTCGGAGAGGAGCTCGGATTTTTCGATGGAGATGGTGCCGACCAGCACGGGCTGGCCATTTTCGTGAAGCTGCCGAATGCCGTTGGCGTGCGCTCCATCTTCCAGGATCATGCCGTTGACCACGGCTTCATATTTTTCGCCGCCGGTGCGGTAGACCACGTCGGAAAATTCGTGGCGGCGGAGCGGACGGTTGGTCGGTATGGCAACAACGTCGAGCTTGTAAATTTTATCGAATTCGGCCGCTTCCGTCTCGGCGGTGCCGGTCATGCCGGAGAGCTTCTGGTACATGCGAAAATAATTCTGGAAGGTGACGGTGGCCAGGGTTTGATTTTCGCGCTCGATCTTCACCGCTTCTTTCGCTTCCACGGCCTGGTGTAAGCCGTCAGACCAGCGGCGGCCGGGCATTTCGCGGCCGGTGAACTCATCGACGATGATGACTTCGCCGTTTTTCACCACGTAATCGACATCCCGCTTGTAGAGCGTGTGGGCGCGCAGGCCCTGATAGACGTGGTGAATCATCTCCATATGGCTGGGATCATAGAGATTGCCGAGGCCCAGGAGCCGCTCCACTTTGGAGACGCCCTCTTCGGTTAGGGTTGCGGTGCGGTGTTTTTCGTCTACGGTGTAGTCGATTTCCTGGATGAGCCTGGGAAGGATTTTATCGATGCGGTAATACTTGTCGGTGGATTCTTCCGCGGGGCCGGAAATAATCAGCGGCGTGCGGGCTTCGTCGATGAGGATGGAGTCGACTTCATCGACGATGGCGAAATGATGGCCGCGCTGCACGCAATCGGCGAGATCGTATTTCATGTTGTCGCGCAGATAATCGAAGCCGAATTCGTTGTTGGTGCCGTAGGTGATGTCGGCGCCATAGGCCGCGCGGCGCTCGGCATCGTCGAGATCGTGGACGATCACGCCCACGGTGAGACCCAGGGCGCGGTAAATGGGCCCCATCCATTCGGCGTCGCGGCGAGCGAGGTAATCGTTTACGGTGACGATGTGGACGCCGCGGCCGGTGAGCGAATTCAGGTAAGCGGGAAGCGTGGCCACCAGCGTCTTGCCTTCGCCGGTTTTCATCTCGGCGATCTTGCCGTCGTGCAGGACTATCCCGCCGATCAACTGCACGTCGAAATGGCGCATGGCGATAGTGCGGCGGCCCGCTTCGCGGGCCAAGGCGAAAGCGGGAGGGATGGCCGGCTCGAGAGCGTCGGCCAAGCGCTGCTTATAGTCGGGCTCGGCGGGATCAGCGTTGCCGAGGCGCTCGGTTACCTGGGCTTTGAGCTGGGCCGATTTCTCGCGGATTTCGGAATCGGTCAGATGTTCGCATTCGCTGGCGAGTTCATTGATGGCGGCAATCTTGGGGGCGAGTCGTTTGATGTCGCGTTCATGTTTGGTGCCAATAAACCGGGAAACGACCCGGTCTACCATGTCTTCGATTCGCATTTGTTTCTGTTTGGATGCTCCGAAAGGGAGCGGCGCTTCAGCGGGCGCCGGCTTTAGATGCGCGCAGGCATCATGAAGAAATGATTATAGCTGCGGGTTTCGCGCGGCGCAAAGAGACGTAACCCTGGCAGTTTCCTGATGTGGCGGCGAGCTTCAGGCGACCATCGTTGATTCGATCCGCCGCCCTAAAAGCGGCGCTGCAAATTCTGTCCTGAATCTGATTTTCGCGGCGAGCTGGCTGTTGCTTGCTCTCACATGAGCGACAGCCTATGATGGAATTGCGATGCCTCCAGCACCTCCGAGACCGATGGGACAGCCCGAGAAAATGCCCATTCCGGGCGTGAAGACCCTGATCGCCGTTGCCAGCGGCAAGGGCGGCGTGGGCAAAACGACCGTCGCCGTGAATCTGGCGATCGCCCTGGCGCGGACGGGAGCGGCGGTCGGATTGATGGATGCCGACGTCTACGGGCCAAACGTTCCGCTGATGCTCGGCACCGAGGAGCAGCCGCGCGCCCTCAGCGAGCGGCAAATTCTGCCGGTGCAGGCCTACGGCCTGAAGATGATCTCCATGGGGCTGCTGGCGCCGGCGGACAAGCCGATGATCTGGCGCGGGCCCATGCTGCATAGCGTGGTGCAGCAGTTCTTGCGCAGCGTGCAATGGGGCGAGCTGGATCACCTGATCGTGGACCTTCCGCCGGGCACCGGGGACGTGCAGCTCAGCCTGATCCAGAACGTGCCGCTGACGGGCGCGGTGGTGGTCACGACGCCTTCGGCGGTGGCCCTGGCGGATGTGCGCAAGGCCATCGAGATGTTCCGGCAGGTGAACGTAGAAGTGCTCGGGATCGTCGAGAATATGAGCTACTTCGCCTGCCCGCATTGCCAAAATCGCGTGGACGTTTTCGGGCATGGGGAAGGGCGGCGCATCGCGGAAGAGTATGGCGTGCCGCTGCTGGGCGAAATCGAGATCGATCCCGGCATTCGCGCGGGCGGCGATACGGGCAAGCCTGTGGCCGCGCAGGGCGAAAATGCGCCACAGGCGCGCAGCTTGTATGCCATGGCGCGAGCCGTGGCCGCGCGCGTCGCCGAAGTCAGCGCGGCGGGCACGGGCCCTCGCGTAGAAATTGTTTAGCGTTTGGCTGTAAGGTTCGAGTTCGTATGGCCCGGTTGATATCGTTGTTCGTGCGGAAAAACGATGAGGGATTCTTCGACTTCGCGTCCCGACCTGAAATCGTGAAAGGCACGATTTCCGGAACAAAGCATTTCGGGACGCTCCGCTCAGAATGACACCTTTTTTCGTGCCTGCCTACCCTGCGGGTTTCTTGTCAGCCCATTCGGCGTGTGCTAGGTTGGCGTGTTTATATGCGCGGGCTTGGGCGCGAGTAGCATGTTTGCTGGATTCCAAATCGCGCCGAAGCGCGTGAGGTTATCTACCCGCCCTGGGCGGCGCTCGCGCGTCAGAAAGAGTGCTGAGGTGAGGGAGTGATCCGCAGCTATCGCGGCCGCTGGCCGCAAATCGCCGCATCGGCTTACATCGATCCCGCCGCCGTAATTATCGGCGACGTCACGATAGGCGAGCACGCCAGCATCTGGCCCGGCGCCGTGATTCGCGGAGACGTGCACTGGATTCGCATCGGGGCGCGGAGCAATATTCAGGATGGTTCGATCTTGCACGTAATGAAGGACCAATACCCGCTCATCATCGAAGAGGATGTGACCGTGGGCCACGGCGTCATTCTGCACGGCTGCACGATCGAGTCGCGCGTGTTGGTCGGGATGGGGTCGATTCTGCTCAACAATGTGCGCGTGGGCACGGGGTCGATCATCGCCGCGGGCACGCTCCTTGCGGAGGGAACCAAGGTCGCGCCGGGCAGCCTTTTCATGGGGCATCCGGGGAAACTGCGGCGCACGCTTACGCCGGAAGAACTCGAAGGCATCGACGCTTACGCCGCGCGGTACGTGGAGTACGCGCAGACTTATCGTGAGGAAGGCTCCGCTACTCGGGCTGAGGTTGTGAAGTGATTGGGCGAGCCGTGGCTTTAGCTGGCCGATCTCACCGCTGTCATCCCGAGGTCGTTGCGACCGAGGGATCTGCTTTTTATGAAGCTGCCAGACCAAAAGCAGATTCCTCGTCGTCCGCCAGCAACAGCAACGGTAGCACGAAACTCCAGCCCGGGCGGACTCCTCGGAATGGCACCAACTTGGCTACTAGCTCTTGGGCCAAATGAAATTCCAGGCCATCAAGGGTGTTCGGGACATCCTGCCGCCGGAATCTGCGCTGTGGAATCGCGTGGAGCAGGCCGCGCGCGAAGTATTTGCCACGTACGGCTACGGCGAAATCCGCCTGCCGATCTTCGAGCCGACGGAGCTTTTCGCGCGTTCGGTGGGACTCGACACTGACATCGTCTCTAAAGAAATGTACACGTTCGAGGATTATGAAAGCTCCGAGCTTCTCGAGCACCGGAACGCGGTTCTTACTTGGCGTGAGTCTCCAAACGTACCTTCACCCCCCGGGCCTCTCGGTGTGGGTGCCTTCGCCATATTTAGTCCGTTTGCGGGACTAGTTTCACGATTCCATGCGCTTGCGAAGGAAGGCTTTGACAAGGCGCAAATACCACGAACGCCCGAGAACGAGCGGTTACTCAATTTTCTAACTGGCGAACGAGAGATTTTTATTTCCTCAGTCCAGTCGGGAAGTGTTGTGCAAAACCTTCAGGCGGTGAATGCACTAAAACAACTTGTTCGACAGGTCACGTTGGGAGACTCGCTGACTCTGCGACCGGAGGCGACGGCATCGGTGGTTCGCGCCTATATCGAGCACGGCATGCATACTTGGCCGAGTCCCGTGAGGCTTTACTACATCGGACCGATGTTTCGGCGTGAACGGCCGCAGAAAGGACGCTACCGGCAGTTTTATCAGATTGGAGCTGAATTACTGGGATCTTCCGATGACCCGTCCCTCGATGCGGAAGTGATCGAGATGTTACTGGATTTTTTTGCTCGTGTGAATTTGCAGGGCGCGAAGCTCTACATCAATTCCATTGGCGATAAGAATTGCCGGCCGGCCTACGTGAAGCGGCTGCGCGGCGAATTGCAGAAAGTGCGCGACAAGCTAGGCGCGGATAGCCAGCGGCGCATCGAGACGAATCCGCTGCGCGTGTTGGATTCCAAGCTGCCGGAGGAGCAGCTGATCATTGATAAGCTGCCGCGCATCGCGGAATGTCTTTGCGATGCCTGCCGCGAGCATTACGAGGAGCTTAAGCGGCAGCTCGCATTGCGGAAGATTGCGTATGAGGAAAACTGGCGGCTGGTGCGCGGCCTCGACTATTACATGCGCACAACCTTTGAGATTACGGCACCGGGGCTGGGTTCGCAGAACGCGGTGTGCGGCGGGGGCCGGTACGACGGCCTGGTAGAATTGCTCGGCGGGGCAGCGGCGACAAAGGGTATAGGCTTCGCTATCGGAACCGACCGCTTGATCCTGTCTTTGCAGAATCAGGGAATCGACGTTTCTTCTACGACAGACGTGCTTATGGCCTGGATGGATGCTGCCTCCCATCAGGAGGCACGATCTTTAGCCTCCATTCTGCGCGACGTGGGCTTGATCGTCGATGTTCCAGCAAAGGCCTTGAATCCCCGCGAAGCGCTGGGGCTAGCCAATAAACGGAACATTCCGATAGGGGTTGTGATCGGCGCCAACGAGGTCAGCGCTGGAGTATTCAATGTGCGGCTACTGTCGGAGCGTGAACAAGTAGAAGTAAAGGTAGACAGCGCGCCAGATTTGGCTCGTCTGCTTGTTTTCAGGGCATTGCTTGAGAAGGTGCTTAGACATCTCGCTAAAGGATTACCGGAGGCTCCGCAGAATGAACCGCTCGGGAAACTAACGGAGCGATTGGCAGCCGCTAATATGGTTCCGGGCACTGTGAAGCTATCGGTTGAAAGGGCGCTTGAAATATTCAACCGCGTAGCCCACAGCGAGGATGTTAATCAGGACGAACGAAGTGCAGCTGTGGCGAATGCTCTCTTTGCCCTCCAGGGGCTTTCGAGGTTCTACGGACCACAGATTCCGTTTCCAGCGTTTGAGTATCTCACGAGTTCGAGGAAGGCGTAATGGCGACGCTCGATCTGCTGGGCGATTGGAAGCGCACCGGGTATGCGGGCGATTTGCGCGCGGCCGACGCCGAGAAAGACGTGGTGCTGATGGGATGGGTGCACCGGCGGCGCGACTTGGGAAATATTATTTTTATCGATCTGCGCGACCGGGCCGGGATCGCGCAGATTGTCTTCAACAAAGAGCTGGCGCCGGCGGCGCATGCGCGCGCGGAGGAGCTGCGCGCGGAATACGTGATGGCCGTGCGCGGGCGCGTGTCGCGAAGGCAGAAACCGAACCCCGAGCTCGCGAGCGGCGAAGTGGAGGTGTTTGCTGCGGAGCTGCGCATCCTGAACATGGCGAAGACGCCGCCCTTCGTGGTGGAAGACGAAGTGAGCGCGAGCGAGGAGACGCGCTTGCATTACCGTTATCTCGATCTGCGGCGCTCGCGCCCGCGGCGAAATATCGCGCTGCGGCACAAAATTTTTCTGGAAATCCGCAGGACGCTCGACGGGCTCGGGTTCTACGAGATCGAGACGCCCATGCTGACGCGGTCGACTCCGGAAGGCGCTCGCGATTACCTGGTGCCCAGCCGGATTCATCACGGGCAGTTCTACGCGCTGCCGCAATCGCCGCAGATGTTCAAGCAGCTGCTGATGATCGCGGGACTCGACCGCTATTTTCAGCTGGTGCGCTGCTTTCGCGACGAAGACCTGCGCGCCGACCGCCAGCCGGAATTTACGCAGCTCGATCTGGAGATGTCCTTTCCCACGCAGGAGACGATCTTCGGCGTGATCGAGCAGGTGATGGTGCGGGCATGCGCCGTGGCGGGCATCGAAGTGAAAGCTCCGTTTCGGCACATGGAGTATCGCGAGGCGATCCGGCGCTACGGAATCGATAAGCCGGACCTGCGCTTCGGAATGGAACTGCGCGAGGTGACCGAGCATTTCGCGGCAGCGCGCGAGAAATTGCATTTGGAAGGCAGCGTGCAAGCTGTGGTGGCGCCGGGAGCGGCGTCTTTTTCGCGCAAGCAGCTGGACGAATTGGGCGAGCAGGCCAAAGGGCTGGGGGCGCGAGGGCTGTACACCATCAAAGTAACCCCAGAAGGTGCGAGTTCGCCGCTCGAGAAGACCCTCGGCGCGGCGGGAGTGCAAAACATTGTCGCAGCTACGGGCGCAAAGGCGGGCGACCTGATCGTGGCTGTGTCGGCGGCGGAGCAGATTCCGGGAACCGACGCGGCGGCATTGATTGCAGGACAATTGCGATTGGCCCTGGCGGATCGGCTGAATCAGGTGCCGAAAGATCGCTGGGAATTTTTGTGGCTCACGGGCTTTCCGCTTTTTGAATGGGGCATCAGCGACAAGCGCTGGGTCGCGGCACAACATCCTTTCACTGGAATCCGAGAAGAAGACGTTCACAAGCTCGAATCCGCGCCGCAGGAAGTGCGCTCGAAAGGCTACGATCTGGTGCTGAATGGATCGGAGCTTGGGTCCGGGAGCATTCGGATTCATAGCCAGGAATTACAGGCGCGCGTGTTCGCTCTTTTGGGATTGAACGAAGAGCAGCGGCGGCAGCGCTTCGGCTTTTTTCTGGATGCGCTGACTTATGGCACGCCGCCGCATGGGGGAATTGCGCTGGGACTCGATCGCTTGGTGGCGCTGCTGGCGGGCGAGAAGTCGATCCGCGAGGTGATTGCGTTTCCCAAGACGACGGCGGCGCAGGATTTGATGGCTGATGCGCCGGCCGAAGTCGAGCCGGAGCAGCTCGAGGAATTGGGTATCGCGAT
>WNGP01001549.1_pt1 | contig 31550 bp, 29 predicted proteins | sample 5407671 | NCBI WGS metagenome assembly WNGP01 (sample SAMN13153381, study PRJNA577476) | soil metagenome | isolation source: 40 cm soil or saprolite under Garry oak tree replicate 2 | place: USA:California | collected 2016-06-15 | reverse complement strand
GCATCGATCATCTGCAACCCGGAGAGCTGAAAAGTCCCTCTGGGTTATGAGTGCTCCAGGTATCTGACGGGCCCGGATCACGCAGGGTCGAAGCGAAGCCTTAGGTAGCCTCCACATAGAAGCATCCGCTGGGCTCAGAACGAAGAGGTCGTTAGCGCCGCTCACAAAGCCAATGTTCGCCTTGCCAGTCTCGCTGAGCGGAACCACCAACCCTTTCTCTTTGAGTTCGTCGAGACATCGGACACCTGCGTTCTCTCCGAAGCCCGGCAGCCACTTTGATGGTTGATGACCAGAATCAAAGACCACCGACCTGGCCAGCAGGTGCTCTAACTCCACAAGGTCCCCGTCGTTGTCCGCCTCGACGAGTCTTAGTCTGCGCTTCGAGGACGAGTCGCGGCCGTCGGCAAGGAGGACAACAACTTCCACTTGAGCGTTCGGGAAGACTGCTTGCCTGAAGGAAATCACATTGACTTCTCTGAAGCATCGGAGGAGGTGTTCGCGAAGCGGCTCCGCATACTGCGCATGGGCTAGCTCGGCAGGAAGGATGAGGGCGAGACGTCCGCCCGGTCTAAGGAAGGAGATCGCGTGAACCACAAAGGGCGCCCACGACGAGGTCAGCTGCGTAAGCCTGACGCCGGCCTGTGCCGCGCTGACAAGGGCCTGAGCACGCATCCCGCCGTTGAAATCCTGATACCGGATGTAGGGAGGATTGCCTACCACGGCATCTACAGCAGCCCATGGGCTGCCCGCCTCGTCAGTGGGCCGAGCAGCGAAGAAGTTTGCCGTCGCGAGGTGCGAACTCCGAAACCCAACGGCTTCTTTGAGCGCGGTTCTCGTCACCGATACCGCCTCCAGGTTCAGGTCCATCCCCGCGACTTGCTGAGAGATACTTCGCCGCTTGGCACCGAGCACCAGGAGCCGCTCCGTCGCTGCTACGAGAAATACACCGTCGCCGCATGAGGGGTCAAGGACGCAATCCCTCCTGTCGCGGATGGCCCAAGAGACCATCGGCTCAACGAGGGTCCTCGGTGAGTAGAACGCGCCTAACTGCTTACGGGTAGTTCGTTCAGCGGGGACGCTGGTCATCGAACCTCGCCTTTGCCACCAGGGGTACAAAACCGGTCGCCCTGCCAGGTGCCGTCGAGTCGGGATTCCAAGAATGGGATACGACCGCTCCAGGATAACTTCATTTGGCGTCCCTTGGCGGAGGCCCTAAACTACGGGATTTCGCTTGACTTGTTCCTCCGGCCAAGCGTCAATCGTTGCCGGAGACTCGGACGATGCCCAGCCTCAGCCCCCCAACCCTGACCCATGCTGGACACCTTGGCCGGAACGAGTGATCAGCTTGCTCTGGAATGGGAGATCGGAGTTGGTTCGAAATACGCAATGCTGCAGAACCGCTACGAATTGCGCGGCCATTCGGCCAGCAATCGCTCGAGGTACCGGTACGTGGGTCCCCGCCGAAGCCGGTGGTGCACGAACTGATTTCGATACGAGCGCACACAACCGTAGCAGCTCTCGTTATCAGCGCATCCACACTGGCCTGCCATTCTCTCATGGGCGAGGGCGATGGACCGCCGCAGGACCGACGCATCAGCAAGCCGTCGAACAAGCCCGGCACCACCCGGCACAGCGTCGTACAACACCAGAGGCGAGGGTCGCCCACCCTCCCTGATTCCGAGTACAACGGCATTCAGATCCGTCGAAGGCACCTCCAGTGTCTCGGCTGCCCCCTCAACGAGCGAGTACGCGATCCCGAGTCCTACCTCTGTTGCATCTGTCCCTGCAAGTTCCTGTGGAATTGGCACCAGCGGCTCGAGGCGGAGGACGTCTGTCTTGATTTCGTGGCCGAGGGCCAACTTTTCTATTTGACCTGAACATTCCGACCCGATCGGTGATCTATGATTTCGGTCAGATGGACGCCTTTGGAAGCCGCGCCCGCACCTCGTACAGATGTGGAACAGCCTGCCCTTCCGGCCATCGCACAACACCACAAGGCGACCCGGTTGCGCAGGCGCAACACGGATGGCTTCGGAGCCAAGGGTTTCAGCGTGATCCACCGCGGATGCATGTTCAAACCCGGCAAAATAGGGACGCGAGCTGAATAGCCGTTCGGGACGCCGCGCCGGCTTCGAGGGTGGCTCATCTCGATCGGTGACGAACCCGAACTGCGGCACGATATAACTGGACTCTGGACTGCGCAGTCCGTCCGGGCAACAATTGAGTGGTTGCGGTGGTTCGCCTGGACCCCACGAGACGAACGCGTGGTGAACCACGCAGCTCCTGTACCCGCGTCGTTCCCACTCTTTCTCCGGGACGCGCTTGAGACCGGCCGACTTCCAGAGCAGTTTGTTCGCTACCAGACGACTGCCCGGAGCATACTCCGCGAGCGCCAATGAAAGATCGCGCTGAAGCACAACGCTTCGATCGGCTCCCGTCGCTCTCCACGTGTCGAGTTCAACAACATCGACCGGGAACCCGTACTTAGGAATGACGACCTTTCGTGAGAGAAAGGAGAGAACATTCTCCTCGCTAATCGTCCGACGCCGCGCTTGAGCCCATTCGGCCTGCCGATACTCGCCGCGCGCAGCCGCCTCTCGTTCGTAGGTCATGGCAGCCACGTAGTCGGCTCGGAGTTCATGCTGAGCCAGTTGCAGGCGACTCTCAGGGCCGGCAACTGCCTCGGCCCAACCTGGAAGCAATTCGTCTCGGAGATTCTCTGGCATCACGTCTCGCAGGACTGCCTCCACCTCAGCCATGCGGCCAGCCAGGAACTCTCGCATATCGCTCACGAGGGATGGTTCCGAAAGGTTTCCTGCGAGATGCTCGACATTTCCGAATCGGTCGCGGTGTTCTCGAAAGAACATGCGAAGCACCGTCGCGGCCATGTGACGCGTCGCGATCAAGCGATTGCCGAGTGAGAGATGAGGAGGACTGCTCCGTCCTGAAATGAGCTGAGTGGGACTGCGGAAGTGGTACAAGTCGTGAGGCGATCGCCCGCAGTAAGTGACGGCCAAGCCGGGCCAGCCCCGCTGTCTCCCAGTACGACCAACGCGTTGGACGTAGTTGAATGGCTCGGGCGGTACGTTTCGGAGAAAAACGACGTCCAAGTCGCCCAAATCCACGCCCAGCTCGAAGGTCGTAGAGCAGCTCAGGACGTGGATTCGCCGTTGCTGAAAATCGCTTTGGTACTCCCTGGCCTTCTTCTTATCGACCTGGGCGGTGTGTTCCTCGACACGGAGACGGTCCGGCCACCGCTCCTCATAGAGGCGTCGGTAGTGGTTTCCAGCCAGCGTCTGAGATGGCTGTCGCTGAAGGCGACCTCCGCATCTTGGCCGTGGGCAATGACCACGAATCCAGACCGGGGAGAGTCGCAGGCAAGTCTGACACCGGTAGATCGGATCGGCCGGCGACACCGCCTCAGCGCGGTAGATGTCTGCTCGAAGGCGGTAGGCTTCCCGCTGGGGTACGGGTGTCAAGATATCTGCCTGCCTCAGTGCGTCCCAGGCTTCGCGAAGAGCTTGGACCGACCCCGCACGGACTTCGGCTTCCGGAATCCCTTGCTCCCGGAGCAGCTGCGTCAAGAGTCCAACTCGGTCCGTACGCTCACCACTCCAGTTCGAAACCCCCTCGCGCCCACGAGGTGGTGCGCTCCCGCGGACTGACCCCGCAGATGGTGACGGCAGGCCGAGGTCGGCCCACCGAAGCGCGACCCCTTCCTCGCGGGGCAATTCTACGGCGCCGTCATGACGCAGAGTGTCCAGAAGCAGGAGGAATAGGTCTCGGGCCTCCTGCCGAGAGAGCCTGAAAGGTGCCTCCGTGAAACACTTCGGGATCTCGAAGTCGGCCGGCCACTCCACCGTCCATCGGACGACGCCGGTCTCTTCGAGCGAAATTCGGCGTTCGTCCGTGAGGAGCTCGCGACAGACCTGCTTCCAAGCCGCCGTGCGGCGCTCAAGGATGTCGGCGTCCTCGTCCGCCATCGCCGAAGGAAGGTTCTCAGCCAAACTCCTCGCCACGGAGCGCAGACGCGGGCGAGGTTCCACCAGGGCGAGGGCGCGTACAGTCCGGGCAAGGAGCTGCCGAGCCCAAATTCGCTCTGCCGTATCGCCAAGGAACCATGCAAAAAACGCTGCGCTCTGCCGGCTGTCCGCGAACGCCAGAACTTTTCTCCTGTCCTCTGGGAGATCCCAGGTAAGCGCAGTGGCCAAGACAGAATGGGGCCCATCGGCTCCGTGAACCACCTCGCGAACGGGATCGGTTCCAAGATATCGGCAGATTCGACACCTTGGGATCCTGTCCTCCTGGTCGTCCGTTTGAGGCTCTCGGAGGAGCGCCAAGACGGTCCCATGTCCGCACGCGTTGGGTCCGTTCCCGGGTGCCAAGTTGCCACACAGAAGGCACAGTGTGCACGGCTGTGCCTCCGTGTCTTCATTTTCGAACCCATCGGGGACAGGCAGGAAAAACGCCGCACCGTGGCCCTCGTCCGAGCGGTCTCGAATCGGCGGTCTCCACGCTCGTCGCTCGAGGCTGTCCCTGGCCGCCACAAGGTAGTGCTGTCCGCATTCGCGGCAGAGGGCCAGTTCGAACGACGGCGCGCCCGACCGCCCGGTTCCCAACGCCACGCGTAGCTCACCATCCCAGGTGACGTACGCGCCTTCTAGTGCTCGAAGGTAGAAGTGGTACCGGACGGCAACGCCGGACCGGCACAACTCCACAGCACTCTCGGCAAGTTCCGCTTCGGCTTCCTCCGACGGTCGTTCAGGGTGAAGCTCGCGCGCAAGGTCGCCGGTTTGCCTTGGTCCCTCCGACAACAGAGCGTGAAGACGAGACGTGTCATCCGTACCGCCCGAGAGTGGTCGAGCCGAAGGAAGGACAACTTCGTTAGGGTCAAACGGCTCACCAAATAAATCGCGGGCGAACGCTGCGACATCGGATCGGTCGCCTTCCCCGCGGGATAACGATGCACTCGTGGCGATACAGCGAAAGGGACCTGTCCGCCCGCCTTCTCGCAGGGCTCGTTTGAGACGCCGCAGCAAAAGCGCCATCTCCGTCCCGCGCGCCCCACGGTACTGGTGTGCCTCATCGAGAACGAGAAACTCCCAATTCTCAGAGCGTCCACCATCGAAGAGTGGGCTGTCGTTCGGTCGGATCAGCAGATACTCGAGCATCGAGAAATTTGTCAGGAGGATGTGGGGCGGTCGCTCGTGCATTTCGGCGCGCGTCGTGGTCTCGCCAGGAAGACGCTCCCCAGGCGGGGGAGCTTCATCTCTCGGTGTATCACCGACATACTGTCCGAACGTGAATCGAAACGGCGAGCCGTCAATCTCGAGCTTTCGGGCTATCTCTCCAAGGCGGCGACGCTGATCGTTCGCCAGGGCATTCATTGGGTAGAGGACGAGGGCTCGAACGCCGGGTCCCAGCGTTCCCTGACGGAACTGAGAATAGAGGCGCAACAGAATCGGGAACAAGAAGCACTCGGTCTTACCACTCCCGGTTCCGGTTGCGACGACAACGTTGCGATTCTCCATCAAGTCCGTAATGGCCTTCGCCTGGTGCTTGTAGAGAGTGCGATGTGCTCCGACCGCGCCGAGAAAGGCTGGATCTGGTGGCTCCGCGAAGAATCTCTGTGCCAGTTGGGAAAGCGTGGGACCGGCGACGAATTCGGACGCGGCTTCGAGGTACGGCCCTGCCGACAACGCTCCGTCAGCGGCGAGTTGTTGCTCGAACGAGGCGCGGAGAGCCGGATCGCGGAAATAGAACGAGGTCTTCAGATACTCGCGATAGCGCGATTCCAAGTTCCGACAGACAGCTGCATAGTTCATCCGCGTTTCCTCTCAATCATGATGCGACGAACGTGGCAGACTTCTTCGCCGGCGCAGGCACGGAGGAGCCACCTACGTGCACGTGCGAATCGACGACTTGAACGGGAGGCACTGACATCCGCGGAACACACCGCCGCGCACATAGCTTCCAGGATCAAATCATCCGCGACCCGTTCACGGGTTCGGCGCCGGTCGGCTGCCCTGCGTAGCTCTCGGTAGACGCGCCCGAGATAGCGCCGAAGGTGGAAGGGGCCCCACCGCCGCGCATCGGCGAGAAGAGAGAGGACATACGCGGCGGGCGGCGGCTTGATGTCAGCCTGCAGTCGCAGGGGCACCAAGCGTAGCACAGCGTGCCCCTCGCCACGGTCGGGAAGCTCCACGTGAAAGCGCGATTCTTCCACAGCAGCGATCGAGGGGTTGTCAGCATATTCGCGAAGCGGGATGCAGATCGCAGGAACTCCGGATAGAGAAGGGTAGGGACGTGCCGGCCAGCCCTCGAAGCCAGCAGAGACCCGACAAGGAGAGAAAGAGCGCGGCAGGCGCAGCCAGAGGGCTTGATCTGATTGCGTCCCGAAATCGCGACGTCGAACTGTGTTGCAGTCCGTCCTCCATTGGCTCTCGCTTGGAAACGCGGACTCGGTGGCCATTGCCCACCACGCCCGATTCGTACGGACCGTAAACTGTACAGGAGGATGGATAGAATCCATTGAGTACGCAACAAAGTCGACGCTGTCGAGCATCGGTTCGGGGAGCAGCGTGATAACCGATCCGGCATACGACCGTGTGACGGAAAGTCGAGAGTTTAGGGGACGCACGGTGAGGTCGGGGCCATGTTCCAGCGAGATCTCGATAGGTGCATGCCCTTGGTCGTTGGGTAGTGACGGGTGAGGAGAGATCGCGAACTTCGTGGCACTTCGCAGAAACTGGAAGTAGGTGGCCGCGACGAGAGTCCAATCTGGATCGTAGATGCGAAGTTCGTAGCGCCCCGCTGATTCGTCTTTCATCGCAGGTTCAAGTCGTAGGTCGGAAGTGTTCGCCCCGATCGGCAATGCTTTGCGCCACAGTTGACCGTCGATGCCCTGGGCAATGAGCACTGCTTCTCCGAGTCGGGACCACGTCGCGCTGACAGGAAAATCCACGACAGGTGGAGTGCCAAGAAAGATGGGCCAGTCCCTATCATCTCCGGGGAGATCGGCCTGTATTCCGGTCAGGGTGATTGGCATGCCTTCTTCAACGTCGACTGTGCCAGTCTGCGTCGTGAATCGGATCGCATCACGAGACTGATCCATGCGAAAGATCCAGGCTCTGAGTCCCGGGACCCACGTCCCTTCGGGCACCGCCACCGCTCGTTCGCGTCCCTTCGATAGCGTCCATTTGCTTGGCACGACAACCAGGTAGGTGCCGGACCGAGAACTCGCCTTTCGCACCCGCCTGCCTGACCGGCCGTTGGGGGTGAGCCTGAAGACAATCGGGGGTTCGAATTCACGCTTCCCAAATACCCGGCGTCCTGTGTCGCTGATCAGATTTAGTTCGCCCACGGGCAGCTCCAGCAGTGCCATCCTCTCGGCATCTCGGCGAACGGCGGGAGCCTCTGGCGACGCCTCAACCTCGACCGAGTCTGTTGTGGGGTCGTGACCAGCGTCTCTCAGCTCAAATCCGATCTCCCACGCGCCCCGTCTCTCCCAACACACTATCTCCGGACGGAACGAGGAACGACGCGCGGTGTCGATCGATTTCCGAGGCGGAGCAGAGCTAGGCTGTCCCGCGGGGCGCCCTGCTCGTTGACGTGGCGGGACCCGTCTCTCTCTCACGCGCTCATTCGATTCCTCGCTGGTTGCGGGCAACTCAACGGTGCGCTCGCTGATTACCTCGGCCGACGGCTGTCCCGGGCCATCCATGCCAGCGCCCAGTGCGGTCGAATGACGTGAAACCGTGCCACGCCCTTCATTGGGCTGACCTAGCTCGCTGACTTCAGGGAAGCGTTGACCTTCGCTTGAGCCCGTGACGCTCGTGCAGCGGGTATCTTGCGGTTGAGGGAGCTGATCGTTGACGTGTACAGGTGCTGGTTCGAGTACCGACGTCCAGTCGGGCGATGGCGTCAGCGGTGTGAGATCGTCGGTCGGAGCGCGGGAGATGTCCCGCGTTGAAGTCGAAGATGTTGGTTGCGGTGCAACCTCATGGGAAGGGTCACCCTGGACATGAACATGGTGATTCGATCGCGGCAGTGAATCGCTGGAATTCTCGGAGTTCTCCTTTTGCAAGTGCCTGTCTTGGACTTCCGCCCCGAGGCTTGGTTTCACCTGGCCTGAGGCACTATCGGTCCTCGAGCCGACCTGGTCTTTCCTGGGATTCTCCGCAAGTGAATCCAACACACCGCCCGGCGACTTAGGATTCTGTCGTACCCAGAGCAAAACCACAGTGATCGCGGCGATGCCAAGCAGGACGGTCGTGAGTATCAGGAGCATCTTCGATTCAGCACGCGGGACTTGCGCTTCGTTCGGCCCCTCGGGAAAAGTGTAAGGAATTCTATCACGCATCCGCCCACCGTAGCGGAGTTCAGGGGTTCGTGGTGATCATCGATCACCGCCCACTGATGACTCCATCCGGACTTCGGATGTTTGCGTTGTTCCCCTTGCCGACCAGCTCCTTGCTTGTCGGTCAGATGCTTGCGGGATGAATGTTTCAGTAGGGAGAATGGGTGTAGATTCGACTTGACTTCCCGCCCCACCCAAGCATGAATTGCTGTGAGGAGGTTACCGCGATGCCCCACCTGTCTCCGCCAACCCTGACCAAGCGAGAACAGAAGGCGATTCTTCGCGCCACGGCCCGCAACCTCCGGGACCACCTGATCTACTCGCTTGCTCTCGGAACGGGCCTGCGGCTGGCGGAAATCGTAGGCTCGAACGTCGGGGACGTCTACACCCCCGATGGGAGGCCCCGGAACCGTGTCCGCCTTAGACCCGAGATCGCAAAGGGAGGCCGCGCTGGCGATGTGTTCTTGCCAGACGCCCTGGTTGCAAAGTTCCGAAGGTTCTGGGCCCGCAAGCGTAGACAACGGGAGGGCCTGCGTCCTGAAGATCCGCTCTTCTGCTCCCAGGGCGGACGGCGCCGAATTTCACCCCGCCGCGTCCAATTCGCTTTCCGGACGTGGCAGGCGAAGGCCGGGTTCGACAGGCTGTACCCCTTTCATTGCTTGCGTCACACGGCCGTGACGGAAGTCTACCGGCGATCAAGGGACCTGTTCCTGGCGCAGCGGTTCGCGCGGCACGTCTCACCGCTCACCACGACGATCTACACGCACCCGAGCGACCAGGAGTTGTGGCTGGGAGTCCGAGGGCTGAGCTGCTGATTCAACGCCGGGGATACCAAGCGCTGGCGGAGCTTGAATTCTAGATCCTCTTTCGCGGCGGCTGCATGCTCGTGCGGCCGAGGAACCAGCGGAACCTGTTGGGAAGGCTGACCGCAGGCTCGCTGCCAGGGATCTTAGCCTTCAGAAAGAATTCCTTGGACGCTGCATCCAACCGCTCATAAAGCCACCGCGGGTCTATCCAGAAAGAATCGCCATCAACCGTGACCACCTCCTCGGTGGGTACATCCTCCTTGAAGGTCAGTCCACCCTTCTCAATCCCAAATCCATGAGCAAGTCCACACCTAAAGTTGTGATACATCGCCTCGGACAGGCCCGGCCACGGGCAAGGCTTAGGCAGGAGGTAGTCGCAGAAAAACTGCTTGAACTTGTCCCCATCGCTTCCGGTCGTGTATGCGAACGATGACAGCCCCTCGACCGCTCCAAAGAACGTGTGAGCGTAGATGAGAACCCACCCCCGTTCGCGGGGCAACTCGGCCAGCATTCTTCCCAACCCGAACATGACATGACGCTCGAAGCGAGTTTGTAACCAGTCGACCCAGGCCACCTCGTTCGCCAGGAGCCGATCGCGGTCGTAATCCCAGTAATAGCTCCACCCAGCAGCATGGTCGCCTGAATCCGAACGGGAGATCCTTCCGCCCGATGACGGAGACGTTCTGAAAGAACCTGCGCTAAGAATCCGTCTGCACGCGCGCAGCAGCACAGATTTGAATCCCTCTATGCTCACCATGTCCTCCCGCCGAATGGAGAGCCAAGCATACGCTTGCGGCCTGGCCCGAAGCGCCCGCGTGTTGTTAGAGGGGATGGGGGGAAGACGACGATCTGTGACTTAAAGGTTTGCGAGGTTCTCACTTGGCGTCGATCCGACCGTCCCTCCCGACCCTCACCGTCCGCCACTCGTAGTTTCCAGCACGCACTGAGCGCTGGACCGAACGCTGGACCTTCTCCCTTTCCCGGCTGTCGGGCGGGCCATCGAACAGAACTATTCGATCGATTCGACCCTTGCGGTTCATCCCGTCGAACACAACGAAATCGATCGGGTCGAACAGCGCCTTGGCATCCTGCGGAAAGAAACCCCGGCAGGAGAAAATCGGCTCGGCTTTTCTCAGAAGCCGGGGCAGTTGGTTGCGACCACGCTTCCTGGCCGCCTCCCGGATTTCCTCCTTCTGCTCCTCGAACCGCTGCTCCGCTCGATCCAGCCTGTCTTCTTCAGTTTCCAGGGCATCCAGGAAGGTCTGCCTCGGTCTGCTCCGATAGGAGATCGCGATCTCCGTCAGGCGGAAAAACTCGCCACAGTGAGGGCAGAGACCCAGGATGTTCCGGAAATCTTCCAAGACCGTAACAAGCGGAGGTTTCATTGTCGGGACCTGATCGAGTAAGTCTTCCACTGCACCTTGCCATCGTTGACGGCATCGCGGATTTGGCATTGGTGCTGGTTCAGCCCACCGCCACCTGTCTTGATGTCCACGAAAACGAGAGCCTCGACTTGGCCACGCCGGGCGAGGCCCTGAAAAACAAGGTAGTCGATGGGCTCGAAGAGCGCTCTGCAATCTCGGGCACTGTAACCGAAGCCATCAAAGACGGGGGCGATCTTCTCAAGGATCTTCCCAAGGTTGACATCGATGGTTCGCTGTTCCGATTCCTGCGGGGCGCGGCGGCGTGCGTCAGCGAGCCCCTTTTTCCTCTCCCCGAAATCAACCTTCCATTCCGCCAAGACCTCACGAGCCTTCTCGGGGAGCGGCTCGTCGGCGTAGAACAGGACCGCTTGCCTGAGGGGGAAGCCCTCGTCGCAGTGCGGGCAGTGTCCGTGGATGCGCGGATCGGACTGGAGCTGACGGATCGTATCGCGCCTCTTGCTACCCATGACTAGTTGGTGCCTCCAGCCCGGCCACCCATGATGGCTGCTCGCAGGCTCTTCTCAGTGCCTGGCGGAATCGCAACTGTGCGATTCTTGTTAGACACGAAGAGAGCCCTCCCCTGGAGGATACCGTGTCTCGTGTTCGACACGTACACGTGATCGTGGAGCTCCTTCACCTCCGCCTTACCGACTCCGAGCCACTCGCCCAAGATCAAGACTCCGTATACATGCCCGAGGAGGTGTTGTGCCCGATCAAGGACGGCGAGAACATCTTCGATCTGTGACGATGCCAGGAAAACTTTGGCCGTCCAGATCACGATCAGAGCCGGCCAATCGCCAGGAACCTGGGATTGCTTCTCCGCAGCCTTGCGCAGCACTCTCCCAAGATCGCTGAACTCGTAGGGCGGCCCTTGAAGCGCGTTCACCTCTAAGCCGCGCGCTTGTGACCATGCGGCCAACTTCGACGCTTCCTGGTTCCCGCAGACGGCAATTTCAAGATCCAGGTCGCTGATCTCCTGGAGCGCGCCCCGTGCCCGAGCCACCTCGCAAGATCGCGTGACCAACTGAATTGCTCTCTCAAGGTCACCTCCATTGAGGATCTTGTGAATGCGGCCCGAAGATTTTAGCCAGGGCGAATACCGCAACAGAGTGTAGTTGATCGACCTGAAACAGGTGTCCGCCTCGCGAGCCTCCTCGCTCGTCAGCAGTCGAGTCACCTCGACGTAGATTCGATGCCCCGTCTCCTGATCTTGCAGCATCAGGTCTGGCTTCCGAACGCGCTCGCCGACTTGCACAGACGGCTCGACGCTACAGTGGAAACCAGTGCTTGTCAGCTGGTGGGCAACTTGTAGAACCGACAAGCCCTCAGGGTATAGGAGCGGATTCTTGATCCGGCGCACCAAGTTCTGATGATTTTTGTACATCCGAATGTCTTCAAGAGCCACCGCAAGCCACGCGAGCCACTGGTGGGTCCATGGAGCGAGGTCGGCGAACATCCAGATTAGGGGATGACCCGTGCGCACGGCCCGTCTCAGGAAGCCCTCTCCAAGCGTTTCCCTGAGTCGTTGAAGTGCAGCCTTAATCCGGCGTCTCTCCTCCTGGGGAAGGTCCAGAGCCTCACATTGCCCGATAACCGAATCCCAATTCCGGATGTCAACCCGAAGATGAGCGTGGTTCGCGTTCAGGTCCGTTTTCGTTCCTCCGTTGTTGCTCAGGCTTCGCGCGCCAACCCCCGCGCCCTTGCGATAGCCGCCCTTACTCCCTTCGCCTCCCGGATCTTCCTCACCCGTGCCTTCTGCCTCGGCTTCAGCTGCCTCATGAAGCCCATGTATCGGCCCTGGAGGACCATAGAAGCACGGGCTTTCGGAGAGAGGCGGGACCGAGCGCGGCCGTTGCTCTTCGCAGCGTCATTCGTCGGCATCGAGGTGGAGAGAACGGGGGCGAGGCGGCGGAGAGCGTGGTCGAACGCCTTTAGGGAGAGATGTAGGGCTTCAATGTCTTGATCGATTCTGCCGCTCCTAAACATCGAGCCTCCTTCTGAATCATAAGGAACATCCAGGTGCACGACCGATCATAGGCCGAGAATCCGAACCCCCTGAGGTCAGACCAAGGCCCTATCGCCGCTCCCGGTACTTGACCATTACGCTTGGTGCAACGCGATCGGGGACCCTGAGGTAGCGGCCATCACCCCCGTACACAAGCTGATGATCGCGCGACAAGCGAGATCTCGCTTTGATCTCGCGCTGAAAGGCAACCTGCCACCCATCCGCCCTCAGTTTCTCGGTCAAACTCTGGACTTCGGCTGACCGCATGTCGACGTCTCGGGCCAGACCAAGCGGGTCACGCGGGTCGATGTCCTCAGGAAGGTATTTCCAAGAGTCCTCTGCATCGATCCACTGAACGCGCCCGTGAATATCGAGCACGTGGGCGTCTCCTGATATCCTGATGCCGATGATCCGATACGGAGGGACATCAACCCGATGCCTTGAATCCTGCTTGAACAATCCGATCCTCGTGTCCTCGATGGGGCCGATCTCGAATACATTATCGGCGAATGCCGGCGGGACGATCGGATGAACCAGAATCGTTGCTCCGCGTTCCGCCAGCACCCGAAGCGCCTTGCGCCAGTCTTGTTGTCCTGCGGGAGGCGGTGCCTGGGGTGGCGTTGTATCCGACCCAGGTTCACCTATGGCGCCCAGGAGATCGGCGAAGAGCTTGTCTGCTGACCAGGGAAACTTCACTCCCAGAACTGACGCGGTCTGCGCTACGAGCGCCCTGACGTCCTCCAACGCGCCAATGGTATAGCCTTGCAACACGCCAAGCGGAGGTGGAAGCCCCTTGGCTTCGGGCGGCACAGCGACGGGAATGACCGTGGTTCCCAGGAAGAACGCCCCTCCGCTCTCAAAATAGATCCACGGTCGATTCTTCGACGCACGGCTCACGAGAGTTAGCACAACCGACGATGCTTTCAGGTTGTCGCGTATCTCGTCCCACCACTCGCGACCTCCCGGTAGACTTTCAGGGTGCGACGCAACGAACACATCGACGCGCGTATCAGCCTGTTCCATGTACTGCTTAAGGATTCGAGCGATCGCCTTGTCTTCAGCTGCGTGGCAAATGAAGATTCGGCGCGTTCTCGCCCCGCCTGACCCCTGCCGCGTGTTCACACTCTCCAAATCAGATTTGCGCCCCGAAATGGGATCCTTCTGCGCGGCCCGGAACTCGAACGGCTTACCGAAGATACGCTCCACGCGCCCGGGTTCGTACGGGCACTCCTTCGGGGCGCTGCTATTCTCGATTTCGATCACTGAATCAGTACCCAGGTTCCCTTCCCGCGCTCGCCGCTCGACCTCTCGTTTCGCATGCTGGTACAGGACCCGGAGAACAACCTCATCACTTCCAAGCGACCACATCGCGATGACGGTAGGCGTGATGCCGATCCTAACTGTCCCACGCCTCGTCTGCGCCTTTTCCTCCGGTTGACCGACGAATTCTGTTGGCGCGTACTCGTAGTCCAACTCATAGTCAACCGCAGGTCGGGTGCGTGAGAGAACCCTATCGCGGAGCAGAGTGATCGTGATGGAACCGTTCATTTCATTTCCTCGGGTACGCCGACCGGCGAACCCCCCGTGTCAGCAACACAATATCAGCACGGGGCGCACGCCAACAGCCAGTGCCGGAACACTCCCAAACCTCAGACGACCCTCGCTCTGCCCTTTCGGACAAGATTTCGAGACCCGTCCGGAAGCACCTTCAGGATCTCACACGCCACGGCGCCCTCGCCGCACGCCCACTCGAACCAGATCATCTGTTCTTGAGACAGGCGATCCTGCTTGGTCTTCACCTCCACAAACCTATAGGCTCCCGGTCGCACGATCAGCAGATCCGGCCATCCTCTGCGTCGATTCCAGAAATCCCGCAACGTCCAATCAAGCATGCCGCATAGCGTGGCCCTTGGGATCACCTCTATGGCGCGGCGCGCGAGATCCAACTCTGCGTCGTGGACAGCGAGGTACTCGCGCATGCTCCAGCTCGGTTCGACCAGGCGCTCGAATTCTCGCACGAAGTCAGGGGATGCCCTGAGCTCGTCGAGGCGACTCGCGTACGCGTTACTCCTTCGCAGGTAGTTCGCGGGCGTGCCGAAATCGTCCGGCAGCGTAACTGTCACGACCTTCGGCGAGGCCCGATCTGCGCCAGGCGCTGTGGATCCTCTTAGGCCGGTCATCAGGCGGGGGTCATTGGAATCTTGATAAACGGGGGAGAGCAGGACAGCGCTGAGCGAATTGATCAATTGTCGCTCACAGTCGTGAACCTTCCATCCTGCCCTCTCAAAGTGTTGATGCGCGATCTTCTCCGCTGACACGAGTTGACCGGACATGTCCCGAAAGCGACCGAGTGGGTGTTGATTATCTGCGGGGCGCACCTCATATGGGGCGCGCAACTCAGATACAGGTATGGGCGCGGCCCGTAGGAAACTCTCCTGGTCTCTCTCCTTCGTGCCATACCGCGGAGTACGCTTGTGAACAACCTTCCAGAACTCCAACACCTCGTGCTCGCAAGTCCTTACCACGTCCGGGAATCTCTTTCGCAATTCACCGAGAGTCAGATTCAGGTTCTGATTGTCCATCCAGGCGACCAACTTTTCGAAGATGAGCCGATTGATCTCGCGCCAGTAGTACCGTTGCACCTTTCCCTTCCGATTGGGAAGCACGGCCTTCGGAGCTGGCGGCAGGGCGATCCCGCGGCAGTGATGGCAGATACCGGGCGCAGATCCATCGACAGGTACTCGCCAGAACCCAGGTCCGCCTGCGTACCTCGTCTGATGAGGAAGTAAGCGAGCCGACCTGTTGACCTCACAGTCGCAAATCAGAATGCGAGTACAGGTATTGCACCGATACTTAGGCACGAGTTCATGCCAGTTGACCACGGTCACAGACCGGTGGGCGCACGCCGCGAGATCCGCTTTGGGCCTATTCACGTGGCTCGATCTCTCCAATGCTCTCCCGTCACTGGATCTGCCCGAAAATCCTATCACCGTCCTCCGCTCGCCAGATCATCGTCAGGATTTCACGTGACCTCACATGTCGTCTTCCGGTTGAACGACGACAGCGCTTCCCCCGTCCAGTCTCCCCGTTGACGACTCTGATTCTTCCTCACCACCGAGAGGAGGATCGAGTCAGCGATCCAGACAAGTCGCCAAGCAGCCCATCACTTCCTTCCCGCATCCATAACCGCGCTTCACCTCCTGATAGCTCGCGTCCGGCGGTACATTCCCATGGTGGGCTAATCCGTTCCGCCAAGTTAGGAGATTGCCATACGAAGCCTTAATGCTCGCACCGGCTACGCGAAGGTGCTGACGCTCCATTTCCTCGAGCTTACGCCGAAATCGCTGTACATACCTAGCTCCGCACTTGGACAAATAGTCATTCTTGATCTTTTCCAGACTGATCCGACCGTTTATCCGATAAAAATACGCAGCACAGAAGGTTCCGAAGACCTTGTGCTTCGCCGAGGCGAAGTCGCAGAAAATCGACTTCATTGCTAACTCCAGCACTGTAACGGAGCTTACTGCAAGAAATCCCGTGTAGCGAGACTCAATGAACGGGTCATTTAGAGTTGCGAGGATAGGGTCTAAATGACTGATCAGGTCATCCGTAAGTCTGAAATGGACGGTATACGTCACACTTCACCCGACCAGGTGTGTCCGGGCCGCTTCAAACCGACGCTTAACCACTGAGAGGTCGCTTGTACTGTAGAAGGTAGTCTCGCTGAACTCCTTGTCGTCCTTAAGCTGCGTGTATCTGTCGCCGAGGTCCTTGGGGAGCTTACGGGAAGCATTTATGAGGGTGGCAAATACAGCATCGAGGGCTGAGGAATTTAAGCGCCCCCGCAGGTGAAATGGGCGCTCGCCGAGGGTAGCGACGATTCGTTCTGCGATTATAGGAAAAACCGCAGTGAAGGCATCGGCCTTCGCCGAGGCGCCGTGTCTTTCGCGACTCATCGTCCGATTTAGGAACTCTTTCATGGGCTTATCGTAATCGTCGAAGAAATAGCGGCTCGTCTCCCAAAAGTGATCAAGGCAGCGGAAGATCTCCGCAGCCGTGCCAGATTGCAGTGACGTAAGTGTCGGCTTTGCGGAAGCCATAGGCCCGATGGCTGACGACCTTGACCTTGTTGTTCATGCCCTCGAGGGCGCCGTTGGCGACGCGCAGCTCGGTCCAGCGGAGGATGCCGTCGAGATGTTCCCGGACCAGACGAGCGAAGCGCCGGAACGGGTCGAGTCGGCTGTGGCTGGCCCACCAGAGCCACTGCTTCAGATACGGAGCCGACCAGCCGGGGCTTTTGTAGTCCCAGAACCTCTGGAAGGCTTCCTTCAGGTAGTAGGCTCGGACGATCGGCTGGTTGGTCCGACAGAGGGACGACAGCCGTCGCTTCTCCTCGTCCCTGAGGTTCCAGGGGTTCTTCAACCACAGCCAGCGGGTGGCCTTGAAGGCTCCCTTCGCCTCGCCGCTCAGCAACCTCCAGCACTGCCGGCGCACGTCGTCGACCGCCCGGTTCAAGTGCTGAACCACGTGGAAGCGATCGAAGACCAGGAAGGCGTGGGGCAGCTTCTCCCGCATCGCCGCGACGTACACGGCCCACATGTCGCAGCAGACGATCAGGATCGAGCGGGCCCGACGCGGCCCCAGCCAGGCGAAGAAGCTGCGCATCGTGTCGGCGTCGCGGTTCTCGCCGATCCAGACGAGGCGGTTGCGTTCGAGGTCGTAGACCAGAGTCAGGTAACGCTGCCCCTTGCTGCGCGACACCTCGTCGATGCCGATCACCCGCAGCGGTTTCCAGGGACGATGGTCCAAGCCCCATGCCACCGCTCTCTTCACGGCCGCCGCCACGGTCTTCCAGTCCAAGCCGAAGTGGCCGGCGGTCTCCTTCCACGACAGCATCCGCGACAGCCGAGCCACGGACGCCAGCAGAGCGTCGGTGAGGCGCTGCCAGCGCGCCGCCCAGGGAACCCTCTCGACTCGAACCCCGCAGAAGCGACAACGGACGCGACAGGGACGGTAGGTCAAAGTCAGAGAACGATCCCTCAGACTCAGGTCCCGCCAGCGCCGTTCGCCTTGTCGATGAACCACACGCGGGGTGCGTCTCCCGCACGCGCCGCAACGGACCCGCCGGCCCTGGATCCAGTCGATCCAAACCAGCATCCCGTCGGGACGTTCCTGAACCTCGGTCACCGTGTGGGCTTTCAGTCGGAGGGACTTTCTGATAAAAGTCTCCAGGCGCATCGGTGTCGGTCCTCCTCTCGCAGGTTTGGAAGCCCGCGCAGGATAACCGAACTTCCGATGCGCCTTTCATTTACGGACGACTCCAGTCAGACTCCAACGACTGATCACTTTCGGGAGAGGAACCGAAATAGCTAAGTGCGAAGACTCTGAGAAGAAGCTCGACATCCTTTTGATGTCGGTCATACGTCACCTTCCCTAGAATCTTCCGCCAGTTGCGATCCTGATTGAGTTTGCGTAACAGACCAACAAGGTCCCCTCTGAACACACAATTACGAATCTCCTGAGGCTTTAGGGGGGTACCGCCTGTGTTCAACCTTTCGAAAATGTGGTAGACGCTCGTGGCCTCGCCTTGCGGATTCAGTTGTCTGATGTTGATGGCTCGTAGCACAGCCGATTTTAGCTTTCGCTGGTGGATGTCGGTGAGATCTTCGAAGCGCTTCTTGGCGAAGGGGCTCTTGTCATCAAGCCCTTGAAGGCGAAAGACTTGTTTCTTGCCCTGGATACTTTCCGAGCCAAAATACCCGTCGAGGAAATAGACGACGCTCATAATCCGCTGCTGGCCGTCGATCACCTGGTTCTTGTTGACCTCGTCGACGTAGAAGAACACTTGTGGGACCGGAAGCCCCATGAGGAAGGATTCGATTAGCAGTGACGACTGCTTGATGCTCCAGACGAAATTCCTCTGATAGTCTGGAATGACGACGTCTCCGTTGTTCCACATCTCGTAGACCACGCTAAGAGTGAGGTCAGAGGGGTAGGAGGCGATGTCGTAGGCGACCGCAACCTCGTTTTCGTCGGACTCCTCGTCGACCTCGAGGACGTCATCTGGCGTGCTTGGCGTTGGGCTCATATTGGACCTTTCGTTAGCGTAGGTGACAGGGCGTAGGACTCAACGCAGACGTCAACGGGGCCGCAACAACCGACCGCTTGGCCATTCCGCGTGCTGATTCCACGCAGAAGCTTGGTGTAGTGAAAAATTGGTGTTCTACGCAACACGCCGCCATGGTTCCGATCCTTGGCCCTGAAGAGCGGGTAAGCTGGGATCATCTCGCCCACGGCCCCGTATGTCAATGCGTTCGCGCTCGCTGGGCAGACGGTCGCTTGGGGGCGGTGAGCCGATCCTACCAAGCCCATCGCGCAATCACAACCCACCCGCAGCAAACGTGTCGTGATCCGTCACAACCACGACGCGTGGTGCAGGGGGGGGCACGCCCTGAGCCTTGTTGAGCTTGCTAAGTAATAAGGATGGCCTGAAGAGGGCAGGCGGGCTTCAACCCAGTTATGGGATATCCAGGTGAGAGGCTGGGGGGTTGCGCTCGACCCAAGGCACCCCCTGGCTCCGCCAGTCTACGTGGGCAGCTGCCGCCCGGAGCACGCGCTCGGAAACGGGGTCCGGGCCTCGAGTCACGTTCGACAGGTTGAGGATACCTTCCTGAATCGTGGGCGCCAGCAAGAGCAGCTTGGCGACCTGAGCCATCCTCGCTCGCGTGACGCCCACAAGGTGGGCAGCCTCGGCCCAGTCCCGAATCTCTCTGGACCGAATCTTCTCGTCGATCTTGTGGGCGAGAGCCAAAAGGCGCGTGACGCGCGGGACGCGGCCTACGGGGACCGGGACAGGCCCGGGTTTCCGGAATTCGTAGGTCACGGTCTGGATCGCGGGACTGCTCATGACGCCTTCCCGACCTCGGCATCGATCACCGGGACCCGGAACCTGACCGCCAGCCGGCTGCCGTCGTAATCGATCCGCTCGATCAGAAGCCCGAGGATCCTCTCCCTCTCAGGCGCGAGGAGCACCTCCCAGATCGGGGCCGCCAGGGCGCGGCTCCCTTGCTGATCCAGGAACATCCCGGGGCCGGTGCCGCGGACATTGTCCACGACGAACGTCTCGATCTCGGTTGCGGAGACCGATTTCGTGGGGCAGGTGCTCCAGCCCCGCTTCTGGGCCTTGCCGCAGACGTAGTAGCGATGGAGGCGACCTTTCCTCCTGGTCCACGAGTGAATCATGGAAGCATCGCAGGCGGTGCACCGCAGCAGGCCACCCAATAGAGCCCCCTGATTGTTCCGGACTGAGGTACCACCGGTCCGGCGGTTCTCCTTCATGGTGACCTGCACCTTCTGGAACAGGGCCTTGGGGACAATCGCTTCGTGCTCGCCGGGGAAGGTCTCGGTGCCCAGCGTCATCTTCCCGCTGTAGAGGGGATCGATGAGCATCCGCCGGAGGTTCGCCACGTCCCAGAGCTTCCCTTCCGACGGGGTCTCGGCATAGAGCCTGAATACGGCCTCGACCGTGTCGGCCTCCTCCTTGTTCACGACCAGCTGCCCGCCTTCAGGGGCCACGTCGTACCCCAGCCGCGGCGTGCCCCCCGTCCACTTCCCCCGACGTCGCGCGGCCCGCATCTTGTCTCGCGTCCGATCGGACACCATCTCCCTCTCGAACTGGGCGAAGGAGAGGAGCATATTCATGGTCAGTCGGCCCATCGAGGTCGAGGTGTCGAGCTGCTGCGTCACGGAGACGATGCTGACGTGGTGCTTCTCCAGAAGGTCGGCGAGCTTGGCGAAGTCCAGGAGGGATCGCGAGAGCCGGTCGATCTTGTAGACCACGAGTCGGTCGACCTTCCCGACCTCAATATCGGCGAGGAGACGCTGAAGGGCGGGGCGGTCCATGTTTCCGCCCGTGAACCCGCCGTCGTCGTAACGGTCGGCCAGGATCTCCCACCCTTCGCCCTGCTGGCTCCGGACGTAGTTCTCAGCCGCCTCGCGCTGGTTGTCGAGGGAGTTGAAGTCCTTGTCCAGGCCCTCGTCGGTGCTCTTGCGGGTGTAGATCGCGCAGCGGATGGGGGAAGTGACGGCGGCGACCGCCGTCATTGGCCTGGAACTCCGCGACGCTCGGGCCATCAGCTCTTCCTATCCGGCTTGGTCAAGCCGAAGAACAGCAAGCCGTTCCACCTCTGCCCAGTCACCTCCCGGGCCAGGGCCGAGAGCGACCTGAAGTGGCGACCGTTCCACTCGAAACCGTCTTCAAGAACCGTGACCCGAATCTCCTGGCCGTGGTAACGACGACTGAGAACGGTTCCCGGCCGAGGTATGCGCGGGTCTCTCACAGGACCCGAATTGCTCGTTGATGGGGAATTTTGGGTAGCTCCGCTGAGCGGCTGCCATCCACGTGGGGGGAGCATCCGGAGGTCGTCGCCTTGTGAGAGTTCCTTGATGCGGGTCTTCGCACGCTCCGAGAGGCCGCCGTAGGCCAGTTCCTGCACGCGCCAAGCCAGCCGTCGCCAGAGGTAGTCGCGATTGCCCGAGCGCGTGTCCTCGCCGTAGAGCTCGCGCCACTTCAGGCGCAGCTGCTCGACGGTCATCTGTCTGAAGATCTCGATCTGGGCCGTCACGCTAGCTTGCACACGTGCCTCCCGCTTCAACGTTGCCGGTCCAATTCATCGCTCTGTTGCCCGCAAGAATCCAGCGAAATCCGACTCTTTGTGCTCGGCGTGCGCCTACGCCGAAGGGCGGTACGATGAGCAAGCCATCCCTGGTTTTCAGAGGGAAGCAAGCCGGCCAGGGGGAGGGGCTTGTGACCACCTTCTCGATGGCCAAGCTTCGGCCTCCTCGAACGACCAGCGGCGACTCGGGGCGGGCCGGCGTGGTCTGCCGCCGCTGCAGCACCCTGTCTGTAGGGTCGCTCATCCTCATCACCCGCCCGATCGTGTCGATGAACGCATCCGGCAAACGATGTTCCCCTGGGCACCGATCCGGCCGGGGCGACGAATAGGACGGCAACGAGATCGCACCAATCAGGTGCGCCCACGGTCACCGACCCACGCGAGGCCGCGTGTGCGACCGGTCCCCAGCCACGCCATGTAACGCAAGCCTGATTGTGTGACCCTGGATGTGAGCGCCGGTGGCGCTTATAATGTGAAGTTGACGAGAGGACGCAAATGTCCGACCAGAACGCACCGATCCCGCCACAATTTGAAGGAGTGGAAGCACTGATGTGGGCCTGGGGCCAGGAGGACGCCTGCTTTCACTTCCTTCATCTAATCCTGCGGGCCTGCAAGACGCGGAACCTCGATCTCAAGAGACAGTCCTTTGACCTGTTCAATTGGCACCATGAGAAGTGCGGATCCTGTTGGCAGAACGTTCTGATGACCGCGGACAACAGCACTGATCCTCTGCGCAAGCACGTGTATTTCGACCTGTACCACAGTTCCCAGTTCGAGCTCATGAAGGAACAAGGCGGAGACGTCGTGGTGACGCAGGAGGCCGAAGGCCAGCGGATCTCTATCAAGTATCCTGCTCACATGGATGAGCCTTGGGTGGGCGGGGAGGTGTACGTGCCTTCGAACCCCACCCAGGAGGCCTTGATCATCCTGAACGCCCGGGACGAGGCGCTCTTCAAAGATCCCTGTTCGCTGTTGCAGCGGCTGGACGAAGTCAGCGCGTTCGAGGTCCAGAACTTCGATCGACCATCGGGGCGTGGCATCCAGTGGTGGACGATCGTCGGGGACCGCCCGTCACGACTGCTGGTGCATTGGCAGGGAGAGACGCGCACGGTCGCCGAGGACTGGACGCTAGTCTCCCGCTACAAGCGCCTCGTCGCGAAGCATGACAGGGAGGCACGGTTGGAAGGGGACAAGGCCCTGACAGGGAAGGCGGCCTTAACATTGCGCCAGCTCGCCCTGAAGTACGACGGGCGGTCGTGGTTCGCGGGGTACGCCGAGAAGACGTTGGAGTACCGCCGGAAGGATGCCCGGCGCCATAACACCAAGGACGCGTTTGGCAAGAGCGAAGTTGCCGAGCTGGATCATCCGCTCGTCGACGGGACGGAGGGAAGCCGCCGCGTGTTGAAAGGAGTGCATGAAGAAGCTACGAAGCGCTGGCAGCCGCAGAAGGATAAGTTGTTGGACGGCCTCGACCTGTGGATGCGCCGGAAGCGGCTCGAGAAGGGGCTCACGAAGAGACAGCAGCGGATTCTGGCGCTGAAGGCCGACGGGCTGTCGGATGAGGCAGTCGGGGCTCGGCTCGGGGTGCGCCGGGAGACCGTGAACCGCCAGATGAAGGAGATCGAGAAGAAGGCAGCCCGCCAGAAAGTCTAAAAATTCCGATCACACTCAGGGGCCCTCTCTCCGATTTAGGAGGTGAGGGCCCTTTTCTTTTTGGGGAGTACCTGGGGGCCTCTCTACAAGAGACGACCGCCCCGGCAGGGAACGACCGGGGCGGCGCCGGACTTACTTGAGGTGCGTCTTGGCCTGTGCGGTGAGCTCTTCGAAGACCGTCCGGTCGTCCTGGGCGGCGGCCAGGGCGGCGGCCCTCACGAACCTGGTGGCGCCACCGGCGCCGGCCGCCTTGTGGATCAGGTCCCGGTCCGCTTCGGTCAGACGGAAGGCGAAGACGACCTGGGGGGTCTTCGCCTTTTTCGGCTCCTTGGCCGCAGTCACTGCGGCCTTCGCACTCTTCGGCTTGGTCATCTTTCCTCCTCGGCCGGGCGGCATGCTCGGCACCTCACAAGCAGGGCGCTTGTCGGACCTGAAGTCAAGGCGAATCTGGAGATCCCATGAATCCCATTCCGTCCCGTAAGAAGCTTGCGTTGTGGTCGGCCCTGCCGCCGTATTTGGGCGGGAAACGCCGCCTATGCCCGGCGATCTTCGGCGAGGTCCACCAGATCGTCCCGAGGTCGAGGTGGCCGGACCTAACGTTTCTCGATGCGTTTCTCGGAGGTGGGTCGGTCTCGCTGGGCGCCAAGGCGCAGGGATTTCGTGTGGTCGCCGCGGACATCGCCGAGCGGGCGATCGTGGTGGGGAAAGCCCTGGTCGAGAACTCGCGCGTGCGACTCACGCGCGAGGACGTCCTCCGCCTGGTGGCGCCGAGTGACGACCCGCTCGGGAGAATCGAGCGCGGCTACGTCCCGGATGTCTTCAACCAGTCCGTGGGACGGTTCCTGGATCGGGCCCTGGCGTTGGCTGCACAGACTCTTGAGCCCGCGAAGGCCGCCCTCTACCGCCTCCTGGCGATCCGGGTCGCGATGCTTTCGCACCCGATGTCGCAGGTACGGAAGGGGACGGCTCACCGTGCCGCGTCGGGTGACTGGGAGTCGATCACCGAGTCCTGTCGATTCCACTACGTCGACGGGCTTCGGCTGACCCGCCCGGACAGGCTCTGGGGTCTCGCGCAGCAGATCAACGCGGGCGTGTTCGAGGGCCGGGCCACGGTGATGAAGGCCGACATCGTCGAAGCTCTGCCGACGATCGATGCGGACATCGCCTACTTCGACCCGCCGTATCCCGGCGTCATGAGTTACGAGCGGGAGTACAAGGTCATCGACGAGATCCTCGAGGGTGCATCCCGCCCGACGAGTCCCTTCACAGCCAGGGACGGCGCTTCGATACTGGACACACTGTTCGAGCGGGCGCTGCACATCCCGATTTGGGTCTTGAGCCTCGGGAACAAGATCGTGAGCCTCGAGGAACTGGAAACGAAGATGGCGCGGCACGGCCGGCAAACGAAAGCGACCGCCATCGCCTACAAACATCTACCGGCGGTCGCGACGGAGGAGAAGAAACAGCTGAACCGGGAGTTCCTGGTCGTGGGCGTCGATCCGGGCTTGGTTCGGAAGGGAGAGACGGCATGAGCAAGGTTCAAACTCGACGACTCCAGGATGCACGGATTGGTCAGCACATGGTCCCGCTGGATGATCTTCTTCCACATCCGTTGAACTCGAACGTGATGTCGGAGGATCTGCAGGCGAAGCTCCGGGCGCACATCAAGAGGACGGGCCGGTATCCGTTCCTTGTGGTCCGTCCCCACCCAGAGCAGCCCGGCAAGTACCAAGTCCTGGATGGGCATCATCGGGTGGCGGTGCTACGCGACCTGGGACACACGGAAGCCCGCTGCGACGTGTGGGAAGTCGACGACCGGGAAGCGAAGCTGTTGCTGGCCACGCTGAACCGGCTGCAGGGTCAGGACGCTCCGATTCGCCGGGCGGAACTCATCCACGAACTCTTGGGGGAAATGAGCTTGGACGACCTTGGCGGCCTGCTTCCCGAGAGCCATAAGCAGATCGAAGAGCTGCACGCCCTCCTGGAGTTCCCCGCGGAGGAGATCGCGACGCTCCTCGAAGAACAGGCCGAGCGTGACGAGAAGGTCCTGCCCCGCGTGATGTCGTTCGTCGTCACTCCGGATCAAGAGAAGCTCATCGAAGAGGCGATCGACCTTGCCAGTGACGGCACCCCCGGCCGAGACCGGAAGGCTCGCGGCCTCGCCAATCTAGCCAAAAACTTCCTGAAGGAGAAACCTCATGAAACGTAATCTGACGAAGATCCGCGAAGAAGCCCGGCGTCTGTTCCTGACCGGGGAGATGTCGACCAGCATCGAGATCGCCGTCCGGCTCGGGGTGAAGCCCCACACCATAGGCCGCTGGCGCCGTGTGGAGGACTGGGAAGGTCTCCGACAGAAGATCGACCGACGGGCGGCCGAGATGTTTGTCGAGAAGATCGCAACCGACCGCGTCACCCTCAACGTCCGCCACTTCCGCTTCTGGGAGTTGGTCCTGGCCAGGCTGGCCGAGGAGCTGAAGGGCAAGAAGACTCTCGAGGTGCGGGACATGGAACGGGTCGCCGGCATCCTGGAGCGGGCGCAGAAGGGTCAGAGGGTGGCCAAGGGTCTGTCGACCAGCGGCGAGACCGAAGAGAGCCTCCGGGCTCAGGCCCAGGCCGAGAACCGCAAGCTCGTCGACGTCGTCATCGACGCCGTGAAGGAGAACGTGAAAGATGAAGAGACGCGGGACAAGATCCGGCGGGCCATTCTCGAAGGGCTACCTGAAGAAGAGGTCGGCGGAACTGGCGACGGCGGCGACCCGGTCACTCACTGACTCGATCGTCGACTGGGCCGTCAAGAACGTTCGCCTGGAGGGGCTGCCGTTCCGGTTCGCAGGCCACGAATACCTCCGCGCTCTTTACGCCGACACCGCCCAGCACATCGTTCTTTCCAAGGCAGCCCAGGTCGGGGGGACCACCTGGGCTCTCCTGAAGATGATCCGTGCCTGCATGAACGGCCTGAACGGCATCTACTTCTTCCCGACCAAGACCGACGTGCAAGATTTCAGCAGGGCCCGGGTGGCTCCGCTTCTGTCCGACAACCCGTTCCTAGAACGGCTGATGACCGACACGGACACTTTAGGGTTGAAACGGATCGGCGACGCCTTCTTGTACTTCCGGGGCATGCAGTCGACGGTGGGGATGAAGTCGGTCCAGGCCGACATGATCATCCTCGACGAGCTCGACGAAACGACCCCGGAAGCCAAGAAGTTTGCCCGCGAGAGGCTGGCCCACTCTGACTACAAGAGGATCCTCGAGCTCTCAAACCCATCTTTGCCGGACTACGGGATCGACGAGGTCTATCAGAGATCCGACCAGAGACACTGGCACATGAAGTGCCAGGCCTGCGGCATCTGGACGGCCTTAGAGAAGGAGTTCCCCAACAAGCTCGGACAGGAGGTCAAGGTCATTCTTCCACGGCCAGACGGCACCTTCTACCGCGCCTGCCCCAAGTGCCAGGACGAATTGGACGTCGACCAGGGAGAGTGGGTGGCAGACCTCCCCGGTCGCGCCATCCATGGCTACCGGATCTCCCAGCTCTTCTCCTCCAAGGTCGACCCCGGGGAGATCCTCGAGGAATACCGGACCACCCACTTTCCGGAGCGGTTTTACAACCTCAAGATCGGTGTGCCCTGGACCGACCTCGAACATCGGCTGGACATCATGTCGGTCCTCTCTCTCTGCACCGACACCCTCATGCTGGAGAAGTCCGACACGCCGTGCATCATGGGGGTCGATACCGGCAAGGCCCTCCACGCCGTCATCTTGAGGGCCGACGAAGACGACTATAAGAAGAACCACCTCGTTCATCTGGCCGTCTGCCACGACTTCGCGGAGCTCGATGACCTGATGGCCCGCTTCAAGGTCGAGCATTGCGTGATCGACGGGCTGCCCGAGACCCATGCCACCCGCGAGTTCGCACAACGGCACCGCGGCGCGGTGTTCATGAACTTCTTCAACGAGACCCAGCGGGGCGGCGCGCACTTCGATCATCAGAGCCAGACGGTGCAGAACAACCGCACCGAGGTCCTGGACGCCTCCCGGGCCGCTATCCGAGAGAAGCGGGTCGTGCTGCCGCGCCGGCTCCCGGTCGTCGAGACCTTTGCCCGTCACTTGGCGTCCGACGCCAAGGTCCTGGACGAGGACAAGGAGACCGGGGCCAAGAAGTACCGCTACATCCGTACCGGGGAGGACCACTTCTCCCTCGCGTTCACTTACGCCTGGATCGCCGCCTCGGAGCAGACGGGTCCGAGGGCATTCCTCGCGTTCTGGCGCGAGGAGTTGAACCGAATGAAGAGGGAGCGCGGCGAGAAATGATCGCGCCGGCGGGGGCGTTTAATGGGCATCGCCATTCCCGCAGGGGGCGATTATTGGGCATGGGGGTCCGCGCAGGGGGCGATTAATGGGCATCGGGGATTCTGTAAGGGGCGATTATTGGGCATCGCCCCCCTCGCAAGGGGCGGTTTTTGGGCATCGAAATCGAGATTTTCGAGCCGATGGGCCGATGTGCCGGACGCCCCTTCTTCCCGTAACTCTTTCTTCTGCTAAGAGGAAGGCAAGAACTCGTCACCTGCAGAGGGGCGGAGGGCGCGATTTAAGGCCCGGAAAACTGCCCATGAAATGCCCATCAGTTTCCCGGAATGCTCTTCGCCTGCCCACGCGATCGTCTTCGCTCTCCGTCCTCCCCGGAGAGTCAGAGACCGGAACGACCGAGGAAGAGCCGATGGGGGAGCCGTTGCCACTCTCCCGAAGAAGACTCACGGATCGGCGAGCCGCGACAACTCGATCACACGTGCGAAGATGCGACGGAAATGAAGAGGCGGGCCGCTGTTAACCTACGGCCCGCCTGTGTCGAGGGATGACGACTGGCTCCTCAGGTAGGACTCGAACCTACAACCCTCCGGTTAACAGCCGGATGCTCTACCATTGAGCTACTGAGGAATGGTAGTCAGCGGTGGCCGCCTAATAATAATAATGATACGGGGGCCGGCGGCCGCCTTTGCTGGAAAGGCGTCATTCTATGGAATGGCGCGCGGCGCGGTCAAGGGGCGGGCGATCACGAAATCGTGATCGTCGTGCGGCTGGCAAGCGGCGGCGCCGCTCACCTCCCTGGCGCCGGGTGCAGGAAGTCGTTCACCGTCTCGATGAACAGGACCGGCTGGTCGACAAAGGTCATGTGGCCGCTCTGCGGGAAGATGACCAGCTTCGAGCCGGGGATCCGGTCGTGCATCACGCGCGCGATGCTGGGGTCGGATTCGTCGTGGTCGCCGGCGGTGATCAGGGTGGGAACGTGGATCGCCGGCAGGCGGTCGGCGTACTCGACCGACGTGAGATTGCCGTCGATGATGAACTCGCCGTGCGAGCCCCACATCTCGCGGTACAGATCCCAGGACGTGTTGCCGGTGTCGGTGGGGTTGTAGTTGGGGTCGGGGTGGCGCTGGTAGAGATAGGGGAAGTAGCCCTCGCCCCAGGCGGCCTTCATGTAGTCGTCGGTGTAGCGGTTCTTCTCGTAGTCCTTGCCGTGGCCGAACAGGCCGGCCTTCTCCATCACGTCGATCCGGCCGCGCAGGTCGGCCGACATGTTCGCCTTCATACGAACGAAGACGTCGTTGAGCGCGCGCGTGCTGTGGAAGGTGCTGCACAGGAGGAGGTGGCTCAGGTTGGCCTGGTACTTGAAGGCGTACGCCTGAGCGAGGACGCCGCCGTACGAGTGGCCGAGGAGGGCGATCGTGCCGAGGCCGAGCTCGCGGCGCACGGCCTCGACGTCCTCGACCATGTTTTCGACGGTGTACCCGGCGGGGTTGTCGAGCTTCTCGGACCGGCCGGAGCCGCGCTCGTCGATGAAGATCAGGCGGTTCTGGCGCGCCAGCGGCCATAGATAGGGGAGGAAGTAGTCGTGCGAGGCGCCGGGCCCGCCGTGGACGATCACGAGCGGCCCGCCGCGGCCGACGGTCATGTAGTAGATGAGGACGCCGTGGGCGTCGACCAGTCCCTCCTGGATCGGATAGACGTGGCCGCCGGCGGGCTGGGGCGCGGGTTTGTGGTGCGTCCTTCGGGACGCGGCGGCGGCCGGGCGCGCGGGGGCGGCGGCCATCATCAGGGCCGCGGCGAGGATCAAAGCGGCCGGAGGGCGGAGCAGGAGCTTCAGATGACGGCGCATCGGTGGGCCTCCTTCGTGGGGGATCACGCTACAGGCCGAACTCGCTCTTCTTGAACAGGGGATAGTAGCGATAGCGGGCGAGCGACTCGGCGCCGCCCTGCTCGCGATCGACGATGGCGATGACGCAGGCGATCTCGAGCCCGACCTCCTGGGCCTTGCGGATCGCCTCGAGGGTGGAGCCGCCGGTGGTCACGACGTCCTCGAAGATGACGACGCGGGCGCCCCGGGGGATCTCGTTCTCGACGATGCGCTGGGTGCCGTGGTCCTTGGTCTCCTTGCGGATGAGGAAGGCGCGCAGCGGGCGCTGCGCCGGAACAGGGGGGCCGGCGGGGGCACCGGCGGGGGCACCGGCGGGGGCACCGGAGGGGGCGCCCGCACCGGCCGGCGCGCCCGAGCCGGGCGGACCGTGCGCCCGCTCCCAGGAGCGGCCGGCGACGTGGCCGACGACGGGGTCGGCGCCGATGGTCGGGCCGCCGATGGCGTCGATGGGGCGGCCGTCGCGGCGGGCCAGGTCGTCGATCGTCTCGAGGATGAGGCCGGCGATGAGGTGGAGCCCCTCTGGGTCGAGGGTGACGCGCTTGCAGTCGAAGAACACCTTGGAGCGCTGGCCGGAGGCGAGGACGAACTCTCCCTTCAGGACGCATTTCTCCGCGATGAGCACCTTGAGCCTGGAGCGCGCGTCCATCGGGGCCTCCCGCGCTATAATACTCGTCTTAAGAGGACCATGTCATCGAAGGATCGACCGCCGACAGGCGGCTCGCTGCAGCTGGACGACGACCCGCAAGATCAATCCCGTGCCCGGGGCGAAGTGGTCTCGCTGGCGTCCCTGTGGACGGCGCGCCTCTTGCGGCTGCGGCCGCCGCACGGGCCGCGGCCGACGGGACAGCGCGTGCGCGACCCGCTGGAGGCGCCGCGCTGGGCGCTGACGCTGGCCGTCCTGCTTCTGATGCTGCTGTTCCTGGCGATGCTCGCCTTCTTCTTCGTGTCGTCGGAGGCGCGGGCCGACTCGGACGCCGGCATCAATTTCGACAAGCCGAGCAAGGACTGGTACGCGGGGCCGGTGCGCTACATCATCACGCACCAGGAGGTGAAGGCTTACAAGTCGCTCGAAACCGAGCTGGACCGGCGGAATTTCATCGACTGGTTCTGGCAGAGGCGCGACATCGAGCCGAGCACGTCGGCGAACGAGTTCCGCGATCGCTACCAGCAGCGGGTGTTCGAGGCCACCCGGATGTTCGGCGACACCGCCACGCCCGGCTGGAAGACCGACATGGGGAAGATCTACATCCTGGTCGGCCCGCCCGACGAGATCAACAAGGACCTGATGGCGAAGACGCACCGGGGGATGATCTTCTGGACCTACCGCAAGCCGCCGTTCCCGGAGCTGGCGTCGAACACCGTCATCTCGTTCGCCAGGGACGCGTCCGGCAGCTTCGTCCTCAGCACGAGCCCCACCATCGATTCGGACGTGGCGCGCGGCCTGAATTACGTCAAGACCAAGCAGGACTCGAGCGGCGAGCTGGTGATCCCCGGCCGGCGCGACCCGGCCCTGGTGCAGCAGGGGGTGCCGCTCAGTCAGTCGCCGCTGCGGACGATGATGATCGCCGGCCGCATGCAGACGGTCCCGCCCGCCGAGGAGCAGATGTTCAAGGCGTTCGCCATGACCCGTGAGTTCTTCGGCGGCATCCCGTCGGAGACGCGCATCGACTTCTACAAGGGGGGAGACGGCGTCACCTACACGACCCTGACCGTCGGCATCAAGAGCACCGCGGTGCAGTTCCGCACCATCGGGAGGAAAGAGGTGCCGGACGTCGTGGTGTTCGGCAAGCTGATCAGCAAGCTCGACCCGAAGGATGAGTTCGCGCTGGCCGGTGACGGCAACTTCGCCGAGAGCGAGACCAACCAGGGGGCGGGGATCGAGGACATGCTGGTGTTCCAGGCCACGGCCGGCATCAAGCCCGGAAAATACGAGCTGGTGCTCGGGATCCAGGACCGGGTGAGCAAGAAGATCTCCTCGACCCGCCAGGACGTGGTGATTCGCGGCCGGCAAGCCGTTCCACCTGGGCAAGTTCAAGATCGTTCCGAACCCGGGCTCGGTCTTCAAGAAGTCGGACGAGCTGAACATCTACTTCCAGGTCTACAATCCCACCCCCGATCCGGAGTCCGGCGGGCCGAAGCTGGACGTCAAGTACGATTTTCGCGCCAAGTCCTCCGACGGCACGCTCAAGGACATCGGCACCTACGCGGTGAAGGACGCCACCGGGCAGGTGCAGGGGTACGCGGTGCCGCTGCAGAAATGGCCCGCCGGCAACTACGACGTGCTCGTGACGGTGAAGGACCTCGTCTCGGGCAAGACGAGGCAGGGCGAGACCTCGTTCTCCATCGGCGAGTAGGGCGCCGTCCGCCGCGGCGCCGCCCTCTCCGCGGCGCCGCCCCGCGTACCTTCCCTCAGTAACGCTGGCCCTCGGCCG
>WNGP01000523.1_pt1 | contig 31552 bp, 35 predicted proteins | sample 5407671 | NCBI WGS metagenome assembly WNGP01 (sample SAMN13153381, study PRJNA577476) | soil metagenome | isolation source: 40 cm soil or saprolite under Garry oak tree replicate 2 | place: USA:California | collected 2016-06-15 | reverse complement strand
GAAGCTGAACCCATGGAACCGTTCAAGGACTTGGTAAGCCCCTTGGTCCCAGAACCAGCTAGAGTCAGCGAAGAAGATAGGGACCTGAATAGGGAAGTATGTTCCACGAAGCTTGAGGTGGAGCCCAAGAAACCTGACAGAGCTCTGAAGAGCGAGACATGTTCTACAAAGTTAGAGGCTGACCCCAAGCCACCAGTAAAGGACCTGAAGAGTGACGTCTTCTCGGTAAGGACTGAGGATGATCCCATTGATCCTCCCAGGTTGAGAGCGCGACCTCGGAAGAACGAAGAAGCAAGGCCGAACGAATCAGAAAACGACTTGAACAGGGAGGTATGTTCCACGAAGCTTGAGGTGGAGCCCAAGAAACCTGACAGAGCTCTGAAGAGCGATGACTTCTCAACGAAACTAGACACTAAGGACAACGAACCGGAAAGAGACCTGAACAGGGAATTCTTTTCGGCAAGGCCTGAGACCGAGCCCAATGAACCGGTCAGAGTTACGGTGCGAGCCTTCAACACGGAACTCGAAAGACTCAACGAACCGGAAAAGGACCGGAAAAGTGAAGTATGTTCAGCATAGGTCGAAGCCAATGTCATAGTGGCCGTGAAGCTTCTAGACAGCGAAGCCGTTCTTGTAAAACCGGAAACGAGACTCAGCGAGCTCATGAACGTTCTGAGTATGGAGTTCTTTTCCGCTTGACCAGAGCTGAACCCAAATGAACCAGTGGACGCTCTGAATACGGAACTCTTCTCCGCGAGGGTCGATGCCAAAGCAATCGAACTCGTGGGGTTCAGAGTACAGGCAGTCGGAGCTCCAGCTTGTAGCGTACAAGAAACAGATGTAGTCTTGGATGTCTGAGTGGATGTGAACATCATCTTCATGGTTAACGTGATCGAATCCGCTAGAGTCCTGAAGACAGAATTCTTCTCCGTGAGACTTGAGGCTAGACCCAGCGAGCCGCTTATCGCTCTAAAGAGCGAAGTATGCTCAGCGAAGGACGTGGCCATAGCGAGTGAGCCGCTCAAGCCTCTAAACAGCGAGCTGTGCGTTGTTAGACTGGACACTAGATTCCCCATGTTAGCGGCCGGATTCTGAGTGTAACCCCAACCGGGGGTAACCACATCGCTGGCACTTGAAACTGTAGTCATAGTATCAGTCCCACCGTTGCCCGCGGCCACAGTTGGACTGATCCAGACCTCGACGGTTAGAAAGTGGATGTTCGAGAATGGACCGACTGTTCCGCTCGTATCCGTATTAGTTGTTGTGGAAGTAGTTGCCTCAATATTCTGAGATCCCGTGAAGTCGAAGAGGTTTGTGCAGGTTCCTTCTAACGCCGTCTGGCAAGACCAGACCAGAAACCGCATATTTGCGGTAGCGACTTTTGTCGCCTGGATTGTAGTGTCGAACCGCCATGTCCCACTTTGGACCGTTATTCCTCCCAAGTCAGTCGCGTAAACCCACGCTTGTCCCGTTGGAGTAGTGGTCGAAGGTGTGGCCGTAGTGGTAGCGGAGCCGAGATCAGGCTGGACTTCAAAGCAGCAGGTAGTGCTGGTACTCACCTTGACGCTTGTCGTTAAGTCAGCGGTTCCGGTGGCAGTTGCCAATTGTTCGCATTTGACTGCGCAACCGGACTGAGCCGTAGAACCATAATAGAAAGTGTGGACCAAGTTCGCAGCGTGAGCACTTGGCATACTCATGGCTACCGGTAGAGAGCATAGAATCATTGCAGTTAGGACTACGAACCTCGTTGCTTCGACTCCCTCTAGTGGGAAATACCCTCAGTGAGGGCGAGATGGGCCAGTCGGCGAATACACGTGTTGTAACACTTGATGTTCAGTCCTCGGAACCGTCGGACAATGCGTCTGCATAGTCTCGAAGCGTCGTGAGGGAGAAACTGTATCGATTGCTCGGAGATTGAAACATCCGAGCTTTGAGGTTAGCGTTCTAGCTGCGTCTCGATCGTGTCTCCTAGGCCCAAGTCCAGGTGATAGTCCAGGTGATCTGGATCGTGTCACCGATTTGGAGTGTGATGGCTGTGAAAGTTGCCGCGGCAAGGTTCACTCTGTTGTTTGAACCGTTAGCTGCTTGGTTGACCAAACAACTCTGTGCAACGGTCGTAGCTGCGGTTGCGTCAGTGAAGGTCTTGACGACTGTCGAGCTCTGCGGGGAACTTCCAGAGATATCAGTTACAGCTCCTGCGGCTGCTGTGAATCCGTTGGTCGTGAGCTCTGCACCATTCTGCCCGCCGCCACCTGTACCTCCTGCAACGCCGCAATCTCCGCTTGTGGCTGCTGTGGTTAAGCCGGTAGAACTTTGAGTAGCAACGGGGGCAGTAGTAGTACTTGACATTGCAATGAAGTTGAAACTACACGAGGCAGAAACTGCACAGAAGCCCTCGTTGTTAGAAGTAACCAATTGTTCAACATACCTTGCGCCGGTGTTGAACAGCACATTGTGGCTTGACTGGCATTGCGGGGTCCCGCCAACCGGGGTATAGCATTCCTGGAAGTTAGCGTTCAAGACTTGGTAGTAATGTCTGTTGCCCCACGGATTCAAATTACCTGTCGCCACATAACCTCCCAAGACGAAGCTTGAGACGGCAAGGGCCGTCGCCAGGAGAGCAATAGTGCCCTTCTTCTTTGTCCATTCTACTTTGAGAAACTTCATTCTATTCTGTCACCTCCCCAATCCTTTTTCTCTAGTAACGACGGACCACGCGAGTGGCCCGACTTCTAGTCTGTGTTACCCTATGAAACCTGAACCGGTACTATGTTGACCACATGCAATCATCAGAGGCAATTCCCCTGGTGCAGATTCTTCCACGATTCATTCCTGATCCATCAAAAACTCAAAGGCGGACCAGCGCCCCTAGTGCTTGCTTTCTTCTTTCTTGGGAGATTCCTCCCAGTCTCTCTGCACTGACGGCACCTGTAATGGTGGACCAATTTCCAGAGGCAACGACACCGAGACTGTCGGCGATGATCCCTTGGCCAGAGCTATTCTGTTGCGCCTACCACGGAACACCTCACGTAGAAACCCGAACACACTTAGACTGATGAGGACCGCAGAGACCGCAAGTATGAGAATTGTCCCAGGTGCTGGATTCAGTCCTGTCTGGGTCGTCGAGCCCGAGCCTGTGATCACCCCGCCCACACTTAGAGCTCTTTCGTAGACCAACCTGTCGTAGAAGAATACGCTTCCCCCCACGATCAATAGTGTCGACAACACTAGAAGCCCCAGCCTGAGAACATTCTTGCCGCCAGGATCCAATAGCCCCTTCATCCCTTTCATCGTCTATGCCACCCGATCCTTCTTCTGGGACTCCTCCCACTCTCCGAGAATATCCTTCAGATCCAACGACTCGTATACCTTCGGCGCCTCCACCGGAGGGGACACTATGGCTGGCGACAGCGCCGGTGCAGTAGATTTGCCAATCCGCTTGAAGGTCTTATGCAAGATCCCATATGCGAATAGTCCAACGAGGATGGCCGGGACGATGAGTATCACAATTGTGAGAGGAGTGAAGCTAACATCAACACCGCCAAGATAAGAAGAAACGGAGAGAACGGAGACACTCACCGTTGGCGTCGTAATTGTCCCTGAAAAGACCGAGGCTATCCCCGTTTTTCTACGAACTGCGGCAAGGTAAACGTTCAGGCCCACAACACTGCAAACTGACAGTGTCAGATAGAAGATGCTGATCCAAAAGCGCGACGCATCTATTACGCTACTTGTCCCAAATCCTTCAGTCACAACGAGTTGTCCCAGCCCCAGCCCAGCCGCACCCTGAAAGAGCCATTGTACAGACGATGGAATATCTCGGTCGAGAAGTACACTCACGAGACTCATTGCCGCGAATATCTCTATTCCCAGCAACGTGAAGAACTCCGGTAGCAGCCCCACTTTGTACCCTCGCTCTTTCCGGTCTTAGCTTTCCGCGGGGTGCTGGGTTCGTTCCCGAATTGAGTAGACGAGTCTCTGGCCCGTCTCCGATTCTTCGATCGTCAGATTGAGAATACTCTTGTCCTCGATCTCGAGGAGCCTTGCAAGGTCTTTTGGAATCAGTAGGTACTTGCTACCTTTGATCTTTGTGGGCGTTAACTGAATTCCCATTTTTTTCTACCAACCAGAGCGTTGATTACAGCTTAGCTCACGCCTAGCAATAATCAGGGCGTAACTGTGAGGTTAGGTGTGAAGTCACGGGTTTCCCGACCCGGTAACTACGGGAAAAATTACACTGAACTGTGAAGCTAACTCTTGTTCGATCTCCTGCGACGTCGAAAAAATTACTGGAAAACTATCAAGTGTGGGTTGTCGTCTCGGGGCTCGGCCGAGAATAATCTCACACGCGAATTCCCGCTAGTTTTGGTGCCCTTAAATATGACGTACGTCATGCCGCTCTTGTCGAAGCCTCAAAAACACGAGATCAAGCTTGAACAGAGTGAAGGAGAGAAGTTAAGAAGGACTCGGAATTGAGCCAGCTAGAAATCAAGGACCTGCATGCTTCTATTGAAGGCAAGGAGATACTGAAGGGAGTCGACTTTCAAGTCAAACAGGGCGAGATACACGCGATCATGGGACCAAACGGCTCCGGAAAGAGCACCCTCGCCTCCACGATAATGGGGCATCCCAAATACAAGGTAACGAAAGGCGACATCAGCTTCGACGGACAAACACTGCTCAACCTAGCACCGGATGCAAGGGCTAGAAAGGGAGTCTTTCTCGCATTCCAATATCCCTACGAGGTCCCAGGAGTATCACTCTCGACATTCCTTCGGACCGCTTACAACTCGGTTCGGCAGGGAGGCAAGAGAGGGGATCTGGGCCAAGAAATGGTTTCGGTTCTCGAGTTTCGGAAGCTCTTGAAGGAAAAACTCAAGCTGCTGGACATGGACGACTCCTTCGCAACGCGCTATCTGAACGAGGGATTCTCGGGGGGAGAGAAGAAACGCTGCGAAATACTCCAGCTAGCGGTTTTACAGCCCAAAATAGCGGTTCTCGACGAAACAGACTCCGGACTGGACATAGATTCGGTGAAAATCGTCGCCGAAGGCGTGAACAAGCTGGTAGGCCCCGAAATGGGCGTCATGATCATCACCCACTATCAGAGAATCCTCCGATACATCAAACCCAACCACGTACACATCCTCCTCGACGGCAGAATGGTCAAATCAGGCGGGCCAGAGCTCGCGGACGTTCTGGAGGCAAGGGGTTACGATTGGGTTAAAAAGGAAGTCCTGAACTAGGATTAGGTAGAGAACATGGCAATTAGTATAACCGAAAAAGCAGCGGTCAAGGTCCAAGACTACCTGAAACAAGTCAGCGACCAGTCTCTCGCCCTACGTATCTTCGTCAAAGCGGGAGGATGCGCCGGCTACCAGTTCGGTCTGAAACTGGACAAAACCAGCGAAAGCGACGTCATAGAGCACAAGAACGGGGTCAACATTGTAGCCGACCCAAAGAGCGCGGACCTTCTCGGAGACGCCGAGATTGACTACGTTGAAACAGAGATGGGCGGCGGCTTCAAGTTCAACTTCCCAGAAAGCTACCTCACATGCGGCTGCGGACACAGCTTCGTACCGAAAGGCAAGGAACAGGCTACCGGGGCTCGCAGTCCCGAAGAGCACCACGCCCACTACTAAGCCTCCCCTAACTTTTCCCGGACAGCTTGCCCAGAGCACTGTCAGGGGATACGCCACGCAAAAACAGGCGACAGCATACATTCACGGAGATAAGCTGTACGATATCGACAAGGTCAGGCATGATTTTCCAATTCTCAACCGCCTCATAAATGGAAAACCGCTAGCATATCTTGACAGCGCGGCCACCGCCCAGAAGCCTGCAGAAGTAATCGATGAACTGACCCGTTTTTACAATGAGTACAACGCGAATGTTCACCGTGGCGTCTACAAGATCAGCGAGGAGGCGACTGCCGCCTATGAAGAGGCACGAGCGAAGATCGCTCGACTGATAAACGCAAAGAGTCCGAATGAAATCATTTTTGTTCGTGGGACTACAGAAGCGATCAACTTAGTCGCCCAATCATGGGGTCGCGCGAACGTCGGCCTGGGTGATGGGATCATTCTAACCGAGATGGAGCACCACAGCAATATTGTTCCATGGCAACTCCTCGCCAAGGAAAGAGGAGCGCATCTGAAATATGTCGGGTTAACCGATGATGGTCACCTAGTCCATGAGGATTTTCGCCAACACCTGGAATCAGGCGGAATCAAGCTCGTCACCCTGACTCACGTGTCGAACGTTCTGGGGACAATTAATCCAGTCCGTGAGTATATCCGCGAAGCCCACAAACAGGGCTGTCGAGTGCTTGTGGACGCTGCCCAATCGGTCCCTCACATGCCTGTAGACGTCCAAGACATGGATTGTGATTTTCTCGCTTTTTCAGGCCACAAGATGTGCGGACCAACAGGCATCGGAGTCCTATACGCAAAGAAGGCGATTCTCGAAGAGATGCCACCCTACCATGGAGGTGGTGAAATGATCCGGGAAGTCCATCTTTACGAATCGACATGGAGAGACCCTCCATACAGATTTGAAGCTGGGACCACCAACATAGCAGGCGCTATTGGCTTGGGAAAGGCCATAGACTACTTGTCGGAGATAGGACTACGGAATATCCAAGCGCACGATCAGGAATTGACCGAGTATATGCATGAAATGTTGGGAAAGGTCAAGGGCGTCAAAATCTATGGTCCCGCGAATCCGAGGACAAAAGCAGGAGTGATAAGTTTCAGTCTGGGAGACGTTCACGCTCACGACATGGCAAGTCTCCTGGACGAAGATGGAATCGCTGTGCGGTCAGGCCATCACTGCGCACAGCCCCTGATGGACCGGCTAGGAGTCTCCTCCACCACTCGGGCGAGTGTATACATTTACAATACTGAAGACGAGATTGATCGACTGGTAGAGTCCGTGGAGAGAGCGGGAAGAGTGTTCAAGATATGAGTTCCATCTATTCCGAAATAATTCTCGACTACTACCGCTACCCTCGAAACAAGGGAACCCTGCCCCATGCTCAGATCCACGCACGAGACACGAACCCGCTCTGCGGAGACGTAGTCGAGATGCAGCTTGAGGTAGATGAAAAGAATAATGTGAAAGATGTGAAGTTCAACGGGCAAGGCTGCGCGATAAGCCAAGCATCGGCCTCCATGCTGACCGAGCTCGTAAAGGGGAAGACCATCGATGATGCCCGCAAGATCTCCAAGGAAGACGTTCTATCATTGATAGGTGGACAGCTTACCGCAGTCAGGCTGAAATGCGCACTTCTGTCTCTAAAGGTACTGAAAACAGGAGTCTACAACTACATCGGATCAACGGATGCCTCGAAGGACGAATTGTCAGGACTCTAGTTGAGCAAAAGAGTTGCGGCAGAGAGTCTAACCAGCGTGGGTTCCGTCCGCCTTCTCCTTTCTCTGTTGCTTTAGCTGCTCCTGAACTTTCTTGAAGAAATCCTGGTTCTCGACCTTCTTAGCCTCCGCGTGTATCGCTTCGATATCCACCTTCAAGACCCTCCTCAAGACTCTCTTCCGCCCATAGATAACCCACGACACAAGGACTGCGAGGGCGACCATCAGAACTATTGCCGCAATGAGAAGATAGTTGAAAGTTGAACTTTGCTGCGGTGAAATCGGAATACTAACCAAGGTCGAAGTAGACCCCTGTCCTGCGTTTCCGTACGTATCTGTCGCGTTGACTTGTATCTGCCAGAACCCCGCCGGGTTGGTCGAGTTAACAGTATAGCTGCCGACCCACTTTCCCCGACTTTGGTCGTAAAACAATTGCAGGGGGCTGCCGATAGGACGTGTAGAATAATATGTGGTGGCGGTGACTGTTCCGCTTGTGAAGTTATAGCCTCCCGGAGTCACGACCGTTGCGTAGATCGCCACTATGTCGCTGACTGTATAGTTGCTGGAGGCGGTGATGACTGAGACTGCCAAGATCGCTGGAGTAACTGTAAACGGTTTGAATACGCCTGACACTGGGCCCTTGTTGCCATGCGCATCGTCGAATGTGTTGACCTCGACGGTGGCGACCCACGGCCCAAACTGGCTGCTTAGTGGAATCTGATACGTTCCGTGAAACACGTTCAAAGCGTTGCTGTAGGACATTGCGACATAATCGGAAGTGGAACCATCAGCCTCGACGACAAGCAGACTAGCCCCACCTGTTTTGACTCGAGAACCGTTCGGATACGTCGCTGAGAAACGGAAATCTTCAGTCTGAGACGCTTGTAGGAGGCTCCGGCTTAGCGTCAACGCGCTAATCGTGACGTTCGCTGGCAAGATCGTGAATGATTGTACATCAGGCGGGCTCTTGGTTGGGTTCCCACTCAAGGACACGGTCCAGTTGCCGACAGGAATCGAAGCAGGTATTGATGACCAAACATAGGAGAGATTTCCGTTGCTATCAGCTAGCTTGTTTGTTGGAAAGTTTGGCGCTGGCCCACTCTGACCGGAAATACTGATGGTTACGTTTAGACTGGGCTTATACCCGGTGGCCTTGATTGCAACTGGAAGGGTACGTTGGTAACTTAGGGTGTCGGTTAGGCCCACTTGAAACTGAACAGGCGTCCCGACACCTGTCGAACCTACCAACGGAGGCTGAGTCTGATTGACCCATGCGAGATAACTACCCACCAAATCGAGACTTGCAGTAGTGCCGAACTTCCCCGGATAAGCAACGCTCTCTACAAACGATGCGCTATGCGGCGCACTTGTTTGATTATTGGCTTGAAACATGGCTCCGCTGGGGTCTTTCACATGCCAAGTGAATGCATAATTTGTCAGAGTGTTTGCGTTTGACACGTTTAGAGCTAAGAGAACCCTTGCGGTGCTACTCTCTTGTAATCGAGAGGTTGACTCAGTGAGAGTGTAGGTTTCGTTCAAGGCATGAACAGAAGAACTGGACAATGTCACGAATAGAAGCGTTGCTAGGAGTGGAAGTAGGACGTATCGTCTTAGCTGCGACAAAATTACCCTCCTCTCGTTTTTCGCCTCGTTCTGGGCTGCCCACATCGAAACCGTTCGCTAATTGATGTGCGACGCATCGCGATCTGACTAAAGGGCCATGTAACTTGAAACTGGGTAAGAGGGTAAGAATGGAGGCTGCGAGGGAATCCTGCGGTGAGAAGAGTGGGCCGCGGCCCTATTCTACTTCCACTAGGATATCTCCATTGGCTATCTTTACCTGATGCTTGCCCAGCGGTTTTTCCGCGGGTGGATTAACGGCTTCCCCAGTCAACAGGTTGAACCGGGACAAGTGCAGTGCGCATGTGACGCCGTCTCCTGTTAGGAAGCCCATGGACAGGTCGTACTCTTCATGAGTACAGGTTCCATCCCAAGCGTAGACTGTACCGTCCAAGTTCACTACGAGGATCCGTTTACCATCGTGCTCTATTCCTTTCATCGACCCCGGGGGAAGCTCGGAAACGGGGCATACTTTGATGAAAGTCGACAAGAGAATCTCTACCGATACTTGTAGTGTCTCTCGAACAGATCAGACGAGACGCTTTCTTTCTCCGGTTCTTCTTCGAATTCCGGTAATTGTTCCGGGCTTGGAGGGATTTGTCCTCCCCTACCCAGCCACTTCTCTTCAATGAGGTACTGTATCGCCGCTCTCACTGTTCTGAGGGGTATGCGTTGGACGGCGGGGTGCAGGAATCCGATGATGATCATCCTCTGGGCTTCGCTCTGAGTCAAACCTCGAGACATGAGATAGAAAATCTGCTCCTCATCCACCTGGCTAACTGATCCCGAGTGAGTGGCCTTTACCTCGTTGGTCATAATCTCGAGACCTGGTATCGCGTCGGCTCTTGCCTTTTTGCTGAAGATCATTGCGTGTTCTGCGAGGTATGAGTTCGAATTCTTGGCTCCTTCTTCGATTCGTATCATGCCCTTGAATATGGTGCGGGCCGAATCTCTCAACACTCCACGAGCTAGCACATGTCCGGTCGTGTTCGTGGATCTATGCGTTAGATCAGTGACTGCATCGACTCGCGAAGCCTCAGAACCGAACACGATTTCGACGTCCTCAGCGGTGGCACCGGGTCCGCTCATTACGCTCTCTACTCTGGAGCGCGTAACCCCACCGCCAATATGGCCTATAGTCCAGTTCATGCGAGAGTCTTTCTGGCCGATGCATCGCCTGTTTAGGGTGGAATGTACGTCGGCTTCGAAGTTTTGGAGGCTGGCGAAGTTGACCTCGGCATCTTCGCCGAGATAGACTTCGGTGACTTCGCTGTACATGGCGGGACCCTGTTGGCCGGGATCGAGTTTTGAGTAGGCTTCTTGGAGAAAGCTGAGTTTGCTGTTTTCTTCTGCTATGATGATGTTGTGGGTGAAGGCTGCTTGGTGGCGTGTTTTGAGTAGGACGATGTTTCGGAAGGGGATTTTGATGTTGAGCCCTTTCGGAACGTACAGGAATGTGCCGGATGTGAAGAAGGCGTTGTTTAGGGCTGCAAACTTGTCGTCGTCCGGGGGGATCGCTTTGGTGAAGTGGCTTCGGGCCAGTTCTGGGTTGTTGGCGAGGGCTGAGTGTATGTTTGAGAATATGATTCCCTCCTTCTCTAGGGTCCCGTGGACCTCAGTGCGGACCATCTGAGAGTCGACTTGCAGAGATAGAGTCGGTTCGTCTTTCTCCTTGACGAGGTGAGCGATCTCGTGAGGTGTCGATCTTAGGTGTGCGGGAACGCCAGGTTCGAACGAATCGAGCGTCAGCCCGGATAGGATGTCTACATATTTTGTGTAGAGTACGGATTTTTCGAGGGGTAGTTTGTTGAAGTAGTCGAGCGCGACGAATCTTTCTCTGCTGAGTTCTTGTGGTTCGGAAAAGGACGCGGACACTTCTTTGATCATGTCTTCTGTGGGGCTGGCGAGGGATTTGCCCATGGCTAGCATGCCGTATAGATTGCTGGGCCTGTTAGAAGGTTTGGGTTTCTTCGGGGTCTAGCCGACGGCGCCTTCCATTTCCATCTCGATGAGCCTGTTGAACTCAACCGCGTACTCCATCGGTAGTACTCTAGTGAAGGGTTCCATGAATCCGGTGACGATCATGCTGAGAGCTTGTGTCTCTGTCAAACCTCTAGTCATGAGATAGAACAGTTGATCCTCGTTGATCCGTCCAACAGTAGCCTCGTGCGTTATTGTTGCGTCGTCCTCGTTTACTTCCATGTAGGGGTATGTTGATGTTTTTGATTGCGCGTCCATTAAGAGGGCGTCGCATCGAACACTGGACTTCACTCCGACCGCTCCCTTGGCGACATGCACTAGTCCTCGGTAGGTGGTTAGTCCTCCATCTTTGCTGACAGATTTTGCTGTGATTCTGGAACTGGTGTACGGAGCGAGGTGGACGGCTTTTGCGCCTGTGTCTTGGTGGCGGTCTTTGCCTGCGAATGCTACGGAGACGATCTCGGCCTTCGCTCTTGGTCCGACGAGGTAGACGGATGGATACTTCATCGTAAGTTTGCTGCCGACGTTTGCATCGATCCATTCGACGCTGGCGTCCTCGTAGGCATAGGCTCGCTTGGTAACGAGGTTGTAGACATCAGACGACCAGTTCTGTAGGGTTGTATAGCGGACCTTGGCTCCCTTCTTTGCGATTATCTCGACGACTGCGGAGTGGAGGGAATCGGTGGAATATACAGGGGCCGTGCAGCCTTCGATATACTGCACGTCTGCGTAGTCGTCTGCGATGATCAGGGTTCTCTCGAACTGTCCCATGTTTGCCGCGTTGATTCTGAAGTATGCTTGTAGTGGGAGGTCAACTTTGACGCCTGGGGGAATGTAGATGAAGCTGCCGCCGCTCCAGACAGCGCTGTTGAGCGCGGCCATCTTGTTATCTTCTGGCGGAATGATTGTTCCGAAATATTTCTTGACAATCTCCGGGTGTAGCTTGAGGGCGGTATCGGTGTCGCAGAAGATTACACCCTTGTCCTCCAAATGTTTCAGGAGGCTGTGATAGACAACCTCTGACTCGTACTGGGCGCCTACTCCTGCTAGGAACTTTTTCTCGGCCTCAGGTATGCCTAGTCTGTCGAAAGTCTTCTTGATCTTCTCGGGGACATCGTCCCAGCTTTTTTCCACCTTGTCGGTGGGTTTTAGGTAGTAGTAGATGTCGTTGAAGTCGATATGGGAAAGGTTGCCGCCCCAGGTGGGCATGGGCCTCTGGATGAAATGTTCGTAAGCTCGTAGCCTGAATTTCTTCATCCATTCAGGCTCTTTCTTCATATCAGAAATTTGCTCGACGGTCTCACGAGAAAGTCCCTTTTCGGACTTAAAAATAGGCTTCTGAGTATCCTTGAAATCGTACTTCGCGTAATCTAGGTCCAGGTAACTCTTGTTTGCCATCGTTTCTTCCTCTCTTTATGACGTATGTTATACTGGACAGCTCGCTATTTACAGGTTCTGTCTCAGTCCTCGTGAACCTGTTGTAGGTCCTGCGAAGACCGACAGGGGAAAGTTGACTCTAAAGGCTTTCGTTCTCGCCACTGAGACTTTCGGAAGATTACTGGATGGATATGGCCTTTCCGGCTCTTCTTAGAAGACGCTTCTTCATGCGAGGAAGATAGTCAGTCCGGTAATAGTTGCACCTGTTGTTCAACGGACACTCTGAGCAATGAGGCCCGATGGGCCTGCAGACAAGTTGGCCGAATTTCACGAAGACCTCGTTTAGCGACAGCCAATCTTTCCGGTCGGCAAGCCGTGTCAGCTCCTTTTCAGTCTCCTCAGGCGTCTTTGTCTCGACCACTCCAATTCGGTTGAAAATTCGATGAACATGTGTATCGACGGGAATCGCGGGGGTCTTGAACCCATAGACGAAAACACAGTTGGCGGTCTTCCGCCCGACCGAAGGGAGTTCCAGCAACTGATCCATATTCTCAGGTACTTTTCCACCATACTTGGCGAGCAAGATCTTCGAGATCTTCTTGACCGTCCGCGCTTTTGTATTGTAGAAGCCTACGGGTTTGATGAGGCGCGCGACGGTTCTGGTGTTTGCAGCGGCCAAGCTCTTGACATTTGGGAACCGGGCAAAGAGCCTAGATGATGCGAGTGCTGTAACGGGATCCTTGGTTCGATGAGAAAGCACTGTCGATATCAAGACTCTGAATGGATCTCCATCAGTCGAGTCGCTAATCTCCTGCAAGGCCGTTGGATCATCCTTCCTCTCCCTTTCGACCGCTCCCGCCGCATCGTGGATGATTCTGTGAATTGCGCCAGCCGATTGTAGATCAACGGAGGTTTTCATTTTGCCAGCTTTCGAACCATTTCCAAGTTACCCTTATCATCACGCCTCTCATCCTCGGGCGTTTCCAAAATCCAGGGCAATTCTCGAATAGCTTCATGATGTAGAATGGCCTTGAATCCCTTCGACCCAATATAGCCCATGCCAATGTGTTCGTGGCGATCCAGTCCTGACCCTTGCCCACCGCGGGAATCGTTCAGATGGACTACTTTCAACTTGTCAAACCCGATATCCTTCTCGAAACTTGCCAGAGTCTGGTTCACGCCTTTTTCGGTGTGAAGGTCCATCCCAGCGGCATAGGAGTGGCAAGTATCCAGACAAACACCCAATCGATCTTTCTTCTTCACTCCGTCCATAATCTCTCGAACATCGAGAAAATTAGATCCCATACTGTTCCTCTGTCCAGCCATGTTCTCCAAGAGTATCCAGGGATCCTTCTTGACTCGCTTGACAGCCAGATTCAGCGCATCGGTGATTCTTTGCAATCCAACGTCTCTTCCCATCCCCAAGTGGCTGCCCAAGTGGATGACGAGGTACGGTATCCCGAGGGTCCCGCAACGATCCACCTCGGCTAAGAGGGTGGCTGTGGATTTTTCGTAGAGCTCGTCTTCCGGACATGACAGGTTGGGAAGATATGGCATGTGATCGACGACCGGTCCCAGGCTGGACTGGGCTAGTTTTTCCTTGAAGCTCTTGACCTCTTCAGGGTCTAGTTCGGCGAATTTCCAGCCCCGAGGATTTCTCGTGAATACCTGGAATGCGTCACAGCCTTCTTCCTTGGCCCGATCGACCGCTTGGTCGATAGAACCTGAGATTGATACGTGGACTCCAACCTTCAAACTCGGACTCTACCCGCGTTTGTCGGCGGGTCTCGTGGTAGATAGCTTTGGCTCTGAGCACTTTTCCTAAAGAATAGAGGAGCGAATGGGGAGGAGGAAGCGTTGCTTGTTTCTGCTGCTGGTCAGAACGCGGGTCTTGTGTGCCGGTTCTCGTATAGAATCTTGCGCTCGTACACACCCATGAACCAGTAGAGTCCCACGACGAGCACTAGCCCAATGATGAACACAATGTTGTTGGCGTTTGCGCCAAGCCCATTGTAAACCCATTGTCTCGTGGAGTCGCTGAATTCAAGTGTCCAAAGGAGGGTTCCCAGTAGAGCTGCAGGGAGGGCGAGCCTGAAGGTCTTCAGCAGGAGAAGCTCATTTTTCGCAGTTGCCATTTTCTACATCTAGAGCGCATGTTACATGGTCAGGGCTTTCATAGCGGTTTTGCAGAATTCTAAGGCTCGTCCCTCGATGCACCCGCCTAGGCTCGGGTCGTTTTGAACACGAGGAATGTCACGTTCGTTGAAATAATACATGACGTCCCTCTGAAAAATGGATGGATTAGTGTAACATTTGGAAGGCAATTGAGACTTCACCCGGAAAGTATTGCTGGGACCAGTGCAAGAATCAGACTAAGGGAGTTTGCAAACTTACATATTCCTCGCTAAGACCGGGTCTTCGGCGTGGCCGCCGTAGCGTAGCTTGGTAGCGCAGAGGCCTGAAAGACGTGTCGAAACGCCTTGGCCTATGGAGTCTCTAGGGCGGGTTCAAAGCACCTCTGGTAGGTGGGAATATCCCGCCGGCGGCCCTCAACAATTAGCAAGCATTGGAAGCTTTCGATTTTAGGTTTGATCCCAAACGCTTGTTAAGTTCGCTAATCTCTCGGAGTATTGCGTCTCCCCTCACTCGCAGGACCCCAAAACGCGCGGTCATCGTATCAACCATAGCCGACCAGATCGCTGGGAACGATTTGCTTCGAGGTCACAAGGCTTGAGGAATATCCGCAAAGGAACGACAAGCGGTCGACGATACTTGTTCGAGGTATGCATTCGCCTAGAGTTTCGAAAACCATCATACGTGAAATATGCGACGGGTTCGAAAACCCGATTTCTCTCCTCCAAGTTTCAATATCCTCAGAACGGTTGACCTGCAGAATCCGTTGAAGACTCGGGCTTCGGCCTTCATGAACGGACAGGGTGGACCGGCAGGATGCGCTAATGCTCAGATCAGCTTGCAGGAAGGTAGCGAGTTGTTCTATCACTAGACTCGCCTTCAGCTTTATCTGAATCCTTGGATATTTGTGCGGATTGTTTCCCCCGGCGTTGTAGAATCCGAGGACGCCGTCAGTTGCTAGAAGTTCTCTTGCAAGAGGCCTCATTAGATGGGCATCAGTACGGAACGCTTCGGGAATCGAGAGGTTCCTCTTCCTCCCATTTGGGAGCCCTAGGGGTTTCGTGCTTGAAGAGTGCAACCGCTTTGCTCTGATATCTCAGGGAGATCCAGGTCTGTTCGGGGTTGATGTAATACCCAGGTCGTTTGAGATCGTATGCGACGGAGATCGTCGGCATTACCGTGACGATCAGGTAAAGTTGATCCTCAAGTGCGGTTCCCGTTACTTCATACTGATAATGACCGTGCGGTCCTCCTCGCTTGATGGAGAGCCCCGCCATCTCCGATATGGATTCCAGTTTCGGCCGCCACATCAGGAGATAGAAGGAACTTCGAGAAGGCGGACATCACAGAATCTGACTGTCATTGCCCTTTCAAGGCTCACAGAAGGAGCCGAAAGTATTGATTCCTAAGCAAGTGGAACAACCCCCGGCTATCCCATAAGTGACACGTAACTGTTCAGATTCTCGTCAAAGGCTTTAACCGAGCAGAATATCGGGTTCGGACCGAGTGGGCCGGTAGTTCAGCCTGGTATGCTGACGAGTCAAAAGTCAGGCCGAAGAACGTCCGGTTTGCAAACCAGTTGATGGTCCAGATTCCGGAAGGCCGCGGGTTCAAATCCCGCCCGGTCCACCAAAATTTGCAAGGGTCTTTGCCTTCCTAAAACAACTTAAAACAACTCTCCGTGCGAGAGAGATGCAAGAGATGAATCAGGGCCTGATGAAACGTCCATGCTCGGGTCGTACCAGCGCAGATAATCATAGTACAAACCTGTCGTTTGGCTAACAGGTTTGCCTGTGAACTTGTAATTGTCGCACCAGTAAGCCTCTCTTGTCCTAACCGGGGGACAAGTGCAATAATTGTTGGAGAACGTCTCTGACAAATGACCCGAATACTGCGCGGGGGCGGCCCTCCCTCGCAATGACGGGGCAGCAAGGCCTTTTCCCTTGCGAGGCTAACTACGCTCGCTTTCCTATTCTCTCATCCAAAATGTGGTGCTCGAATTGAACTTCAGCTTGGATGATTCCTCGTAGTGCCTACTTTAGAACAAGGAGATTTAGCTCGAGCCTAACAACTTCTCGGAGCAAATCTAATGGAACGTATCCGTTATACCCGCCTATGAAAAGATCGACGCTAGATCCGGCCTGCATTATTGGTCTGAATGCGCCTGTTGGCTTCTCTCGCAACCACTCCGTTACGACTCGAAAAACAGGAGTATGCCAACGCTCGATCTCCGTGGGGCCCGTCAACGGTTCTCCGTTCCTGAAATCAAAGCCCACAATTCCTTCCTCTTTGTATTCAAACACGCGACCATGTAAAGCATTATTTTCGCTCATACCTATGATGGTCTTCGCCCACGCGGTGTCGAGGTCATCAGTATGAGCACGGGCTCTAAGCTTAACCACGACTTGTCGGCTTTCGGTGATCCGTTTGCCCGGCTTTCCGAAAGTCATGTCTCTAATGCTACTCAAATGGGAGGCCATATTCCTATTCCTCTTATTATTATGCGCAACCCATCCCATATCGGCGAATACTTGTCCCAGAACTCCGATTCGTATTGTCCCGCAAAAGGCACTCTCTCAACTGGGACATCAACTCCCGCCATCTGAAAGGCGACCAAGCGTCTATTGTCCAGACTGTACAATTTACCTTCAAAGTCGACGACCCTAATAGAGGGTATATCTTCAGAGCTCAGTCTTCCTGTCCTTAGATCATTGGCTGTGTCGACGAGGTATCTGCCATCACTAAACCGCCGTGAAACCGAGTCTTGTGTAAATCGAATTGTCTGTGGATCAATTGTTTCTATGTTGGTGTCGACTTGGATGCTTGGTGTTTCGCCTTGTTGGACTGTCACTGTGGTCGATGCCGGTTCTCCTGACCCGGCAGACCCTGATCCTGGTCCTCCTGGTGATGAAGTGTCTCCCGTAGTGGGGAGCGATCCTCCGCTCTGATCATCTTGTATGTAGCCCATGCCTCTGCAATAGGGAGGGTTGTTGGCGCATATGTACCGGGTATGGGGATCCTGAATACTGTCGAGTTCCTCTTGAGTGAGAGGCTCTGTGTTCAGTAAGTTATAGCCCTCGCCCTCGCAAGTATCAGCACCAGGGCACCAAGCGGCCCCGGTCGGGTCTGTCCTAACAGTGGGGAGATTCCCAACATAGACGTACGGATTCGAGCTTTGAGGATCGGAGACATGCCCGGCTGATCGGTCCTCGCTAATGAAACGCCCAATACTCGGATCGTACCAGCGCGAATAATCATAGTACAAACCTGTTGTTGCGCTGAAAGGTTTGCCTGTAAAACTGGGAGTCTGTTCATATACGAGCGTAAAGGTTTGATCTAGCCAGGAGATTTGAGAGGTTGAATAATTCTGGATTAGCGGAGCTGCCCGCAAATTCGAAATGTGAATATTGAAAATTCTCTGAGCTTTCCATGCATTGAGCGCTGGTTGAGAAACAAGTCGCCGATGACTCGTGGAAAATTTCTAGGTTATATGGGTCGATTCCAGTCGTTGACAGAGCCATCGCCCGAGCGATTCTTGAAATGGGCTTGGACTGTACAACCGGTAGAGGTTCAAGACCTCATCGACAAGACAGCCTCTGGGTTCAAACCTGCTATTCAGGTTTGCTACAGAAGCGCGCTTCGAAGCTTTCTAAGGCACAACGGGTACAGCACTCTTCCAAAGGCTGACCTTCGATATGTTTCGCCAGTGTGGCATCGTGGCTACAGGCGTCATGAGATCCGGAAGCTTCTCGGTTATCTCCGCGGGGATGCGCACAAGCTCTTCTGTTACATAGCCTTCGAGTCTGGTCTTAGAGCTCATACGATTCTACAGCTGCGCTATCGTCATATCATGGATGACATGGAACGGAGCATCGTTCCTGTGGCTGTACGACTAGAGCCACGATTCTATACTGGGCACAAGGCTGCTGGCTATACGTTTCTCGGAGAGGGATCCATTCGATTGGTACGGGACTGTTTCAATTCGAGATTGACCCATCCGGAGCCTGACGCGCTTCTTGTCCCGAGGAATTATCAGACGATCTATTGGGCGCTATACAGAGCCAGAAGGAGAGCTGGTCTCGACCGTAGTATACAGCCCTGTCATGGTTTCAGAAAATACTTCGAGAACGCCTTGGACCAAGCCGGAGTAGATCATGAGAGGAAGATGATGATCGAAGGACACCTCTCTGGGACCCGGGCAAGATACTACACCGACCGAGACATGGACCAGCTGAGAGAAACGTACCGCAAAGCTTACCCCTGCATTGACCTGGACGGATACGACCCCGAAGCAATCGAGTCAAGACTCCACAGCTGGGACATAGAGCAGCAGACACTGCAGAGAAAAATGAACGAACTGAGTGGTAGAGTATATCAGCTCACGGAGATTATCTCAAAACTCTCGACTCTCAAATCCGAAGCGCTTGGTTAGGTCTAGAATCTCTTTATGGCGATCTTGCCTGCATGACCCCTTGCTTTGTCCGCTGTTGGGCTTTAGCTACTTGGGCGACTTCTGACATAGGCCCACAGCGATACGGTATCGATGCCAATTATGTTCCCGTTTATGAATCCCGGAAATGAAGCCAGCAGTACGGGTCTCAAGGAATCGTTAGCGCGAGCTTGGGCTGACAAGAAAATTATCGCCAAGGCAATGAGGATCATCATACCGCTGCAGATTCAGTTAGCGCGTGCAAAGGGGGTGGTAACGAGGGCCCAAGAAAGGACCACCGGAGGAAGCACCCAGATCCCGAAGGCAACGCAGAACAAAGACGGATTGGGAATCGTTGAATAGGGAACGAACACACTTAGAAGTGGAGCCAATCAAAGGGCAAAACCAAGAGAGTTGCGAGTAGCGAGGGCCCTGACCCCTCCGGGACAATGCCCTTTCCCCCATTACTTCTCGGCGGCGAGACCCAAGACCGCACGAACCTTCCATTTTTCCACCCACTCTGGGTTCCTTCAGTACTGCACTCATAAGCCCTCTTGGTGTTTGCCATTCTCGACCGAGTGATCGGACCTGTTCGCCCATCGCGGCGGAAGTCTTGCGCCACTATTTTCTACTGTTCTCAACTGACCATTTCAAAGCAATATTGGAGATTTGCTAAACCAACCTGCCAATCAATCGCTATTCAGGCCATTACGATGCACTAATTGTAAATCGACATACTGATCCCAGTAGTTCTCGAAGACAAATTGGAACGACTGATTCTCAATGATAAATAACTTCTCGGGACAATGCCGATCATGACGGTGGTTTTGGGAAGCGACGATTGAATGTGTTACTTGGGCGCCACGGGCTTGAATTCAGGATCCCATAACTCGACATGCCCATACAGGTTCCCCCTTGAGATTTGTACATATTGGCCGTTTCGGATGGGACCCGGCTTGTTTGGATATCGGGGAAGCCCCAAGGTCAGAACTATGGGAAACTCGGCGTTTACATAGAGCTCTTCGTCGCGTCCGGGTTCTGAGAGTTGAAACATCTCTCCGGCGAGCGAGTACTGGTAACTTGTCGTGTCATCGGTCACTGGCTTGACCCATTTTTCCGGCTTCGATAATTCTCTCACATCCTCCCAGTCAGAGTAGAGTTCGAAGTAGACCCAAATTAGATCGCCTTCCTTCAGAGCATCCGGGTCATAATTTGGAAAGAAGAAAGTGACAACTACAGGCGTTTTGGCAGATTCTACTTTGCCTCCTCTTTCAAGATAAGAGTCGACTTTCATTCGAATGATTCCAGCTCCTCCGCCCTCTTCCGCTTCCAAACGAAGCATTTGCCCATGTACGTACAGCTTTCTGGGGAAAGTCATGGTCAATCAACTACGGGGAATGGGTATGCGGTCCACAATTCTTGGCTTACAACATCCCATACCGCTCTAAGTCCCAACGGGCCCGACCCTCCCGCATACACTTTCTCAAAAACCAGCCTCAATGGGTCTACTGAAGATCTTGCTTCATTGAAGCTTCCGGTATCTAATGTATCTGAAATGAGAGACATCGCGTCCGCAGTGTTCCCTGAATATCCTGTGAACCCCCTCGCGATATCTGATATATGATTCGTCGTAAGAAAATGGCTCGAAAGGTTGACCCCCGTATCGGCTTCGCTGTTGGCAATACTCTCCAGACTTGCGGAAGCGGACGCCCCTGCTCTTGCTCCAGACAGCCAAGAGCCGACCCCCGCAGTAGCGGCACCCAAGAATGCTCCGACAGCTGCCGAGGTGAATAGACCTTTCGCAGTAATCGTTCCTCCTGTTGCAACCGTTGTGGCCGCGTAGGTCGCCGTCGATGTTGTGGCACCTATCGCAATACCGGTAAGGACGGTCGGGAGGACAGCCGGAGCCGCGAGGCCTGCTGTTGCTACAATTGCGACCGTTGCAACGACTAGAATAATGGCTATTTTGGTATCCTGATCTTGGCTGTTCCACCAGTTTGAAGCGGCCTGGCCTGCATTGTTCACGCACCCGCCCCAAGAGAGAGGGTTCCATCCACATGCATCGAGGCCGGTAGGATCTGTTAGACTAGTAGGCCGGTCTACGACGTAGATGTAGAGATTGAGACTCTGCGGATTCGATAGATGCCCATGCTTCGGGTCGGGGCTAATGAATCGCCCAATTGACGGGTCGTACCACCGATGAAGGTCATAATACAAACCTATGCTAGAACTGTAAGGTTTGCCCGTAAACCTGTCACTAGACATGTCCAAGCTAAATCCGGCATTCAGCGACTGTTCAATGCCGAGAAATGGCATCATGAATCGTGCCTCGGACTCTTGTAGTCTTTGAGGAGACAGATCAGATTTCTTTTTCTTGAAGCCTTCTTGTGGAGAAGCTGATCGTCCGTTAGCAGCTTCGCCGTGTTTCTCTCGGCGAGGGCAATGTACACCGCGTCGTAGAACGTTATTCTTTCCTGGAAGGCTATTTCCGACGCTGCTGTAACTGTCTCGGGAGCAAGCTCGGCTGTGTCGATCTGCATGTCTCCAATTGTCTTGACTGCGTCAGCGAGTTCCTTGGGACTGGACCCAGGATGGAAGCGGAGAGCGTTTCCTATCTCATACCTGATTAAACCAGGCGCTAGGAGGTCTATCCTATCCTCGAAGTAGTCTTCTCTCACGTTGAGAGCCTTCTTTCTGAGCGGCTCAGCAACGAACCACTTTACCGCTACCGACGCGTCGAGGATGAATAGCGGCGTTCTCTCCAGAATCTAATTACCTCCGTTCCTTTCCAGCTTCCCGTGTATCGCCGCGCCAAGGTCTCCGCGATTTTGTCCTGAGCCTTCAGAGCTCCACGAATCTTCTCCCGATCCTTCGCCCTCCGTCGCTCAGACGAGATCTTGTTCTCTATCGCCTCTCGCACTATCTCCGACCAGTTCAGCTCGGGAAGATTGCTCATTCGAGTCTTCAGATCGTCAGGTATTCTGACGTTGACGGTAGCCATGAGTTGTCGTCTTTACATGTATATACACGGTCATAAAAGCCATTCGACTCCCTGTCAGCTCAAGAGACAGAGGGAAGCAGACAAGATGCGGTGAAAACGCCTAGCAACCCCCAATCTCCTCGATCAACCGTTACCCAGACCAGCAAATTTTCAGAAGACAGTTTTCCGACGACCCCCCAGGGGCGGCGAGCTTACCTGAACCTGATAAGGGTACAAACTTGTCGTTTGCTTACAGGTTTGCCTGTACCCGTCACTCGACATGTCCGAGCCAAATACAACATTGAACGATTGTGCGGTATCAAGGACTGGTTTTGCCGGAGAATTTTGTTGGACTAGGGGACCCGAAACATCCTGATGAAAGCGCAACTGAAAGCATGCAACGTTTTCAGAGAGCTCCATGTGTGGAGCGCTGGCTTCGAAACAAGGCTCCGACAACCCAGAAGAAGTATCTAGGCTACTTGGGTCGGTTCCAGCTTCTAGCAGGTCTTTCACCAGAACAATTCCTGCAATGGTGTAAGAGAGTCGAGAGTGTTGAGATCCAAGATCTAATCGACAAGACGTCGCAGGGGTTCAAGCCTGCTATTCAGTTTTGTTATAGGGTCGCCCTTCGCAGCTTCCTACACTACAACGGATACAACAGCCTGCCGAAAACCGACCTCCAGTACGTACCTCAAGCCTGGCACCGCGGCTACAAACGACCCGAGATCCAATCACTTCTCGGTCATCTGAAGCAGAGGGTCCACAAGCTCTTCGTCGTGATGGCTGCGGAGTCAGGCTTCCGCTCCTACGTGTTGATGCAACTCCGATACTGCCACGTAATGGAGGATCTCGAAAGCGGTACAATTCCAATAGCGGTCCGTCTGGAGCCTCGATTCTACGCGGGGAAGAAGGCCGCCGGCTACACATTTCTAGGCCAAGGGTCTATGCGACTCATTCGAGAGTGCATTGACGAGGGATTCGTTGAAGCGAAGCCCGACTCCAAATTAATCCCTAGAAGTTACTACGGAGTCTGGGCAGCCATCCACAGAGCCAAGAGCAAGGCCGGACTGGACCCGAAGATACAGACCTGTCATGGGTTCCGGAAATTCTTCGAGAATACCCTCGACCATGCGAGCATCGATCACGAACGGAAGATGCTGATCGAAGGACATTTCGCTGGGACGCGAGCGAAACATTACACGGAGCGGGACATTGAGGAATTAAGAGAGTTATACCGCAAAGCATACTCTTTCATCAGAATAGATCCCGAAGAAAGAGGCGACGCCAAGACTGACCCTCAAGACTTGAACATGCGCGTCGCTGAACTGGAGACCAAGCTAGCAAGACAGAACATCTTGGAGGCAAAGTTGGTTGCTCTAGAATATGAGTTGCGCCGGGTCAAGGAGTGTTCGAGATAGCTGGAGGAAAGCCCCTTCGCCTGCTCGGCAGGCTCCGCTAATAGCCCACAATGAGTCCCTCTCGTAAATTATCCTATCTACGTCAAATCCCCCATTTTCACTCAATCCCGATTAGCTCGGTGTTCGCAGAGCCTTTGGTTGATCCAGCTCTCCTAGCTCCGAAACGTCGGGAAATTGTTCCGGTAACAGTGAACAGTACGGGCAAGTAGAAAGCTGTGTATGAGGCAAAGAGTAGGCCTATCGCCACAGCCAGCATAGCGCTCAAAAGGTATAGTGCTATTGCAATATTCATCAGCTTGTCGTTGATTCTCATTTTCGTAGACTGGCTCGTTGTCAACAGTACTGTCGCCGAAATAAGAGCCAAGTTTGTACCCACTAAGACCATGACTAATGACACTTGAAGGGTATTGGGAAACAACAGCAGGATCGCGCCCGACAAAGCCGTTCCAAGTCCAGCGACAAGAAGGATAGCAATCCATAATTTCATTCCATTCAATCATCCTGTGCATTGCGAGTTGGCGTACAGGAGGCCTGCGACAGGCAGTGACATACCGACCCCAAGTATTGCAAATCCAGCTGCATTGACCCTCCAGTCATCACTCGAACCAATAACATGGGCGCTGGCATCTAGTAACAATATCCCAGCCGCTCCCATGAGAAAGCCTGCGCCCACCGCAGCCTGGCATTGAGGACTCTGACCGTTCGGAAGTAGACTATAGTTGTTCATCTGTGCGAGTTCCTGCCTATTGCGAACATTGAGCGACTGGATGTTGTCTGACATAGTGAAACCAGAGTTGCCCTGATTTGGTCCCAGCACGTGCCGGGCCAGTGTAGATGCCAGTGAGGAGGTCCCAAAGGAGGCGACCAATCCAAGACCAAGACTCGTCATGGATCCTAGTCCTGCTGCTCCCGCGATTCCGGCGACAACACCTGTCGTTCCACCGCCCATAGCCCCGATTGCTGCCGAGGTTATCGCTCCAACAAGTGTTGCCTTATTCCCTGCAGCCACAGTATAAGTTGTAGTGCTTATGGCTGCCCCTACGGCTGCAAGAGCAAGTGGAGAGGCAAGCCCTCCAGTTGCTATGACGGCTACTACAGCCAGAGCAATGATCGCGATTGTAAATGCTTGTGCCTGTTGCTGCTGGTTCCATGTTAATGGGTTCCACCAGTCCTCTCCCATGGGATCGGTGAGGCTCGTGGGTCGATCTAGGACGTAGATGTACAGATTGAAGCTCTGAGGGTTAGATAGCTTGCCCTGTTTAGGATCGGGGGAGACAAATCTCCCAATTGATGGGTCGTACCATCTATGGAAGTAGTAGTACAAACCTGTCGTTTGGCTGAAAGGTTTGCCTGTGAACTTGTAAGTCTCTGACCCTGATGCTCCATTATCTAGACCATATGGCTGGTATCCATGGGCAAAGTTGACAGTCCCGCGCCAGTATGTGATTAGACGCGTGCTGCCCAGAGCAGCGGTGTGGAAGCACTGAACAGTGTTGAAACGTCCAGTTGAACTATCCATCGAAGCTATCCGAAGACCATTAGCGTAGAGAAAATCAATACTGCAAGGCGACCCCCAAGCGACGTACTTGGAGACAGCGTTTGAGCCATAATATGCGTAAAAGATTTTGTTGGGAGATGGCCTCGATCGACTCGGTTTGTCGACGGAGCGATTAGAGTACGAAACCTTCGGAAGAAACTCTCTCGCGAATGGTGTTGCTTTCGACGGGGGACAACTCCGTTGCCTGAAGAGACATGTCTCTTGTACAATGTCATCATCCATTGCAAACCCGGTCCCGGTTCTTCGAAGAGAATCTTCATTGACTCCGCCTTTTTCAGTTCCACTACCGGCTTTCTTGCAAATTCTCTTTCAGCGGATGAGTGGAGATCCACTCTTTAAGCCGCTGGGTCCGTTCCCTAAGATTGCCGTTCCCAACTATACTTTGGACAATACTCCTCCCCTCGGCTGTTAACCCATATAGGTCCCCTTGTATCGAAAGCCAACCCCTATCCTTTAGCATCAAGTGTCCAAGCGATTTCCTCGGCAGAAGGTAATGAGTGACTAACGACGTCCGCGTCACGGACCAAGTTTTCAAGCGTTTTATGAGATCCTTCCCAGAAGAGCGCAAAGGTTAGCCACACTTCGGATGTCACAGACTGCCGCGGGACCTGAACCTCTCCCGCAACAGCCGCGTGCACATACGGGGCAATTTGCTGGGACCATTGACTATAGACTTCGAGTGCTCTCTTGACAGTATCTGTATTGTCCGTGCCCAATGTAGGCATCAGTAAGGCACCGTTGCCCGCAAGTAATTCAAGTAACCTTCAACTTCTTGAAGTTCCATTGAGTAGAACGGGTCGAGACTTGTCTTATCAGGGTCAGGGCTATATCATGAATTGGGACGCCTTGGTCCATCAGGTTTCGAATCCATTGACGATTCGCGTCCAACTTCTCGGAAAACGAAGACCTCTCATTCGGAGTAAACGTTTCGGTTTGGAATCCTTGAGCTTCGAGTTCCCCAGAATATCGGTAAACTCGTTCCATACTCTGCCCAATCACAGCGACTCGGCCATTTGTGGATGAGCCTGGACTGATTTCGCCTATCGTTGGGTTTGTGTCGATTGTGGGGGTTGTGGTATCTGTGACTATTATTTGGGGTGGTTCTACCACTTTCTCGTTTTGATAAATGAAATTCGTGCCACAGCTATGTTAAAAATTCGGCATTTGAAGGGAAGACAACCGCTAACCTCAAGGGAGAACGAAGGGAAAGTGAGTTTGTTATTATCTAGCCTTATTTTTCCCCAATGTCAGGAAAACCTCCCTTGAAGACACAGGCGTAGATGCCGAATGGGTTGAGATCCAGCCCTCCAGTCGCTCAACACTCCCTTGAACAATAATGGCGCTTATTGCACGCCGCCCTTCAACTGTTAGGCCGTATTTGTCTCCTTGAGCGGATAGCCACCCTCTTTTTCTTAGAGATAGGAAAGCCCATGCAACCTCGTCGGGACTGGGAATACCATGATTGATTGAGTCTGCGGATTCAATAATTTCTTCAACAGAGAGATGACGATCGAGTGAATAGAGGGCGTAGCCAATCCAAGCCTCGACAAAGGGTCTCTGTTGTGGAACTTGATACTTGTCTCCAAGAGCTGAACGGAGAACAGGAATTACTTGTTCAGCCCACTGTTGGTATGATTCGAACGACAACTTCCTCGTCATCAGTCGAAGACTCCCCATACTGGTAGCCAACGCAAGTAGCCTCGAGCTACGATTTCCACTTGCTCAATCGCGTAGAAGTCAGAAGTAATGTAAGGGTAATTGGCGTAGGTTGGGGCGGGCCCGAGGTCTATTAGAGTGTAGCCCTCATCCATGCGTCCATTTATCCATGCTCGGTTTAAAGACAACTTTTCCTCCTGAGACAAGCCCTCCGGGAACGGCGGCATCGATTCATAACCGTATTGGTCTGCAAATGGTTTGACTCTGCCAGCCATGTCCTCCCCAATGACCGCAACTCGCCCGGTAATGCTCGGTGTCGATACATCCGATATTGTAGTTGGCGTTGTGTCGATTGTGGGTGTTGAATCGGATACTGTTACCGTGATAGTGGCTGGTTCCCCTGAGCCTAGAGACCCGTCTGATCCCGGTCCTCCAGATGATGAAGTGGCTCCTCCTGGAGACGTAACGTCTCCTCCCATGGGGGTGGGCTCGTCGTTGTTTACGTAGCCTAGCCCACGACAAATCAGGGGGTTGACGATACAGAATTCCCGTTTTTGAGGGTTCGTTATTCCATTCAGTTCCTCTTGGCTGAGGGGTTGGTTGATCGGAGCTCCCAATCCATCGCAGTTCTCACCTTGACACGAGACAGCCCCTGCTGGGTCCGTCAGTAAGGTGGGAACGTTCTCAACGTATACGTACGCGTTCAAGCTCTGAGGATCGGAAAGATGCCCCGGCAATGGATCCTCGCTAACGAAACGTCCGATTGTCGGATCGTACCAGCGGTGGTAGTAGTAGTACAAACCTGTCGTTTGGCTAACAGGTTTGCCTGTGAACTTGTAACTCTCAGAGCCTTATGACTGGATGTTCAGTCCGTAGGGCTGGTAGTTGTCGCTGAACGCCACCTCGCCGCTTGGGTCCCTGACCAGACTGGTGCTTTTCAAGAATGTCCGCGTGGAAGCAGGTAGCTGTCGGGCCCATGCCTTCGCAGCCTGTGACACTAGCTATTCGCATGCCCGAGGCGGATACATAGTCTGTCTCGATCCCGCCATTGGCGGGCAGGTACCCCTTCCTCAGGCTGAGCTTTTCTTTAAGGCGTTGAGCGCGATCTGCTGCACTTCCTGTGGATCATCTTTCAGCATCCTAAACTTCAGAGCCTTGGTCGTCTTGTACATATACAAAGCCTCTACACATAAGGGACTTCCCGTTAAGTTTACACCCGCGTGGGCAATGCTCAGTATTCTCCTTTTTAGCAAAATCATCTTCTTCTCAGCTCGATACCACTTGACGCATTTCAGACTAGCCCTACGGCATTAGACAAATCTGACAATGTTTATTGGCTCTCGAGGCAGCACCTCTCTTGGTAGGTAATGATCCTGGGCTCTCATCGTAACCTCCTCGACAGGCGACCGATTGCATACCCAATCCGTTTTCAACGCCATTCAACTCAAGTCAAGCCCTTCTCTGGGAGCGGTTTCGCGGTTGTCTTTGAAGATAATGATCAGAGCGGTTTTCTTTACGTCACTGATGAGCGTTCAGAGAAGGTACTCGATGCATTGCATCTTTACGATGTAAACGATGATGCAAGGCCTCGGTCAGGAGATCAGCTCTTCATAATATGGAATCCTGAGCTCGAAAAGGCTGGTTTGTTCTACAAGAATCTGTTCTTGGCTGTAGTAGATTTCAAGAATCAAACAGCGTGTTGTAGATCTGGATACCCCCCGCGGACGGGGGAATGGTGCAAGTCGTCTCATGAATGGAACGATCAGATGACCGCAGGACTTGAGTGACTAGCGACCAGATCATGAGCCAGGACCAAGAAAGGGTGCTCTGAAAGCATTCCAGTCTCTACCCTTTACGCGCATGACCTGGGGCTCGCATTCGCTCAATGCGAAAAACCAAATCATTGTAATCATCATCATCCCTTCCTTCATTGCACTTGTACCTATATCCATTAGGGAGCTCCTGAACAAGCATTCCGGCAAAGTGTACCAGAGACTCTAAACGGCTCTCACCCTGAACTCCTCGACTTGCCCAAACATTCCACACCCATAGAATTCCTTCCCTTGTTCGACACGATATATAGAACTCCAGATTATTCGGCATGAAAGGAATTACAACGGCTCTTTTGTAGGGTTTTTTCTCTACAGAGACGCCGCGGTCTGCCTCTAAGTGAACTCCTTGCGTCCAGTCCGACTCGGCCCCCTCAAACACCAATCGAAATCTCTCTCCGTTCTTTGCAGGAATGCCATGTTGCATCCTCGCTCCCTCAACGCGAGGTGGATGAACACTCGCCGGAGGGGAGTGGCTCTTTCGTCTCCTGTATACAAGTGGCAGGAGGAACTCAAGTTCCTTTTCGCTCATCTGCTTGCTCAAGGCGATTCTTGCTAAGGGATAATTGGAAAGTAATGAATAGCCCAATGTTCCCACCATGTGACAACCTGCAGGTTGAAAGGGTTGTGCGGATCAGGTATGCCTCTCCCATAGATGTGGTGGATCTGATAAGAGCGCCCAGTCTCATCAAGAGGCGCAAGGCCGTTACTCATTCTGTCCAGATTTTCTGCCGAGTATTGTTCAGGATTAAGAAAAGCTTCATTCTTCCAGAATCGCTGCCTAGCTGCTGACCAACTTGGATAGTCCCCCGACTTCGTGTAAACATTCACAGGGTCCCCGACTTGCCAACCAGTTGCAGATGCGTCTCCTCCTCCCTCGACTTGGGCGAAGAAATCCGAGGTCTGTACGAGACCAGTTGTCCCGCTTGAAACGGTGGGCATGTCGCCTTGTGAGACTGTTACAGTGATGGAGCCCGAGTTCCCTGAACCAGCAGATTCGCCTGATCCTGGTCCTCCGGGTGATGAATTGTCTCCCGGACCAAGATTCGATCCTCCAGCCTGGTCGTCTTGTACGTAGCCTAGTCCTCGACACATGAGGGGGTTATCGATGCAAAATTCGCGAGTTTGAGGATCTGTTATCCTGTTCCCGGTGGGGTCCGTCATGACGGTGGGAAGGTTCTCAACATAGACGTACGCGTTCAAGCTTTGAGGGTCGGATGAATGCCCTGCCGATGGGTCCTGGCTGATGAAACGTCCAGTGCTCGGGTCATACCATCGCGAATAATCATAGTACAAACCTGTCGTTTGGCCTACAGGTTTGTCTATGAACTAGACAATCAGGAGACTCGATTTCACAGTCTTCGCTACTTGACGAAATGTGATCTTGTTGGAAGCTTTGGTCTAGGTCTCCGCGGGTCCACGAACGACTACTTTTGTCGGAACGAAGTTTTCCGGATGATCCTCTGGCCTAGGAATGTTCCCCCATCTCAGGTCCTCACTCCTTATTATCGCGCAGTTCGTGAGCTTGTTCTCAACAATAATGTCTTTGACTCTTTCAGTGATCATGATGAAGTTTGGATAACCATTTACTTTGAAGAAATCACTACCATCCCACTGTTCCTCGTCGACGATGATACCCTCCTTGAAAGAGGAATACCTTGTGTATCCACAGACGGGGCAGGCGTACAAGAGACGAATGCCAGAATCAGGATGTGCATCTCCTCCCTTTCCCGTCACGACGAGCTCCCAAGCCTCTGGAATCTGTACCGACGCCTTGGTACCAGATGTTCTCATTTTCTCTATCTTGGCTGGGAGAGGTTCGAAGCCTGTGAGGGCTGTGTCTTTGAAGAGCTGGAGTACTGGGTTAGGGATGACGCATTCTCTCATCCAAGTCCAAACAAAATCGCTCAGGTGGGATGTTTGTAGAACCAATTGTAAGTTACCATTGCGTTTTCCGCCTCGATTATGTCTCGGGTCAAGACTGCAACGGATATGTTCGACAGTGACCCCCTTGGCCTCCGCTGACTTGAACTTCTGAAGCCACTCGATAGTACCGTAGACACTCTTCACTGATGTCTCAGATCGCAACTCGATTGGCGAACACAGACAGTAGAAGTCTCTACCAGGTTTCACCAAAGCAGTCCAAACTCGTAGCCGAGTTGATACGCATAGCTCATGATGTCTTCCGGGGAAGCATTAGGGTTACGTGCGATGAACTGTCCCCATTTGTAGTTCCAGCTATTCTCATATCCGATGCCCTTTCCATGAATAATCCTGTGGAGGTTCGCGTCCACCCTCATTGTATAGTCATCGACCTCTAGTCCTTTAGGCTCAAAATATGGCTTATCAAACTCATGAGGGAGCAAATGATGTTCTTGGAATTCTCCTGTGTAGCCCCCATTCTCTTGAACCACACTATCAATGAACCCGTTAGATCCGGAGGAAGCAGTACTTACCGGAGTTCCGCTCGTGTCGATGACTTGTGTTCCGTCGGATACTGTTACCGTGATGGTGGCTGGTTCCCCTGAGCCTAGAGACCCGTCTGATCCTGGTCCTCCTGGTGATGAAGTGTCTCCCGTAGTGGGGAGCGATCCTCCGCTCTGATCATCTTGTATGTAGCCCATGCCTCGGCAGAAGAGGGGGTTGTCAGCGCACATCTCGCGGATATGGGGATCCTGGATACTGTCTATCTGCTCCTGGCTATAGGGCTGATCGTTCAGTAAGTTGTAGCCTCCCTCGCAAGTGTCGCCACCAGGGCACCAAGCGGCCCCGGTAGGATCCGTCCTAACGGTGGGAAGGTTACCAACGTAGACGTACGCGTTCAAGCTCTGAGGGTCAGATAGACGTCCTGCCGATGGGTCCTCGCTGATGAAACGTCCAATGCTCGGGTCATACCAGCGTGAATACTCATAGTACAAACCTGTCGTTGTGCTGAAAGGTTTGCCTGTGAACTTGTAGGTCTCTGACCCTGATGCTCCGTTATCTAGACCGTATGGCTGGTAGCTGTCAGAGAACAATACTGTCTTGGTGGACGAGGTTACAAGGCGAGTACTTCCTAGAGCGTCTTCGTGATAGTAGACGATTGTCGGGGTTATTCCTGCCGCACCGTATACTCGCGCGATTCTGAGACCGTTTGCATAGATGTAGTTGTTCTCTGCTCCGCTGGTCGCAAAGTCTGCTAGGGTCTCAGTGCCCGTGTACG
>WNGP01000632.1_pt1 | contig 31558 bp, 32 predicted proteins | sample 5407671 | NCBI WGS metagenome assembly WNGP01 (sample SAMN13153381, study PRJNA577476) | soil metagenome | isolation source: 40 cm soil or saprolite under Garry oak tree replicate 2 | place: USA:California | collected 2016-06-15 | reverse complement strand
TTCAATTGGCAAGCTTATGCTAAGCTTATCAAAGGTTAACCATTTTCTAACCTTTTTTGCACGGTTATATAAAACTAGTTGCATTTGTGATTCGTGCTGAAGGTAGTAGATGGAGACTTCCTTTTCCTTTTAGGGAATAGCAGGGAGCATACCATCAATTAGTTCGTACGAGATCATGAAGGAATGGATTGAAAGGAGTACAGACTATGGTTGGTCTACTTTGGGCGGTTGTTGCCGTTCTAGTAATTCTTTGGCTACTAGGTTTTGTCGTTTTACACGTTTCGAGCTTCCTTATTCATATTCTGATAATTGCGGCCGTTATTGTGCTGCTGTACAACCTCTTAGTGGGTGCCCGTGGAAGGCGTACACTATAAGCGGGCAGCCATCTAAAGCTGGCAGGTGCTGTTCCGGGGGTCGGGGCTAGTGTGAAGTCCCAGCTCCAGGAACGGCATTTGTGCTATTTCTAACAGTTTTCACAGGTGCCAGGAATTCCTCTAGAAATTACTCTTCCTAATCCTCCCTAGTGCATAACCACTCCACCTCTTTGGGAAAGAGGGAAAGACAAGGGGAGATCCCCTGCACCCCCTTTTCCTATCATCTCCGGGGGTTTTGCACTAGCAGATAGACTCAACATCTATTCAAAAAAGCAGGAGGGTGTTATAGTGTGAGATACAATCGAGCGCACAGGCAAATTTTAGTGATCGGAGGAATCAGTATGCAAGGAGAGACCACCCCGTCCGCTGCTAAAACAGAGACCATATCACCGCCACTGGCGCACCAACATCACCATACCAGCGTGCTGTTTCATCACGAGCCTCATCAGCACCAGCCACGTAATGTCAATCTGCTTCTTGAAGCAGAGAAAGCGGCGGCTGGCATCAATACCCGCATCGCCGTTGGGCTTACTAAAAGCGTTGGGACGATGTGGACGGCATATACGTTCGTGGTGCTTGCTATTATCGGATTGTTCGCCATTCTTGGCCTGCTCAGCCCCATCGTCGCCTTACTCGTTGCCTGGACTTCGCAAACGCTGATTCAGCTTGTCTTATTACCGATTATCATGGTGGGGCAGAATGTGCTCGGACGAAAAACGGAGCTTCAGGCTGACGAGCAGTTCCGCACGACGATGAGCACCTACCATGATATCGAACAGATTATGCAACATCTCTCGGCCCAGGACGCGGAACTACTGCGCCAAGCCAAGATGCTGATACATCTGCTGGAGAAAAACGGCATCTCCTTGCAACAACTGGAAACTGAAGGCGCTTCTATCAGTCATTTAGTAGATGGTTTTGCCCAGCCACAGGTGGCAACCAATGTTCTCGCTACCTCCGTTGCAACCGAGAGCGAGAACCAGAATGCATAAGTGAAACAGCGGGAAGGCATTTCTCAGAGTCAAAGAGTCAAACTTGTATTTGACGTAGCACAAGTTCGGGTGTTACACTACTAGGAAATATTCATTGTTCTCAGCCATTAGCAGGAAAGTTGTAATCATTCATTATGTATGTGAGCCCAGTTCATGTTATCACGTGCGCTGGGCGTTTTTGTAAGGCTACCCATTATCCTTGCTGACTCGAAGAGTAGACGATTACCTGCCCCCCGGGCAGGGTTCCTTGCAGTCGAGATGAGCGAAAGCTAGACGCGCCAGCGTCGTTTCTCGACTGCGTAAGAGGTAAAGGCAGCGTCGTTGCAGGGATGTATTGAAAGGAGGATGCCGCCATCATGTCTTCGGCGCATAACCCCGGCGCTTTTGACAACAAGTTTGCCGGGGAAGGACTTACTTTCGACGACGTTCTCATAGTGCCTGCCGCCTCATCCGTACTTCCTCGTGAAGTCTCCACACAAACTCGTTTAACTCGTGCGATCACCATCAATATCCCTATCATCAGCGCCGCTATGGATACAGTTACCGAAGGCAAGCTGGCTATTGCCCTGGCTCGCGAAGGTGGTCTTGGTATTATCCATCGTAATTTGTCCATTGCAGACCAGGCTCAGGAAGTCGATAAAGTCAAGCGTTCTGAGTCTGGCATGATTACCGATCCTATTACACTGGAGCCCATGGCTTTACTACGTGAAGCTCTGGCTGCTATGCAGCACTTCCATATCTCCGGTATCCCTATTACTGAAAATGGCAAGCTGGTTGGAATTCTCACCAACCGCGATATTCGTTTCGAGACCAATCCGGAGCGCCCTGTTGCAGAACTCATGACGCGGGATCACCTCATTACGGTGCCTGTTGGTACGACGTTAGAGCAAGCGCGCGACAGCCTGCACCGCTACAAAATTGAGAAGTTACCCGTGGTGGATGAGCGTGGAATGCTCAAAGGTCTTATCACCATGAAAGACATTCAGAAGAAAATCCTGTATCCCGATGCAGCCAAAGATGAATATGGCCGCTTGCGTGTGGGTGCCGCTGTGGGTGTAGGATCAGATACCGATGCTCGCTGTGCTGCCTTGATCGAGGAAGGTGTGGATGTACTGGTAGTGGATACCTCACATGCTCATTCTCAGATGGTGCTGGAAACGGTGGCGCGGGTCAAAGACCGTTTTGGTAAACAGGTGCAATTGATAGCGGGCAATGTCGTTACTGCGGAGGCTACCGAGGCGCTGATCCAGGCCGGCGCAGATGCGGTCAAGGTTGGTATTGGTGCAGGGGCTATCTGTACGACACGCATCATTGCAGGCATCGGTATGCCGCAGATCACAGCGATCTATGATTGTGCCCGTGCTGCGCGGTCGTATGGCGTGCCTGTTATTGGCGATGGTGGTATTCAGTATTCCGGAGATATCGCAAAAGCTATTGCTGCGGGTGCCGATGCAGTTATGTTGGGCAGTCTCCTGGCGGGGGTCGATGAGAGCCCTGGCGAACTTATCATCTCGCATGGGGAGCGTTTCAAGGACTACAGGGGCATGGGGTCGATCTCAGCTATGAAGCAGCGCAGCTATAGCAAGGATCGCTACTTCCAGGGTGATGTACTTGATGAGACTCACTTGATTGCCGAAGGTATTGAAGCCCAAGTGCCCTATAAGGGTATGCTGGGCCCATTGGTTCACCAGCTGGTTGGTGGCTTACGGCAATCCATGGGTTACTGCGGCGCTGCAACTATTGAGGATATGCATAATAGTACTCGCTTTGTACGCATTACCAGCGCCGGTTTGCGTGAGAGCCATCCGCATGACGTGATGATTACCCGTGAAGCCCCCAATTATGGCGTGAAGAATAGGTGAGGGGTATGAATTAGCCAAGATGTCCCATTGAGTTGCTTCTCAGGTTCCTCATCAGTTAGAATGACGGTGATTTATGCTGGCTTCGCCTTCTTTTTGTAGAGAACGGGCATGTCGTCGTTTTATAGTAGGGGCGCACCTTCGTGGTGGTCCCGGCGAGGGACGTATGGTTGACCTGAAACAGACATTGAGTCGCTTTTTATCGATCCCTGGAGTGCGGCAAGCCATCCTGGTAGGGCGCGACGGTTTGATGATAGAGGGGCTAACGCATGATGGGAAAGATGACATGGAGGCGGTGGGCGCTATTATGACCACCGGCCTTAGTACGGCTGAGGCATTGGGAAAAGAGATTGCGCGAGGGAGTGTTATTGGAGTGCTCATGGAATATGAAAATGGCCTCGTGAGCGTTGATCCTTTGGGTGACTTCGCCCTCATGGTCACTCTTTCTGATAATGCCTCAAATATTGCTCGCGTGCGCCATTTGATCAAAACGACTCGAAACGAAATTCTTGAAGCTCTTGATATAGCGTAACTTGTACTATCGCGTGTACACGGAGGCAACGCGTACATGGAACAACTGACGAACCTGGTCATTTCAGATCGTGAACTCGCTATTATCTCTTCCGTGTTAAATAAACTCATGAATGACACGAATGCTACTTCTGTCATGCTGATTGACAAAAGTGGCCAGGTTATAGCGACTCAAGGGACGGGCGTACGGCGTAATGCTACTTCGCTCGGCGCGCTGCTAGCCGGTGCCTTCTCATCCTCACGCCATATTGCTGAACTACTTGGCGAGAAAGATTTTCGCACTATCTTCCAACAAGGGGTACACGAAAATATCTACACCACGATGGTAGAAGAACAATGGCTACTTGTCATTGTATTCGACAAATTGACCCATATTGGCCTGGTCAAGGTGCTCTCGAAAAAAGCGTCAGACGAAATGGGCCGCATTCTGGAGCGAGTGCGAGCCGACACTTCGCGCACCAAATCCTCGGTCATCAATGTGCAATTTCGTTCCTCGGTCGAAGATACCATCGATTTGCTTTTCCGCGATTAGAGGTTGTAGTACCTATGGCGCTGATCAATATAGCTTCCCATGAGATACATTGTAAAATTGTCTATTATGGCATTGGTTATTGTGGTAAGACAACGAACTTGCAGTACGTGTTCAGAAGCATTAACCCAAGTGCCCGTGGAGAGATGCTCTCGATTGCGACCGAGACGGAGCGCACGCTTTTCTTCGACTTTTTGCCGCTCGACCTGGGTACTGTCCATGGTTTCCGCACACGCTTCCACCTCTATACCGTCCCCGGCCAGATCCTCTATGAGCGCACACGTTTTGCTGTGCTCAATGGTGCAGATGGCATTGTTTTCGTGGCCGACTCTCAGGCCGAGAAGTTTGAAGAAAATGTGCAGAGTATCAGTGAGTTAGAGATGAACATGCGCCGTATAGGCAAAGAACTGGGCAATTTCCCTTTTATTATACAGTGGAATAAGCGCGATGTGCCTTCGGCCTTGCCGGTAAGCGTACTTGAACGCTACCTCAATCGCCGGCGCGTCCCAAGCTTTGAAGCAATCGCCTTTGAGGGAAAAGGTGTGTTTGCTACTTTGCGAGCAATCAGTAAAAACGTCATGGCCCAATTATAGAGCGATAGAACCGATGAAGATATGTTGCATGGGTATATACGCAGCGCGACAATGGCTATGGCATACCGGCACAGTGTAATAGAAACGAGAGATGGATTGTGGATCCCCAAATGAAGTAATTACACTAATACACCCATAATACCAATTAGCGTTACTCCCCCGCCAATGACCGTAGTAATTGATGGAATCTCGTGTAATAGCAGGATACCGAGGATGACTCCCCCGGTCACTTCCTGCGTAGCTATCAGATTGGCGTAGGTAGCATGAACTTTGCGCACAGCTGCATTGTAGAGAGTGTGACCCAGACCCAGAGGGAAAATGCCCAGGGCCGCGACAGCGGCTATTGCTGCCAGGGGATAGGCATGTTGAAAAGCGAAATAAAGAACTGCGGGCAATAGCCACAAGGCTGCCAGTCCATACACATTCGTAGTGTAGCGAAATAGGGGATGGCGATCTCGTTCTCCTCGCCCAGCTATCGAGTAAATGCTGAAGCACAAGGCAGACAAAACTGCCAGAGCATCACCGAGTATCATACATTGCCCATGTAGAGAGCAGGCTGTGTAGTGCGGCTCAAAACCAGCCATGATCGCCACTCCAATAATAGTTAGTCCGATACCGAAGTACTTGCGGAGTGGTAGTGGCTCACGCAAGACAAGTGCCGAAAAGAGGGTCACGAACACCGGAGAAGTGTAGGTAATCGCCAGGGAATGGGCGATGGTTGTAAATTGCAATGAAGTGATGTAGAAAATGAAGTGCAGCGCCGTCACCAGCCCATAGAAAATGAAACGAGGTAGCTGCATTCGTTTTATCAGTAGTGGTTGATGGGTGATGAGGCCCATGATGGAGACAAGGAGGGTGGCTATGACTAAGCGCCAGAAGGCAATTTCAATGGCATTAAATGGCTGAGACCAGCGCACGAAGATGGCACTGGTTGAAAAGAAGAAGACTGCAATACAGACGTAGAGTAGCCCGTTCTTTGATTGTTTAACGGGAGATGGTGGTGTCAGAGGCTCTTCACTACGTGCTGGTTTAGTTTTCATTGTACAAACAGAGTCTTATCGGCGTATTGTTATCGAAAATTGCGTAATGTAATTCGATCGTTGCCAGTTGGGGAATGTCAATACTGATCATAATCTCCTAACACCGTTGTATCAAAACACTCTCTTTGTCTCTGTACCTATGTGCTCTATGTTTGAAAATGTTTCCTGCCGTGCTGCAATCATTTCTAAGAGGTCGCGCAAGCCCTGCCTGGCCCCCTTACGCTGCTCTTCACTGAGCGTGGTGTCAGAGGCAAACTCATCTTCATCCAGTATGAGTGTTTCGCCCTTAGGGGTGACCCACACATCCAGGAGCAGGTCAATTTGCTCGATACGGTTGTCAAAAATAACAGCCGGTTCGGCGATATTGCAGTACCAGCCTTTTCTCTCGTCGTCCGTACTGGCAATATCGAAGATGTTAAACCAGCGATTGGTATAATAATACTCTATAAAGCGGTCTCCGGGTTCAAAGCTGGTGTACCCCAGGTTTTTTGTTGCGCGGGTCCAATAAGCTTGAATAATCACTTTGTGAGATGTCCGTTCGACAATTTCACCTTGATACTGGACTTTCGCCTCCCCAAGCGGATTCTGTTTGACGACGGTTATCATGCTCTGTTCTTTGCTGGCCTGATACTTGTTGCTTGCCACTAAACATACGATAGTGTACCGCAGAACAAACTGATATGCAATGGCTCGAAGTTGGATATCTCTATCCTAATAGCTCTGCAATAATATCCAGAAGTTTGCTCAATTCGACGGGCTTACTCATGCCGACGATGTGACGGTCTTGAATATCGTGCTCGAGTACGCCTGGACTGGTCATAATGGCAGGGAGATGTTCTAGCCTTCTCGCAGCATGGAGCTGATCATAGAGCTCGATACCGTTCATGCCGGGCAGGTAGTAATCTAGAATAACCAGGTCCGGGGTGATCTCTGTGATGACTTGTAAAGCTTGAAAACCATCGCGAACGCGTAATGGTTGGTGGAGCGTTTCTTGTGAAATAGCCTGACAGAGAAACTCCCCGAAAGAATCATCATCCTCAACTATCAAAATTGTTTTTCCTACTATGTGCTTTTCTGTTGATGGCTGTTCCTGGTTGTCAGGCATGGTTAAACTCCAGCGAATCTGGTAAAGGTTAGAGTAAGGTTACTGCTTATTTCACGGCTTAGCTGGAAATTAGTTTCAAGGGTTATAGAAACCAAAGAGGCATGCTCCTGTGTATGCTATACTGTGGTCATGTTGAGCCCTGATTTTATTCGCCAGCATCCCGAAGTAGTGCGTGAGGCATTGCATCGACGTCGTGACCCTCAAAGTATCGACGAGCTATTACGTTTCGTTGAGCAGCGACGTGGTCTTGTCACGCGCTGTGATGGGCTTTATAATGCGCTGAAACTGCTTAAAGAGACGGTACGCACGGTACCTGTTGAGCAGCGTACAGAGCTAAATAAACAGATCAAGGCTACAACAGAAGATATTCGCCAGCTTGAACTGCAAATCGTTGATATTGATACACGTCTCCAGCCACTGTTACTAAGTCTACCAAATATTCCTCATCCAAGTGTCAAGGATTGTGATGAAGAGTCTGTTGATTTTGAACTGAGGCGCTGGGGAGAACCCGTTCCCACTCCTTTTGAGCTACGTGCCCATTGGGAACTGGGCGAACGTTTGGGAATGCTTGACTTTGAAACTGGAACCAGGCTCTCTGGCAGCCGTTTTGTTACCTTGAAAGGTATGGGGGCGCGGTTAGAACGGGCCCTGATTTCTTTCATGCTTGATCTGCATACGCAGGAGCATGGCTACACCGAGCTAATGCCTCCCTATCTTGTGAGGCGCTCAATAATGGTAGGGGCCGGTCAACTGCCGAAATTTGAAGAACAGGTCTATGCCTGTCCTGAAGATGAACTGTATCTTAATCCGACGGCAGAGGTTCCATTAGTTGGAGTCCATAGCGACTCAATTTTACCACCAGGTACTCTTCCTATACGCTACGTCGCCTGGTCGACAGCGTTTCGACGCGAGGCCGGATCGGCTTCCCGGCAAACACGTGGTTTGCTACGCCTGCACCAGTTCAACAAGGTAGAACTTTTTCAAATTACTGAGCCCCAGGACTCGTATGATGCCTTTGACCGGTTGCTAGGGCATGCAGAGACCGTCCTACAGCGTTTAAAGTTACCTTACCGCGTCGTTGCCCTCTGTGCGGCCGATTTGCCTTTTGCCGCCGTCAAGACGATAGACCTGGAGGTCTGGATGCCCGGCCAGGGGCGCTACGTGGAGATTTCGTCGGTGAGTAACTGCGAAGCGTTTCAGGCGCGACGTGCAAATATCAAATACCGCACGACCAATGATGGTCATGCTGAGTATGTGCATACACTGAATGCCTCAGGCCTGGCAGTTGGGCGTACTATGGCAGCGATCCTGGAGACATATCAGCAAGCCGATGGCACAGTAGTTATCCCAAAAGTCCTACGTCAGTATATGGGTACCTCGTTGTTATCATTCTGACGTGGAAAGGCTCAATTGCTCCCCGTAAAGATAAACACGGTTATGAATAAACGCACGTGAAGAGCAATTTTTACGCGTCTCTTCCATTTTCCATGGGACTTGTGGTACACTAGTGCACGGAAGGATGGCAGAGTGGTCTATTGCGGCTGTCTTGAAAACAGCTGGGTTAACAGCCCCGGGGGTTCGAATCCCTCTCCTTCCGTTAAGAAGGCAAATAACCCTTTTTATTTCATGGTCTGTGTGGTCGGTGTTTCATAGTGGAATTGCCGTTCAGGGAAGGTTAGCCCCCGCTTGAACAATAATGTTGATAGTGTCCGTCAACTGCTTGAAGCTTCGTAAGAAGCCAGATAACTTGAGTCGGCATTTGTAGTGCAACATTCGTAGTGGTCTCTCGGGTTGGTGTACGAAGCCGTGGATGGGGGGAACGGAACGTACGCTTACATTGAGAGCCGTTTTTGAACAGGCGGTGAATTACTGTGTCATTCATAGGTAAGTTAGAACAGCTCAATCTATCGTTAATTTTGCAGGGAATCGAGACATATGCGAAAACTGGCTTGCTTGTAATTAAGCAAGAAGTACTATGGGTGGAACTCTATTTTAGGGATGGCCGATTGATGTGTATCGGCCCGGTCCGACCAAACGCTACTCTGGGGGACCGCCTTTTACAGGCGGGAGTTATTTCAAAACAAGCCTTGCAAGAAGCGATCTCCACTATAGGTATAGCGCAGCCAGGTGAGACACGCATAGCCCTGACCCTGATGGATTTGGGGTATGTGAGTCATGAAAGATTACGAGCCTGGGCTACAAAAGAAGCTAGCGAAGTGATACACATACTGCTCACCTGGCAAAGTGGCGAACTCTATTTTGAAGATAGACAGCCGCCGCCAACTGATCGTCTCCTTGTCGCTCTTTCTCCAACCTCATTGTTACCTTCAACTGCTACTCTGGCGTCACCGGAAGCACCAGCAGCACCAATCGGGGCTCCATCTCCTGCTTTACAAGAACAGCAGGGACCAGCTGTAGTTGCTACTCCTCCTGCCCAGATGAGTGCATCACAACTTATTTCCGTTGGTGAAAATCCAGCCAGTACAGTATCTTTCACCCTCCCCGAGTCACCAATGCCCGTCTTAAACATGTTTAGCAGTTCCGATTCTCCGGTTTCACTGCCGCTCTCACCACCCCAGCCTGTGGCTGTACCTCTACCGCCAATGCGTATCGATACCTCATTCATGCGGCCTGAGATGGTGTTGCTGCCCCTGGACCTCTCATCTCTGCGTGACCGGAATCCGCAAGTACAAATTACTCCCGAACAGTGGCGGCTTCTGACACGTGTTGATGGGCGAACCTCATTGCAGTTGATCTGCCAGGAATTGGTCATGCCATCTAACCTTGTTTGTCAACTGGCAGGTGAACTGATCGCACTGGGTTTGATACAAGTATCTATGCCTATGCAGCAAGCGCCAATGGATGAACTGTCGCCTGTTTCACGAGAACTTATCACAGCCGGTCTAGCTAATGGTTATATTGCTCCTGGATATGCGGCTATACCCTCTCAACCGTGGGCTGCCATCACTCCTACTACTGAAACATTACCCCCTTATTCCAGTTCATCTATTCCTTTCGAGACTAAGTCACAATGGGGAAATGGTGGCAATGGAGCCACCTTTGTTCCCGGGCAAGGTTGGATTGCCGCTCCTCAGCCTTTACAGCCCTTACAGCCAAGTGGCCCATTGTATACAACACATAACGTCTATGCCTATGTGGGTGGGAGAAGCTAAGCTAGTCTGGACCAAATACATGCAGGTGGTAGAGGGAGGTATATGTGTGAAGGGGCGTAGTATGACCCATGGACTATCTAAGGAACCAGCGCAGGAGGATGCTAACTCCTGTATGGGCATAGTTATCGGGCGCAGTGAGGTCATGCATAAAATTGTTATGATGGTGCGCCAGGTAGCTGAGTCCCCAACGACTACTGTCCTGTTGCAGGGTGAGAGCGGTACAGGCAAAGATGTCGTGGCTCGTGCGATCCATACGTTGAGTCGTCGTCGCTCAGCCTACCAGTTTGTTGATATCAATTGTGCAGCTATTCCCGATACACTGCTTGAAACTGAGCTCTTCGGTGTTGAGCCAGGCGCTTTCACTGATGCTAAGGTTTTGCGCGAGGGCTATCTTTTGCGTGCTGATGGTGGTACGCTCTTCCTTGATGAGATTGGCTCAATGCCACTTGTCTTACAAGCCAAACTCCTACGTTTTCTTGAGACGCGAAGCTTCCGGCGGGTTGGTGGTACAAAAGAGATTCACGTTGATCTGCGAGTCATCTCTGCTACCAATGTTGATCTCAAAAGTGCCGTTGCTCACCACGCCTTTCGCGAGGATCTATTTTACCGGCTCGATGTGATAACACTCACCTTGCCGCCTCTGCGAGAGCGGCCAGAAGACCTTGAGGCGCTCATTGAGCACTTCTTGCAATTACATCAGGTTGAGGGGATGGAGCCTTTGCGTATTAACCCGCAGGCCATGGAACTTTTATTGCGCTATTCCTGGCCAGGGAATGTGCGCCAGTTGCGCAGCGCCATTCAACGCGGTCAGATTTTATGTGATGGGCGCGAGATTCTCCCTAAGGACCTGCCCGAGGAGATCCGTAAAGCGGGAAGCAGCGCTGCCCAGCGACTGCAAGAGGTGCAGGAACAGATAACCCTTCCTCCTGAAGGTGTCGATCTGCGCGTATTTTTAGGGAACATCGAGCGTAAACTTGTGCAGGAGGCCCTTGAACGCTGCCACGGCAATCAAGTGCAAGCCGCCACATTACTGCATATTTCACGTGACCAATTGCGCTATCGCCTCACAAATTAAACCTCAGGCCAGTCGAGCATGATGGCCTTGGCTGTATCTCCTGGATGGACCTCAAATCCACCCTCAGGTACAATTACCAGGGCGTTTGCATTCAAGAGAGACGTTGTGATATGCGAACCCTGGTTACCGGTTGTATGGGCGACAAAGTGACCATCCCGCCATTCTACATGGGCACGTACATAATGGCGGCGCATAGCATGGTCACTCACGCCATCTTCTACAATGACATCGATTTGTGGACGGAGCAGACGCGTATGTCCCAACATTTTGCGTATTACCGGGCGGCCAAATAACTCGAAGGTCACTGCTGCTGAAACTGGATTGCCGGGGAGGCCCAAGAGGGGTATTCCACCGATAAATCCGAATGCGACCGGTTTACCAGGACGCATATTAATACGCCAGAAGTTGATCTGGCCCTGTTCCGCCATAATATTCTTCACGAGGTCGAAGTCCCCCACAGAAACACCGCCCGAAGTGATAATGAGGTCGTGTTGAATAGCCTGGGTGAACTTTTCACGCAGGCTCTCTATGGTATCTTGGGCAACCCCTAAACGATGGGGTACCGCACCTGCTCGACGTACTGCCGCTTCAAGGAGATAGCTGTTACTGTTGCGAATCTTTCCTGGCCGTAGAGGCTGGTCTACATCAATAACTTCGTCACCGGTACCAAGGATCGCTACATGAGGGCGGCGCGTCGCTGGTACGCTAGCCCAGCCCAGTGTTGCCAGGACGCCAATTTCCCATGGTCCGATCTCGCTGCCCTGCAGCAGAATGGTCTGGCCCGTGTGCATATCTTCTCCCGCGGGGCGAATGTTGTTCTCCGGGGGAACTGCTTCCATGATCTCTACCCATTCGCTGCGTGGTCCTTCTGTGCGGGTCAATTCCACCTGTATAACCGTATCGGCCCCTGGCGGTATGGGTGCGCCTGTCATGATGCGCATAGCTGCGCCTTCCTCCACGGCATGATCAGCGACATAACCGGCAGCAACTTCGCCTGTAATGCGCAAACGTGGTAGTTTTCCGTCGCGTGGCCGGCTATCGGAGCTGAGCAGTGCAAATCCATCCATAGCGGAGTTGGCGAAAGGAGGAATATCCTCTTGCGCTACAATATCCTGGGCCAGTACTAACCCCAAAGCTTCGGGCAGGGGTATCTGGGTGACTGGCAGGGCCTTAATCTCGGCGAGTATGCGCGCCAGAGCCTCTTCTACACTAATCATAGCTGTCTGTCTCCTGTTCTGTCTATTTGCTTGATTGAGAAGAGATAGATGCAGAAAAGCCTGGCAAACCAAATAAAGGGGGTATGCCAGGCTCTTCTACAAGAAATAGTACCTCGTACGGGAGTCGAACCCGTGATCTCCGCCTTGAAAGGGCGGCGTCCTTGGCCACTAGACGAACGAGGCGTACAGGTCACAGGTAGGATTGTACGTTATTGCTGGTGCTTTGTCAAGCAAAAATCTGAGGTACAATACAAGTGGCAACTTGTGGTATATTGTAAGGAGGGGTATGGAGATGATGAAGACGAATTTCCCGATCTTATACTAATCTTACCTGAGCTGCCAAGAGGTTAATAGAAGCAGTGCAAGCCTATCTATACTACGGTATGAGTATGAACCAATATCTCTATGACTCTCAGGACACAATCCAACAACTCAAGCAGATACAGGCTCTGTTAGATCAATTAGATCCCGAAGCTAAACCACAGGCCTTTATTGTGCCTGGTTCACCACAACCACGCGGCACCATTATCGTTTTCCCTGGTTCGTTTAATCCACCTACCATAGCTCATCTTGCCCTACTCAAGCAGGCGCGAGAGTTCGCACTTCACCATGCACTTCCGGAAACTAACGGGAGCAAAACTGTACTAGTCTATGCTGCTATAAGCAGGCACATTGTCGATAAAGAGCATGTTGAGCGGCCATTGATGCTTGACCGAATTATGGTGCTCCAGATGATCCTGCAACGCCATTTACCTGGTGCAGGGATTATGCTCTTTAACCGTGGATTGTATGTAGAGCAGGCAGAGGCGGTACGTACCTCTTTTCCTGAGGTGGGAAGACTCTTTTTCCTGATAGGTTTTGATAAAATCGTGCAGATACTCGATCCGCGCTACTACGACAACCGGGACGCCGCGCTGAATGAGCTTTTTAAATTGGCGGAGTTATTGGTTGCTCCACGGGGAGGGGCCGATGCCGACGACCTGACCGATCTATTGAGGCAAGCACAAAACCAACCATTCGCGCAATATATCCACGCCCTTCCTTTTGATCCTGCCTATCGCGATATTTCCTCAACGCGCATCCGCCAGCAAGCGGTTGAATACTCTCATGATGTACCAGAGGAGGTACAACGTTTCATACGTGAAACTCATGTATACGAGCCACCAGTGCAACAGGCGGATGGTACTGAAATCGATTATTATGGGGAGCGAGTAAAAGCTTTAGAGGCACTGCTCAAAGAGGGGCATGTCGAAAAGTAAGTTGGCTTGCCCCAATCTGCACAATATCACCTTCTTTTAACCGGCAGCGAGTGACTGGCCGTCCATTGACAAAAGTGCCGGTGGCGGAGCGGTTATCTTCCAGTTCATATTCTCCATTGGGTAACTGGCGAATGGTCGCATGGAGACGACTAACGGCAAGGTCTTCCAGAAAGATAGAACAGTCACGGCTTCGCCCGATGGTTACCTCTGGCTGTAGCTCGAAACTCTTGAGGACACGTAGCCCGTTCGTGAAATCCAGTTTAGCAATGGAGCCAGTATGGGGATCGAGCATTTTAGCGATGTGCAGTTCTCGTCCCCGCGATGTAGGTTGTTGAAAAGGCCGGGTCGCTTCGTGTGAGAAGAAGGTGAGCTGTGTATTACCAAAAAGCAGCTTGTCTCCATCTCTCAACAATTTCTGTTTGACGGGTCTTCCATTGAGGATGCTGTCGCCGCTGCCATGTTCGTCGCAAAGTGCATAACCAGCCTCGGTATACATAATGCTTGCTTGCTTGCGATGAACGGCCACATCTTCTAGAAAGATATCGCACTCACGACTCCGACCCATAGTAGTATAATCTTTGCAAATCTCTATGCGTTTGCCTGCCTGGGGTCCATTCTCAATAACAAGATATGCTGTTGATATTTGTTCTTGCACTATGTTACCTCTATTTTATTTTCAAATTATTTAAAGCTTGCAAAATTTTTTCTGGTGTGATGGGTAGGCTGCGAATACGTATACCCAGTGCGTCTTGAATAGCATTTGCTACAGCTGGAGCCATCCCATTAGTTGGTACTTCTCCAGCAGACTTGGCCCCGAAGGGCCCGCTATATTCAGTATCTTCTACCAGGATCGTCGTCATCTGTGGCATATCCAAGGTAGACATGACCTTGTAATCAACAAAGCCAGGATTGCGTACGCGCCCTTGATCGTCAAATTTTATCTCCTCGCTGAGCGCATAGCCCAATGCCATGGATACTGCACCTTCGACCTGGCCAGTCGCCAATGTTGGATTGATGGCCTTGCCCAGGTCCAGGGCGTTGACTGCCTTTGTCACTCGTACCTGCCCCGTTTCGGTATCTACCTCAACTTCAATAAATTGGGCAAAGAAGGGTGCTGGCGAGTCTTCGGTCCAGAAATCGCCTTTCGCCATGATCTGTTGCCGGTGCTTCCCGTAGAGGGTTTCGTTGGCAATGTCAGCGACCGTCAGATTGCTCCGACCACGTGGTGTGTAGATTATACCATCATTGATCGACATATCTTCAGGGGCACAATCAAGCATGTCAGCTGCTATATCCAGTACCTGCTTGCGTACCCGCTCGGCTGCAACTTTGACTCCGCCGCCACTGATATAGGTCGTGCTGGAAGCATATGAACCGTAGTCGAAGACACTTGAGTCGGTGTCAACGGAGTGCATGATAATCTTATCCATGCCAACGCCAAGGGCTTCTGCGGCAATTTGCGCAAGAATGGTATCGCTCCCCTGCCCGATGTCTGTGGCACCGGTCATCACATTGAACGAACCGTCTTCGTTGAGTTTGATAGATGCTCCGCCTAGCTCAAAGCTGGCAACGCCACTTCCCTGCATAGCCGTAGCCATACCCCTTCCTCGAAGAATAGGCTTCCCGTTTCCTCGATCAAATGGTTCATGCCAACCAATGACCGCCGCCCCCTTTTCCAGGCATTGCGGCAAACCACACGAACGAAACTGGCGTTTTGAGCGCCATACGCCATCCACTTCTTCCATCTCCATGGGGTCCCAGTCGCCTTTTTGCACGTGATTTCTTCGCCGAAAGTCGAGTGGATCCATGTTGAGCCGCCGCGCAATCTCGTCGATGTGAGACTCCAGGGCAAAGAAGCCTTGAGGGGCGCCATAGCCCCGCATAGCCCCGGTAATAGGAAGGTTCGTATACACGGCATCGGCCTGGAAGTGGTAGGCTTTTGCACGGTAAAGGCACAATGTCTTATGGCCCGTACTGCGTGTAACTGTGAAGCTATGTGTGCCATATGCACCTGCATTGCCAATAGAGTGCATAGAGATGGCTAGCAAGGTGCCGTCTGCTTTGACGCCACTGCGCATGCGCATAATCATTGGATGGCGGAAACGCCCCGCTGTAAACTCTTCATGGCGACTGTACTCGATGCGCACGGGCAGGCGCGTTTTCATTGCTAGCACTGCAGCTACCGGCTCTAACAACATCTCCTGTTTGCTGCCAAAGCCACCGCCCACACGTGGCTTGACGACGCGAACGCGCGCAATGGGCAATTGGAGTACAGCAGCTAGCTGCCGACGTGTATGATACGGTACCTGGGTGCTGCTGACAACGATCAGGCGATCATAACCATCGAGGTAGGCGGTACAGACATGGGGCTCCAGGACGGCATGCGAAATAAACGGGACACGATACTCCCCTTCGACAATGATGTCGGCTTCACTCATGGCTGCAGAAAAATCCCCATGTGCTATTTCTTCACGTGCAGCGATGTTATGTAATGCGTCATAGATATCGCCGAAGTGTTTGCCTGAGTTCGGATGGGTTGTATCAGGTTCATGCAACTGGGGAGTGCCTTCACGCATAGCTTCCAGTGGATCAAATACTGCTGGCAGCACTTCGTAGTCTACGTCGATCAGGTCAAGAGCCTCTTCAGCAATAGCGGGCGTTTCGGCGGCAACAAAGGCTACCCAATCACCGACGTAACGTACACGATTATCTAGCAAATAAGCATCATAAGGAGATGGCTCTGGATACGGTTGACCGGCGGTACTATGCGCTACGCGAGGCAGGTCTTCATATGTGAGCACTGCATAGACCCCAGGTAGCGCCAGGGCTCTGCTTTTATCAATGCTGCGAATGTTTGCGTGTGCATGTGGAGAGTGCAGGACACGAGCATGCAGCATATTGGGCTGCTCGAACTCAGCCGCGTAGACGGGAGCACCTGTAACTAGTGGACGTGCGTCGACACGCCGTTCTTTCTGTCCAACCACCCGTGTGCGCCCTATCTGGCGACTGTATTGATGTGCCGCGTCGGCAATGTTGCCCACGCCGGGTTCGTAGTATTCGCTATTGTCTGTCATGACTGCTTTACTGGCTCTTCCATCCTAGTTTGACAGAATCATACCATGATGGTGCCTTAGAAACAAGTGTCGTGCGTCCCTACGATTGTATCAAGAGTTCTGATATAGGGTGGTAACATTGTTACCACCACTTAGAAACAAGTGTCGTGCGCCCCTACGATTGCATCACCTCTGCCGCTCTCAGTACTGCGGCAATGGGTTTGACATAACCTGTACAACGGCAAATATTGCCAGCAAGGGCAGCTCTTACATCCTCTTCGGTGGGGTGAGGATGTTCTTGTAAGAAGGCGTAGGTTCTCATGATAAAGCCAGGGGTGCAATACCCGCACTGGGCGGCTCCCTCCTGAGCAAAGGCCTCCTGTATTGGATGAAGCTTTCCTTCCTGTAACAGGCCCTCGATGGTGAGCAGGTCACCGCCGTCGGTCTGGGCGGCGAGCATACAGCAAGAGTTGATGGAATTGCCATTCAGGATGACGCCGCAGCCACAGCAATCGCCGGTGCCACAAATGAGCTTGGTGCCTTTAAGATGATGAGCGTGGAGTGCTTCCAGCAGGGTATCACCGGGTTGGACACGCCACTTCAGAGTGCGTCCATTTACCTTCAGCGTAATGTCTAACTCAGGCATGTCGCCATTCCTCTCCATGTGGCGCTAATCCTGCAGCCTGGCGCAATGCTCGCACTGCCGCCACTCCGCTCATGCGCCGTCGATAATCGGCAGAGGCGCGCTGATCACTGATGGGCCGAACCTCGTTTCGGACGATCTCTGCTATCCGCTGAAAGGTCTCTTCTGTAGCTGGTTGACTGAGCAAAGCCTCTTCGGCAGGTACTACACGCAAGGGTATAGGTGCTACTGCTCCCAGGACAAGACGAGCCTTCGTGATAATCCCCTCTTGTATACTGAGGGTAGTAGCTGCATTGACCATCGAAATATCCTCTGCTGTGCGGCCAATCTTGTAGAAACCGCCGCGTACTTCATTTTCAGCTAAGGGAAGGCGCAGTTCGCGGATTAACTCACGTTCGCGCACACTTTTGGCCGGGCCAACGAAGAAACTGTCTAAAGGCACGCTGCGTTCACCCTGCACACCAACAAGTACAACCTGTGCATTAAGAGCTATTAACGAGGGGGGCGTATCGGCAGATGGCGACGCTGAGGCCACATTTCCTGCCAATGTTGCCATATTGCGAATGTTGGGCGAGCCGCATACGGCAGCCCCACGCGCAAGAATGCCATTGGCAAGTGCCTGTACCTGGCGATGCCGGGCGACAGTGCGCATAGTTGCTCCTGCACCAATATGTAACCAGCCTTCCTCCTCGAAAATATAGTTTAACCCTAACCTGCGGTTATCCACCACTTCGCGTACGCCGACTATGTAGCGAGGATTCACCAGGAGGTCTGTTCCACCTGCAATGATGGTTCGTCCTTCTTCTGCCAGCAAGGCTGCTGCTTCATCTAGCGTCGTAGGGCTATAATAGGCCGCGATTTTGAGCATGGACTGAATACCTTCTATTTAAGAGATACAATATCGCCTCCAACACTCCGCCGGCTACAGCTCGCGATTTGTCTGAGATAGTGAAGCAATGCTCACGAGCCGCACGCGGATCAATGTCACCCACCTTCATACCACTGCTGACATGTAAACCATCACGCATAAGCCCGCGCAGTATACCAGAAATAGTAGCAACAACCGGAGCAATCTCGTTGTCGCTTATTTCATTTGTCCTGACCACGGCAACCGTTTCGCCTGCCTGTACCAGGTCTCCTATCTGACGTACTCCATAGAGCGCACCTGCGCAGGGTGCACGAAGCAAGCGTTCAATGGTATATCCGCCAATGGCTCCTGGGACACCTGTATTAGACTCAGCACACCCCCGTAGATAGACACGCCCGAGGTTGTGCCCACGATTCGTCTCAATGACCGCGTGCACATCCTTACCTGCTTCGTAGCCAGGACCAAGGGCAATGACAATGGGTGCATCGTCCATCGTCACACCACTATTGTACTTGGAGAGCGTTGCTTCGATCAGTACTGTAGGATGCATTTGCCTGAGCAATGTCCCGTCAGGATCAACAACAATGGGTACCAGTCCACCGGCTAATGTTGCCTGGATATCTTGTAAGGAAGTGGCAAGACGAGCGGTGACATCTTCAACGGTCATCTCTCCACGTGTCACGGCCTCGGCAAACGCTACCGTGCGACGTACGACAGTAGGCTCCGGTAGTTCGGTTGCTATAACCGCAAAACCTGCACGGAATAGGCGGTGAATAACTCCCGTTGCCAGATCACCGGCACCCTTTACTGCAACCAGGTTATCCCTGCTCTTGTTTGGCTTCGTCATAGCGGTAGTTTCCATAGCTAGTGCCAGCCAACGTAGTGCAACGCCTGCGAAATCTGTTGGCCGGCGCGGGTGACAGCCCCAATGAGTTCGGCCTGTTTCGGGCGGCAGCGTTCGCTTGGACCACCAATGGATACTGAGGCGACAACGCTACCGAGATGGTCAAAAATGGGGGCAGCGACAGCATCAATACCCTCTTCCAGTTCGCCGATTGAGACGGCGTAGCCGATCGCTCGCACGCGACGCAGTTCTTCATGGAGTAGACGAGGATCGGTAATCGTATGCTCGGTGTAGCTTGTCAGTTTCGCATGGCTCAGTATTTCACGCAGGCGTACTTCCCATTGGTAAGCCAGCAGCACCTTGCCGGTGGAGACTGCGTGTGCCGGAAGATGTTGACCCGGCACATTGACCGCCCGTACGAAAAAATAAGAATCTTCGGTGTCAATAATTACTGCTTCCAATCCCTCAAGTACCGCTAGATGGACAGATTCATGGGTCTGATCACGTAGTTCCATCAGTATCGGCCTGGCGGATTTGCGTACCGTGTGGGAATTGAGGATACTGGCGCCGAGGGCAGTCACATGCAAGCTCAAGGCATATTTGTGGCTATCCTCGTCCTGTACCAATAATCCTTCATTCACCAGGGCTGTGACGAGCCGGTGAGTAGTGGACTTGGGTAATCCCGTGGTGTTGGCAAGGTCGGTAATCCCTAGTAATCCCTGATTTCCGAAGGCTCGCAAGACACAAGCAATACGATGGACAATTTGAACAGTTTTTTCACCGTTCGTGGCAGTCCCGGCAGTCCCAGAAGTTCCGACGACTGCGAACTCCCCGTGTCGCATAATGTTTCCCCCACAATTAGAAAACTGGCTGAAGTGTTCTATAGAGTGGAACATTGTTCCGCTCCTGCTTGACAGAGTATAGCCAATTGTTAAGCGGGGTGTCAAGTGTTCTACTATTCAAGGCAAGTGTGTTTTTACTGGCGTTTTCGACTCGCCAGGCGCTCCCATATGATAGGAACCACTACCGAAATAGCAGTAAATGCTCCCAAAGCTCCGTAAGCCCACAGAAGTGGTTTTAGAAATGCTCGTTTATTCTCATTCATCTTTGTGTTGCTCCTTCTAGCTCACTACTCGTATTATGAATGGGATACGAACGAAGCACAAAAGGGTTGTAGCGGACAATAAAGTAATAAGGCAAAATTTAGCATGGTGTAAGTAAAAGCGTGATGGTTATGTCCCCAAAATATAGTGATGAGTATCAAGGCTACTACTATTAGCAGGAGCACAACCAGGGCAATCAGGCCAAAAGCAGGTGAATGGCGCAGCGAGCGCAATGATGATTTTGGTACATTTGGTATTGGTAATGTAGGTGCGGTAGAGGTATCCTCTGCTGCCGGTGCCTTATCCTCTTCCAGGGAAGGTCGAGGTGTCTGACCACGCTGCCTGGTACCTTCTAAGGTTGCAACCCGTGAAGCTGCTGTTAACGTAGCGCGTGCAGGAGGTGGGGTACGCGTGGGTACAGCAACTTTTCCCATGCGAAGTAACGGGAGTGCGGCATGGTCAGGCCGGCTGGCAATGACGGGTACCTGTTCCGGCTCTGGAGTAATCATGCTTCCCGCTTGTCCGGGAATAGAATGTGAGCGCATGGCTATTTGCAGTGCGTTATCATGTGCCAGAGCGAAATCCATGATGGTTGGGTGGCGCTGTTCCGGTTTTTTTGCCAGTGCCCGTAGAAACACCTCGTCCACTTCACGTGGTAGGGAGGCATTATGGACACTTGGAGGCGTAGGCGGCGTATGGTGGTGGTGGTGAAGTAACTGGCTTGCCGTACCCTCGAAGACGGCACGACCGGTCACCAGCTGGTAGATCATAACCGCCAGCGCATATTGGTCAGCAGCGGGACCTACATGGACAGAAGTTGCCAGCGATGGGTCATCGAACTGTTCAGGGGCCATGTAGAGTGGAGTACCTACTGAACGGTGGAGGGAACGTCCATTGCGATAGAATGCAGCCAAACCAAAGTCGGCCAGTAACAAATGAGGTCTCCCGTAGGGGAAGAGCCTGGTAAGAGCAGCATTTTGCCCTGCTTTCGAAGAGCTGCGCTCAACACGGATTAAAAAATTGGTGGGTTTGATGTCGCGGTGAATAATCCCATGATCGTGGGCACACTGCAATGAAGCAGCGGCCTGCAAAAGATAATAGCCGGCTTCTTCAGCGGAGATGGGCCAACCAAAGCCAAATTGCTGTGTGCGCCGCTGTAACCAATTCCAGAGAGAGCCCTCAGAAAGATAGGGCATGACCAGGTAGGTGATAGGTGCTCCCCCGGGTTCACTAACCTCTTCACCAAAATGATAGAGCGGTAAGATATGTTCATGTTCCAATTCTGCAACGGCACGTGCTTCCCGCTCAAAGCGTAGCACAGCCTGCCTGCCTTCGGGAGTATTAGGGACAGCACGCAGGTCTCCACAGACCACTTTGATTGCCACTTTCCGACCAATGCGTGTATGTTGAGCTAAATAAATATCGCCCATACCACCGCTCTCGATGAGTCGTATAAGACGATACCCGCCGAGAGATTTCCCCACCAATATATTCATTTTGCTTGTCCTCATTCAGGAAAGGTAAATATGTGCCTGGAAACGAGAGAATGAATAACAGCTTTCTCAAACTATCAATAATGATTCTTCTTCCTACATTCAGTATACTGGGAGGAGTGAAACAGGGCCGGGGCCAATGAGAAGAACGTGCTATGTGCGAAATAATTTGAGTCATCCTAAACAAAAAACGAACAAGAGCGAGCCTGCGGTGAGGTCGCAGGCTCGCTCTTGTTCGTTTTTTGTTCGTCACTGACCTAATCGCTTTAATGCATCATGTGCTGCTGGTGCCAGTTCGGGACGTGTCTGTGTAATACTTTGGAGTGAGGAGATAGCATTTGTATCTTGATACTGGGCAACGAGTTGGCAGGCAAGCCGGGCAGTTGAATCACGTGGATCGTTCAAGGCCTGGCGCGCAGCAGCCTGGCTGCGCAGGTCACTACCGGTAGGATCAATGCGTTTCAGGATCTCAAGTGTTTCTGTACGTACATAGGGATCAAAGTCGTTGGCAGCACGTATGATGAAATCAAGGGAGTTGCGATCATTCACTTGCCCAAGAGCTCGAATAACTGCTGCATACACAATGCTCCCAGGGATATCTGGGTCTCCCACAGGCAAATTGTCACGGCGCTTAGGGCGCGCCGCTCGTATTACAACATTTACGCTACGCTCAACAAGGTGGATCATGGGCTGCACTGCACGGTTATCACCTAAACGTCCCAGTGCATCGCATATATGTCCCAGTCGAAGGGCCTGTTCGCGGCTCGTTATGCCGGTAGTTGCCTCGATGAAACTCACCAATATAGAAATAGCTCGTGGCTCACGCAGCTCTCCCAGTACTTTCACCACAGGTATCGACGTTTCTTCATCGGATCTTGTCAGTGACTCTAAAAGCACATCCCGTCCAGGCCCGTTCATCCAGCGCTCAATCTCAGGCATCATCGGCAGACAGGCATAGACTGACTCGAGAATACGAGGGTCCTGCACCGTTCCACGTGATATCTCTCCCCAATAACGGCCAAGCAGTGTTGCCAGTCGATGAACAGCAAGCACATTTTGCCAGTTCGGGGCACTGCGCGCCCCTTCAAAAAGTGCTGTTGCCAATGGAGCAAGGTTGCGCTCAAAGACAACAGGGAGTGCATCTGTGCCTGGTGGGCCTGAGATAGTCTTCATGCTATCCTGCAATACCTGGGCAAAGATCATGGCAGCTTGCTGCACGAGACGGGGTGCAATAGCAATTCCGCCACGCAGGTAGCGTTCCAATGAAATAGAGCGGAATATGGGAATGGCAATGTAGCTTTCCAGGCCAGCAACACGGTCGAGACCGCTTGCCAGTAATATGTCGTGAAAGCGCGTTTGATTCAATGTCAGGCATGCCTCAACAATATCGACCTTGGCCCAGCCCTCAGCGTCTTTAAGAGCACTAACCAGCGCTTGAAGTGCCGGTGTTGTAGCTTGTTTTACCAAAGATTGCGTGGCATATAGAGAGGTATTAGGATCGCTAGCCAGCTTGCCAAGTAGTTGAGAAAGTTCTGGCGATTTGTAATTGCCCAGCAAGAGAATAGCAAAACGCCTGGCTCGCCCGGTCATCGTCTCGGCAGGATTGCCATCAGGCGGTAGATCAGCATCATCATCTTGTTCAATGACTTTGAGCCAGGCAGGAACAAGATTGCCAGCACGGTCTATCTCCAATATAAAGGGAACCAGCACGGGCACCCATTGTTGGAGTGAGCCAACATTGAGCAGAGGGATGAGGCGCTCAGTAGTATCTTGTACGGAGACTCCACCCCATCGTAGATCGGTCACCAGCGTAGTAATCTCAGGGCGCAACTCGCTTAAGCGCTGCTTTACTTCTGGTGATTGTGCATCAAGCGGTGGCGCGGGACGCCGAGCTGCCAGGTGTTCAATCGTTCCGGTACGATTTAATGCTCGCTGAGGCGCCGGTATTTTAGCTTCGAGTTCTGCTGTTGGTACAGGTGTAACTACGGAAGTAGATTCCGATTTTTCTTCAATGTGTAGCCCTCCCTGCTCGGTCGTGTCAATATTCAATGGGTTCTGAGATTCTGTCTGCTCCAGGCTCATACAATTTTTATCCTTCTTCTGCATTATCGCTAAGAGCGATCCCCGATAATTCTTGAGAAAACAATAAATATGTTCAGTTACATTGGCACATTGTACCGTCCTGTGTTAATATGGTCAAGAGCGCAAAAATTGTAACCCTGACATCCCAGGATACGTAAATCTTAGAGGAGACTTCTGTTTTTATTTGCGGGAGTAGATACATGGGCGACCAAGAAATGCAATTTGCAGACCCGGCGTGGCAACCTCCTCAACAGAGAGGTCTCAATATGGCTACTCACCAGCAGGAGCCATTGCCTCAACCGGTCAACGTGGGTACATATGAGCAAACGCAATGGCAGGACGCATCCTCGCCACAGCAGTCAGAAGAGCCATATGTGCATATTGGTTCTTATACAGATGGCTACCGAGCACAATCAAGCAGTGGTATACCTCTGAGAACAGGGCAACAAAAACGGCGTAGTCCATGGCTCTGGATCGTTCTCGCGTTGATTATTTTTTCGCTCCTGGGTGGAGCTTTCAGGATGAATGTTGATCATTCTAGCCGTTTTCCAGATGTAAGGATGTCTGACCACTTCAAGCCCGATGGAAATGCACAACAATACCAAGTTGGTGGGCATCCAACCATTGTAATAACGGATCCTAATGGCTCTATTACTGTAAATACCGGTGGCCCTAGCGGCTATGTTACTGTCCAAACACTCGGTCGAGATCAAGAATCAGTGCCATCAGGTACTTACGACCGCAGCGGAGATTCGCTTCAGATAGCCGTAGACAAATCACCATGGTCTCAAACGGATCTTGAGGTAACCGTTTCCGATGAAGCAGATCTTGTAATACACACGAACTCTGGAGACATCGATGTTACGGGAGTGAATGGACAGGTGAACTTGACCAGCGATAGTGGTACGATCACTTTGTCTCAGGTCTCTTTAGCCAGAGATTCATCTGTAAGCACAAATTCTGGTGATATCCGGTTTGACGGAGCTATAGACAGAAATGGAAGTTATCAGTTCCAGTCGGAAAGTGGCTCGGTTGATGTGACTTTACCTCCGGATACATCTTTTCATGCTGCTGTTACAACTAAAAGTGGTTCGTTCAATTCCGACTTCCCAGAAGTGAATTCGCAGCCCTCCGGCGGTAACATAGCCGGGGATGTGGGCAATTCTCCTCTTGCCAATGTGATGATAAAAACAGATAGTGGCTCGATTAATTTGAATAAAGGTGCGTAGCTGGATTTCCTTTTCTCCTTGCTTGTTGAAGGCATACATATACTAAAAGAAGTATAATGTGTGCTGAAAGCAGGAGGTAGGTTGTGCTGGCGGAAGCAAATTTTCAACATGTGGCTCAGCAGATTTCCAACCTGGTTAGGTGTGACTCTGTTCATTTGTTCCTTGGGTGCCCAGTGCCAGAGCTACGTCATCCTCTGCTCAACCTGTTTTCTGCTGCCAATTATTCCCCTGCAGGCTACTTTGGCTCGTCAAATGATACGGCCCTGCTTCAACATGAACGTGTACGAGCCTTGTGCGATGCAGCTCTCCAAACCGGGCAGGTACAAAGTATCGACCAACTTCACTTGTTTGCAGGCGACACTGAAGTCCGGAGTATCGCTATTGCGTCTTTCGAACGACCGGCAGGCGTCTTAGGCTTTGTATTGCTCACTGATCATCGTATAGGTACCTTTTATTATGGTGAACGCCTATTATTAAGCTACTATTTACCTCAAGTAGCGGAGAATCTGGAGAAGGATTTGTGCAACCTGCGACCTGTTCTCCCTGGTCTCAACTTCGCTTATAAGAGAACGTCACAGCAAGCGAGAACTGATATCCAGCCAATGAATCAGGCCTCACCAGGTATGAATTTTGCTCCAGGACAAGATATTGTAACGGAGGCTCATTTACAGCAACAACTACAGGAATTGGATCGCTTAAAGAACGAGTTTATTTCTATGGTTAGCCATGAACTACGCACCCCTCTTACGGCTATAAAAGGATACGCTGTGCTTTTGCAGGCATATGGCATGACGGACTCTGCCAGTGAGAGTAGCGGAGGGGAGGAGATGAGCCCAATACGCCAGCGAGAGTATCTCGAAATTATTCTGGAGCAAACAAATCACCTGGAGGTGCTCATTAGTGATCTCCTGGATGTATCTCGTATCCATGCCGGGCGTCTCTCTCTACGCTGTACTCAGGTTAACGTAGCTTTGGTCTGCCAGCGCGTCGTGCAGCTTGTACAACAGAAAGTTGGCCAACAATATCCAGGGCGGTATACGTTTCGCTGTAACCTCCCTCCAGACCTTCCCTTAATGTGGGCCGACTCTGACCGAGTTCAGCAGGTGCTCACCAACCTCCTGGAAAATGCCGTCAAATATTCTCCAGATGGTGGCCCAATCGAAGTACTGGCCTCCTCATCTCCTGTGATGTTGAAAGCGCTCAACGAATTTCCCCTGGCTGAAATACCTGCCGCAGAAGATGTAGTTGTTTCTTCTGCTTTTCAAGAACAGCTCATGGTTCAGATCACGGTACGTGATCGAGGAATCGGTATTCCGCACGACCAACAAATCCACCTTTTCAAGCCATTTAGCCGTCTGGAACATGCTCTCACTAAAGATGTTCCTGGTGCAGGCCTGGGGCTCTACATTACGGGTAAGCTAGTGGAGGCAATGGGAGGTAGTGTCACTTTATGTAGCCGCGAAGGTGAAGGGACAAGTGTGACATTTACTTTACCCGTTAAGCCAGCAGATCATGTCCCGGTAACAGGTTATGTTCCTGTGTACCAGCTGAGTTCTTAGCAACGCCAGTTCCATGGCGCTTTCTTCCTGATACTTCTTTCTCCAACTTGAAGCAGCCCAGATTCCAGCTTTTAGGGCTTGCTAAATACAGTAGTGTTTGCTATAGTGTTCTTGAGATTTTCATAATCCTCAATCAACAAGGTAAAGGGAAGATAAATGCATATTGGTTTGCTCGAAGACGACGCGGCTATCCAAGAGATGCTACGCCTTGTGCTAGAAGAAGAAGGTTACAAGGTCACAGTTTATCCTACTGCCGATGCATTTTTAAATGCATTATTAGGACCATCCTCGGAACAAAAAAATAAGCCAATTGACCTGCTCATTGTAGATTGGCGTTTATCTGGCTCAGCTCCAGGGACTGAGGTAATTCACAAGCTTCGCAGTAACGCTTCGTTCGACTCTCTTCCCATTATTTTGACAACTGCCGCCGCCTTTAATGATACCGATGAACTCGAAAATCTACACGTCTCACTCCTTGAGAAACCCTTTGCTGTTGATGACGTCGTAGCGTTAATAAAAAATCTTGTTCATCCTGGTTCCACGACCATTGATTAATGTAGCTCATCCTTTCCTTAGAAAATGCTGAGTCTAGCTTAGAGAATGCTGATACTTTTTATTGTTGACTTGTCCTTATTTGAAGAGCCTGTTATTCTTTGTTTGTACAGAGTAACCACTACCTTCAGAGCAAGCGAAAAACTACTTAGCTCAGACACCAGTGGTTGTATTTAGCTCAAAAGTTATATCAAGTTTTGACACTATCTGAAACTTCACAAAAGGAGAAGCAACAATGCATGAGCCAGGAAAAGAAGCGCGAAATTGCTAGCAAGGGCGGAAAAGCTGCCCATGCAATGGGTACAGCCCATAAGTGGACAAGCGAAGAGGCTCAAGCAGCAGGACGCAAAGGCGGTTCAATTAGCCGCCGCCGCCCCAAGAGTAGTGTTCAGGCGTAGTACAAACGAGAGAAAAAGGCTGGCAGTTTATTGCCAGCCTTTTTTGTATGTGCCGGCTTTGGGTCTATAAATAAGATCACATCTCCATAATAGGCTTTTTGGGTGATAAGACAGGTACTTTTTGAATAAATTTCCTCATTAGATTAGGTGACTGGTATAATGATTAAAAACTTGTCTATAGCCACTATCTAAGAGGAGAGGCCAACTATTTCGCACGAAACCGAAAACTCAGTGAACGAATCGACGATGATCGCCACTGCTACCATCGTTGAACCCCAATTAGAAGAGTCGACAGCGCTTACCCCGAACGAAGGGCCTTCTAAGCGCCGCATACCTGTGTTTAATAAGGCGTTCAGTTTTAATCTGAGGAGTTTTCTTCCCGGTGGTGATGACTTCTCATTACGACGCTTTAGCATAATAGAAGCAGCGATGCTGCTTATCATGGGATATCTTGCCTCGAAAGGGCTCGGTGTCGTACGCCAAACCATCTTCAATGCACTCTTTGGTACAGGCATGCAAGCAAATGCCTACTACGCGGCCTCACGTTTACCCGATACATTGTTCGATCTCATTGCTGGAGGCGCACTCACCCACGCCTTTATACCGATTTTTCTCTCTTATGAGAAAGATCGTGGCCAGCGGGAAGCATGGCGGCTTGCTAGCCTGGTTTTTAATGCCCTGCTGGTGACCCTTACTGCCCTTGTGTTCGTAAGTGAATTTGTTGCACCGGCATTTGTAAGCAAGCTGCTCGTACCTGGCTATCCTCCCGCTCAACAGGCTTTAACCGCTGCGTTGACCCGGGTCATGCTGATCCAGCCATTAATTTTGGGTCTGGGTACTGTGGTCACAGCTATTCTGAATAGCAAACGCCAATTCTTCTTGCCCGCACTTTCGCTTGCAATCTATAACGTTGGCTTGATCGGAGGGCTGCTCTTCTCGCTAGCGTATTGGTATTTATGGGCCTACCTATGGTGTACTGGCTGCTGCTGCCTTGCAGGTATTGGTGATGGTGCCAGCCCTGGTAAAGCAAGGCGTGCGCTACACGTTTATTTGGGATCTGAGACATCCCGGATTGCGTCAGGTACTGCGCCTGTTGATTCCCAATGCGCTTGCCGTTGCCATTGCCTCTACGGGTTTTATAGTTGACACAGCTTTTATTTCTTACCTGCCTGATCAGGCTAGCCTTGCGGCAGAGCGTAATGCCCATATGCTCTATGCATTACCTTTGGCGTTGTTAGGGCTGGCAATAGGACAGGCCGCACTTCCCCAGTTATCGACCCTGGCGGCATCTGGCCGTTATGTACGTCTTCGTATGACCGTAGTAAAGCTTATCGGTGGAGCGCTTTCTCTCAGCCTGATTGCTTCACTTATGATGTACCTGCTAGGGAAGCCGGCTATCCGTCTACTCTTTCAGCATGGGGCGTTTGGCAAGCATTCTTCCGCTGTGACCGGCACTGCACTTCTTGGTTACGCCCTTGCGTTACCAGGAATGATCGCTGCTTCACTGTTAGTACTGAGCTTTTATGCGTTAAAGGATGCACGTACACCGCTCTTGATCAATATACTTGGGCTGGCCACGCGCTGGAGCCTTATCATACTGCTACTCAGATTACTCACAGGTTCGCATATGATTCTGGCCATTCCCCTGGCTGCCGGCGGTGTGGGTATAGTAGAAACGCTCGTGCTTGGCTCTCTCTTGTTTATACGCTTGCGTTCTAAAGTGAAGACAGATAGTGGGATGCTGCGCCTGGAACGTCGCCGCGGTCAACATGCAAAAACCAGTGCAGAACAACAAGAACAGGAATATGGATCACCAGAACAGAGCATAAAAGAACCGGGAGAGAGTAGAATTGGTTTACAAGGACCTGAAGAATCAGAGGAGACTTTCACATGAGACTTAGCGTCAACGGGACAGAACTCTATTTTGATGTAGTTGGGAGCGGATTGGATGCAGCGTCTGGCTTTCGACAAAAACCTACGCTGATATTACTCCCTGGTGGGCCAGGCTTTGACCATACGTATTTGCGCCCCTGGCTTGATCCGGTTAGCGAAGTCGCTCAGCTGGTATATGTTGATGAGCGGGGCTGCGGCCGGTCGGCAAGGCACACGCATGAGTACTACCAGCTTGGTATTATGGCTGATGATATCGTTCTGTTCTGCAAAACTCTGGATATTGAGCGCCCCATTGTTCTTGGTCAGTCATTTGGCGGCTTCGTAGCTCTTAGTATTGCCCTGCGCCATCCTGATTTCACGTCCGGTATCGTCCTCTTTGATACTTCACCGGCCTGGACAGGGGGCTATGATCTTGATGCTTTGGAACAACTGGTAGGTGGTGAACGCGGCGAAGAGCTACGTGAGATCGCCTATAAAGAATCGACGGGTACGGCGACACCAGAAGAATTGAAGCGCTTCGAGCAAGAAATTATGCCCCTCTACTGGCATCAGGGCTTCAAGCCAGAATACATTGTTGAACTGTTCGACAATCCACTGATGAATATGGATATTGCGACTTATATGATGGGAACGCTGAGCAAAGAGTACGATATGCGTCCCTCCCTGTCCGAGATCAAGGTACCTGCACTTGTATTGCAGGGTCGCTATGACTGGGTAACACCCATGACAGGGGCAGAGGAGATGGCGCAAGCTATTCCCAATGGGCACCTACATGTTTTCGAGCAATCCGGTCACATGGTATTTATGGAGGAACCTGAAGAGCTGGTTGCTGTACTCAAGCGGTGGATAACCAGCGTTCACACGGAACACGCTGAGTTTATCCTCAATGGAAGCGGTTAGATGCTCCCCCTGTAACCGCCAGCATTGATACACGAATACTCTTGATTTGTTCTACCCCGTCAGCCAGGGAAAAATGTCGTACGCAACATATAATACGCTGCTTTGAGACTGCCAGCAATCGTTCCAGCAACTTTAGAGCGACCATGGCTGCGATGGCGGTAATGAATGGGCAATTCAACGATGCGGTAACGCGCCCTTGTAGCCTTGACCAGCATCTCGACCGGCCAGCCAAAGGTCATTTCGCTCATCTGTAAATCCTCTAATAAGGAGCAGCGTATGGCGCGAAATGACCCTATATCAGAAAGATGTACGCCATACAACATGCGGATCAACTGGCTCACCAATCGGTTGCCTAAACGTGCCTGGGTAGGAATTGCTCCCCGCTCCGCGCGATCACTCACACGCGATCCAATAACCAGGTCTGCCCGTCCTTCACTGAGAGGTGCCAGCATCATGGGCAAGTCAGCGGGATCGTCACTGCCATCTCCATCCATAAAAATAACGATATCGGCGCCAAGGCTACAGGCCGTTCTGAAGCCTTTTAGACAATTGCGCCCATAGCCACGCGTTGGTTCGCTGGCAACTACTGCACCCGCGGCTCTAGCTACAGCGGCTGTATGGTCAGTGCTCCCATTATCCGCTACAATAATCCATTGAGCAAAATCACCGGGAATTTCCGGCAGGAGATGACGGAGTGCTGCCTCCTCGTTTAGAGCAGTACTATACCTTATCACGTTAAAAAAGGGAAAGCTTTTACGGGCCGTACGATTACTCATTAGAAATTGTCCTTTGCAGGAAAAATTGTATGATGACATCCCGGCAAAACCATGAATGACCAGTACATCTTGTGTATTTAGAGAGGATGCTGTGAAATCTAGCTCACAAATATCGTAGTAGAGATTAGTATTGGGCATTTGAAGAAATGGTATCTTTCAGGTGATATATATATTTTGGTATGCTGCTTTAAGGAAAGTACAAGGTCCCGAGCCGGTTCACTGAGTGCTTGACAGGCTTTGCATCGATGACTATACTTTATGCAACAAGCTGCCTTTTCACATTGATCCTACCCGCCAACTATGGCAATGCGATAAGTAAAGGAGCATCGGATGGACTCCAAGGAACCCTTAATACCTGGTCCCATTACTGCCCCCAACTCAGGTAATCTCTTCCAGGCCAATAACAGTGTTGAGGACG
>WNGP01001243.1_pt1 | contig 31613 bp, 29 predicted proteins | sample 5407671 | NCBI WGS metagenome assembly WNGP01 (sample SAMN13153381, study PRJNA577476) | soil metagenome | isolation source: 40 cm soil or saprolite under Garry oak tree replicate 2 | place: USA:California | collected 2016-06-15 | reverse complement strand
CGCCCTCGAGAAGCCTATGGCCCGCTCCGCAGCCGCGTTCAGGTGCACGAACCTGCCGTCAACGTCGTGCAGGCTCGCGGGCACCACGAGGCTGTCGACCAAGGACAGGTCGACATCCTGCATACCAGGTGGCATCGCGTCCACATGTTGGACCAGCCATTCGCGATGCGTCAACAACGCGACGCCCATTGCTTGTCGCCGAACCGCGGACCGGCGCCCCTGGCTCACCTGGAGACGGGGTCGCAAAGGCAATAGACTCGGTCGAGGATGCCTGAGGAGCTGCCGCGCCCGGCGATCGGCCTCGTCGGCGTCAGCAAGCGCTTCGGCACGCATGTTGCAGTCGATGACGTGACGCTCGAGATCGGCGAGGGCGAGTTCTTCTCGCTGCTCGGACCGAGCGGCTGCGGCAAGACGACGACGCTTCGGATGGTCGCCGGCTTCGAGCTTCCCGACGCCGGCCGTATCGTCCTGAAGGGAAACGACGTCACCGAGGTTCCGGCGAACCGCCGGCCCGTGAACATGGTCTTCCAGCAGTACGCCCTCTTCCCGCACATGTCCGTCTACGACAACGTCGCGTTCGGCCTGAAGGTGAAGCGCGTTCCGCGTGCCGAGCACAGCGAGCGCGTCCAGGAGATGCTGCGCGTCGTCTCGCTCGAAGGGCTCGACCGACGGCGGGCGCGTCAGCTATCCGGCGGCCAACAGCAGAGGGTGGCGCTGGCGCGAGCGCTGGTCAACCGTCCTGCGGCGCTGCTCCTGGACGAACCGCTCGGCGCCCTCGACGTGAAGCTGCGCAAGCAAATGCAGCTGGAGCTGAAGCGCATCCAGAGCACCCTCGGGACGACCTTCGTCTACGTGACGCACGACCAGGAAGAGGCGCTCGCGATGTCCGACCGGATCGCGGTCATGAACCGCGGCTGCGTCGAGCAGACCGGAGATCCGCGCGAGATCTACGACCGTCCGCGCACGGCCTTCGTGGCCGACTTCATCGGCTCGCTCAACGCGTTCGACCTTAGGATCGACGAGCTCGTCGGCGAGAGCGCGGTCATGCGGCTCGCGGAGGCCGAGCGGATCGTCGTCCCGGTCGGCGGCGGACATCGGCCCGACGAGACCCTGCGCGTCGCGGTGCGTCCCGAGCGTGTGCAGATAGAGGCCGCGGGCACCCCGTTGCTCGACGGCGGCTCGCGCCTCGAGGGCACGATCGCCGAGATCGTCTTCTTGGGCATGTACACCCAGTTCCACGTCGACACAAAGGCCGGGCGCCTCGTCTGCTACCGGCTCGCCGATGAGTCGCTCGGGCCCCTCGAGCCAGGGTCGCGGGTCACGCTCAGTTGGGAACCCGAGCAGGCATCCCTGCTCGGCGACGGCTCGGCGAGCCGGCCCTCCTAGTCGATCTCGAGCGAGGCGAAGCGCCGCTCCGCGATCCTCCGTCCGACCTCTGCGGCGACGACCACCGCGAGCGAGAGGATGAGGACGACCACCGCGACGGCGATCACCTGCGGAAGCTGGCTCGGAAAGCGCAGCGCGGAGTAGAGATAGATCGGGAACGTGACCCGCGTACCAACGACGAACGACGCCACTGCGTACTCGTCGAACGATGTCGTGAAAGCGATCAGGAAGGCCGAAACGACCGCCGGCAAAATCAGCGGCAGAGTGATCGAGCGGAAGGTCCGAAGGCGGCTCGCGCCGAGGTCGAACGCCGCCTCGTCGAGCGAGACGTCGATCTGGTCGAGGCGTGGCACGAGGACGAGGATCGTGTAGGGCAGGCTGATGACGATGTGCCCGATCACCACCGTCAGGAGCGAGCGCGGCACCCCGAGCGTGTGAAAGAGAAGTAGCAGGGAGATCCCGAAAACCACGTACGGGATCACCAGCGGGCTCAGCAGCAGTGCGGAGACGGCAGCCTTCCCGCGGAAGAAGCGGCGGGTCAGCGCCATCGAGGCGAGAACGCCGAGCACCACCGCGCCTGCGCTCGACACTGCCGCGATGATCGCGCTCGTTTCCAGTGCTGCCTTGATCTCGGAGTTGCCGAGGAACTCGCGGTACCAGTGCAGCGTGAACCCGGAGAGCGGGAAGGTGGGCACGGCCGACTTGTTGAACGAGAAGATCAACAGGATCGCGATCGGCGCGTACAGGAAGACGACAACCAGGGTGAAGAAAACCCGTAGAAGCCGTGCGCCGTTCTTTGAGAGGGCGACGTCCATCTAGTCCGCAGCCACCTGGCGGGGCTGGAGGAAGCGCGCAAAGACGACGGTGAGGACGGCGACCACGCCGAGCAGGAAGATCGCAAGCACCGAACCCGTCTCCCAGTCGGGGAAGCCGGTTCCGAACAGGTCGACGATCTGGTTCCCGTACATGTAGCCGTTTGCGCCACCCACCAGCGACGGCGTGACGAACTCGCCGAGCGTCGGTATGAACACGAAGAGGAAGGCTGCGACGACGCCGGGCAACGAGAGCGGCAGCGTCACCCGACGGAAGGCCTGCAGACGGCTGGCCCCCAGATCGCTCGCGGCCTCGAGCAGACTTCGGTCGAGGCTCTCGAGCGAGACGAAGATCGGGAGAGCCACGAACGGGAGCCAGATGTAGCCGAGCACCAGCATGACCGCGAACCTGCTGTAGAGGAGCTGGGAAAGCGGGTGGTCCGGAGAGCGGAGGCCCGTCCAAAACAGGAACGTATTGACGACCCCCTGGTTGCCGAGGATCACCTTCCAGGCAAGGACGCGAAGGAGGTAGCTCGTCAGGAAGGGAGCGATCAGCAGAAGCAAGAGGATGTACTTGCGCTTCGTCCCGGAGAGCGCCAGGTAGTACGCCAGCGGGTAGGCAAGGACAACGACGATCGCAGAGACCGTCAACGACATCCGTACGGACTTCCAAAACAGCCGCAGGTACACCGAGCTGTGCAAGAAGTCGCGCCAAGCGGTCAGCGTGAAGCTGTGCGGGCCGGGGTCGAGCGAATAGACGTCGAAGCTGTACGCGGCGACGATTCCGATCGGCACGAGAAAGAACACGGCCAGCCACGCGAGAGGCAGGCCGAGCAAGGTCGGCGTCGTCAGGTCGACCCGCAGTCGTCTCCGGCGGGGGATGTGCCCCGGCGAACTACCGGCGTCGGCAATCGCCATGCGTTACCGGGCGGTCGTCAAGAAGCCTTCACCTCTTCCCACATCCTGGCGTAGACCGCGCGGCGCGGGATGTCGCGGTCGAGGTGCGCGCTCGGCTCCGTGACTGCCTTGGGGTTGGTCAACTGCAGCGCCTTCAGCAGGTCGCTCGACGACGGCCGTGCGAGCGTGTTTGCATGCCCGTAGCCGTAGTTGTCCTCGAGCCACTTGCCCGACCGGGCGGAGCTCCAGGCGTTCACGTACGCGTGCGCGAGGTTTGGTCGCGGAGATCCCTTGCGGAGCATGAACATGCCGACCCAGGCGATCGGCTTTTCCTTGGGACGCATGTAGACGACCTTCAGCTTTTTCTTCTTCATCTGGACCCAGTCGTTCGGCCAGGCGTAGGCGATCCAGAGGTCGCCCGAGCCGAAGGCCTCCCACAGGTTGGTTTCGGACGACCAGATCAGACGGACGAGGTGCTTCTTTGACATGAGGAACTTCTGGGATCGCTTGAGCTGGGCGTCCGTTTGCCGCCACGGTTTGTCGAACCCGAGGTAGAGACCGGCAATGGTGAGCATCTCGAGGTCGTCGAACCAGGCGATCTTGCCCTTGTATCGCTCGTCGAAAAGGAGGCCCCACGAGCGGGCCTTCGGCGTCACCTTGTCGCTTCTGTAGAGGATGGCGTCGAAGCCCCAGTCATCCGGGATCCCGTACTGCTTTCCCTTGTACTGGCCGGCCTTGACCATGAACGGGTTCAGGTGCCTGAAGTTCGAGATCAGCTTCGGGTCCCAAGGCTGGACGAGGCCGCTCGTCGCGAAGTACTTGACCCAGCCGACGTAGGGCCGGAAGAGGTCGGGTTTGAGCCCGGCGTGGATCTTTGCCAGTGCGTCGGATTCGTTGGTCATATACGTGAATTGGGGTTTGTTCTTGGGGTGCGTCTTCACGTACTGCGCGAACATGGCTTGGCCACCGTCGTTGCCGTACCCCGCCCAGTCGAGCACCTGCAGCCGTCCCGATTCTGCGTTCAGCCAGTCGAGCGCAGCCTGCGCCTTATCTGCCCGACTGAGTAGACCGGCTCCGCCGGCGGCGGCCGCGAGTCTCAAGAGGTGTTCGCGGCTCAGCCGTCGTTCCGTTGCCTCCTGCTTATCCACGTGCGCTCCTCCTTCTTCCCCCTAGTAGCTGGGCGGGCTGATGATCCACATCACCTCTGCGAGCTCCTGGCCGACATTGGAGACACGGTGCGGCGTCGAGCTGTGGTAGACGATGCTGTCCCCTGGCTCGAGCTCGAAGAGCTCGCCGCCGAGCTCAAGCTGCACCGTCCCGGATTGGACGACGAACAGCTCCTCGGAGTCCCCGTGTGCGTAGGGCTCCGTCCCCGTCGACCCCCCCAACTCGAGCTCCCCGGCGAAGACCTCGAGGTGATGAAGCGGCCCCGGCGTCAGGAGCAGCTTGCGACCGAGGATTCCGAATGAGAGCGCCGGCCGGTCGTCACGCCGTAGCACCCTCGATCCGGGCGGGCCGTCCGGCTCGAACAGGTCGGCCATCGAGACGCCGAGCGCATCGGCGATCCGCCGCAGGGACGCAATGCTCGCACTCGATCGGCCGCGCTCGACCTGGCTCAGGAAGCTCTCGCTGAGACCCGACCGTTGCGCGATCTCACGGAGCGTGCAGCGCCGGAAGCGGCGAAGAGCCTGGAGTCGCTCGCCGACGTCGACTTCGGTTGAAACGTCGGGCGCGCTCGACGGCATCCAGATCTCCTTAGACCCCGTCGAAGGAAAACTGAAGCGACACTACGACTTTCTTGAAGTCGCGTCAACGCGGTGCTCCGCCGAGCTTGACATCGTCGAGGCCGCCCCAGGAAGATGAGCCGCGGTATGGGTTCCGATCCGATGGAGGTGCGAAATGAGGAAAGGCATCCCTCGAGCGGCGACCGCGGTTTCGGCCCTGATGATTCTTCTGATTCCGCTGGCCCCCGCGTCCGCTGCGCCGTACGCGACCACAGTTGTCTACCAGGCTTCGGGCACCCCTAGCCCGCCGGCGAATGGCAACAGCCCCTTCGCTTCATGCGACATCTCGGGGTTCTTGATTCCTGGGGAAACCAACTACGTGAACACCGAACTCGAGCCCTGGGTCGCGGTGAACCCGACGAACCCCTTGAACATCATCGGCGTCTACCAGCAGGACCGGTACACCCTCGGCGGGGCCCGCGGACTAGCAGCAGCGGTCACGCACAACGGCGGAACGACGTGGAGCTCGACGTATCCGCACTTCAGTAGCTGCGCGGGCGGAACCGAAGCGAACGGCGGCGACTTCCAGCGAGCCTCGGATCCCTGGGTCACCTTCTCCCCCAACGGCGACGCGTATTTCATCAGCCTTTCGCTCACCTTCCTCGGTCCCGTCTCGACGACCGGAAGCGGGGTTTTGGTGAGCAAGTCCACTGACGGCGGCGACACGTGGAACAACCCGGTAACGCTCGTCCGGAACACGGGTGACGCGGATGTGGCTCCCTTCTTCTTCAACGACAAGGAGTCCATCACAGCCGATCCGTTCAACTCGAACTACGTCTACGCGGTGTGGGATCGGCTCCGGAAGCCAGGCGAGGCTGAGAGCGTCAACGCTGAACACTCGTTTGCCTTTCGCGGCGACACGCTGTTCTCTCGGACCACCAACGGCGGCCAGGCCTGGGAGCAGCCGCGGGCCATCTTCAAACGGACCAACAACGCAGGCACGATCGGGAATCAGATCGCAGTGCTTCCAAACGGGACGCTCGTCGATATCTTCGACTCTCTCCAGGGCTCGGGGAAGAACATCCCCGGATTCGACATCCAGGTGCAGCGGTCGACGGACCATGGGGCGACCTGGTCGGAACCCATCGAAGTGGCCCCGGAGCGTGCTGTGCGGGTGTTCGACCCGGACAGAGGTAGCTCGGTACGGGCGGGAGGCGGCTTGCCGGACATCGCCGCCGACCTGAATCCGACGAGCCCGGGCTACGGCAACCTCTACGCCGTCTGGGGCGACAGCTTCGGCAGCGAGAAGGTCAAGTCGAATTTCCACAGCACCGTCGTCTTCACGGAGTCCACCGACGGAGGCCTGACGTGGTCGCCGCTGTCGCGGGTCGACCAGTCTCCCGGCGACGTCCAGGCCTTCACGCCGTCGGTTCACGTTGCAAGCGACGGCACGGTGGGAGTGACGTACTACGACTTCCGCAACAACACCCCGGCCACCGGGCTCCCCACCGACCAGTGGTTCATCCACTGCCATCCCACCACTGACTGCACCAATCCGGCGAACTGGGCGGGGAACCATGTGAGCGGCCCCTTCGACATCGAGAACGCTGCAACCGCCGGCGGCTTCTTCCTCGGCGACTACGAGGGCCTGGACTCGATCGGCACGACGTTCACGTCGTTCTTCTCCCAGACCACGGCGACGGACAAGGACAACGCCTACCTGGCGAGGATCTCTCCGTAACCGACAAAGCGTGGCGGTCCCGGCCGAGAGCGAATGGCCGGGACCGCGGCACGCTTCCCTCGCGGCCGACCGCAAATGGAGCGAACAGACCATCGTGGGCGCCCAAAAGGCCGGGAAAGCGCTTGAGCGCCGCCTCCTGGTGGTTCGCGAGCTCCCTACCCCGACTGCGCCTCGCCAAGCTTTCCTAAACTCCTCCTGGATTCAACAAGGCAGGCCGGGACCAGGCCGACAAGGGGAGATTCAGGGGTCGGAAAGGGGGTCGCCCTATGAGGCGTCGCCTCCCACTCACACTCGCGCTGGTGCTGCTCGGCGGTGCGCTCGTCTTGGCGCCGGGCGCCCAGGGAAGCCACGCGATCGTGGGCCCGAACGCAAAGGTCACCAACGACAACAACAACGTCGACGGCGGGACCGGGAGCGTCACGCCGAGCAAGGATGCGCAGAACCGCCAGTCGAACGAGACGACGGTTGCGATCAGCCCGCTCCCTTCGCCGGTGACCGGCCAGATCGGCGACATCGTCGCCGAGGCCGCCAATGACTACCGCATGGTGCCGCACTTTGGCGACACCTGGATGCCGATCTACCTCTCGTTCGACGGGGGGACGACCTGGTTCGGCAATCCGCCGTTCCCGCACGGCTTCAACACGATGGTTCCGGGCTTCCCGACCGACACTTCAGCCGCCGGACTTGCATCGCCGCTGCTCGGCCTCGACGGAGCCGGCGATCCCGTGATCCGCTTCGATCGGGCAGGCAACCTGCTCGTCGGTGGGATCGCCTTCAACCGGAACTTCGACCAGGGCGAGCGGCCGCTCGACACGGTCTCGTTCGTCGCCCGCTACCGCTTCACACCAGGGACTGCGGCGACAGCGAGCACGACCGCCTCGGCAGGTACACCACCGCACTTCACCTACCAGGGGACGAGCATCGTCGACCACGGTGCGGTCGGCTTCGCCGTTCCTGGACGTATCGGGTTCGCGGGCAACTTCACAGACAAGCCGTGGATGGACGTCGATCTGAACCCGACCTCATCAAGCCCCTGTTCGGGCAACGTCTACATGGCGGACACCAACTTCCACGGCGCCTTCGGCAGTTCGCCCGTCGTCTTCAGCCGCTCGACCGACGGGGGTGCGGCTTGGTCGCCTCCGCGGACGATTTCGAGCGGCGGTCAGCAGGCTGCGTCACACGACCAGGGTGCCGACATTGCAGTCGCCCCGAACGGGACGATCTACGTCGTCTTCGAAGCGTTCAGCCAGCAAGGCCTCGACACCATCAACCTCGTCAAGTCGACCGACTGCGGGTCGCACTGGACGAATCCGGTGACCGTGAACGCGATCAACGCGCCTCAGGCGCCGGGGGTCGCGTTCCGCACGCCGACCTTCGGCTTCGTCGTCACCGACACGACGAATTCGAACCTCGTCTACGTCGCCTACCAGAGCCTGGCCGGGGACTACGACATCTACGCACAGCGATCGACGAACGGCGGCGCGAGCTTCGGCCCCGCCGTCCAGGTCGACGACGATCCTGGCGCGAGGCATCAGATCTTCCCGACGATCGACGTGTCGAACCACGCCCTCCACGTCGCCTGGTACGACTTCAGGAACTCGTCCACGCCCGATAACCAGGCGCTCGACGTCTACTACTCGTGCACGAACTGCAATGGCGTGTCGTGGCCGACGTTCGACGCATCGACACGCGTCAGCAACGTGTCGCATAACCCCGAGTGCCGCATGTTCGGCGGCGGCACGGCTGCGTTCCACGGGGACTACAACGAGCTCGACGCCTTCTGGAACGGCACGACCAACATCGTCCACATCGCGTGGGCTGACAACCGCGACGTTCCGGCGGCACAGTGCGACCTGTCGGACGATCCCGGCCCACCAACGAACAACATCGGCAACCGAAACCAGAACATCTACGAGGCCACGCTCCACGTCGGCCCGTAGGTCGCGACAACAGCGGGAGGGAGCCACCCGGCTCCCTCCCGAGATCGTTTGATGTCCGCCCTGACCGAGCCGGTGCTCGACACCGTCCGGGCGGGGTCATCTCAGCCGCTCAGTGGATTTAGCGTCTCAGCGGCTTGCCCGTGCCGAGATGGTGCGGCAGGTGCGACTTGCCGGTGAAGACGTGCGGCTTCGACGGTAGCGCCGCGCAAATGCCGGCATCAGGCGGGGCAGGCGGAACGGCCCCGAGAAATTCGGGCGTGCTTCGCGGCCGAACTTGCTGCTCGAGGTCGTATGCAAAGCCCAGGATCTTCGGCTCCTGGAGGAAACCCGAGTACATCCAGAGACCTGCCGGCTTCCCCTCCGGTGTAAGTCCGATCGGGATCGACATGTTCGGATACCCGGCAACCGCCGCAGGAGAGGACGCGAAGCTATAAGTCGGTGCGACGATCGCATCAAGCTGGTCGCGCTGCAACGCCGCATCGATCCCGTGAGTTCTGGCGAGATCGAGGCAGAGGGCGCGCGCGGCGAGGTAGTCGGGATCGGTTAGGTCGCCGCTCGTTGATTCCGCCAGCTCGAAGAGCTCTTGGCCGAAATACCTCATCTCTGCGGGGCAATGCGAGATGTTGAAGGCGATGAGGTCGGCCAGCGTGAGGAGCCGCGAATGACCGAGCGTGCTCAGGTATTGCGCAATCTGTGCCTTGAACTCGAAGAGCAACACCGTGAACTCGGCGTCGAAGTACGCGAAGGGATCGCCTGTGTCTGTATCCACAAGTGTCGCGCCGAGGTCGGTAATCGCCTCGAGCCCGTGCTGGGCGACCGCCACCAGGTCAGGCTCACCGCCGTAATCGGGTGTGAAGTAGCGGCGGTCGACCCCGATCCGGGCTCCGCGTAGCGTCCCCCGACGGAGGAAGACTCTGTAGTCGCTCGGCAACGAGCGTCCGGCTGCGGGGCCGAACGGTGTCTGCATGGCACCGAGAAGAACGGCGACGTCCGTGACGGTCCGGCAGATCGGGCCCGCGGTGTCCTGGCTGTGCCCGATCGGGATGATCCCCTCCTGCGACAACAGCCCGAGGGTTGGCTTCAGGCCTACGACGAGGTTGTTGCCGGCCGGGCAGACGACCGATCCGTCCGTTTCCGTCCCTACGGCCGCTGCACACAGGTTCGCGGCCGGCGCGACTGCCGAACCTGAACTCGAACCACACGGATCGAAGCTCAGGAGGTACGGCTCCCGGGTGAACCCCCCGCGCGCACTCCAGCCGTTGAAAGGCGCGAACCCTCGGAAGTTCGCCCACTCCGACAAATTCGCCTTCCCGAGGATCACAGCGCCTGCCGCGCGCAGGCGGGAGACGATCGGCGCATCGGCCGGCACTTTGCTGTTCACCAGTGCGAGTGATCCAGCGGTCGTCTGCATCTGGTCATCCGTCGCGATGTTGTCCTTCACGAGCACCGGAATTCCGTGCAACAGGCCACGCGTCGCGCCGCTGCGTCGCTCGTTGTCGAGCCGCGCCGCAATCGAGGTGGCGTTTGGATTCGTCTGAATGACGGCGCCTAGAAGTGGATTCAGGGAAGCGATTCTCTCGAGGTAGCCCTGCGTTAGTTCGCGACTGGTCAATTGGCCACCAGCCATCAGCGCCTGAAGCTGGGGAATCGTCGCCTCGATCCAAGGCTCGTCTGCCGCTTCAGCGGTCGACACCGGGAACAGCGACTCGAGCCGGCCGCCAGCTAGCGCAGCTGCTCCCGCAACGCCCGCACCAAGAAACGCCCGCCGAGTCAGACGGCCGACCCCCGCTTCGTTACCCGCGAGCCGTTCCTTGTCCATCGCCGCCCTCCGTGACGAACGGCACGAGGCTACGCCGCTCGCTTCCGAGAGTCAAGTTGCGGGTGACGGGCCGGAGAAGCTCGGTGCTGTGAGACGAACGGCAGCGAGGAGGGGCTTTCGCGAACAGAAAACGTGTTGAGCGCGGCCGCCCTTCCGGCAGCGACCGCGCTCTACAGGACGGGTGGCGGCTTTGCCGCGTCAGCCGTCTGTCGTTAGCGGCGCACCGTCACGACGTCGATCGTGCCGGTGACGTAACCGGGCGACGTCTGCGAGGTCGGCATCACGAGCCGCAGCCGGGAGCGCCCGTGGTGCAAGCGGACGCTGTTCACGGAAGCGGTCGTGACAGCGCGCGTTCCGGACCTACCAGAAACAACCCGCGCGCCCGACCGCTCGAGGAAGAGGTGTACGGCTTCATCTGGAACCGCAAGCAGAAGTACGCCGTGAACTAGAACCGAACGCGCTCTCTGCGAGCTGGCCGTCGCCTCACGACGCGACCTCGTCCGGCAGCGAGACGCACGGCCAGTCCGGCTCCTCGTAACCGAACTCGCCGGGCGGGTAGACGAACTTCACGAGCTCCTCGCGCGACGAGACGGTAAGCCGGTCGCCATAGTCATCGACGCCGCCGAACTTGCCGTCGGGTCCGTAGTCCCGATGGTCCGCGCAGCCCTCCGCATGGACGTGGAACTGCCCGTCCTGCTGCGCCAATTCCGAGAGGTTCGGCCCGAAGACTCTGACGTGTGCGGTCATGGCAACTGCCTCACGCTCTTCCACTCGGTAGCGGACCACGAAGTCGTGCTCGGCCAGGGTCGGTAGCTGCCTTCCGCCGCTTCCTTCCGTCGAGGCACGACGCTCGTCTTAGTCATGGTGCCCGCCGTGCTTTCGTGTCGACGCGCCCGCGTCCGAAAGCGTCTATCCGACCCCATCGTCCAGGGATGTCCAGCAGCTCCAGATGGCCGATGGCGCTGGGAAGCGCCGCGTCGACCACCAGGTTTTCTCCATGTGGCTCGAGACCGAGCATCGTCCGCAAGAGCAGGAGCGGCGTCCCGGTCGACCACGCCTGCGGGCTGCAGGCCGTCGGGTACTGCACCGGGTACATCGTCTCGGTGCGTTCGTAGCCGCCGAACGCTTCCGGCAGCCGCCCGTCGAAGAACTCGGCCGCGTCCAGGATCCCGGCCGCGATCACGGCGGCGTCCTCCTTGAACCCGTACCGCCGCAAACCCCAGGCGATGAACGAGTTGTCGAAGGGCCAGACCGTGCCGACGTGGTAGCCGATCGGGTTGTAGCGTCCTTCGCCTTCCGCCAGCGTGCGCACGCCCCAGCCGGAGAAAAGCCGCGGCCCGAGCAGGTGCCGCGCGACGGCCTTCGACTTCGACTTGTCGACGATGCCACTCCAGAGGAGGTGGCCGTTGTTCGAGGCGAGCGCGTCGACCTGCTTGCCATCGGGGTCGAGTGCCAGAGCGAAATACTCGCCGTCCTCGACCCAGAAGTCCCGGTTGAAGCGCCTCTTGAGGTCAGCGGCTTCCTTCTCGAGCTTGTCGGCAAAGGCTGGATCCTTCCAGACGAGCCGTGCGAGACGCGCGCCGCGGAGCTTCGCATCGTACGCGTAGCCCTGCAGCTCGCAGGTCGCGCGTGGGAAGCCCGGGAGGCGGCCGTCCCGGAAGGAGATCGAATCCCAGGAGTCCTTCCAGCACTGGTTTTCGAGCCCCGTCTTCCGGTTGCGGCGCTCGTACCAGACGTAGCCGGTTCCGCGGAGATCCGCGTATTCGTCGATCCAGTCGAGTGCGGCGCGGGCCTCGACCTCGAGCGCGCGCACGAGCGCCCTGTCCCCCGTCCAACGCTCGTATTCGTCCAACAGGACGACGTAGAGCGGCGTCGCGTCCGCGGAACCGTAGTACGGCGAGTGCGGCCGCTCCTCGAAGGCCGTCATCTCGCCGTAGCGCATCTCGTGCAGGATCCGGCCCGGGTCCTCGTCGCGGAAGTCGTCCAGGCCCACGCCTTGCCAATCCCCGAGCGCAAGCAGCGTCGTCGCCGCGAGCTCGGACGTGAACGGAAGCGCCTGCAGGCTGGTGAGAATGCTGTCTCGGCCGAACATGGCCATGAACCAGGGGAGGCCGGCCGCCGGGAGACTGCGTCCTCCGGCGATGAGCGGCGAGAAGCGCAGCGCTGCAAGGTCGACGAGGCTGCGGCGGTATGTCGCCTTCAGCGGCTCCCAGTCGCACTCGACGCGCGGAGCGTCGTCCATCCAACGCTCCAGGTTCCGGCGCATTCGCCGCTGTGAGCCCTTCGGGTTCTCCCTCCCGGGGCGTGCCAGGCCGGCCCCGAGCCGCCCCGTGACGACTTCGAGATCCGTGCTCCACTTGTCGTGCGGCCTGACGCGAATCCTGAAGGTGAGCCCCTTCTTGTCGACGCGGGCCGATTTCGACGCCGAGATCGTGGTCGAGCGGCCGAAGGTCGCGCGGTCGTAGGCGAGAACGAGCTTGCCGCCCTCGACTCGCGCGGAATACTTGCCCTTCTTCTCGAGCGCGTCCTTGACCTCGAACAGGTCGGCGAAGTCGCAGGCGGCGTCGAGTCGGACGGTCAAGTCGACGGCCTTGTCCTCGTGGTTGAGGATCGTGAGTTCTTCGTGAAAGCCGTTGCTGACCGCGCGCCGGCGGATCACCGAGAGCTTCGCGTCGACGTAGACGGTCCCGGTGCCGGGGACGAGGAAGAAGCGCGTTTCGAAGTACTGAAGGTCGTCGACCGAGAGTGGGTTCATCCGCTCTCCGTTGATGCTCAGGATCCACTTCGAGAGGAAGCGCGTGTCGAACGAGAAGAGGCCCGTGGGGTCGGTGAGAGACGCCTCGATGTCTCCGCGCGAGTCGCTGACCACGAACGTGTTGCCGTCGAGGATCTTGACGACGCCGTCGCTCATTTCGGCTTCCTCGCGGAGCCCGAGGACTTCCGCCGCGGTCGCCGGCCCGAAGGTCTCGGAAAGAGCCGCTGGATGACCACGAGTAATCTCGGATCGCCCTGGACTACCACCTCGCCACGCAGAACCGCCGCCATCAAGTTCAGATCGCCGACGACGGCCCGCTCGAAGGACGCCTTGTCCGCGCGCACGACGCAGTCGGCCGCAGCGTTCTTACGTGACACACGGATGTCCCCTTTGTCGATCGTTACCGACCAGCGCTCGGTTCGCTTGCCGTCGCCCACGTCGAAGCGGGCGCTGCCGGTCGCTTTCCGGAGCAGCGGCTCGTGACCGCGGCTGGCGAGCTCCTCGAAGAACGCCTCGACCGAATCGGGCGTCACCGCCCGCGCCCTCTCCTGCAGCATGGACGGGGCACCGTCACGAGTAGATCGAGAATTGGAGTCTCCCTTGGGTGTGAGGAACTCCCACCAGCGTATTTGGCGCCTCCGGAATAGCCTCACCCTGACGGGATGAAGGAGCTTCGCCGAGAATCAAGCGACCCATCAGGCCGGCATAAGCGTCTAGTTTCTTGGACGCGAGCGGATCCGGGTTGCAAGTACGGGAACGCCATTCTTCGTAGTTGCTAGCGTGGCCGACTAATGGCTGATCCTGTCTCGTGGCTGCAAATCGAGCAGGGCTGGAACATCGTCACCTCCGATGGCGTTATCGTCGGCACGGTCGCGCAGGTCGAGGGGGATAAGCAAGACGACATCTTCGACGGCCTGGCCGTCGAGTCGGCGCAACCCACTCAGATCCGGTACGTGCCTGGTGAGCAGGTCGGCGCGATCTATCCCGGCGAGGTGACCCTGAAAATCGCATCCGCGGACATCGGCACGCTCGAGCCGTTTCATGCGCCGCCGCCCGAGACGAAGTGGCTTCCGGGAAAGGCACCGCTCTCGACTCGGATGTCGAAGTGGCTGCGAGGAAAACGCTAGAGAAGGCGCGCATGGGTCACGGGCTCCGCGGCACCGATCGCGGCCCCGATGCGTCGTCGTCACGGGTTGGGTCTGGCATCGTCTCCTTGGCCGACGCCACGTACTGTCGAACGAAGAGTCCCAGGACGCCACGCCGGAGTTGGGTCCGGATCGGTTCGCCATGCTCGGTCTCCGGCCGTGACCAGGCCGCGGCTACCTCGGCGCCGAGCAGCAGCGCGGAGGAGTAGAGATACATGGAGTAGAGAAAGACGAGCGCCGCTGTGAGCGAGCCGTAGACCACGCTGAGCCTCGTCGTCCTCTCGCTGATCCAGCCGGAGGCAACCGAGATCAGCAGGAAGAGGAGGGCGGTGACGATCGCTCCCGCAAGCCCGTCGCGGATGCGTAGGCCGCGGGCCGGGACGAACCGGTAGAGCAGCAGCACGACCACGATCGAGAGGAAGAACCTCGCTCCGTGCAAGAGGCCGCTGGCCAACGTGCCGGCCCCGAGGCCGATGGCCTCCCCCAGGCTCCCGGAGGCCCTCTGCACGAGAGTGCCGAGCAGGGTGATTCCCACCGTGACGAGCACGAGCACCGCAGCGCCGACGATCAGCCCGAGGTCGACGAGCTTCCCGCGCGCCGGCGGCCGTGACTCGGCGACGCCCATCGCCGACTCGAGGCCCCGCCGAATGGCAGTCATCATCCCGGTAGCCGCCCAGGCGAACACGAGCAGGCCGACGAGCCCTGCCGCGCTCGCCGGCGTGGCGATCGCCGTTATCGCATTCTCGACGTCCTTCCGGCCCGCCGCGGACACCGGCAACGCATCGACGATTGAGTTCACGACATCGTGGCGGATGCTGTCGTCCTGAAGCACGAGCCCGAAGATCGAGACGAGCACGATCGCCAGTGGTGCGATCGAGAACAGCACCCGGTATGCGATCCCGGCCGCCTGCTGCGGACACTGATCAGCGAAGAATCGCTGGACTGCCTCCGGGATGACCCGGGCAACCTTCTTCGCGATCACACGAGGCCACCCCCGGACACGTGAGGGCGGTGATGCCTCGTCTCGGCGCGGTCACTCACGGGCTCAGCTCGTCCAGGCGTTCGCTTGGAGTCTTCGGCTCGAGCATGCGCGGGCTCGTCACCCGGCGCCTCAGCAGGTAGGCGAGGTACGCGACGATCACGAGGTTCACGACTATTCCAGCGGCCTTCCAGACACTCGGACGGTGCACGAGCTCGTAGAGCTCGAACGGGAGCAGGAGCGAGGTCGCGATCACCGTCAGGTACTCCGCCCACAGCTGGTCGAGCCAGAGCCCGGTGCCCTCGACCAGCTCGAGCACTCCGTAGCCGATCGCGACAATCGCGGCGACGCGCAGCTCGGAGGCGTGCAAGTGATGAAGATAGGCGACGATGCGGTGGAAGAAGGGCCGCCGGGGATCGAGCTCGATCGCGCGCATCACCCGCTCTCCGAGGCGGCCAAAGTCGCTGTTCAGGTGAAAGAGCAGATACACGCCGGCGGCGAGCAGCAGCAGGCCACGTCCAGCGCGCTCGAGGGCGATCAGGCGGAGAACGCGCCGGCTGCGGGGCGGGTCTGTGGCTCCGGTCATCGCGCGACCACTATCGCCGGTAGGTCCCCAACTCGCTTGCCGCGGCGCTGCAGATGAACTGAACATGCCGCGGGCGTCATTTGAGAGAAGAGCCTCGGCGAAAGCTACACAGGCGGGTCCCCGCGACTCAGAGGTAGTTGGGTTTGGGCACTAGAACGGCTGTTGTGCCTAATGAGTTTGTCGCGCATCGGCCCCTCCGAGCCCGGATCGTTCGCTCCCCGCTCGACGAAACCTTCTGTCTCCAGCGAGGACTCAATAGGACTCACATAGGAACGGACGTGTAATCCGCAAGAGCAAACCTATTTCGCCTTCTCAGTGGATCTCGGCTTGGAACCTGACCAGCGACGTGTTCAGTCGTTAGAGCACCTCGATAGTAAGCGTGCACGGTTGGGGACTCAGGGACGACGGGGATGATTGAGCCGTTTCCGGCAAGAGGAGAAGGGCGCGTTTCTCCGGTTCTCTCCCGGCTCTACTCACCATGAACTCACCAACCTCAGCCGCCGAACGAGACCGGCGAGTACCCCGTTAATAGCGCGCGGCGTAGTCGAGCTCGAGGAAGTCGCTCACCTCGCTCAACCAGCGCTCCTGCACGAAGCGCAGGTGGTCCGGGTGCTCGTTGTAGCCGTCGTACGCGGCCTGATCTGCGAACTCCATCGAAATCCCGAAGCGGTAGCCGTTCTTCGGACTGACCTCGGCGAGGAGCTCGAACGCCTCCACGCCCGGGACCGCCGCGAGCCGCTCGGCCGCCTCGAGGAAGTCCCGCTCCCCCGCCGATCCCTCCGCATGGGCGAGCGTGAACGCCACGGTATGCCGGATGCGCCCAGCGATCATCCGAGGAGCCTACTTCCACGTGCCAGTCATTACGGCGCGGTAGAGCGAATCTCCGACAGCGTCTGCCGCGGGGTGATCGCCTCGGGATCGACCCTCAACTCGAGCAGCGCGGGTCGATCTTGGCCAAGGGCGCGCTCGAGCGCATCGGGGAAGTCCTTCGAGCGCACGACCAGCTCACCGTAAGCGCCGAAGGCGCGCGCCCAGCCGACGAAATCCGGGTTGACGAGCTCGGTACCGACAACGCGGCCGGGAAACAGCCGCTCCTGGTGCATCCGGATCGTCCCGTACATGCCGTTGTTGACGACGAGCACCACGATCGGCAGCTTCTCCTGCACAGCGGCAGCGAACTCGTGCCCGCTCATGAGGAAGTCCCCATCACCGGAGACGCACACGACCGTTCGCTTGGGAAAGACGACCTTCGCGGCCAGCGCCGCAGGAATGCCGTAGCCCATCGCCCCCGAGCAGGGCGCGAGCTGAGTGCGATAGCGGCGAAAGACGTAGTAGAGGTGGCACCACACGGTGTAGTTGCCGGCGCCGTTGGTGAGGATCGCGTCGTCCGGAAGTCGCTCACGGAGGTGCTCGATCACGTCGCCGAGGTCGAGCTCGCCCGGGCCCCGCCTGTGCCGCAGACCCGAGATGAAGTCGGCTCGAGCCGACTCTGTCCAGCCGGCGCGTTGAGCAGGTTCCACCGGCTCGAGCGTTCGGGCGGCAGCGAGAAACTCAGGCGAGCCGGAGACGATCGGCAGGTCGGGCTCGAAGACGCGGCCGAGCTCGTCAGCGTCGGCGTGAACGTGGACGAGCGTCTGCGGCGTGCGCGGCGGCTCGAGCGTTGTGTAGCCGCGGGTGGGGATGTCGCCGAGGCGGGCGCCGACGACGAGCAGCAGATCCGCATCCCGCAGCCGTGAGGCGAGTGCGGGATCGTGCCCGATCGTGAGAACGCCGGCGTAGCTCGGCGAGGCGTTGTCGACGTAGTCCTGGCGCCGGAAGGAGGTCGCGACCGGAAGTCTGTTGGCCTCCGCGAACCGCTGCAGGTCGGCCGCCGCCTGCGCGCTCCAGCCGCCCCCGCCGATGACCACCAGCGGCCGCTCGGCTACCCCAAGCAGCTCCCGCAGGCGCGCGAGGTCGGCCGCAGAGGGGGCAGGCTGCGCCGGAACGCGGGGCGCCGCGTCCGAGACCTCGGCGCGGGCGTCGAGCACGTCCTCGGGCAGCGCGACCACGACCGGTCCAGGGCGAGCCGACAAGGCCGTCTGGAACGCGTGTGCCATCGTCTCCGGGAAGCTTCCCGGCTGCTCGACCTCGTCGACCCATTTCGAATAGGAGCCGAACGCGGCCGCGTAGTCGAGCTCCTGGAAGGCCTCGCGGCCACGGTGTCCGCGCGGCACCTGGCCGACGAAGAGAATGAGCGGCGTCGAGTCCTGGAAGGCGGTGTACACGCCGGTCGCCGCATGTGTCGCCCCGGGCGCACGGGTGACGAAGCAGATACCGGGGCGGCCGGTGAGCTTGCCGTAGGCCTCGGCCATGTTCGCGGCGCCGGCCTCGTGGCGCGCGACGACGAGCCGGATGGGCGCGTCCCGGAGGGCATCGAGGGCGCCGATATAGCTCTCGCCGGGGACGCAGAACACCGTGTCGACGCCGTGCACGACGAGTTGGTCGACGAGGATCCGCGCCCCCGTGCGGGTCACAGGTCGATCGGCTGGTCGAAGAAGACGGTCGCCTGCTGCCGTTTCGGCTTCGCTTCGTCGGCAGAATCGACGTAGCGGATCGTCCGTTTCCCCGCCCATTCGCGCGGCAACAGCATGACGCGGACGAAAGCGGTCTCGTCGGTGTCAGAGGCGAGCGCGAGTACCGGGTCAGGGCCCGACTCGAACCAGGGCTCGAGCGGGCCGTAGAGCTTGCTCTCGCCACCGCTCTCGATCCGGATGGAGCCGTGCAGCAGGTAGCGGATCCCTGGGCCCGGGTGGGTGTGGCGGTAGGCAATCCCACCCGGCGGGAAGTCGACCCGGTCGCAGCGCATCAGCCACTCGGTCCGTGCATCGAGCTCGACCGGGGCCGCGAGCGCTGCGCCCGGCCCGGGCTGTTCTCCGAGCTCCCAGACGAGCGCGTGGGAGCCAATCCTCGCCGCGCCGAAGTGGGCCTCGGCGCGTTCGAGGTCGTAGACCGCCCGGTTGCCGTCCGCCGTCTCGACGCCGTCGGGGCGCTCGTACAGCGCTAGGATCAATGGAAGTACTGGCCGCCGTCGATCACGATCGTCTGACCGGTGATGAACGCGGCGCCCGGGCCGCAGAGGAACACAACCGCGCCAACGACATCCTCCGGTTGCTGGTCGCGCTTCAGCGTGCGGGCCGCGACGGAAACCTCGCGCAGCGCCTCGATCACCTCGGGATGCTCCTGGACCCCCTCGCTCATCGTGAAGCCGGGCGCGACGCAGTTGACGAGAACCTCGTCGCCGCCCAGCTCCTTCGCAAGCGCCCGCGTGAGCGCGACGATCGCGCCCTTGCTCGTCACGTAGTGGAGCAGGAACGGCACGCCGCGGAAGGGCGTCCCCGAGGAGATGTTGACGATGCGGCCGCCGCCCTGCTCCCGCATCCGCGGCACAACGGCCCGGCAGGTGAGGAACATGCTGAGGACGTTCACGTCCATCACCCGGCGCCACTCGTCGATGGGGATCTCGGTGAAGGGACGCATCTCGAGCGAGGCGTAGAGCCCGGCATTGTTGACAAGGATGTCGATGCGCCCGCAGCGTTCGATGACGTCCTCCACCATTCGCTCGACCTGCGACTCGTCCGAGACGTCGACCACCAGCCCGACGCCACCGAGTGGTCGAGCAGCCTCCTCGGCTCGCTGGAGGTCGGCGACGACGACGCGGGCGTCCTCCGCAGCGAGGCCACGGGCGATAGCGTTGCCGATGCCCTGCGCGCCTCCTGTCACGACCGCGACACTCCCCTCGAGTGCGCCGCTCAACGGATGGGCGAGAAGGCGGTCGGAAGAAGGATCCGGTTCTGCTGCGTGTGAATGAGCGGCTGGATGCGCCGAAGGAACCCACGCCAGCGCTCGTCGGCCTGGAGGCGCAAGCGACGTTGCTCGCGCTCGGCGAAGCTGTCGTATCCCCACATGCTCGTGTACGTCGAGAGAGCGCCGATGTCCGTCGTGAAGACGCCGATCAGGCCGCCCAGGATCTCCTGCTGGATCGCGATCCCCTCCTCCTCGTAGAGGCGGACGAGCTCGTTCAGCTTGCCCGTGAAGACGTGATAGTCGCGCTGCTCGACGATCACGAGTCGATGCCGCCCATGCACAGGTACTTGATCTCGAGCCACTCGTCGATGCCGTACTTCGAGCCCTCGCGCCCGATCCCGGACTCCTTCAGGCCGCCGAAGGGTGCGACCTCGGTCGAGATGAAGCCGGTGTTGATGCCGAGGATCCCGAACTCGAGCGCCTCTGAGACGCGCCAGATGCGACCAACGTCGCGGCTGTAGAAGTAGCTCGCGAGCCCGTAGGGAGTGTTGTTGGCCGTCTCGATGGCATCCTTTTCACTCGAGAACCGCCCAACGCCCGCGACCGGCCCGAACGTCTCCTCGGAGCTAATCGACATCGAGGCTGTGACCCCGGCCAGAACCGTCGGCTGGAAGAAGGTCTGGCCTCGCTCGTGCCGGCCGCCACCGGCGAGCAGCTCGGCGCCACCCTCGAGCGCCTGGGCCACGTGCCGCTCGACTTTCGCAAGTGCGTGCTCGTCGATCAGCGGCCCGACGCTGACGTCCGGCTCCGTGCCTGCACCCACCTTGAGGGCCGTTGCGCCCTCGGTCAGCCGAAGGAGGAACTCGTCGTGGACGGAGTCCTGGACGAGGATCCGATTCGCCGAGATGCAGGTTTGGCCCGAGTTGCGGTACTTGCAGAGCAGGGCACCCGCGACTGCCTCGCCGAGGTCGGCGTCCTCGAACACGATGAACGGAGCGTTGCCGCCGAGCTCGAGCGAGACCTTCTTCACCTGGCTGGCGCACTGCTGCATGAGCAGCTTCCCGACCTCCGTCGAGCCCGTGAAGCCGAGCTTGCGCACGATCGGGTTTGACGTCATCTCCCGGCCGATCCTCGGCGCGTCCTCCGCGTCGCCGGTGACGATGTTGAGGACGCCGGGAGGCAGCCCCGCCTCGTGCGCGAGCTTCGCGACGGCTAGCGCCGAGAGTGGCGTCTGCTCGGCCGGCTTGAGCACCATCGTGCAGCCGGCTGCGATCGCCGGCGCCGCCTTTCGGGTCACCATCGCCGCCGGGAAATTCCACGGTGTGATGCCGGCCGTGACTCCCACCGGTTGCTTCGTGACCACTACCCGACGGTCGGACAGGTACGTCGGGATCGTGTCGCCGTAGATCCGCTTACCCTCTTCGCCGAACCACTCGAGGAACGACGCCGCGTAGGCGATTTCGGCACGGGACTCTGCGAGCGGCTTTCCCTGCTCGGTCGTCAGGAGCAACGCCAGGTCGTCGACGTGCTCGATCATCAGGTCGGCCCAGCGGCGAAGCGTGCGTGCGCGGTCTTTCGCGAGCATCGCCCGCCAGGCCGGCAAAGCGTTGCCGGCGGCGTCGATCGCGCGCCGGGTCTCGGCCGGGCCCATGCGGGGGACGCGGGCGAGCTCCTCTCCGCTCGCCGGGTCGAGGACCGCGAAACTTCCACCGGCGTCGGCTTCGATCCATTGGCCGCCTACGTACGCCGACATGCGCAGCAGGCTCCGCTCTCTGAGCCGCCCGATCTCGCCCGACGGCCCCGCCGCGATCTGCGCCACGCCTAGCCGGCTCCTTCCGTCGACGTCCCGGGAGATTCTACGCAGGCCTTGCCTGCGCGACCACGCCGCTGTGCTCGAGCGCCGACAGGCGCTCGGCGTCCACGCCAAGCTCGTCCAGCACCTCCGCCGTGTGCTGCCCGAGCAGGGGTGGCGCCTCCGGAGGGCGGAGCGAAGCGCGGTCGAACGAGAACGGCGGCGCCACGAGCTCGACAGTGCCGGCAGTCGGATGAGCAACCCCGGCGGTGGCGGGCACTCCCGTCTCGGCCGCCATGCGCAAGGCCTCGCCGACGCCGCGGATCTTGCCGGCGGGCACACCTGACGAGAGCAGCAGCCGCACCCAGTCCTCCGTTGGGCGGCTCGCGAACACCGCCTCCAGCTCGGCGACGAGCGATTCCCGGTTGCGGACGCGCGCCTCGTTCGTTGCGTAGCGCTCGTCGGCCGCGAGCTCCGGCCGATCGACCGCGTCGCATAGACGTCGATAGAGGCCGTCGTTGGCAGCCGCGACGGCAAGGAAGCCGTCCGCCGCGCGGAACGGCTGGTAGGGGACGATGCTCGGATGCGCGTTGCCGTACCTCCCCGGGTCCGCGCCGGTCACGAGCGCGTTCTCGGCGACGTTGACGAGCGCCGCGAAAGCGCTGTCGAGCAACGAGATCTCGATCAGCTCGCCGTCCCCGCTCCGGTCACGTCGGCGGAGCGCGGCGACGATCGCCGTCGCCGCGTTGAGGCCGGCGAGCACGTCGACGACCGCGACGCCGACCTTCATCGGCGTCCCGTCCGGCTCGCCCGTGATCGACATCAGGCCGGACTCGGCCTGGATGACGAAGTCGTAGCCGGGTCGGTCGCGCGGCTCGCGACGGCCGAAGCCATTGATCGTGCAATAGACCACGTCCGATCGGCGCCGTCGGACGGCGTCATAGTCGAGGCCGAGGCGAGCTGCTCCGCCCGGGCGGAAGTTCTCGATCACAACATCGGCGCGCGCACACAACTCGAGCGCGAGCTCCCGTCCTTCAGGATCCTTTAGGTCCAGGGCGACACTGCGCTTGCCGCGGTTGACGGAGAGGAAGTACGCCGCTTCGCCGCCGGCGTAGGGTGGTCCCCAGGAGCGCGTCTCGTCGCCGCCAACCGGGTGCTCGACCTTGACCACGTCCGCCCCGAGATCTGCGAGCGTCATGGTGGCATAAGGGCCCGCAAGGACGCGGGACAGGTCGACGACCCGAACTCCGGCAAGCGGTGGTGCATCCGGCGAGGACGTCATCCGGCCGAATCCCCGGCTCGGGCGCGGTCGACAAGGACGACGTGCACCTCACCGGGCCCGTGAACGCCGACGACGAGCGTCTGCTCGATGTCCGCGCTGCGGCTCGGGCCGGTCACGATCGCAAGCGCGCTCGGCAGACTCGAGCCGACGGCCTCGAAGAGCTCCTCCAACCCGGGCAGGATCCGGTCCTCGCGCAGGAGCGAGACGTGGACGAACGGCAGCAGCGAGCGCGCCCGGGGCTCTTGGGGCGAAGCAGCGAGCACGACGCTGCCCGTGTCTGCGAGGCCGTAGAGGGCGTGCGAGACGCCGGCGTTGGGCAGGTCGGGCCGCGTGCCGCGGTGGACGAGGAAGCCGGCGCGCTCGGCGCTCCCGATGAACTGCTCGAGAAGGTCGGTCAACGGCGGTCACGGTATCGACCGCCGCCGAGCGGCGGCAGCGACCGGCCACCCGCCCAGGTGCGGCCGGGTCCGGCCAGCGCTCCGAGCGGCCTGCCGAGTCGCGCAAGCGTCGTCGAGAGCCGGTAGCCCCACGGCCGCGCCCAGAGGTACGACCAGACGGCGAAGGCAGCTCGCTCCGTCCACGGCGCGACGCGGTCGGCGACGAGGTCACGCCGGAGGTCGAGCAGGAGCTCGTGGAGCGGGATCTTGACCGGACAGGCGGCGGTGCACGCGCCGCAGAGAGAGGAAGCATGCGGCAGCGCGGGCGCCTTTTCGAGCCCCACGAGCAACGGGACGAGCACCGCGCCCATCGGGCCGGAATAGACGGGCCCGTAAGCACCTCCGCCCGACTTGCGATACACGGGACAGACGTTCAGGCAGGCGCCGCAGCGAATGCACGCCAGCATCTCGCGGTACCGCCCGCGGCGGAGATTGGAGCGTCCGTTGTCGAGGATCACGACGTGCAGCTCGTCCGGCCCGTCCTGCTCGCCTGCTCGGCGCGGCCCCGTAATGAGCGTCGTGTAGGTCGTCAGCCGCTGGCCTGTGCCGCTGCGCCCAAGCAGCTTCAGGAGCACGGCGAGCTCCGCGAGCGTCGGGACGAGCCGTTCCATGCCGAGGATGGCGACGTGGACGTGCGGCAGCGAGCTTACGAGGCGGCCGTTGCCCTCGTTCGTCACCAGGCAGATCGAGCCTGTCTCGCAGACGCCGAAGTTCGCGCCGGTCAAGCCGACATCCGCCGACTCGAAGACCTCCCGGAGCTGGCGCCGCGCCGCCTGCGCAAGCTGCTCGAGCGCGGGCTCGACCGGTCGGCCCACGACGCGCGAAAACAGCTCCGCAACGTCCTGTGCCGTCTTGTCGATTGCGGGCGCGACGATGTGTGCGGGGTGCTCGCCTGCCAGCTGGAGGATGTACTCGCCGAGGTCGGTCTCGACTGGCTTCACACCAACCTGCTCGAGCGCGGCGTTCAGGCGAATCTCCTCGGTCGCCATCGACTTCGACTTGGCGACCACCTTCGCGCCCGCACGACTGCAGACGTCGACGACGTACGAGCACGCCTCGTCCCCCGTGGCGGCGAAGCGGACGTGGCCGCCTCGCGACTCGAACGCGGAGGTGAACTCGGCAACGTGCTTGTCGAGGTCGTCGATCGTGCGCATGCGGATCTCGTGCGCCTGTTCGCGCAGCGCCTCGACGTCGTCGAGCTCGTCCCAGGCCGCTAAGCGGTTGTCGTACAGCCGCGCCGTGGCTGCATCCAGCGCCCCCTGCATGTGTTCGTTCGCGATTGCGCCGCGAGCCACTTCGCGGAAGCGTTCCTCGGGCTGCGGGATGCCGCTCACGCGCCGCGGGCCAGAGCGGTGGCGAGATGGATGATTGGAGGCCCGCCGACCCTGGCAGCCCGGCCGCGGAGGTGCATCAGGCACCCGGGATCGGCGGTCACGAGTGCATCGGCGGCTTCCGCCGCTGCGAGCTTGTCGTCGGCCATTGCCACCGAGACCTCAGGCTGCCGGACGGAGAACGTCCCCCCGAAGCCGCAGCAGAGATCCGCCCGCCCCAGTGGGACGAGCTCGGCGCCCGAGCGCTGGAGCAGGTTGCGTGGCGCATCGGCGACGCGAAGCTCGCGCAGCATGTGGCAGGAATCGTGGTAGGCGAGCTTCCGCCCCTCGTTTCGCCGCGGCAGCTCACCGCCGTGAGCATCGAGAAACGACGACAGCTCCCAAACGTCGAACGGCTGGCAGCCCACGAGCTCCGGGAGGTAATGGGAGACCATCGTTGCGCAGGAACCCGAGGGGCACACGATCGGCGCGTGTCGCGAGAAGGCGCGCACGAACGAACCGGCGACGCGGCGAGCCGCTGCGCGGTGGCCGGCGTTGAAGGCCGGTTGGCCGCAGCAGGTCTGCCGTGGAGGGAACTCGACCTCGAACCCGGCCTCCCCCAGCAACGACTCTGCATCGGCGACGGCTTCCGGGAAGACCAGGTCGCCAAGGCAGGTTGCGAAGAGCTGGACGACCCTGGCTTTCTCGGAGCTCATCTGCCGGGGCGCTGCATCGCCGCGTCGAATGCGATCGCTGACGGCGCGAAGTCGGTGCGGCGGACGAACGCCAGCGCGTCCGGCGCACCCCAGTCGCGGTCCATCCCCGAGTCCTCCCACTCGATCGACAGCGGCCCCGTATAGCCGATGCGGTTGAGCGCGCGGAAGAGCGACTCGAAGTCGACGTCGCCGTGGCCGGGCGAAACGAAATCCCAGCCTCGCTCCGCCTCGCCGAAGTTCAGGTGGCCGCCGAGGATGCTCTTGCGCCCGTCGAGGGTCTTGCGCGAGTCCTTCACATGGACGTGGTAGATGCGGTCGGCGAACTCCTCGACGAAGGCCGCCGGGTCGAGGAACTGGTGCGCGAAGTGGCTCGGGTCGAAGTTGATGCCGAACTCGGGGCGGCGATCGACCGCGTCGAGCGTCTTGCGCGTCGTGACGAAGTCGTAGGCGATCTCGGTCGGGTGCACCTCGAGCCCGAAGCGGACGCCTTCCTGACGGAACACGTCCAAGATCGGCCCCCAGCGCTCGGCGAAGTCCTGGTAACCGCGCACGATCTCGGCGAAGTCGTTCGGCGGAAAGGAGTAGAGCATGTGCCAGACGCTCGAGCCGGTGAAGCCGTTCACCTGCTCGACGCCGAGCAAAGCCGCCGCGCGCGCCGTGTCCTTCATCCGCTCGGCTGCGCGCCGACGCACGTTCTCCGGCTCACCGTCCCCCCAGACCTCGGGCGGCAGGATCGCGTGGTGCCGCTCGTCGATGGGGTCGCAGACACACTGGCCGACGAGGTGCGCTCCGATCGCCAGCACGCGCAGCCCATGCCGGGCGAGGAGCTTCTGCCGCGATTCGGCGTAGCTCGAATCCGCAAGCGCCTTGTCGACCTCGAAGTGGTCGCCCCAGCAGACGAGCTCGAGGCCGTCAAAGCCCCAGCCGCCCGCCTTCCCGGCCAGCTCTTCCAGCGGTAGGTCGGCCCATTGGCCCGTGAACAGCGTGACGACTCGGGCGATCGCCAGCCTCCCTATGCCGCTGCCAGCACCGGCACGGCGAGCCCGGGGGCGCCGCGCTCCGACGTGGACGGCTTGTAGCCGGAGCGCGCGAGCAGCTCGCGCCCTAGGCGCGCGCGGCGGACCCGCTCGCGCGAGAGCGCGACGGTGGTCGCTTCCAGGTGCGTCCCGGCCGGATAGACGTCGGGCGCGTTTCGGAGGCCGAACTTCACGTATACGGGCGCGGCCACGCGAATGATCTCGGGGATCTCGTGCAGGCGCACGAACCCGCCGACGTTGTCGGGCGCTTCGACGTAGATGTCGAGCGGCAGATCGACCGCCGCTCGGATCGCCGCGATCTGTGGCAGGCTCAGGTCGGTTGGCAGGTTGAGGGTGGTCGCGCCCAGATCGGCGAGCACCCGAGCCGCCGCCGGGTTTGCGGCCGGCAGCATGACGGAGATCTTGGCCTGCATGTCGTTGGGGAGCTCGCCGACGCGGCGCATCTCGCCGAAGACGGAAAGAAGCCCGAGATCGGCAATGAGGACGCTGCGTATCCCGTAAGCAGCGGCGCGCAGCACATCCTCGATTCCCTGCACCACCTGCTCCTGCCCCCGCGAGGTCGCCGCAACGACTGCCCCGGCGGGCGCCCTCGCCATCGCGGAGGTATCCCAGGCAGCGTTCGGGCGCGCGAAGAGGCTGATCTCGAGGCGAGCTTCGGCTGCCGTGCGCGCAAGCTCGGCGAGCTCGTCGTCGGTCTGGAGGAAGACCCCGCTGCCCTGCGAGACGCGGTGCACCAGCACGTCGAGCCGCTCGGCCTCCTCGAGCACCGCCTCGAGGCAGCGCGGCCCTTCGACGCTCGGGATCTCGACGCGGTACTGCGCGCCGTCCGGAAACCGCTTCGGCGAGTCCGGGAGGTCGTGCAGGTCGCCCGGCGGCAGGCCGACTGACTCCAGGAACGCCCGCGTCTCGTCCATGGAGCGCCGAGTGTACTGCCGGCCGCACGGCTACGAGGTTGCGAGCACGAGCTTGCCGAAGTGCAGCCCGCGCGCCATCCGATCATGCGCGGCCTCGGCCTCGGTCAGCGGGCGCACGCTGTCGACCACCGGGCTCCAGCTGCCATCCTCAACCATCCGCAACAAGGCTTCGAAGTCGCGGCCCGAGCCCATCGTCGTCCCGAGGATCGAGAGCCAGCTCAGGTAGACGAAGCGCACGTCGACCTCGACGGTCGGACCGCCCGTGCCACCGAACACCAGGAGACGGCCGCCCCTGCGCAGGCAGCGCAGCGAGTCTCCCCAGGTTGAGCCGACGGAGTCGAGAACGACGTCCACACCGCGCCCGGCCGTCAGCTCGCGGATCTCACCAGGCCAGTCCCCTTGCGTGTAGAGAACGCCGCCCTCGGCGCCGAGCTCGCGGGCGCGGGCGATCTTCTCTTGGCTGGACGAAGTAACGAACACACGCGCGCCGGTCTGGGCCGCAAGCGGCACCGCCAAGGTCGAGACCCCCCCACCGGCGCCCAGGACGAGGACGGTCTCGTCGTCGCGCAGCCCGCCGACGCTGAACAGCGCGCGGTAGGCGGCCAGCCCGACGAGCGGAAACGCAGCGGCCTCGTCCCACGACAGTCGTTGCGGCTTCGGGAACACGTTCGCGCGAGGCACCTTGACGAGCTCCGCGTACGTCCCGTTGTCGGGGCCACCGAGGATGCGCCAGTCCGGGCCGGCAGCGTCCTCGCGATCGCCCCAGCCGAGGCCGGGATAGATCACGACTTCTTCGCCGGTGTCCCGCCGAATCCCCGCGCCGTCCGAACCGGGAATGACCGGCAGCGGGAAGCGATACGCAGGCCCCGGCGGGTTTCGGACCAGCAGGTCGCGCCGGTTGACGGCGGCGGCGCGCAACTGGACAACCACCTCGTCCGGCCGCGGCTCGGGGTCGGGGACGGACTCGACGTTGAGCGCGCCGCCCTCCCGGACGAGGACGGCCTGCATCAGTGGCGTTCAGCGAGCGGTTCCACGCCGAGGTACCGACGTTGGGCGTCGGGATCGTTGACGAGCGCCTCCGCCGTCGTCTCGGTCGCGATCTGGCCCGAGATCATGATGAGCTGGCGGTCGGCGAGCGCGGTCGCAACGCCGAGGTTCTGCTCGATCAGAAGGATCGATACCCCTTCATGCTCTAGCGCGCGGAACGACTCGATCAAGTGCTCGATGATGGTCGGCGCGAGCCCCTCGGAGGGCTCGTCCATGACTAGGAGCTTCGGGTTCGTGAGCAGAGCGCGGCCGATGGCGAGCATCTGCTGCTCCCCGCCAGAGAGTTCCGCGCCGCCGTGTCGCTTGCGGTCGGCGAGCCGAGGGAAGAGCTCGTAGACCCGGTCCGGGCTCCAGCGCGCCCTCCCGGGGGCTCGGATCATACGCAGGTGCTCGTCGACGGTCAGCGAGGGAAAGAGCCGCCGCCCCTGCGGCACGTAGCCGATCCCCGCCCCGGCGATCCTGTAGGAAGGTCGCCCGACGAGCTCTTGGCCTTCGAAGCGGATCGAGCCCGAGAGCTCGGGCGGCCGGATGCCCATGATCGCGTTGCAGAGTGTCGTCTTGCCCATGCCGTTCCGGCCGACGATTGCAACTGACTCGCGGCCCATCTCGAAGCCCACGTCTTCGAGGACGTGGGCGCGGCCGTAGTACGCGTTGAGGCCGTCGACCGCTAGGACGGGGACGGCGACCGGCGTTGGCGGCGGCTGGAGGGGAGCGGCCTCGCTCACGACGCGTGGTCCTCCTCTCCGTAACTCCCGAGGTAGAGGTCGTGGACGAGCTGATTCGCCCGGATCTCAGCGGGCGAGCCCTCGACGATGACGCGGCCCTCGTGCATCATCGTGACCCGCTCGGCGACCCGCAGAGCCACATCCATGTCGTGCTCGATCAGGATCAGCGTGATCGAGGGATCAAGCTTCAAAAGGAGATCTGTGAGCGCGCCTCGCTCGCCCCGGGAAAGCCCCGACGCGGGCTCGTCGAGGAGCATCAGCTTCGGGTCGCTGGCACGCGCCATACCGACCTCGAGCTGGCGCTGCTCGCCGTGAGAGAGCGAACCGACGAGCTCGTCGAGCTTCTCGGCCAGGCCAACTGCCTCGGCCGCCCAGCGTGCCTTCTCCCGGAATGTCCGGTCCCTTCCGGGGAGGATGACCGGCCGGAGATGGCCTCTCCGGACTCCGAGCACCGCCAGGTAGAGGTTGTCCTCGACGCTGAGGCCAAGGAAGAGCCGCGACTTCTGGTAGGTCCGCGCGAGCCCCAGCCTCGCCCGCCGCGGCGGCGGGAGCGGGGTCACGTCCTGGCCGAACAGCTCGATGGTGCCCGAGGTCGGCCGAAAGTCGCCGGAGATGACGTTGAAGAGCGTGGTCTTCCCGGCCCCGTTCGGCCCCAGGATCGCGCGACGCTCGCCGGCACGAACTTCCAGGTCGACGTCCTTGACGGCGTGAAGCCCGCCGAAGCGCCGGCCGACCCCCCGCAAGCGGAGGGCCGGCGCGACGCTTTCGGCATGTATCGCCGTTTCGGTTACTGGCTCGGTCACATCTAGGCGATGGCGACTACTTGATGACGCCGTTGACGACCGGCCTCTCCTTCCCCGTCCAAGGGAGCTTCTTGTGGACGCACGCCGGCGAGTTGCGGCTCGGAGGCTTGGTGATCGAGCCGCCGAACGACTGCCTGACGCCTGGGATGTACTGAACGGTCGAAATGGCGATGCCGCCACTAGCCTTGACGTTCATCCGGTAGGAGTACTGGGGCTGGATCGCCTGGCGGTTCTTGTCCAGCGTGATCTTCCCGTACGCCCCATTGACGATCGTCTTACGGAGGGCCGCCTGCAGCTTTTTCTGGCCGCCCGAAAGATCGCCCTTGACTGCCTTCAGGGCCTTCACCAGCGCCCAGGCGTTGTTGTAGTAGTTGTACGTGAACCCGTCGGCGGCGTGGTCTGACGCCTTACCGGCGAGCGGCGGGTACTTCTTGTACCACCTGTCGAGGATCTTCTTGTACTTCGTGACCGCGGCGCCCTTGAGATCCGGCGAGCTGCCGAAGCCGCCGACGTAGGCGCCGTTGAGCCGCGGTCCGAGCTGCTTGTCGGCGCCCGAGGCGAAGAAGAACAGGTTCCCGACCACCTGCTTGGCCTTGATCTTCCCGTAGGCCTGCTCGTACGCCTTCAGCGACGGGATCGTGCCCGTTCCGCCGACCGCCCAGAAGTAGCCGTCCACCTTGTCCGGGGCTGGAAGCTGCCTGGCGAAAGACGAGAAGTCCGTCGAGTTCAGCGGCGGGAAGACGCGCTTGACGATGTTGCCGCCGGCCGCGCAGAAGTCGGCGATCATCCCGGCACCGGACGCATAGCCGAAGCTGTAGTCGTCCATGATGATCGCGGCCTTTCGCCAGTGGAGTTTCCTGTAGGCGAGATCGCCAATGCCTGCGTTCCACTGGATGCCGTCACCGTTGAAGCGGAAGAAGTTCGGCGCCTTTACCGCGGCGGTGGTATCCCACGCGCCGGCGGTGCCGTTGACGAACGTCTTGTTGCGGTGCTGCTTCGCGTAGTTCGCAACCGCGACCGACTCGTCGCCCGACAACGGCCCAATCATCAGGTCCGCGCCGAGCTGCTCCATCAGCCGCCGCGTCTCTTTGATCGCGGTATCAGCCTTGTCGTTCGAGCAGCCGATTCCGACGAGCTTCAGCGGATGGCCGCCGATCTTTCCACCGGTCCAGCCGGCCGACGGCTTGTTCGGGTTCTTCGGCTTCACGCCAGCGTATTGCGCGAGGGCGGTGATCGCCCCGCCGATGTCCTGTTCGTAGTTGGACGCGAACGCTCCCTGGCAGTCCGAGAGGATCGCGATCTTGATCGTCGAGGCCGTGCTCTTCGACGACCTGCCGGCAGCCACCGTCACCCACACCGTCGCCACCAACGCGGCGGCGAGGATGGAAAGCGCGGCGGGAAGCCAGAACCGGCGGCCCTTCTTTCTCACGTACGTCATGTGGTGCCCTCCTCCGTCCATAGATGACCGATCCGGCGAACAAAGCTATGAACCTGCGTGGCCCTCCTTTCGCTGCCTCGCTTCTTCCGGGCCTGACCGAAATCGCGTGACCGGGCGAGTCTATGAGGTTGAGGTTTCCGAGTCACCTTGATCTCAGGGCGTGGGGCCGCCTTTCGCACGCCGGGATGTCGCAGCAGGCGCTGCGGAAGTCGCCAGCTGCCGCCCGGGAAACAGCCTCCCGGCGAGCTCGTGACCCTTCCCCAAGATCCCCATCAGGCCGCCCGGCGAGAGCAGGATGATGACGAGGAAGATGACGCCGATGACGGTATGGAAGCGCTCCTCCGAGAGGCCGATGTGGCCTAGCCCAGGAACACTGCGGATGTAGTTGTTGATGACTACGAAGACGAGCGCGCCGAGCCAGGCGCCCTCGAGTCGATAGAGGCCGCCGATCACGCAGATGACAAGCAGGTCGATCGTGGACGAAAGATCGATCGAGGCGGGGTCGATGTGGCCGTTCCACCAGACGAACAGGACACCACCAAGCG
>WNGP01000449.1_pt1 | contig 31618 bp, 30 predicted proteins | sample 5407671 | NCBI WGS metagenome assembly WNGP01 (sample SAMN13153381, study PRJNA577476) | soil metagenome | isolation source: 40 cm soil or saprolite under Garry oak tree replicate 2 | place: USA:California | collected 2016-06-15 | reverse complement strand
AGACTCTGGCCGCAAGCTTCGTCCAAGTCATCACTAACCCGCTCGTGGGGGCGCCCGACACGACGCGGGGGATGCTGTTTCAGCGACGGCCGAGCGGCTTCGAGATGCGGTTCACCACGCCCCGGGGCGATCGCATCGTAGCCGATGGCCGGCACCTCTGGCTGTACACGCCGAGCACCACGCCAGGCCAAGTGATCCGCACCGCGATTCCGGCGGCCGGGACGGCGGGACCGATCACGGGGCCGAACCTGATCGGCCAGTTTGTAGACCACGCCCGCGAGCGCTACCAAGCCCGCTACGTGCGCGCCGACACGCTCGGTCCCGACGGCCTGGCCGATGTCATCGCGCTGGTGCCCAAGAAGAGCGGCCTTCCCTACCAGAGCGCGGTGATCTGGGTGGCTCGGAGCGACGCGCTGGTGCGGCACCTCGAGATCACCGAGTCATCCGGACAGCTGCGGGTAGTCATGCTGCGCCGGCTCGTCGTGAACGGCGCCGTGCCGGACCGCGAGTTCAGGTTCGCGGTGCCGCGTGGGGTGCAGGTGGTCGATCAGTAGCGAGGACCGCGGCGATACGGGCCACCACGGCCGCGTCCATGCCGCGTTGGCGAGCGACCTCGAGACCGGCCCGCCCCAGCGTGCGGTACAACAGGGCGTCGTCGGCGTCCAGTGACTCGAGATGGCGCCTGACGGTTGCATCGTCGCCGCGCTCGATCGGCCCGGTCAGGGCGGCGACGGGCGCTCGCTGCATCAGGTTCTCGAAGGTTCCTCGGACGAGGGGCCGCAGCGCGGCCCACGCGGCCGCGTCCGGGAGCCCCGCCTGCCGGAGCAGTCGCTGGGCCACCGCCTCGACCACCACGAAGTAGTTGGACGCGAACACGGCGCCCGCGTGGTAGACCGCCTTCGCTTGCGGGGTGATCCGGAACGGCCGCATCCCCATGGCACGGGCCAAACGCTCCGCCGCCGTCACGGCGGCCGGCATCCCTTCTACGGCGGCCCAGGCACCACGCAGTTGCTCCGGGGCGCGTTTCGGATCGACGATGGTCTGCAGCGGATGAATGGAGCCGAGGGCCGCGCCGCGGGGGACCAGGGCGTCGAGCGCCTCGCGACCCTGCACGCCCGAGACGTGGAGCACCACGTGTGACGAGGACACGGCCCCGGCGCGCGCGAGCGCTTCGGCCAGCGCCCGGATCGCATCGTCGGGCACCGCGAGAACGACGACGCCCGCCTCGGCGAGCGAGGCGGGCGGGAGATGGGCCGGGAGGACGGTCAACGTCAGCGGCTTAGGAACGCGGCGCCGGCGGCGCCCGTACAACCGCACGCGGTATCCGGCGCGCGTCAGGGCCAGCGCCAGGCCGGCACCGGCGCGCCCCGCCCCGATCACCGCGACGGTAGGGCGCCGGCCCACCTAGTTGCGGCTCGGGAGTGGGGGCGGCAGCGCGGCGGCGAGCGCGAGCAGGTCCTGGGGGGACTTGGCGCGCCGCGCCAGAGCCAGCGCTTCCTGCACCTGGTGGTCGTCCGCCACGCGGCGCCGGGACTCGACGGCGCGCCCGAAGGCGTAGCGCGCCGCCTCGTACCCGATCTCTTGCGCGATCAGCTTCCCGCCGCCGGCCGCGACGCTGTCGGTCAGCGCCGCGCCACGCTCCCGCAGACGTCGCTGCACCTCGCGGATCATCTCGTCCGTCACCACGAAGCCGGGATCGGTCAATCGGCCGCTCCCTTTGAGCTCGAGCGCATAGCTCGACAGCACATCGCGGTACACGGTGACCTTGTTGCCGAGCGCCTTGACGAAGGCCCGCTCGGCCGGGTTGAGGGTGTCGCTCGGAACGAAGAGGTCGGGCCGAATGCCGCCGCCGCCGAACTCGACGCGGCCGCGATCGGTGCGGAACACCTGTGCCGTATCGACCTTGCTCGTGTCCCGCCCTTCCTCGGAGAGCGCCACCTGCGCCTCCTGGTCGGTCTCGTTGCGGCTCTTGCGCTGGATGGTGCGCCCGCTCGGCGTGTACCAGCGCGCGGTCGTGAGCTTCAGGGCCGTTTCCGGCGTGAGCGCCCACAGCGACTGCACCAATCCCTTCCCGAACGTCGGCGTGCCGACGAGGAGCGCCCGATCGTGGTCCTGCAGCGCGCCCGCGATGATCTCGGCCGCGCTCGCGGTGCCGCCGTTCACCATCACCACGATGGGCAACCCGGGCCAAGTCTGCGCTTTCTTGTCGGTGTAGACACGGGAGCTGTTGGGCGCTCGTCCCCGGGTCGCGACGACCTCCTGCCCCGGATCGAGGAACAGCTCGCTGACCGCGATCCCCTGGTCGAGCAGGCCGCCCGGATTGCCGCGCAGGTCGAGGATCAGCGACCTCATCCCAAGCTTGGCGAGCCCCGCGATCGCCGTCGTCAGCTCCTCCGCCGAGGTCTCGCTCACCGGCGAGAGTGCGATGAACCCGACGTGATCGTCGAGCATCATCGACGTGTAGACGGAACGAATGTGAATCGTGGCGCGGGTGATCTTGAACGTGAGCGGCTGCTCCACCCCCACGCGCCGCACGCGCAGCTCGACCGCGGTGCCCGGCTGCCCTCGCAGCTCCTTGACGGCCTGATCGTTCTTCCAGCCTTCGGTGGGGCGGCCGTCCAAGGTGACGATCCGGTCACCCGACTCGATGCCGGCGTGCTCGGCCGGCGTATCCGGCAAAGGCGCGATCACCGTGATCCAGCCGTCCCGGACGTCGATCTGGATCCCCAGACCTCCGTAGTTTCCGGACGTCGCCTCCGAGAGGGCGCGGAAGTCTTCGCGCTTGAGGAAGACGGAGTACGGATCGTGCAACTGGTCGAGCAGGCCGTCGATGGCCATCTGGTAGAGCTGGCGCTCGTCGAGGGAGTCCACGTAATCGTCGGCGATGCGCTCGAGCACCAGGTCGAACAGCCGGGCCTGCTGATAGACGGACGCCGCGGGCTCGGCTTCCCGCTGCAGGAGCCAACCGCCGGTGGCCAGCGCGACCCCGGTGACGACGGTGACGAGCACGAGCTTGCGGTGCTTCATGAGACCCCTCGAAGTGTGGGTGCGAACGCCGCCGCGACCTCTCGCCACGCAGCCTCCTGCACCGCCTGCTTGGACTGCGACGCATCGATGTGGACCACTCCCGGGCCACCCGCTGCGCGGTACGTCTCGAGCACGCGACGGTGGAAGGCGTCGCCTTGCCGCTCGAACCGGTCCCGCACCTTGCGCGCGCGGCGCTGCCGCGCCCGCCCGACTTCCACCGGCACATCGAGCACGACCGTAATGTCGGGGGCCAGGCCCCCAGTCGCCAGCCGGTTCGCGACCTCGACCTCGGCGCGGGGCAGCCCTGCCCCCGCCACCTGGTACGCGATCGTCGACAGGTCGAACCGGTCGGCGATCACCACGCGACCCGCGTCGAGCGCCGGCTGGATCACCCGGGCCACGAGGTCGGCGCGGGCCGCGAGCATCAGGAACAGCTCCGAGGCGGAGGTGAGCGCATCGGGCAACGTCAGGGCGACCGTGCGCGCTGCCTCAGCCACCGGCGTGCCGCCCGGCTCCCGCACCGCGACAACGTCGCGACCCTCCTGCTGCAGCCGCGCGGCGAGCCAACGCACCAGCGTGGTCTTCCCCGCTCCCTCCGGCCCCTCGATCACGACGAACAAACCCTTCATCCTCAACTCAGGGTGATGATGGGGCTGGCGGCGCCCTTCTTGATGCCCTCGTAGATCCGCGCGTTCACCTTGGCCATCAGCTTCTCGAAGTTGGCTTGCGCGGCGACCACCTGCTGGTACACCGCATTGGCCTGGGCGGCCTGGAGGGCGCGATCGTAGCGCTCCACCTGGTCCTTACTCGGCTCAGCACCCGCCTGCGCCGCCCGCTCGATCTCCTGCGCCACGCGCTCGACCTCGGCGAGGAGCTTCTGGCAGTCGGGGTCCTCCTTCATCCGGTCCGTGGACCGCACGAGCGCCCGGTACTCCTCGCTCTGCCCGAGCAGGCGGCCCAACTCCTGCGCTCGTTCGTCGATCACGAGTCCTCCCCCGCGAATGCGAGGGCGTAGCGCGGCCGCCCGAACAGGTCGTCACGCACGACGCTGCGTGCCCAGCCCCGCTCGCGCGCGAGCGTAGTCACGGCGCCGGCCCGCCGCTCGTCGATCTCCAACGCGAGCAGCCCGCCCGGCTCGAGCAACCCGCGCGCGCCGGCCAGCAGCGCGCGGGTGGCGGTGAGGCCGTCCGCGCCGCTTTCCAATGCGGCGCGCGGCTCGAACCGGCGCACCGAAGGATCGAGGCCAGCGAATTCCGCGCTCGTGAGGTAGGGCGGGTTCGCGACGATCACACGGCACCGCTCGCCGGCGAGGGGAGCGAGCAGGTCGCCCTCGCGCACCTCGACCGGCGTCGTGGGCCGGACGCGCGCCACGTTCTCGCGCGCCAGCTGCGCCGCCTGGGGAGACCGTTCCACCGCGATCACCCGGTCGAAGGCACCCTCGACGGCGAGGCTCAGTGCGATGCAGCCACACCCCGCCCCAATGTCCGCGGCGATGCCACCCTTCCCCCTTCCCCCATCCCTCGTCCCGCGGAGTACCAGGTCCACGAGTCCCTCCGTTTCGGGGCGGGGGATCAGGGCCCGCGGGTCGATCGCAAGCTCGAGCGTGCGGAACGCGACCCGGCCGACCGCGTACGCGAAGGGCGTGCCACTCTCGCGCCGCTCGACGGCGTCCCAGAAGCGGCGGGTCAGGGCGTCGGGCGGCGCGGCGGCGCGTTGCAGCCACACGTCACCCCGCGCCAGCCCGGCGATTGCCCCCCACAGGGACGTCGCTTCGCGCCGGGGATCCGCCACGCCCGCAGCGGCGAGCCGGCTCGTGGCCTGCGCGAGCAGGTGCGCGATCGAGGGGCGATGGCCCGCGAGCGCGTCAGGCACTGAGGCGCTCCTGTTCGCCGGCGAGCTTGAGCGCGCCGATCAGCTCGTCGAGCTTGCCGTCCAACACATCGGTCAGGTCGTGGGCCGTGTAGTGGATACGGTGATCGGTGACGCGATTCTGCGGGAAGTTGTAGGTGCGGACCTTGGCTGAACGGTCGCCCGTGCCCACCTGGGCGCGGCGCTCCCGGGCGCGGGCAGCTTCCTGCTCGGCGATCATGCGGTCGAGGAGCCTGGAGCGCAGGATCTCGAGGGCCTTGATCTTGTTCTGGAGCTGGGACTTCTGGTCCTGGCATTGCACGACGAGGCTGGTGGGGAGATGGGTGATCCGCACGGCCGAGTCCGTCGTGTTGACGCTCTGCCCCCCGGGCCCCGACGAGCGGAACACGTCGATGCGCAGGTCCTTGTCCTCGATCTTCACGTCCACGTCCTCCGCCTCCGGGAGCACGGCGACGGTCGCCGCGGAGGTGTGGATCCGGCCCTGCGCCTCGGTCACGGGCACGCGCTGCACGCGATGGACACCCGATTCGTAGCGCAGGATGCCGTACGCCTTGGGGCCGCGGGCCGCGAAGATCGCCTCCTTGAGACCGCCCAGCGTGCCTTCCGAGAGCGACAGCACTTCGACCTTCCAGCCGCGCCGCTCGCAGAAGCGCGTATACATGCGGAACAGGTCGGCCGCGAAGAGGGCCGCTTCGTCGCCGCCGGTTCCGGCACGGATCTCCACGATGGCGTCGCGATCGTCCAGGGGATCGGCGGGGGCGAGCAGCTCGGCGAGCTGCCGCTCGAGACGCTCGATTTCGGGCTGGAGGCGCTCCAGATCGGCACGGGCCAGCTGCGACAGCTCGGGGTCCCGGTCCTGCAGCACCTCCCGGGTCTGCGCGAGCTCCTGTTGCGCCCGCTCCAGACGCGCGTGCGCCTGGCGGATGGCGTCGAGCCGCACATGCTCGCGGCCGAGCTGCTTCAGCTTGGTCGGATTGCGCGTCGTCTCGGGGTCGCCCAGCTCACGCGCGACCTGCTCCGCCCGCTCGAGCGCCTGGCGGAGTCGGGCCTCCATGCGTCAACTCCCGACCTTCTCTGCCCTGTATTTCTTGCGGAACCGCTCCACGCGCCCGGCCGTATCCATGAGCTTCTGCTTGCCCGTGTAGAACGGGTGGCACTGGGCACAAATCTCTACGTGGATCACCGGCACCGTGGAGCGCGTGACGAAGCTGTTCCCGCACGCGCACTGGACCGTGGCCCGCTGATAAGTGGGGTGAATCCCGGGTTTCACTGCTCGCATCCTTGCTGGGGTATCGAACCGGATGAAGAGCGGAAATATAATTGGCACCTGAACTTGGCGGCAAGCGCCTGAGGGTGCGCCGAATTGACACCGGGCAGGCGAGGACGTAAGCTTGCCCGTCCAATCCCGGACATCTGAGGGAGTTGCACCCTTGTCGGTCGCCGACATTCTCAGGAAAGTCCCGCTCTTCGGCCAACTTGCACCCACTGACCTCGAGCGGGTGGTGGAGATCTCCCGCGAGCGCACCTACCCCCGCAACTCGGTCATCCTGTTCGAAGACGACCCGGGCGACGCGCTGTACGTCGTGGCGCAGGGACAGGTCAAGGTCGTACTGATCGGCGAGGACGGCCGCGAGGTGATCCTGTCGGTGATGGGCGAGGGAGAGTTCTTCGGGGAGATGGCCCTGGTGGACGACGAGCCACGCTCGGCGCACGTCATCGCCATGGAGGACTCCACCCTGCTCGTGCTGCGGCGCGAGGACTTCCAGGGCCTCCTCACCCAAACACCCGGTATCGCGCTCGCCCTGCTGCGCGAGCTGTCGCGCCGCCTGCGGCGCGTGGACGAAAAGGTGGGCAGCCTCGTGCTGCTGGACGTGAACGGCCGCGTCGCGCAGCTGCTGCTGGAGCTCGCCGACGAGGCGGGCTCCGAACGCATCACCCGCCGCCTCACACACCACACCATCGCTCAGATGATCGGCTCCAGCCGCGAGACGGTGAGCCGGACGATGCGGGAGCTGGTGGAGAAGGGTTACATCGAGGTGAGCCGTCGCGAAATCGTGATTCGCGACCGCGCCGCGCTGGAGGCCTCGGCCGGGCGAGGGTGAGCCCGGTCACGGTGCGCCGGTGAGGCGCACCTTGTTGTACGTCCCGTGTTTCCAGTAACTTAGCCCAGGATACGGCGTGCCCGATCACACAGCCTACACGGTGACCTTCTGGGGGACGCGTGGCTCGATCCCGACCCCGGGAGCGAGCACCGCGCGCTATGGGGGGAATACGCCTTGTGTGGCGGTGGAGAATGCGGCGGGCGAGCTGCTCATTCTCGACGCCGGCACCGGGATCCGGGCCCTAGGCCTCAAGCTGGTCGAGAAGCAGAACGGCGCGGTCAACGCGGAGATCCTGCTCTCGCACGCGCACTGGGATCATATCCAGGGCCTGCCGCACTTCAAGCCGTTCTTCGCTCCGGGGAACCGCGTGCGGATCTGGGGCCCGCGCCAGGGGACGACATCGCTCGAGACGATCCTGCGCCAGCAGATGGATCCCGCGGTCTTCCCCGTGCCGCTGGACGCCCTGTCGGCGACGCTCACGGTGCAGCATGTGGAGCCGGGGGAGTTCACGGTGGGGACGTTCAAGGTGCAGGCGATGCGGCTGCGCCACCCGGGCACGACGCTCGGGTTCCGGCTGACGCCGGCGAGCGGGGGCCCCAGCATCGCCTACGTGACGGACAACGAGCTGGGGGTGGGCGGCAACTACGGCACGGCCCCGACATGGCGCAAGGAGTTCGTCAAGTTCTTGAGCGGCGTCGAGCTCCTGATTCACGACGCGATGTACACGCCCGAGGAGCTCGAGACACACCGGGGGTGGGGTCACTCGACGTTCGAGGAAGCGGTCGCGGTGGCGGCGGCGGCCGGTGCGGAACGGCTGGTGCTGTTTCACCACGAGCCGGAGCACGGTGACGGGTCGATCGACGAGCTGCTGGCTGCGGCGCGCCACATGGCGCGCGGCGGGGGGCCGGGACGGCCCGTTGAGGTCCTGGCGGCTCACGAGGGTATGAAGCTGACTCTTTGATGCGAGGAGACCGTATGGGTTCGCGTTTGCGATTCGCAGTGCTGAGCGCGGTGATGGTGCCGCTCGCGGCCTCGGGGAGTGGGCTGAGGGCGCAGGGGCGGGGGCAAGACACCCGCCCGGGCATCGCCGTCCTGCCGTTCGACAACGGCGGCTCGTACGGGCAGGGCAAGGAGGACTTCGACGCCCTGCAGAAGGGGATCGCGGGGATGCTCATCTCCGAGCTGGCCCAGAACCCTTCGGCGCGCGTCGTGGAGCGCGAGGACGTCCAGAGGCTGATCGAGGAGCAGAACCTCGGGGCCGCGGGCCGCGTGGACCCGCAGACGGCGGCGAAGATCGGCAAGCTGGTCGGCGCGCGCTACGTGGTGCTGGGTACGTTCATCGACTTCTACGGCGATTTCCGGCTGGACGCGCGTCTCGTGAACGTCGAGACGAGCGAGATCCTCAAGGTCGAGAAGGACCAGGCGCAGCGCGACCACCTGTTCCAGATCATCCAGAACGTGGCGGGGCGTTTGATGAAGGACGCCAACCTGCCTGCTCTGCCCCGTCAGGCGTCGGAGCAGCGCATGAGCCGCCAAGTACCCACCGAGGCGCTCACTTTCTATTCACGCGCGCTGCTGTACCAGGACCGCGGACAGCGCGACAAGGCCGCGGACATGTACCAGCGCGCCATCGCCGTCTTTCCCGAGTACGCCGAGGCCGCCGAGGGGCTGAAACGGCTCAAGAATTCGTGATCGGACGGTGATGGACCTGGTCACCGGCGTGGGTGGTGCGGTCTCCCAGCCGTGAAGTACGTCCTGCTGCACACCCCGACCTGGCAGGTGGGCGCCCTGGCCCCGGTCCTCGAGGGCGCCCAGATCGAGCGGCGCGAGGTCCGGCTGCTGCGCGACATCTCCGTGGACGACCGCCCGACGGTGCTGGTGCTCGATCCCGACAACCGCTCGCTGTTTCCGCTCGACGCGCTCCGGGCCCTGGTGGATGCCGGCGGCTCGATCGTCGCGCTGGGCCGCCCCGGCGAGACCGAGGTCCCGCCCGAGATGCCCGTCGAGCTGCTGGCAGGGTTCGTGCGCCACCCGCCCGGCGGACGGGAATTCCTGGTGGCGATTCGCAGCGGCTTCCGCGAGGCAGCCGCGCGTGCCGAGACGGCCCGTGCCCGCGCCGAGGCGGCCACCCGGAGTCGCGAGATCGGCGAGCTGACCAGGATCGGGGTGGCCCTGGGCACCGAGCGCGATCTCAAGACCCTGCTCGACCTCATCCTCACCCAAGCGCGGCGCATCACTTGGTCGGACGCGGGGAGTCTGTATCTCGTCGAGACGAGCCCGCAGGGCACGAAGCGGCTGCGCTTCCGGCTGACGCAGACGTTCTCGAAGCCCGAGGCGCCGTACGTCGAGTTCACGATCCCCGTGGACCGGTCGAGCCTGGCGGGCTACACGGCGACCACGGGCGAAGCCCTGGTCATCGACGACGCCTACTTCCTGCCTCCGGACGTCGAGTACTCGATCAACCGCTCGTTCGACGAGCGCTACGGCTACCGCACCAAGTCGATGCTCGTCATTCCCATGAAGGACCACAAGGAAGAGGTGATCGGCGTCCTCCAGCTGATCAACCGCAAGCGCCAGTTCGAGGCGGTGCTGTCCACGCCGGCGGAAGTCGAGCAGCAGGTGGTGCCGTACTCGCGGCGCACGGTGGAGCTCGTCACGGCGCTCGCCGGACAGGCGGCGGTCGCCATCGAAAACAGCCGGCTGTACGAGGATATCGAGCGCCTGTTCGAAGGGTTCGTGCTCGCGGCAGTGACGGCGATCGAGCAGCGCGATCCGACGACCTTCGGGCACAGCGGCCGCGTCTCCGGGATGACCGTGGGTCTGGCGGAGGTCGTGGACCGCGCCGCGAACGGCGCGTTCCGCAACGTGACGTTCACACGCGCGCAGCTGCGCGAGATCCGCTATGCGGGCCTGCTGCACGATTTCGGCAAGGTCGGCGTGCGCGAGCAGGTGCTCGTGAAGGCGAAGAAGCTGTATCCGCAGGACCTCGCCCTGATCAGGCAGCGGTACGCCTTCCTGCGTCGCACTGCCGAGCGCGACTTCTGGCGACGGCGGGTGGAGTTCCTGGAGCAGGGAGGAGGGAGTCGCCCCGCCTACGACGCGTTTCTCGCCGATCTCGAGGCGGCCCAGCGCCGGCAGCTGGCGGAGCTCGAGCGGTTCGTCCAGGTGGTGACGCAGGCGAACGAGCCGACCGTCCTGCCCGAGGAGCGGTCGGGGGACCTGTTGAGCTTCGCGGGAAAGACGTACGAAGACCTGGACGGGGGGCTCCAGCCCTACCTCACGCAGGAAGAGGTCCGCTACCTCACGATCGCCAAGGGAAGTCTCGACCAGGCCGAGCGGCTGGAGATCGAGAGCCACGTCAACCACACCTATCGCTTTCTCCAGCAGATCCCCTGGACCCGGGAGCTGCAGCAGATTCCCCTCATCGCCTACGGGCATCACGAGAAGCTGGACGGCCGCGGCTATCCGCGCGGCGTGACCGGCGAGGCGATCCCGATCCAGACGCGCATGATGACCATCAGTGACATCTACGACGCGCTCAGCGCGGCCGACCGGCCCTACAAAGCAGCGGTCGCCCCCGCGCGGGCGCTGGACATCATGCAGGCCGAGGTGAAGGCCGGACAGCTCGACGGCCCCTTGTTCGAGCTGTTCGTCGAAGCGAAGGTGTTCGAGGCACCGGGGTAAGGCGCGCCGGCACGGTCACCGGCCTGCCAGCATTCGGACCGAGACCAGCAGCAGGAACGCCCCGAACATCCGTCGCAGCGTCAGGTCCGGGACCGAGCCCGCGAGTCGGGCGCCGATGAACGCACCGAAAAACAGGCCCCCCGAGATCACCAGGGCGTAGGAGACGTTCACTTCTCCGCGCCGGTAGTACTCCAGGGTACCGAGTAACCCGACCGGGAGGAGCAGCGCCGCGAGGGACGTGCCATTCGCGGCGTGCTGGCTCTGCTTGAGCAGCAACACGAGGCCCGGGATGATCACGATCGCGCCCCCCACGCCGAACAACCCCGACACGATTCCGGCTGCGAGGCCGATCGCACCTACCATGACCCAGGTCATCGTCCGCCTCCTGTGAGTGGTTCACCCCAGCCGCCGCCGCCCGGAGTCTCGATCCGCAGCACGTCGCCGGGCGCGAGGCGCGCCCGCACCTTGGGCCCCTGGACCGCGCCGTTGAGCGCGTTGCGCCCGGGGGCGCCGGGGCCGCCGCCCGCGGCGCCGCTCGGCGTGTGCCGGCGGCGCTCGGTGACGATGTTCGCCTCCATGGGCGCGAGCGCTTCGAACTCGCGCACCACGCCGTCGCCACCAACCCACCGGCCCGCGCCCCCACTTCCCTTCCGGACCGCATAGCTCCGCACGCGGAGTGGCAGCTCCAGCTCCAACACTTCGACCGGCGTATTGCGCGTATTGGACATGCCCACGTGCACCGCCGACGCCCCGTTGGCGCCGCGGCTCGCCCCCTGCCCGCCGCCGATCGTCTCGTAGTACGTCCACCCTTCCCCCGTCCCTCGTCCCTCATCCCCAAGGGTCACGTTGTTCATCGTCCCCTGCCCCTGCGCCGGCACCGCCAGCCCGCCCCCCGCGAGCGCGAGAAACACGGTGTCGGCGATGCGCTGCGACGTCTCTACGTTGCCCGCGGCCACGGCGCTGGGGTAGCGCGCGTTCACGAGACACCCTGCCGGCGCCGCGACGTGGACGGCCCGCTGGACGCCTGCGTTCGTGGGAATGTCGGCGGGCAGCAGGGTTCGCACGACAAACAGCACGGCTGAGCGGGTGACCGCGAGGGGGCAGTTCACGTTGCCCCGCACTGCGGGAGCGGTGCCCGCGAAGTCGGCGTGAAACGCGCCGTCCCTGATATCCACCCGCACGGTGATGGGGATGTCGCCCTCGTCCACGCCATCGCCCTCGAGCCAATCGGTCGCGGCGAGCCCCGTGGCGGGGATGCGGGCCAGCGCGGCGCGGGTGCGGCGTGCGGCGTAGCCGATCAGGTCGCGCACCGCCGCACGCACGGCCGGCCAACCATACCGGGCGACGAGCGCGAACATCCCCTCCACCCCCTTGGCCGTCGCGGCGCGTTGCGCCGCGAGATCGCCGCGCCGCACGTCGGGCGTGCGCACACGGGCGAGGAACGCCCGCTCGACGTCGGGGGTGAGCCGCGTCGGCGGCAGGACGATCCCTTCTTCCTCGAGCGTACGCGCGCCCGCCGGCATGCTCCCCGGCTCGACGCCCCCGACATCCGAATGGTGGGCCCGTACGACGCTGTATCCCGCGAGGGCGCCTTCGACCGCGATGGTCTCGACGAGGGTCACGTCGGGCAGGTGCGAGCCCCCCGCGTAGGGGTCGTTGAGAATGAACACCTCGCCTCCCCCCGCTGCGGGGCTCAGGGCCCGGATCGCGGCCACCGCGTCGGTCAGCGCGCCCAGGTGCACGGGGATGTGCGCCGCCTGGGCGATCATCTCCCCGCTCGCGTCGAACAGCGCGGCGGAGCAGTCGCGCCGCTCGCGAATGTTCGGGGACAGCGCGGACCGCACGAGCACGAGCCCCATCTCTTCGGCGACGGACGCGAAGGCATGGGCCATGACCTCGAGGCCGACGGCGTCGAGCTTCATCGCCGCCTGCCGAGGATCGCGCCCGACGCATGCACCCGCCCGCGCCACCCCGGCTCGAGCAGCCCGGTCGCGTCCGAACCGGCGAGAATAGCGGGGCCTTCGATCGTCACACCGGTGGCGAGCGCGTCCCCCGGCCAGACGTCGGCGGTGACGCGCTCGCCGCGCACGGTGATCGGCCGGCGGCCGAGGGGCACCCTCGCCCCGGGCGCTCGCGCCCCCCCGGTGAAGCGCGGCACGGGCGCGGGGCGGTGCGCAGTGACCCGGAGGTTGACGAGCTCGATCGGCTGGCCGGTGCCGGCGTGGCCGTAGCGGGCGAGGTGGGCGTGCAGGAACGCCTCCTCCAGCCGGTACGGCTCCGGATCGGCGACCTGGATCGTGAGCTCGTACCCCTGCCCGGCGAAGCGGCAATCGGCCTGGCGCGCCAGCACGGCGCCCGGCAGCTCGGTGGTGGCGCGAGCACCGAGCGTGTCGAACGCCCTCGTGAGGTCGTCCCGGGCCAGCCCGCTCACGGGCCGGTGAAAGGACGCCAGCAGCTCGACCTGCTCCACGGCCGCGGCGAGCCCGAGCGCGCTCAGCGCGCCCGCGTGAGGCGGGAGCACCACGCGGCTCATGCCGAGCGCGTCGGCGAGCGCGCAGCCGAACAGCGGCCCGGCCCCGCCGAACGGCAGCAGCGCCATGCGCCGCGGGTCCACGCCGCGCGCCAGACTGACGCGCTTGAGCGCGCGGGCCATCACGGCAGTCGCCACGTCCACAATCCCCGCCGCGACACCCCGCAGGTCGCGCCGCCCGACGCGGCCCAGCGTCGCCACGGCCGCCTCCGCCGCGGCGGGATCGAGGCGCACGTCGGCGGCGAGCGGCTGTCGAGCGTCGAGCCAGCCGAGCACGAGGCAGGCGTCCGTCACGGTGGGGCGGACGCCGCCGTGGCCGTAGCACGCGGGGCCCGGCACCGCCCCCGCGCTCTCGGGCCCGACCTTGAGCGCGCCTCCTTCATCCCGCCAGGCGATGCTCCCGCCTCCGGCGCTCACCGTTTCGATGAGAATCGAGGGGAGGGTGAGCGGCACACCCGCCACGGCGCCGAGGCCGTCGGTCAGCGGCGCGCCGCCCACGATGAGACTGGCGTCCGCGCTCGTGCCCCCCATGTCCAGCGTGAGCAGATCGGGCGACCCGACGGCGTCGCCCAGCAGGCGCGCCCCGACCACACCGCCCGCGGGCCCCGAGAGCGCGAGCGAAGCCGCGCGTAGCACGGCAGCCGGGGGGGCAAGCGATCCGCCCGACGACGTCATGATCCGGAGCGCGGCGATCCCGCGGCGCGCCACTTCTGCCGCGGTCCCGGCGAGGTACGCCGACACGCGGGGACGCAGGTAGGCCTCCACGGTCGTGGTGCTCGTCCGCTCGTACTCGCGGAACACAGGCAGGACCTCGTGGCTGGCGACGACGGGACGTCCGGGGAGTGCCGCTCGCAATGCCGTCGCCAGCTGCCGCTCGTGGGCCGGGTGGCGGAAGGCGAAGAGCAACGCCACGGCCACGGCGGCCGGGTCGAGGGCCCGGACAACGGCCACGACCCGGGCCGCCTCTTCCTCGACGAGCGGCGTGAGCACGCCCGCGGGCCCCATCCGCTCGGCGACGCCCACCACGTCCTCGCGCGCCACCAGCGGGGGGGGGTGGTCCCGGGCGAGATCGTACAGTTCGGGCCGATCCTGCCGCCGCAGCCAGAGCAGGTCCTCGAACCCGCGCGTGGCCACCAGCGCAACGCGCGCGCCGCTCCGCTCGAGCAGGGTGTTGGTCGCGACGGTGGTGCCATGAACCAGGAGATCAATGGGGACGAGGGAGGAGGGACGGGGGACGGGTGCATCGGAACCACCCGTCCCCCGTCTCTCGTCCCCCGTGCCTTGTAGAGCATCCAATGCGCGGACTAGCGCCAGCCCCGGGTCGTCCGGCGTACTGGCGACCTTGCGGACCTCGACCGAGCCGTCGTTCCCGAGAGCGACCAAGTCGGTGAAGGTTCCCCCCACATCCACCCCCACCCGCACCGTCACCACCCCGCCCGAACGCGGAACGTGGAACGCGGAACGCGGAATCGAGGGGGAGGGTTCGATCCCGAGAGCGGGCTTCCGGGTTCGACAGACGCCCGATCCGTTCCGCGTTCCGCATTCCACGTTCCGCGTTTCATTGGCGGCGCCGTGATCTCCAGGCGTCCACCGCAAGCAAGCCCGCGAACCCCAGCGTCGCCGCCACCGCCAGCATCCCCACCCAGTCGCCCAGCCGCACGTACAGCGTCGTCACGTCGCTGGTGCGCAGGTGATCGGCCACGACCGCCTCGGTCTCGAGGCGGGTGGCATCGTACGTGGCCCCGAGCGGGTCGACGAACTCGGAGATCCCCGAATTCGCGGCGCGGGCGACGCCCATGCGGGTCTCGATCGCGCGCAGCACGAGGTGCGACGCGTGCTGGGCGGGAGCGCTGGTGTGCCCGAACCATGCGTCGTTGGTGATGTTGACCAGGAAATCGGCGCCCGAGCGCCGATAGGCTCGGGGCAGCTCCTCGAACGCCGACTCGTAGCAGATCATCACCCCGAAACGCCCGCCGGCGCCGGCGTACACGGGGAGCTGCCGCCCCCTCCCGAAACCGCCGAACCACCGCAGCTGAATCCACCGGGGCGGAACGAACGGCACACGCTCGACGACGGGGACGAGGTAGCGCTTGTGGTACGCTTGGTACGGCAGCCGGCGCCCCAACGAGTCGTAGAAGAAGGCGGCGTTGAAGTAGTCGTACGATTGCCGGCCGTGAAACTCGACGTCCAGGCCTCCGGTGAGGATGGGCACGTGCGTGTCGCGCGCGAGCCGGGCGATCTCCTCGTCCCATTGGGGCCGATTCACGAAATAACCCGGGATCGCCGCTTCGGGCCAGACGACGAGGGCCGGTGGGCCTCCATCCCGCGCCACCAGTTGGCGCGACATCGTGACGAGCTTCGTCACGACGCTGTCCTCGTGCGCGGGCACCCACTTCTCCCAGAACCCCTCGTTCGGCTGGACGAGGCCGATGGTTTCCAGCTCGCGCGTGGGGAGGGTCCGCTCGCGCCACGCACCATAGCCCACCGCCGCTGCAAGCGTCGCGGCGACCGGCACGAGGCGGCGCGCCCAGGCACGCCGGGCACCCACCACCGGCAGCAGTCCCTCCACGAGCATCACGTTGCACCACGCCAGCCACAGGGTCACGCCGCGGGCGCCCGCGATGTCCGCCCATTGCACCAGCAGCCGCGCGTCGGCGAGCGAGGTCCCGAGCCCGAGCCAGGGAAACCGGACATCCCCCTGGTGACCGATCGCCCACTCCACCGCCGTCCAGGCGAGCGGGAAGACCGTCCAGAGCGGCACCTCCGGCGCGCGCAGGCGCACGCGCACCACGAACCAGAACAATGCGCCGCTCCACAGCGCCTCGACCGTGACCGAGGCGAGGTAGCCCAGCGCCGCAAGGGGCGTGAAGTGCCAGAGCGCCACGATCATCCAATACAGGACGACGGCCTGTGCGGCGAACCCGTACCAGAACCCGATGCGGAACGCGCCCGCGGTGTCTTCTTCCCGCACGGCCTGGCGGATCAGCAGCACAGCGGGCGCGACGGCCACGAAGCTCAGGATGGGAAGGCTGAACGGCGGATAGCTCGCGGCGAGCGCGATGGCGCCGAGCCCGATCGGACCGACGGCGCGGCGGGGGGGACCGATCACAGAATCACATCACCCCCTTCGTCCGCCGAGCGGTACACGGCGTCCACGACCTGCTGGAGGAGCAGCTGGTCCCGAGGCGGCGGCGCGTTGACATCACCCTTGATGACGGCGAGAAAGTAGGTCCACTCGGCGCGATACGACTGAGCGAACTGCGTCTCCCGGCCCGTAGCGCCCGTGGGCGTGACATCGGTCGGCACGCCGTGCACGTCCTTGATGATCCGCAGCGGCTGGATGGCGGCCGAGCCCTTGCTCCCGACCAGGTCGAACCAGAAGCGCTCTCCCTCGGCGAGGTGGCGCCAGCTCACGTCGATCGAGAGCAGCAGACCGGTGTCGCATACGACGAGCGCCGAGCCCATCTCCTCGACGCCGTCCGGGCTCCCCGCTCCTGACCGCAACACGTGCGCCGACACACGCTTGGGGACGGGCCACCCCGAGAGCCACAGACCCAGATCGAGGAGCGTGACACCGAGGTCGAGCACGGCACCGCCCCCCGCCTCCTGGCGGCGCAGCCGCCAGCTGGGCAGCTGCCGCGCGGGCTGAAAGGTGTGCCAACCGCCGCGAATCGCCTGAATGGTGCCGAGGTCGCCGCCGGCCAGGAAGCTCCGCACGGCCTGCACGTCGGAGCGGAAGCGGTGGTTCATCCCGACGATCACCCGCTTGCCGTACCGCTCGCTGGCCTTGAGGACGCGCTCGACGCCCGCAGCGGTGAGTGCGAGCGGGCGCTCGCACAGCACGTGCAGCCCCGCCGCCAGCGCTGCCACGACGTGGCTCTCGTGCAGGTGGTTCGGCGTGCACACGAGCGCCGCGTCGGCACGCGCGTAGCGCAGCACGTCCTCGATGTCGTCGTAGGCGTCGGGCACCTGGAAGCGGGCGGCGAGGGCGTGCGCCTTGGAGGAGTCGTTGTCGCAGATGGCGGCGACCTCGACGCCGGGAAGGCGCCGCAAGGCGGGAAGATGGGCGACCTGGGCGATGGCCCCCGCGCCGACGACCACGACGCGGACGGGCTCGCTCACCGCGCTCCCGCCCAGCGATAGCGCGCTCCCGCGCTCAGGGCCACGGTGGACAACCCGCTGGCGAGCACCCCGCGCCCGTCGAGCGCGAAGCGCCAATGTCCCGAGCCGAACTCGGCGCCGAGCGTGCCGTTCAGGCCGGCGGTGATCGCGTTGAGGGCGTCCTGCACGAAGGTGTCGTCGATCGCGGGCCCGCTGCCGCGGCGCACGTGCACGCTGAGGCCCAGGCCCATGAACGCGGTCACGGAGCGCCCCTGCGGCATGACGTACTGGAGATCGAGGTCGCCCGTGACATCGCTCCAGGTGACACGACCCAGGTCGATCGTGTAGTTCGAGTCCGGATCGTATACGATGCTCCGCAGCCGGTCCGCGAAGCGGGCGAGCGTCGCACCGTTCAGGTCGGCCCGAAAATACGAGACCCCGAGCAGCACACGGATGCTCGGGGCGACCCTTCCGAAGTCGAGGCGCAGCGCGCCGGCGCGCGTGCCGCGAATGTCGGTGCCGGCAAGGACGCCGAGGTCGAACCCGAACGCGCTCGCGACAAGGTTCTCAGAAGAGAACTGCTCGAGAATCTTCTGGGCGGTCAGGCGGCCCGCCGGTCCGGCGGTCAACACCAGGGCCAAGGCGACCGCCCTAGTAAAGCCGCTCAACGCTCGTTCCGGGGAAGTATGCGGCGAGAATGGCTTTGTAGCTCTGCCCCGCGCGCGCCCGTCCCACCGCCCCCCACTGACAGAACCCCACGCCGTGCCCCCATCCCGCGCCGGCCGCGACCACCCGGGTCACCTGCCCACCCTCGCGCGTGACGTACAGCTGGAACGCCTGGCTGCCGAGCGCGCGATCGGGCTCGGGGCGCAACACGTTGCGGACGTCGGGGCCGGGCACGCGGACGTCGCCGCGCGGGAAGACGATCCGCAGCTCGCCGACGCGACCCGACGGCGTCGTCCGGCTCACCTCGATATCGGTGATGCGCTGCAGCCCGTCACCACCCACGTTCATCACCGCCGGAAGCGTCCGCGACAATATAGTGCGCAGCTTCGAGGCGTCCCACTCCTCGCGCCAGCGGAACCGCGGCGAAATGTCGCAGTAGTAGCGTCCGCCGCCGCTCTTGTCCGAGACGGAGCGCAGGTACGGGCGCGAGGCGGCGGTCTTGAACGCCTCTTCGACGCCGGCGGTGCTGTACCCGCAGGTGGAGTGGAAGTAGGCGTCGATCAGCTCGCCCCGATAACGCAGCACCGTCCCCGCCGTCGCCCGCACGGCATCCCACGCCTGCGGCGTTTCGCTCGCGGCGCCGGGGTACACCTGGTCCCGCACGTCGGCGAAGGCGTCCACGCCCTGCGCCTCCCAGCGCCCGCGATTCTTCAGGGCGAACGTCCGCGAGACGATCGCCTGGGCGTCGAGCGCCGCGAGCTCGTCGGGACGACGGGGGCCCAGCTCGACCGCGATGACGCTCGCGACATAGCTCTCAACCGGCACGCGGTTGATGAGGAGCACGCCCGCGGCGTCGCGCACGACATCGAGCCGCCCGCGGTACCCGCGGCCCTCCGCCATGGCGAAGCGGCCCTCGGTGACGTTCACGGCGAAGATCCCAGCGTGCGGCTCGCTCGTCGAGCCGTCCGCCTTGAGCAGCCGGACGCCCGCCGGGTCCGGCACCGCGGTCCAGCGGGCCCCGGCGGGGATGGAGCCGATCAGCTGGCCCGTGGCATCGTCGGTGAGAATCAGCTCGCCGCCCCCGTCGCCCCCGAGCGTGATGCTCGGGCGTCCCGCCGCGAGCCCAACGCGGAGCTCGGGCTCGGTGCCGATCGGGGGCACCGCGGGCCGGGCGCACGCCGCCGCCAGGGCGGCGACGCCGCTAGTGAGCCAGCGCCTGCCCGAGCCCCGCGTCGAGCGCCGTGACCGTGTGATCGATATCCGCATCCGTGTGCGCGCTGGAGACGAACCCCGCTTCGAACGCCGACGGCGCGAGGAAAACCCCGCGCTCGAGGGCCGCCCCGTGCCAGCGGGCGAAGAGCGCGGTGTCGGAGCGCTTCGCCTCGGCGAAGTTCCGCACCGGGCCCGCGGTGAGGTACACGCCCCACAACGAGCCGGCGTGACCCACCGTGACCGGCACGCCGTGCCGGCGGGCGGCGTCCCCTATACCCGCGACCAGCCGCTCGGTTCGGCGCTCGAGCGTATCGTAGAAACCCGGGACTTCGGTCCCGCGCAGCGTCGCGAGCCCCGCCGCCATCGCCACGGGGTTGCCGGAGAGGGTGCCGGCCTGATACACCGGCCCCTCGGGGGCCACCATCCGCATCAGGTCCGCGCGGCCGCCGTACGCGCCCACCGGCATGCCGCCGCCGATGATCTTGCCGAGCGTGGTGAGGTCGGGACGCACGCCGAGGCGCTCCTGGGCGCCCCCTGGCGCGACGCGGAAGCCGGTCATCACTTCGTCGAAGATCAGCAGCGCTCCCGATCGATCGCACTGCGCCCGCAGCGCCGCATGAAAACCGGAATCGGGAGCGATGAAGCCCGCGTTCCCGACATACGGCTCGACGATCACCGCGGCGATCTCTTTGCCGCGCCGCCGCATCACGTCCTCGACCGCCGCCGCGTCGTTGAACGGTACCGTGACCGTGAGGCTCGCCAGCGCCTGCGGCACGCCGGGGCTGTCGGGAAGGCCGAGCGTGGCGACGCCGCTGCCCGCCTTTACGAGAAAGCTGTCGCCGTGGCCGTGGTAGCAACCTTCGAACTTGAGGATGACGTCGCGCTTGGTGGCGGCCCGGGCGAGGCGCACCGCGGCCATCGTCGCCTCGGTGCCGGAGTTCACGAAGCGGACCATCTCGACGGCCGGCATGCGGCGGCGGACCAGCTCGGCCAGCTCGACCTCCGCTTCACACGGAGCGCCGTACGACCAACCGCGAGCGGCGGCCGCCCGAATGGCGTCGAGCACGGCCGGGTGTGCGTGCCCGAGGATGAGGGGGCCCCACGAGCACACGTAATCGACGTAGCTCCTGCCGTCCACGTCCGTGAGGCGGGCGCCCTCGGCACGAGCCACGAAAAACGGCGTCCCGCCCACCGCGCGGAACGCCCGCACCGGGGAGTTCACGCCCCCCGGGAGTAGTCGGCGCGCCCGGTCGAACAACTCGGCCGAGCGCGTCACGTCAACGCGACCGCCCGGAAGTCATAGTCCTCGCTCGCCGTCAGCCGTACTTTCAGGAAGCTCCCGGGCCCGGCCCACCCGCCGGTCGCCACGTAGGTGACGCCGTCTACGTCATCCGCCTGCCACGCGACGCGACCTACGTGCGTGGCCCCGCCCTCGTCCGGGTCGGCGACGCGGTCCACGAGCGCCAGGACGTCGCGTCCCACGAAACGCGACAACCGTTCGCCCGAGATGGCGCGCTGCACCTCGAGCAGCTCCTCCAAGCGCTCCCGCTTCACCTCGTCCGGGACGTCGTCCGGGTACTGCATCGCCCGCGTGCCCTCCTGCGGGGAGTAAGCGAACGCTCCCAGCCGATCGAACTGCGCCTCTTCGAGAAAGGCGAGCAACGCGCGGAAGTCCCCGTCCGTCTCGCCCGGGAAGCCGACGAGGCAGGTCGTCCGCACGGCGAGGTCGGGGATGGCACCGCGCAGCCAGGCGAGCTTCTGCCGCAGGGTCTCCACCCGCTCGGGCCGGCGCATCCGCTCGAGCATGCGGTCGCTCGCATGCTGAATCGGCATGTCGATGTAGGGGACGACGCGCGGCTCGCGGGCGATCAGGTCCACGAGGCGCTCGCTCAGGCCCGCCGAGTAGACGTACAGCAGCCGGTACCAGGGCACGGTCGTGTCTCGCAGCAGCCGCTCGAGCAGATCGGGGAGCTTCGCGCCGTCCGGCCCCTGATCGCGCCCGTAGTGGCCGAGGTCCTGAGCGACGAGGTTGATCTCGCGCGCGCCCTGGCGCTCCAGCTCCTGCGCCTCCCGCACCAGCCGCTCGAGCGGCTCGGAGCGGTGCTTGCCGCGCATCAGCGGAATCGCGCAGAAGGCGCAGGTGTGGTCGCACCCCTCCGAGATCTTCAGGTAGCGCACGTGGGGCTGGTCGCCCAGGAACTGGCGCACACCCGGATGGGCGGCGACCGGATCGGCGATGAGTCCCCGCTCCGCCAGGGCCGGCACCAGGCGATGCAGGTCGGAGAAGCCGAGGAACAGGTCGACCTCGGGGATCTCGCCCCGGAGCTCCGCCTGGTAGCGCTGCACCAGACAGCCGACGGCGACGACCGCTTTGACCGTGCCGTCCTGCTTCAACTGCGCGGCCTCGAGGATCGCGTCGATGGACTCCTGCTTCGCCGCGTCGATGAACCCACAGGTGTTGACGAGGATCACGTCGGCGTGGGGGAGATCGGGCGTGATCACCGCCCCGTGACCCACCAGCTCGCCCACCAGCCGTTCCGAATCGACGGTTGCCTTGTCGCACCCGAGCGAGATGACGCCCAGCTTCATCCGCGATAGTTCCCGAATCTGAGCTCGATCCCCCAGTCCTGCCCGCGCAGAAACGCCATCACCTCCTGCAGCTCGTCCTTGGAGGGCGACTGCACCCGGATCTCTTCGCCCTGGATGGACGCCTGGGCCTTCTTGAATTTCTTGTCCTTGATCGCCTTGACGATCGCCTTCGCCTTCTCCTGGGGGATGCCCTGGGTGAGCTTGATCTCGCGGCGGACCGTATCGTTCGCCGCGGGAGTGACTGGACCAAGCTCGAGGTTTTTCACGGGCACGCTGCGCTTGATGAGCTTCGACTGCAGCACGTCGAACAGCGCTTTCATCTTGAAGTCGTCGTCCGCCACGAGCGTCAGCGTCGCTTCGGCCCGGTCGAACGCGATCGCGGCCTTCGACCCCTTGAAGTCATAGCGCTGCGCGATCTCCTTGCCCGCCTGATTGACGGCGTTGTCGACTTCCTGGAGATCGGCGCCGGTAGAAACGTCGAACGAAGCGAGGGCGGGCATGGCGAGAAATAAACAAGGGGACGAGGGACGGGGGAAGCGGGACGGGTACCCACCCGTCCCCCGTCCCGCTCTAGAAGAGGAAGGTCTCCAGCGCTCTCGCCCTCGAGACGTGCCGGAGTCTGGCGAGCGCCTTTTCCTTTATTTGCCTCACCCGCTCGCGCGTGATCCCGAGCAGCGACCCGATCTCCTCCAGCGTCATCGGCTCCTGGCCGTCGAGGCCGAAGTACAGCCTCAGGATCTTCGCTTCGCGCTCCTTCAGCGTCTTGAGCACTTCTTCGATGGACTCGGTGAGCGCGTGCTCGAAGATCTCGTCGTCGGGGCCGGGATTCTGTGTGTCGGGGAGGTAGTCGAGCAGCTTGTTGTCTTCACCGGGGGTGAGCGGAGCGTCGAGCGAGAGGTGGGCCTGGGAGATCGACAGCGTCTTCGCCACCTCTTCCTGGGAGATGTCCATCCCTTCGGCAATCTCTTCGACGGTAGGCTCGCGGCCCAGCTCCTGGAGCAGGCTCGCCGAGCGCTTGCCGATACGGTGCAACGTGCCGGCCCGGTTGAGCGGCACGCGCACGATGCGCGACTGCTCGGCCAGCGCTTGAAGGATCGCCTGCCGGATCCACCACACCGCGTAGGAGATGAACTTGATCCCCTTGGTCTCGTCGAACTTGTGCGCCGCCCGGATCAGGCCGAGGTTGCCCTCGTTGATCAGATCGGAGAGCGCCACGCCCTGGTTCTGGTACTTCTTGGCCACCGAAACAACGAACCGGAGGTTCGAACGGACCAGCTTGTCGAGCGCCTCGGGGTCGCCGAGCTTGATGCCCTGGGCGAGCGTCACCTCCTCCTTGCGGGTGATCAGCGGATACTGGCTGATCTCCCGGAGGTATTGATCCAGGGACCCCTCGTCGTACGACGACCGTTTCGCGGCGTTCAGTTGCATGGCCTCGTTAACCCTCCACGAAGGCGAGACGGCGCGTCGGGCTCAATGGATGATCGAGCCGAGCCGGCGCCAGCGAATATCAGTCAGCCAGGGAAGCACGTCCCGCGCCTCCCGGTCGTAGCTGAAGTAGACCACCCAGGGCCGTCCCTTCACAGCCGTTGCGTCCACGAACCCCCAATAGCGCGAGTCGGCCGAGTTGTCCCGGTTGTCACCCAGCACGAAGTACTTGCTGCCGGGCACCACAAGCGGTCCCCAGTCGTCGCGCGTGGGGTGCAGTCGGCGAGGGTCGTCGGGCGTCCCCGCGAAATAGTCGCGCTGCCAGTTGAATTCCGGATCGGTCACGTCGCGCGCCGGGTCCACCCGCTGGACGTAGGGCTCCACGAGGGGCCGGCCGTTGACGAGTACGCGCCCGCTCCGCATCTCGACCGTGTCCCCGGGGACGCCGACCACGCGTTTCACGTAGTTCTGCTCAGGGTTCCGGGGGTAAGCGAACACGATCACTTCCCCGCGTCGCGGGCTCTCGAAGCCCGGGACCCGCGCCTTGGTGCCGGGAATCTGCGCCCCGTACACCGCCTTGTTGACGAACAAGAAGTCTCCCACGAGGAGCGTCCGTTCCATACTGCCCGAGGGGATTTGAAAGGCTTCGACGAGGAAGGTCCTGATGATGACGAAGAGGATGAACGCCATCCCAAGGGAGCGCATCCAACTGTCGAACCAACGCGACAGTTTTGACTGATGTTTCTCGAGGGGTCGATCGGGCGCCGGCGTCGCCTGTCCGCCAGAGCCGTTCCGCAGGGCCCCCAAATCATGCATGCCTCGTACTTTAGCCAAGGGGCTCGCACGGCGCAACGGTGACTGTCCACCCCCGGGCCCTCCCCCACCCCCGAACCCGGGTCCCGAACTCCCCCGGGAGCTCCCCGTGACTGACGCGCGCGGCGACGCACGCCGCGCTCCCTTCGGACTCGACCCGCTGCCAGCGGACCGTCGCCCCCGGCAGCTCCGCGAGCGCGTCCAAGCCGAGCGGCGAGCCGCCGACTGAGAGGATGATCACGAGGGATTCGTGAGCCACGACCGGCGACGCTAACGCGGGAGCGCCGCGACGGCGTCATCGTTTCGCCGCGGGCGGGACCGATCAACCGCCTTCCGTATCGATCTGGGCTCGCTGCAGCTTCCCCGAGAAGTCCACGTACACCACCTTCGTCTCGGAGTAGAAGTCGTAGACCTCCCAGCCGCCTTCCCGGTGCCCGTTCCCCGTTTGCTTCACCCCGCCGAAGGGAAGGTGGGCTTCGGCGCCGATGGTCGGCGCGTTGACGTAGGTGATGCCGGTATCGAGGTCCGTCATCGCGCGGAACGCGGCCTCCACGTCGCGCGTGTACAGCGCGCTCGAGAGGCCGTACTTCACATCGTTGTTCACCTGGATCGCTTCGTCGAGCGAGCTCACCTTGAGGACGGCGAGCACGGGGCCGAAAATCTCTTCCTGCTCGACGCGCATCCCCGGCTTCACGCCGGCGAGCACGGTGGGCTCGTAGAACCAGCCGCAGTCGAGGGCCTTACGCCCGGGCCGCTTCCCTCCGACGACCACGGTGGCGCCCTCCTGGCGGCCGATCGCGACGTAGCGCTCGACCTTGTCGCGGGCCGCTTCGTGGATCAGCGGGCCCACCTCGGTCCCCGCCTCGAGGCCGGACCCGAGGCGCAAGCGTGCGGCGCGCTCGGCCACGGTGTCGAGGAAGCGGTCGTGGATCCGCTCATGGAGAATGAGCCGGCTGGTCGCCGTGCAGCGCTGGCCGGTAGTGCCGAACGCGCCCCACAGCACGCCCTCGAGCGCCAGCTCCAGATCGGCATCGGCCATCACAATGGTCGCGTTCTTGCCGCCCATCTCGAGGGACAGCCGCTTGTGCATGCGCCCGCAGGTGGCGCCGATCTCCGCGCCGGTGGCCGTGGACCCCGTGAACGAGATCACCTGGACGTCGGGATGCTCGACCAGGGCCTTCCCGGACTCCTCGCCCAGCCCGTGCACCAGCTGGAACGTCTCGGGAGGGAGCCCCGCCTCGAGCAGCAGCTCGGTGAGCAGGTGAGCGGTGTGGGGCACGTCCTCCGAGGGCTTCCAGATACATGCGTTGCCGCACAACAGTGCGGGAAAGATCTTCCAGGTGGGGACGGCAAGCGGGAAGTTGAAGGGGGTGATGATGCCCGCGACGCCGATGGGCCGGCGGTAGCTCATGGCCCACTTGCGGCGCAGCTCCGACGGGACGGTGCGGCCGAACAGGCGCCGCCCCTCCGTGTGGGCGTAGTAGGCGGTATCGATCCCCTCCTGCACGTCGCCCTGGGTCTCGAGCAGCACCTTCCCCATCTCGCGCGTCATGGCGCGCGCCAGGGGCTCCTTGTTCCGGACCAGCAAGTCGCCCACGCGCTGGAGCACCTGCCCGCGGACCGGTGCCGGCGTGCGGGACCAGGCGGCGAAGCCGCGCTGCGCCGCCGCCACCGCGCGGCGGACGTCTTCGGCACCGGACTTGGGAAAGCGCCCGATCAGGTCATTCCAGTCGGCGGGGTTGCGGTTCTCGAAGTACGCGCCCGTGGACGGCTCGACCCAGGCGCCGGCGATGAAGTTCTTGAAGGTGGACATCACTGGCACAGCCATGGCGCTATCGCCTTCGCGTAGCCGATACGTGGCAGCACTTCCCGCGCCGCGAGGACTGTTCCCCAGACGATGAGGAGGTGGGAGAGGGCGTGGGCGAACCCCAGGCGCCGCTTCCACGAGGATACCCCGCTCCAGATGCCGGCGGCGATCACGGCCGCGACGCCGACGAGGTAGAAGCCCAGGCGCATGCCGCACCCGTGCGAGTAAGGCCACTGGGTCATGCCGATGCCGATAGCCAAGCCGAGGGCTAACTTCGCCCACGTGCCCGCGACGGTGGGGCCTGAGGGCTGGCCGGCGACCGCGACTGGATTCCGCTGCGTCGGCTGCGATCCGGCACCGAGCTTGGGATCCGCGTAGGGCAGCTTGGCAAGGAGCCGGTCCACGTCCCGCATCTCCTTGTCCCAGTCCCGATCCTTCTCCGGAGTCTTGTCCGTCACGACGTCTCCCGCGCCAGGTGATAGCGGTCGATCTTCTTGTACAGGTTGCTGCGCGGCATCTCCAGTGTGCGCGCCGTCTCGGACACGTTCCAGTCGTTCTCCTTGAGCTTGGCCAAGAGATAGGCGCGCTCGGCCGCCTGCTTGAACTGCTCGAACGTGGTGGCCCGCATCCAGCCGGCGTCGCCATCGGCGCCGCCCCCGCCCCCGCCCCCGCCGCCCCCGAGCAGGGCCGCCGTCGCGAGGCGCTCGACGTCCGCCACGGTGATGCGGTCGCCCGCGGCGAGAATCAACAGGCGCTCGATGGTGTTCCGCAGCTCCCGCACATTGCCCGGCCAGTCGTAGGCCGTGAGACGGGTGATGGCGTCCCGTTCGATGGGCTTGGGCTCGAGACCGGTGTGGCGGGCGAGCTGCTGCACGAAATGCTCGATCAGCTGGGGGATGTCGCCGCGTCGCGCCCGGAGCGGCGGCACCTCGATGGGCACCACGTTCAGCCGATACAGGAGATCCTCGCGGAATCGACCGGCCGCGATCTCGGCCGTGAGGGTCTTGTTGGTCGCGGCGATCACGCGCACGTCCACCGGCAGGGTCTTCTCCGAGCCCACGCGCGAGATCACGCCATCCTCCAAAGCGCGCAGCACCTTCGCCTGTGCGGCGAGGCTCATGTCGCCGATCTCGTCCAGGAACAGGGTCCCCCCGTCGGCCAGCTCGAACTTGCCCGCGCGGTCGGCGAAGGCGCCGGTGAAGCTCCCCTTGACGTGCCCGAACAGCTCGCTCTCGATCAGCTCCCCGGGGATGGCGGCGCAGTTCACTTCGACGAACGGCCCCTTGGCCCGCGGCGACAACGTGTGGAGGGCGCGCGCCACCAGCTCCTTTCCCGTGCCGTTCTCACCGGTGATCAGCACGCGCGCGGCGGTCGGGGCCACCTTCTCGACCCGCTCGATCACCTGTTTGATCGCCTTGCTCGAGCCGACGATCTCGTGCCGCGCGTGCACCTCGTCGCGCAACCGCACGTTCTCGATCGCCAGCGCCATGTGCTGCAGCGCGTTCCGCAGTGTGAGCAACACGCGATCGGTGTCGAGCGGCTTCTCGAGGAAGTCGTACGCACCGAGCTGGGTGGCTTCGACCGCGGTCTGAATCGTGCCGTGCCCCGAGATCATCACCACCTGCGCGTGCGCATCGAGGTCGCGCAGCGCGCGCAGCGTCGCGAGACCGTCCATGCCCTGCATCTTCACGTCGAGAAACACGAGGTGCGGGCGGAAGTCGGGATAGACGCGCAGCGCCTCTCCTCCTGAGGCGCAGGTTTGCACCTCGATCTCCTCGTACTCGAGCAACTGCTTCAACGCCTCGCGGATCCCTTTTTCGTCGTCCACCACCAGCACGCGGCGCTTCATCGTGCCGGCCGGCGGGAGCGGTACAGGATCACCCCCGTGGGATGAATCACGACGTCCCGGAACGCGGGTGATACCCGCATCGGCACGGCGCCCGTCGAATCCGCCCCCGCCGTCCGGCGTGCCAGCTCCGCGATCATGGGGGGCGGGAACGGGATGCCGCGCAGGCTCAGCTGCTCGATCTTCCAGCGTGCGATACCGGGCCGCGCGATCGAGAGGGGGCCCGCGATGCGCAGCGGCTCCATCGGATTCAGCATGACGGTGAGGGGGCCCAGCGCGTCCCGGGGGATCAGGCGGGTATCGAGCCGGCAGTACACGGCTACCGAACCCTCGAGCAGCTCCACCCGCAGCGAATCGAAGCTCTTCCGCACCGACCAGTCGATGCTGCTGCCGACGAGGGACGCCACCTCGTTGGGCGACAGGACGACGGAGTCAGGCCCGGCGGAGCGCTTGAGCTTCTCGATCTTCCCCTGCGTGCTTTCGAGCGCCCTGGGGGTGGGGGCGCCCACGGCGGTGTCCGTCACCGGAGGGAGCGCGGTGCTGTGCGGCCCGATGTAGCGCGAAACGGTGCGCATGAGCGGCGCCCGAAACCACCATGCCACGGCCGCCGCCACGAGGACGACGAACAAGCCGACGAGCCGCAGCACTCCCTTAAGACAGCCGTTCACTGTGCCGGACCTGGTACACCATTCCACCCGCCTGAGCAATGCTCTGCATGAGATCGACGGACGCGACGAGCACCGCTTCCTCGTAATGCAGGCCGTCCAGCGCGCCGGCGAGCCCGGCGAAGTCGCGCGGCCGGGCCTCGCGCGCGGCGCGCCCGAGCGTGAGATGCGGGCGAAACGGCCGTCCCTCCGGGGGAAAGCCGAGCGGTGAGAACTCCTGCTCGACCCGGTGCTGCAACAGCTCCAGCGTAGGGTCGGCGTCGAGTCCCGCCCAAATCACGCGCGGCCGCGTGGCGTCCGGAAACACACCGAAACCGCGCACCGCGAGCGGCAGCGGGCGCCCGCCACCGGCGGCGCGCGTCAGCGCCGCCCGCAGCTCCGGCTCCCGCTCGGGTTCGACCTCGCCCAGGAACTTGACCGTCATATGAATGCCTTCGGGACGAACCCATTTCACCGGGAGACCGAGATCCCGGACCGGTGCCGCCGCGTCCCACACGCCGCGACGCGTGCGATCGGGGAGGTTGAGGGCGATGAAGACCCTCAGAGGAGACTGCCTCGGCGGTAGCCCCGGGGATCGATCTCGACCCGCTCAAACCCGAGCGCGCGGAAGCGGGCGGCGACAGGCGCGAGGCGCTCGGCGAGCCAGGGGATCCACGCCGGCTCTGCTTCGATGCGAGCCCGGTCACCGTGGTGGCGCACCCGCAAGTCGCCCGGCACGCCCAGGCCGCGCAGGAACGCTTCGGCCGCCTCCACCTGCCCGAGGCGCGATGGCGTGATCGTGAGACCGTAGGCGACCCGGCTCGAGAGACAGGGGGCGGCGGGAGCGTCCCAGATCGGCACCCCGAGCGCGCGGGCCGCGGCGCGGACATCCGCTTTGCTCATCCTCGCTTCGGCGAGCGGTGAGCGGATCCCCGCCTCCAGTCCTGCGGCATGCCCGGGCCGATGCTCGCGCAGATCGTCCGTGATCGTCCCGTCGCACACCACAGCCAGCTCGCGTGCGCGCGCCTCGGCCGTGAGCCGGGCCCACAGCTCGCGCTTGCAGAAGAAGCAGCGGTTGGTGGGGTTGGCGCGGTAATCGGGATCGTCCAACTCGTGTGTGTCGATCTCGAGCAGCGGCAGGTCGAACTGCAGGGCAACGCGTCGCGCCGTTTCCCACTGCGCTGCCGGGTAGGAGGCGCTGCGGCCGATCACGGCGAGCATGCGGTCCCGCCCCAGCTCCTGCCGCAGCACCACGGCGAGGCACGCCGAGTCCACGCCCCCCGAGTAGCCAAGCAGCGCGCTCGAGAACGTCCCGACCAGGGAGCGGAGGCGAGCGAGCGGGGCGGTGCCCGTGTCGGACATGGCGAAATAGTAACGACTTAGAAGCGTCGATCAAAGCCGATGGTCGGTCCAGGAACCCGCTATGGTTAGTAGGCAAATGAGCGCACTCAAGGGACGGGCCCTCGCGGCATACCTAGTGGTCTGCGTCGTGTGGGGCTCGACGTATCTCGCGATCCGGATCGGCGTGGGGGAGCTGCCGCCGTTCCTGTTCGCGGGGCTGCGCTTCCTCGTCGCCGGCGGCCTGCTCGCCGCGCTGGCGCTCGCCTTGGGCGACCACCTGCCGCGCCGGGCGGTCGATTGGAGGACCGCCGCGATCGTCGGCGTGCTGCTGCTCGGCGGGGGCAACTCGTTCGTGGTGTGGGCGGAACAATACACCGCATCGGGCGTCGCCAGTCTGTTCGTCGTCACCGTGGCGTTGTGGATGGCGTTCTTCGACGCCGTCATTCCGGGGGGTACAGGGGAACTCAACTGGCGGGTGGTGGTCGGTCTCGTCGCGGGTTTCATCGGCACGGCGCTGCTGGTCGGCGCGTCGCCCAGCGCACTGTTGCACGCGGACCTGCGCGGGCCGATCGCGCTCACGTGTGCGAGCGCCTCCTGGTCGCTCGGGTCGGTGTACGCCAAGCGCCATCCCACCCAATCGAGCCCGTACATGGGAGCAGCGATTCAGATGATCGTGGGCGGCGCGGTGGTCACGCTCGCCGGCTCGCTGCTGGGGGAGTGGAGCGCCTGGCACCTCACCCCCCGGGGAGCGGCGGCGACGGCCTATCTCGTCGTGTTCGGCTCGATCATCGGATACAGCGCCTACGTGTACGCGCTGCACCACGCGTCGCCCACCATCGTCGGCACATACGCCTACGTCAACCCGGTGATCGCGGTGTTCCTGGGCTGGCTGCTGTTGCACGAGCCGATCACGGCACGCACCGTGGTCGCTACCTCGCTGATTCTGGGTGCGGTAGTGTGGATCCAGCTCTCACACAAGCTGGTGGTCGGGCGGTCGGGCGGTCGGGCGGTCACCGCGACGGCCGAGCGCGCCGAAGCCTAATCGACGGTCGGCTCGGCGGGCTGCGTCTTGGCTGAGCTGGCGCGGCGGCCGGGCTTTCCGGGCTGCGTCCCGGGTTTCCCTTCCTCGGTATTCTTGAAGCCACGGACCGTGTGGTAGGCGAGGTCCACGTCCGGGTACTGCTTGAATTCCGTGAGGATGTCCTCCCAGATGGCGTGCTCGGTGCCGCGCCGCTTACGCGGCTCGATCAGGTAGCGGATGGTGAGCAGCACGCCCGAGTCGGTCGCTTTCGTATAGACGATCGGCGTGAGCTTGGTGTAGTTGATGAGGTATTGGCGGGACGCCGCGAGCAGGTCCTGCTCCGCCCGGGCGGTCAAATGCTCCGCGTGCTTGAAGGCGATGCGGGTGAGCACGTCCTTCGCCTTCTTCCAGTCGCTCTCGAACGTGACCAGCACCGGGACTTCGTTCCAGATGTACTTGAAGCCCTTGTCGTAGTTGGCGAGGGGCTCGGTGAACACACGGCCGTTGGGGATGTGGATGATGCGGCCCGTGGACTGGTCGGCGTCCACCCAATTCCCGATCTCGTTCAGCGTAAACTGGAACAGCCGCAGGTCGATCACGTCGCCCGCATGCGAGCCGATCTGGATGCGCTCGCCCACCTCGAAGGGGCGGCGCCACATGATGTAGGCCCAGGCGGCGAGGTTCGCGACGGGGTCCTTGAGCGCGATGGCGAGGCCCGCCGAGAGGAGGCCGAGGAACGTCACCAGCGACTGCATCCCGGCGAACCACGCGCGGCCCACGACGATGATGGCGACGGCCAGCGTCACGTACGTCACCACCTTGCGCCAGCGGTACCGGGCCCACGGATCCGTCACACGGCGGTAGGCGATCCCTAGCACGATCCGATGCACCGCCCAGAGGGCGACGATCGTGATCGCGGTGAGGAGCAGCTTGTTTTGCAG
>WNGP01000447.1_pt1 | contig 31699 bp, 33 predicted proteins | sample 5407671 | NCBI WGS metagenome assembly WNGP01 (sample SAMN13153381, study PRJNA577476) | soil metagenome | isolation source: 40 cm soil or saprolite under Garry oak tree replicate 2 | place: USA:California | collected 2016-06-15 | reverse complement strand
GAGGTCGACGGGAGGGTGAGGCTAGTCAGGAGGGAACGGTCCCGGGCCGAGGGGACCGCTCATTGATGGAGCGAAGGCGCTTTTTCCGGGCACCGCTGCTGCTGGTCGCCGTGGCGGTGCTGTTGCTGCTTTTCGTGCTCGACTATGCGAACTCGGGGAGCTCATACAAGCAGGTTGACACCTCTCAGATCGTCAAGCTCATCGATCAGGGCCAGGTCAAGAGCGCACTGATCGTCGACAAGAACCAGACGATCCAGGTCACCACCAACAAGGGCCAGAACCTCGAGGCCTCCTGGGTCGCCGGCCAGGGCCTGCAGCTCCAGAACAAGCTGCAAGCGCAGTTCGAGAAGGGCAACCTGAAGGACGGATACAACGTCAACATCCCGAAGAGCAACGCGCTCCTCGACCTGATCCCGACCGCCCTCATCTACCTGGTCATCTTCCTGCTGTTCTTCTTCATGCTGTCCCAGATGCAGGGCGGCGGCTCGCGGGTGATGAACTTCGGGAAGTCCCGCGCCAAGCTGATCACCAAGGACACGCCGAAGACGACGTTCGCTGACGTGGCCGGCGCGGACGAGGCCATCGAGGAACTGCAGGAGATCAAGGAGTTCCTGCAGACCCCGGCGAAGTTCCAGGCCATCGGGGCCAAGATTCCCAAGGGCGTGCTGCTGTACGGCCCGCCGGGCACCGGCAAGACCCTGCTCGCCCGGGCCGTGGCCGGCGAGGCCGGGGTGCCGTTCTACTCGATCTCCGGTTCGGACTTCGTGGAGATGTTCGTCGGTGTCGGCGCGTCCCGGGTTCGTGACCTGTTCGAGCAGGCCAAGGCGAACGCCCCGGCGATCGTGTTCGTGGACGAGATCGACGCCGTGGGGCGGCACCGCGGCGCCGGCCTCGGCGGCGGCCACGACGAGCGCGAGCAGACGCTGAACCAGATGCTGGTCGAGCTGGACGGCTTCGACACCAAGGGCGGCGTGATCGTGATCGCGGCCACCAACCGGCCCGACATCCTCGACCCGGCGCTGCTGCGTCCCGGCCGGTTCGACCGCCAGATCGTGGTGGCCCAGCCCGACCTGGCCGGGCGCAAGGGGATCCTGAAGGTGCACGCCCGGGGCAAGCCCATCGCCCCCGACACCGACCTCGACATCATCGCCCGGCGCACGCCCGGCTTCACCGGCGCCGACCTGGCCAACGTGATCAACGAGGGCGCGCTGCTGACCGCGCGGGCCAACGGCAAGCAGATCACCATGGAGGCGCTGGAAGAGGCCATCGACCGGGTCATGGCGGGTCCCGAGCGCAAGAGCGTGCTGCTGTCGGAGAAGGAGCGGAAGGTCATCGCCTACCACGAGGGCGGCCACGCGCTGGTCGGCCACGCGATGCCGCACGCCGATCCTGTGCACAAGGTGACGATCATTCCGCGCGGCCGGGCGCTCGGTTACACCAGCGCGCTGCCGACCGAGGACAAGTTCCTCGTCACCCGGGCCGAGATGCTGGACCAGCTGGCCATGCTCCTCGGCGGGCGCACCGCCGAGGAGCTCATCTTCCACGAGCCGACCACGGGCGCGGCCAACGACATCGAGAAGGCCACCCAGATCGCCCGCGGCATGATCACCGAGTACGGCATGAGCGAGCGCCTCGGCGCGCGCAAGTTCGGCAACGGCGACGGCGAGCCGTTCCTGGGCCGGGACATGTCGCACAACCGGGACTACTCCGAGGAGATCGCCTCCTCGATCGACGACGAGATCCGCCGCCTGATCGAATCCGCGCACGACGAAGCGTGGGAGGTCCTGGTCGAGTACCGCGACGTGCTCGACGCGCTGGTGCTCCGCCTGCTCGACAAGGAGACCGTGTCCCGGCCCGAGGTCCTGGAGATCTTCGCGTCGGTGCAGAAGCGGCCGGTCCGCGGCTCGTACACGGGTTACGGCAAGCGCCTGCCCTCGGACCGCCCGCCGGTGCTCTCGCCCAAGGAACTCGCGCTGGCGGCCGCGGACGGCGGCACCGGCAACGGCGGTATAGTGCTGCCTGCCAACGCCCAGTCCTTCGGCTTCAACCCAAGTGGCGCGAGCGCTCCGGGCGGCTACGGCGACGAGCCCGGCCACGGCGAGCCCACCGACGACGTATGACGGAGGAGGTCAAGGCCGCCGCCGGAGACGTCGAGGCCGCCGCCGGAGACACGGTTCCGGCCGAGAACGGCCACGAGTTCGACCTGCCGCGGATCGAGCGCGCGGTCAGGGAGATCCTGCTCGCGATCGGCGAGGACCCGGAGCGCGACGGCCTGCGCGATACCCCGGCCCGGGTCGCGCGGGCCTACGCGGAGCAGTTCGCCGGGCTGCGGCAGCGCCCGGAGGACGTGCTCACGACCGTCTTCGACGCGGATCACGACGAGATGGTCATCGTCCGCGACATCGAGCTGTACGGGACGTGCGAACATCACCTGGTCCCGTTCATCGGCGTCGCGCACATCGGGTACATCCCGAACCAGAAGGGCCAGATCACCGGGCTGTCCAAACTGGCCAGGCTGGTGGACCTGTACGCCCGGCGCCCGCAGGTGCAGGAGCGGATGACCAGCCAGATCGCCGACGCCCTGGTGGACACGCTGGAGCCGCGCGGCGTGGTGGTGGTCATCGAGGCGGAGCACCTGTGCATGACCATGCGCGGGGTCCGCAAGCCGGGTGCGCGGACGGTGACCTCGGCGGTGCGCGGCGCCTTCCGCGACAGCAACGTCACCCGGGCCGAGGCGATGAGCCTTATTTACGGCCGGCACTGAACTGAATCGCCGTCTGCCGCGTCTACTGAGTTAGGCTAGCGGCCCGTGCGGGCCTGCTGGGGGACGCCGAAGGCAATTTCCTGTATCTTCGGCGGTCGTCGCTGACTCCGTCCCGTTGTACCGGGACCTTTGCCACGCTTGGGAGTACCGTGAAAGCAGAACGCGAGGCGGCGCGATGACCACGCTGAACTATCGTGCTCTAGGGCCTGATAAGAAAGCTGCCGAGATGAGCGACAGCGACGACGCTGGACACGCCAACCGGACGAACGGGACCGCGGCCAAGGCCGACAGGACCGCAGCCAAGGCGGAAGAGGCCGCAGCCAAGGCGGAAGAGGCCACAGCCAAGGCCGACGGCACGCAGGGTCCCGCCGGTGCTCCCGGCCCGGGTGAGCGCCGTCAGCGCGCCTGGGTGCCCGGCAGCGCGGCGCTGCTGACCACGCTCATCGGCCTGTCGGACATCCTCAGCATCTTCCGCCCCGACCTGGTGCACCGGCTGCACAAGATCAACTACCTGATGCCGGGGACGCTGACCAACGTCACCCGCAGCGCGGACGTCCTGATCGGCCTGATGCTGCTCATGCTCGCGCATGGCCTGCGCCGCCGGAAGCGGCGCGCCTGGCAGGCGGTGGCCGGGCTGCTCGCCTTCGACATCGCCATCCACTTCTTCCACTCGCAGCGGATCCCCACCGCCGTCGTCGCGATCGTGGTCCTCATCGCGTTGCTCTACTTCCGGGATGAGTTCTACGCCGAAGGCGACCCGCGCACCCGGTGGCGCGCCCTGTGGGCGTTCGGTGGTCTGATCGTGGCCGACGTGGTCATCGGCCTGACCTACATCCTGCTGGCCCGGGGGCTGGCCGAGGACTACTCGCTGGGCCAGCGGGTGGAGGAGGTCATCACCGGCCTGGTCGGGGTGTCCGGACCGGTGCAGTGGGCGCCGGAGGCCCGCGGCGACCTGTTCAACAGCTTCACCAGCGCGCTCGGGATCTTCACCCTGCTGGCCACCGCGTACCTGTTCTTGCGCCCGGCCGAGCCCCGGGCCAGGCTGGGCGGCACGGACGCGGCCCGGGTCAGGGAACTGCTGGCCAAGCAGGGGGACCGGGACTCGCTCGGCTATTTCGCGCTGCGCGACGACAAGAGCGTGATCTGGTCCCCGACCGGCAAGGCCTGCGTCTGCTACCGCGTCGTGTCCGGGGTGATGCTGGCCAGCGGCGACCCGATCGGCGACCCGGAGGCCTGGCCCGGCGCGATCGGCCCCTTCCTGGACGAGGCGGCGCGGCACGCCTGGGCGCCGGCCGTAATGGGCTGCAGCGAGCTCGGCGCGGAGGTGTGGTGCCGCGAAGGCGGCCTGACCGCGCTCGAACTCGGCGACGAGGCGATCGTGAACACGGCCGACTTCAGCCTGGCCGGCCGGTCCATGCGGAACGTCAGGCAGATGGTCAACCGGGTGGCCAAGCACGGCTACGTCGCCGAGGTCCGCCGGGTCGGCGACATACCGCCGAAGGAACTCGACGCCATCGTCAGGGCCGCCGATTCCTGGCGCGGCAGCCAGACCGAACGCGGCTTCTCGATGGCCCTCGGCCGGATCGGCGCGCCCGGTGACGACGACTGCGTTCTCGCCACCGCGACCGAGGACGGAGCCGTCCGCGCGGTACTGCAGCTCGTCCCCTGGGGTGCCGACGGCCTGTCGCTTGACCTGATGCGGCGGGACAAGGCCGCCCAGCCCGGGCTGAACGACTTCCTGATCGTGGAGACCATCAAGGCCGCTTCCGGCCTCGGCGTGAAGCGTATCTCGCTGAACTTCGCCGTCTTCCGGGCCGCCCTCGAGCGCGGCGAGCGGATCGGCGCGGGCCCGGTGCTGCGGGCCTGGCGGTCGGTGCTCATCTTCATGTCCAAGTGGTTCCAGATCGAGTCGCTGTACAAGTTCAACGCCAAGTTCTGCCCCGTCTGGCAGCCGCGGTTCTTCGTCTTCCCGCGCACCAAGGACGCGCCCAGGATCGCGCTGGCCGCGCTCGAGGCGGAGGCGTTCCTGGTCTGGCCGCGGCTCGAGCTGCGCCGGATCGCGCGCAAGCTCGGCCTGGCCAAGCTCAGGCGCCAGTCGGTGCCGCAACGGTGAACCAGCTGCCCGCCAAGGACCGCTGCCTGGTGATGGGCGTGGTGAACGTCACGCCTGACTCGTTTTCCGACGGCGGTCAGTGGTACGGGGCCGACGCGGCCATCGCGCACGGGCTGGAACTGGCGGCGCAGGGCGCGGACATCGTGGATGTGGGCGGCGAGTCGACCCGGCCCGGGGCGCAGCGCATCGATGAGGACGAGGAGCTGCGGCGGATCGGGCCGGTGGTCACCGAACTCGTCAGGGCCGGGCTGCCGGTATCCATCGACACGATGCGGGCGCGGGTGGCGGAGTACGCGCTGAACGCGGGGGTGCAGCTGGTCAACGACGTCAGCGGCGGCCTGGCCGACCCGGACATGCCCCGCCTGGTCGCGGCGGCCGGGGTTTCCTACGTGGTGATGCACTGGCGCGGCCACAGCCATGACATGTACTCGCGCGCGATCTACGCCGACGTGGTGACCGAGGTCCGAGACGAGCTGGCCCGGCGGGTGGACGCGGTGGTGCGCGCCGGGGTGGATCCCGGATGCATCGTGCTCGATCCCGGCCTCGGCTTCGGCAAGCGGGCCGAGCACAACTGGCCGCTGCTCACCCACCTCACCGAGGTGAGCACGCTCGCCGGGGGCACCTTCCCGGTCCTGGTCGGGGCGTCCAGGAAGCGTTTCCTCGGCAGCCTGCTGGCCGGCCCGGACGGCACGCCCCGGGCGTTCGCCGACTGTGACGGGGCCACGGTGGCGGTCACCGCGCTGGCCGCCGCGGCCGGCGCCTGGTGCGTGCGCGTGCACCAGGTGCCGCTGAACGCGGACGCCGTCCGGGTCGCGGCCGCCTGGCGCGCCGCCGCGGGCGCCGCAGGCCCGGGCACCGCAGGCCCGGGCGAAGCGGGCCCGGGCGAAGCGGGCGCTGCGGGCCCGCCGCTGCCGGTCACCGGCCGGTCCTGACCGTGCGTCATCGCGTGGTGCTTGCCGTCGGCAGCAACCTGGGCGACCGGCTGGGTACCCTGCAAGGATGCGTGCAAGCCATCGGCGGGCTTCCGGATACTGACGTGCTGGCCACCTCGCCCGTCTACGAGACCGCCCCGGTCGGCGGCCCGGCCCAGCCCGACTACCTGAACGCGGTGCTGATCGCGGCGACCGGCCTGCGCCCGCTCGACCTGCTGGCGGCAACCCAGCGCATCGAGGCGGAATCCGGCCGGGTCCGAGCCGAACGCTTCGGGCCGCGTACGCTCGATATCGACATCATCAGCTTTGCGGAAGAGGTCAGCGACGACCCGGTGCTTACCCTGCCCCATCCGCGCGCGCACAAGCGGGCATTCGTCCTCGCGCCGTGGCACGACATCGATCCCGGGGCCATCTTGCCCGGCCGGGGGCCGGTGGCGGGCCTGCTCGCCGGGCTCGACCGCGGCGGCGTCCGGCGCCGGCCCGACCTGGTCCTCGGGGCTGCCACGTCAGGGGCCCAGACACCAGAGGCCCGGACACCAGAGGCCCGGACACCAAAGGCCCAGACACCAAAGGCAGAGACGCCATGAAGCCGACCCGCGTGTCGACGCTCGCGGTGGTCGCCGTCGTCGGCGCGGCGGCGGGCTGGCTGCTGCTCCGGTTGGTATACCAGCGGCTGCCGCCGCTGCCCTGGACGGGCGTGCCCGCGCTGCTGATCGCCGCGGTGGCCGAAGCGTGGACGGGCCGCGACCTGAAGGCGCGGATCGCCGGACAGCGCGGTCTCAAGCCGGCCGCACCGCTGTTCGTGTCGCGGATGGTGGCGCTGGCCAAGGCCAGCTCGCTGGCGGCGGCGATCATCGCCGGGTTCGCGGCGGGCTTCGCCATCTACCTGAGCGGCTCGCTGAGCGCCAGCGTGCCGCGCGAGGACGCGCTCACCGCGGTGGTGTCGTTCGTCGCCGCCGTCCTGCTCGCCTGCGCCGCGCTGTACCTCGAGAACTGCTGCCGGGTCCCGGATGCCCCCGGCCGCGACCAGCACGACGAGGCCTCCTCCTCGCGCTGACCCCGCGGGCCCCCGCGGTGCTGGCCGCCACGGGCATCCGGCCGGCGCGGAAACACGCACCACGGACCGTTCGGGATAAATTCATTGATCCGAACGGTCCCGGGTGACGGCCGTTCCGCAAGGAACGGGGCAGAGCGGAAATAACCCCCGGCGGCCTCTAGCCCGGTGAATTACGGGCAATAATTACTCTGTGTTGCGTGTCTAATACGTAGCGTGGTTAAATTCCGCTACGTTATGCATGTGGATGCTTACCGTAGGGCCTCTTCCGGTCATCGCGCACCACGATCCGGGAGCAGCGGGGCGCGATATCCACGTCCAAATCTCCGGCCGGCCTGCTTACGCCGCCGGGCAACTCGACATCGATGTTAGGAGTAACACGTGCAGATCAAGACTCGCGTCGCAGGAGTGCTCGCCGTGACCGCTTCCGCGGTCGCCATGATGGGCGCACCGGCGTTCGCGTCCCTCTCGCCTGTCGTCGGCAACACCGTGGGCGACGGCAACCTCTCCGTGCTCAGCGGCAACAACGTGCAGATCCCGATCAACATCCCGATCAACGTCTGCGGCGTCGCCGTGGCGATCCTCGGCTTCGGCGCCGCGGACTGCACCGGCGGCGCGGCCGTGCTGACCGACAGCGGCAACACCACCAACAACACCGTCAACAACGCCGCCCCCGCAGCGGCGGCCGCCCCCGCAGCGGCGGCCGCCCCTGCAGCGGCGGCCGCCCCGGCGGGGTAGCCGGGTCAGCCTGCAGGCGCCGGGCACCCGCTGGTGCCCGGCGCCTTTTTCATGACTATCCTGGTCACGCACCACCCGCCGTCCGGTACCCGCCGAGGACTGGAACGAGATGAACCCTGACAGCAGCCTGCCCCCTGGCTCCGCCCGCCCTGGCTCCGCCCGCCCTGGAGCCGAGAGCGCCGATCCGGCCGCCGGCCGTCCGGCCCGGCTCGCGGTCGGCATCATCGGCGCCGGGAGAGCGGGCACCGCGCTCGGCGCGGCCCTAGCCCGGGCCGGCCACCAGGTCGTGGCCGCGTCCGCGGTGTCGGACGCCTCGCTGCGCCGGGCGCACGCGAACTTCCCCGGCGCGGCGATCACCGAACCCAGCCAGGTTCTCCGCCGCGCCGACCTGGCCATGCTCACCGTGCCCGACGACGCGCTGCCCGGCCTGGTCGCGGGGCTGGCGGCGACGGGGGCGCCGCTGCAGGGCCGCCTGCTGGCCCACGCCAGCGGGCGGTACGGCGTGTCGGTGCTCGAGCCGGCCGTGCGCCAGGGCGCGCTCCCGCTGGCGCTGCACCCGGTGATGACGTTCACCGGTCGCGGCGACGACGTCGACCGGCTGCGCGGCACCTGCTTTGGGGTGACCGCGCCCGAGGTGCTCAGGCCCGCGGCCGAGGCGCTGGTGATCGAGATGGGCGGCGAGCCGGTGTTCGTCGCCGAGGAGCACCGGGACCTGTACCACGCGGCGATCGCGGGCGCCGCCAACCACCTGATCACGCTCGTCGCCCAGGCCATGGACCTGCTCAGCACGGCCGGGGTGGCCGAGCCCGCGCGGCTGCTCGCGCCGCTGCTCTCCGCGTCCCTGGACAACGCGCTGCGGTTCGGTGACGCGGGCCTGACCGGCCCGGTCGCCCGCGGTGACGCGGCGACGGTGGCCGCGCATGTGGCCGCGCTGGAGGCCGCGGCGGGCACCTCAGCCACCGCCGTGGCGGGCGCCGCTCCCGCCGCTCCCGCCGCCTCGGGGGCCGCGGTGGCCGCCTACGTCGCCATGGCCCGGCTGACCGCGGACCGCGCGCTCGCGGCCGGGATCCTGTCCCCGGCCGACGCGGAACGCCTGCTCGACGTGCTCGGCGGCCGCCCGTGAGCGACGGGCCGCGGCTCGCCGCCACCCGGGCCGAACTGGCGGACGCGCGGGCCGCCCTGGACGGGGGAGCAGAGCCCGCGCCCGTCGTCCTGGTGCCGACCATGGGGGCCTTGCACACCGGCCACCAGCGGCTGCTGCGCGCGGCCCGCACGCTGGCCGGGCCGCGGGGGAGCGTCATCGTCTCGATCTTCGTGAACCCGCTCCAGTTCGGGCCGAACGAGGATCTCGACCGCTACCCGCGGACCCTGGACGCGGACCTGGCCATGTGCGCCCGCGAAGGGGTGCGGCTGGTCTTCGTTCCCTCCGTGGCCGTGATGTATCCCGGCGGCAAGCCGGAGGTGACCGTCGATCCGGGTCCGATGGGGCAGCTCCTCGAGGGCGAGTTCCGGCCCGGCTTCTTCGGCGGCGTGCTGACCGTGGTGCTGAAGCTGCTGCACCTGACCCGGCCGGCCGTCGCGGTGTTCGGCCAGAAGGACGCGCAGCAGCTCACGCTGGTGCGCAGGATGGTGACCGACCTGAACCTGGACGTGGTGATCGAGCCCGTGCCGATCGCGCGCGACGCCGACGGGCTCGCGACCTCGAGCCGGAACCGGTACCTCGCCGCAGCCGACCGGGCGGTGGCGCTCGCGCTGCCGCGGGCGCTGCAGGCCGGCCAGGCCAGGGCCGCCACGGGCGCGGGCGCGGTGCTGGCCGCCGCCCGGGACGTGCTGGGGGCCGAACCCGCCCTGGCGGTCGACTACGTCGCGGTGGTCGACCCGGGGACGTTCGGGCCGGCCGGTCCCGGACCTGCCCTGCTGGTGGCGGCGGCGAAGGCGGGCGGCACGCGGCTGATCGACAACGTGCCCGTCGTGCTGGCGGGCCCTGGAAACGAGGGGCCGGCTGACCATGCTGCTGACCATTGACATCGGGAACACCAACACCGTGCTCGGGGTCTTCGATCAGGACCGGGTGATCGAGCACTGGCGGATCGCGACGGTCCCGGACCGGACCGCGGACGAACTCGCCGTGGTGCTGCACGGCTTGCTCGCGGGTAGCAGCGCGTTTACGGAAAGGGATATCGGCGGTATATCGCTGTGCTCGACCGTGCCTTCGGTGCTGCACGAGATGAGAGAGATGTGTGAGCGCTATTACGGTGACCTGGAAACGGTCATCGTCGAGCCGGGGGTAAAGACCGGGGTGCCGGTGCGGACCGACAACCCCAAGGAAGTGGGCAGCGACCGGATCATGAACTCGCTCGCGGCGGTGCACCTTTACGGCGGCCCGGCCATTGTCGTCGATTTCGGGACCTCCACGAACTTCGACGCGGTGAGCGCGCGCGGTGAGTTCGTCGGCGGTGCACTTGCTCCAGGCATCGAAATTTCCGTGGATGCGCTGTCCCGCCGCGCCGCGCAGTTGCTTAAGGTCGAGCTGACTAGGCCGCCGCGCGTCATCGGAAAAAACACGGTGGAGTCGCTGCAGTCGGGCATCATCTACGGCTTCGCCGCGCAGGTCGAGGGAATTACCCTGCGGATGGCGCGGGAACTGTCACCCGATGACCCGCGTGCGGTGACCACTATCGCCACCGGCGGCCTGGCGCCGCTCGTTATCGGCGAGGTCAGCGTCATTGACGCGTACGAGCCCTGGCTCACCCTGATCGGCTTGCGGCTCGTCTACGAAAGGAACGCGGCCCAGGCGGAGACCCGGGCTTGATGACCCTCAGTGATCGCTCGGGCGATCCGGGCGGGCCTGCTCAGGGCGGCGCTGCTCAGGGCGGCGCTGCTCAGGGCGGCGCTGCTCAGGGCGGCGCTGCTCAGGGCGGCGCTGCTCAGGCGATCCGGACGGCGCCGACGTAACCGCTGAAGATCGGCTCGACGTGCACCGGCACGCCAAAGTTGGGCGCGTCGATCATCATCCCGTTGCCGACGTAGATGCCGACGTGGCTGATGTCGGCGCCGAAGAAGACCAGGTCGCCCGGCTCCAGGTCGCTGCGGGCCACGTGCACGCCGGAGTTCCACAGGCTGCCGGTGTAGTGCGGCAGCGCGATGCCTTCCTGCGCGTACGCCCACACGACCAGGCCGGAGCAGTCGAACTCGCTAGGCCCGGCCGCCCCCCAGACGTACGGATCGCCCGCCTTGGTGAGCGCCGCCTGCAGGGCCTGGGCGCCGACCGTGTTCGCGGTGGGGATGCTGATGTTCGGGTAGTGCCCGGTCTGCTCGAAGACGGCCATCGCCTGCTTCATCGCGGCGCTGTTGACCTTGTCGATCTTCGCGTTGATGACCTTCTTCTTGGCGTTCATCTGGGCTTCGAGCGCGTTCACCGCGGCGATCTGCTGGTCGGCGGTCTGCTTGTCACGCAGCGCCTGGCTCACCTGGTTGCTCAGCGTGCTGACCTTCACGCCGCTTGACTGGTTTAGCTCGGCGATCGCGGACGCCTGGCTGAGGAACTGCTGCGCATCCCCGGTGGTGAGCGCCTGGAACGTCGGGTCCAGGCCGGAGTTCATGTAGTTCGCGGCGGCCAGCTGGGCCACCGCCTGCTGGCCGACCGCCAGCGCGGCCGAGCCGCGGCTCGCGGCCTGCTGCGCGATCCACGCGTTGGCCTTGGCCCGGGTGAGCTGGAGACGCAGGCCGTCGTACTGCTCGCTCAGCGCGTTGATCTGGAACTCGAGCTGCTTGGCCTCCGCGACCAGGGTGGTCAGGTTCGGCTTGGGCGCGACGGTCTGCGCCACGCTGATGCCGCCTGGCACGACGAGGGCAAGCGCGGCCGTCGCGACGGCGAGGCCGGCAACTCCGCTCAGTTTGCGCACAGCGAAGCACGATATTGGAAGCAAAGGCCGGTTGGCCACCGACTCGGCGGAAGTTTTACCTTGCGAAACCCTTAACGGCCGGCTGGGCGCCGTCCCGGCAGCGGCTATCGTGGACGGCGCCATGGCTTACACCATCAGGTCCGCGCGCACCGCTGACGTGCCCGTGATCAGGAAGCTCATCGACTCGAACGTCGAGTCAGGGCGGCTGCTGAGCAAGGCCACCGTCACCCTCTACGAGGACGTGCAGGAATTCTGCGTGGCGGAGCTTTCCGCCGACGCGACCGTGGCCGGCTGCGGCGCGCTGCACGTGATGTGGGAGGACCTGGCCGAGATCAGGACGGTCGCGGTGCGGGAGGACTGCCAGGGCCTGGGAATTGGCCACGGGATCGTCGGCGCGCTGCTGCAGCGCGCCCGGGCGGTCGGCGTGAGCCGGGTGTTCGTGCTGACGTTCGCGGTGGACTTCTTCGGCCGTCACGGATTCCAGGAGATCAACGGCACTCCCGTGGCCGCGGAGGTGTACCAGGAGCTATTGCGCTCCTATGATGAGGGCGTCGCGGAGTTTCTCGACCTGGGATGGGTAAAACCCAACACACTTGGCAACACCCGCATGCTGTTGCGCCTCTAACCGGGACGGGGAAAATGAGCATCGGCCCGGTAAGAGGCGGGGCGCACGAGACGACACGAGCCCAGCGCGACCATCGGCCGGCACGGCCGGGGAGAGTGGCCGGGGAGAGTGGCCGGGGAGAGTGCAGAGTGCAGAGGAGGCCGCTGGAGTGGAGGCTGCTATGTGGACCGATCTCGCCGCGCTGACTCCGCCGCTGGTAGTCTGCGTCGCCTTCCTGGTCGGGGTGGCGATTCTGCTACGCCGGGAGATGTCCCCGAAGCGCCGTGCCGAGCGCAACGAGCGGCGCCGGCCGCCCGGCCAGAAGCCTTGAAATATACGGAACGGCGGATTTTATCCCGGCCGCAGAACTGCGCGAACTGGGCGAACGGCTTGACCGCAAGATCGTAGTAACGGTGTGGTCCATGATCTGCCTGGAGCATCCGCTGCTAACGGCCCATCACGCCGTTGATTACGCAGAGTAACTGCAACCTTGAGGCCGCCCGATGGCAACCTTGCGACACTAAGAAAACTGTCGCTAGTTACAGAATTGTCAATGCCAAGAGATTGGGTATACATTTAGAATCTGAAAATAGGTTGCTCCGTCAGAAGGGCTGTTTCCATGGCACAGAAGGTGCAGGTGCTCCTCGTCGATGATCTCGACGGGAGCGAGGCCACCGAGACCGTAGCGTTTGGGCTCGATGGCGCCTCGTATGAGATCGACCTGAGTTCCGGCAACGCGGGCAAGCTCCGTAAAGAGCTTGCCCACTATGTGGAGCACGCGCGCAAAGCGAGCGCTCCGGCAAGGCGCCGTCGTACGCGCACTGGTCCCGGCCGCGAGCGCAGTGCCCAAATCAGGGCATGGGCGAAGCAGCGCGGTTACAAGGTCAATGAGCGCGGGCGTATTCCGGCCAACATCGTCGCGGAGTACGAAGCCGCGCACTAGTACGGACCAACGGGAGTTCGCGTATTAGCGGGCTCCCGGGTCCATCGCCATTGCGGGGAGCAGGAGGGCGTGCCCCGTGGACAGCAATGTGGCGAGGGACTTGTAGAAGCGGCGGTGTCTCAGCGGATCGGCCCCGCCCCTTAACACCCCTTGGCGCCATTGCGACGGCGGCGGGGCCGGCCAGATCGCACCGTTGGCCCGGAGGGGCTCGCCCTCCAGGGGCCAACGGTGCGTTTGCTCGTCCGGGGATCCCCGGGGCGCGTGCTTGGCCCGGGATCCCCGGGATCCGGGGGATCCCCGGGATCCCCGGGGGCGAGCGGGATCGGGCCGTTCGCTTGCGGCGTACCCGGCGTGGTACTGGGAACATGGGCCTGATCCAGGGGGTTGGATGAGGATGAACGTCCCGTGTCCAGGGAACGTCTTGTTGTGTGAGGCGCATACTCGCATTAAGCGTGATCGTGGGCACGCGGCTACTATGCGGAGTAGGCAAGGTAGGGCACGACCCATCCCCGCCCCCCGTGCTGTGAGGAGAGCGACGACATGTTCGAGAGGTTTACCGACAGAGCGCGGCGGGTTGTGGTCCTGGCGCAAGAAGAAGCCAGGATGCTCAATCACAACTACATCGGCACCGAGCACATCCTGCTCGGCCTCATCCATGAGGGCGAAGGCGTAGCGGCCAAGGCGCTCGAGTCGCTGGGGATCAGCCTGGACGCCGTGCGGCAGCAGGTCGAGGAGATCATCGGCCAGGGCCAGCAGGCGCCGTCCGGGCACATCCCGTTCACGCCCCGGGCCAAGAAGGTGCTTGAGCTTTCGCTGCGTGAGGCGCTGCAACTCGGCCACAACTACATCGGCACCGAGCACATCCTGCTCGGCCTCATCCGCGAGGGTGACGGCGTGGCCGCGCAGGTGCTGGTGAAGCTGGGCGCCGACCTGAACCGGGTGCGCCAGCAGGTCATCCAGCTGCTGCACGGGTACCAGGGCAAGGAGCCCGCCTCGGCCGGCACCGCGGCGGAGTCCGCTCCGTCGACATCCCTGGTCCTTGACCAGTTCGGCCGCAACCTGACCCAGGGCGCGCGCGAGGGCAAGCTCGACCCGGTGATCGGCCGGGAGAAGGAAATCGAGCGCGTCATGCAGGTGCTGTCCCGCCGCACCAAGAACAACCCGGTGCTGGTGGGCGCGCCCGGCGTGGGCAAGACCGCGGTCGTCGAGGGACTGGCGCAGAAGATCGTCAAGGGCGAGGTGCCCGAGACCATCAAGGACAAGCAGCTGTACACGCTGGACCTCGGCGCCCTGGTGGCCGGCTCGCGCTACCGCGGCGACTTCGAGGAGCGGCTCAAGAAGGTGCTCAAGGAGATCCGCACCCGCGGCGACATCATCCTGTTCATCGACGAGATCCACACCCTCGTCGGGGCGGGTGCCGCCGAGGGCGCCATCGACGCGGCCTCGATCCTGAAGCCGATGCTGGCCCGTGGCGAGCTGCAGACCATCGGCGCCACCACGCTCGATGAGTACCGCAAGTACCTGGAGAAGGACGCCGCGCTCGAGCGCCGCTTCCAGCCCATCCAGGTGGCCGAGCCGACGATCTCGCACACCATCGAGATCCTCAAGGGCCTGCGCGACCGGTACGAGGCGCACCACCGCGTGTCCATCACGGACGGCGCACTGGTGGCCTCGGCCCAGCTCGCCGACCGTTACATCAGCGACCGTTTCCTGCCGGACAAGGCCATCGACCTGATCGACGAGGCCGGCTCCCGGATGCGGATCAGGCGCATGACCGCGCCGCCGGACCTGCGCGAGTACGACGAGAAGATCGCCCAGGTGCGCCGCGAGAAGGAATCGGCCATCGACTCGCAGGACTTCGAGAAGGCCGCCGCACTGCGGGACAACGAGAAGCAGCTGCTGGCCAAGAAGGCGGCCCGGGAGAAGGAGTGGAAGGCCGGCGACATGGACGTCGTGGCCGAGGTGAACGAGGAGCTCATCGCCGAGGTCCTCGCGACCGCCACCGGCATCCCCGTGTTCAAGCTGACCGAAGAGGAATCGCAGCGGCTGCTCCGGATGGAGGACGAGCTGCACCGCCGGGTGATCGGCCAGAACGACGCGATCAAGGCGCTGTCCCAGGCGATCCGGCGGACCCGGGCCGGCCTGAAGGACCCCAAGCGCCCGGGCGGGTCGTTCATCTTCGCCGGGCCGTCCGGCGTCGGCAAGACGGAGCTGTCCAAGACGCTGGCCGAGTTCCTGTTCGGCGATGAGGACTCGCTGATCCAGCTCGACATGAGCGAGTACATGGAGAAGCACACGGTGTCCCGGCTGTTCGGGTCTCCGCCCGGCTATGTCGGCTACGAGGAGGGCGGCCAGCTCACCGAGAAGGTCCGCAGGCGGCCGTTCTCTGTCGTGCTGTTCGACGAGATCGAGAAGGCGCACCCGGACATCTTCAACTCGCTGCTGCAGATCCTGGAAGACGGCCGCCTGACCGACGCCCAGGGCCGGATGGTCGACTTCAAGAACACCGTCATCATCATGACGACCAACCTGGGCACCCGCGACATCTCCAAGGGCGTGACCGTCGGGTTCGCCCGGGCGGGCGAGTCCAAGGGCTCCTACGACCGGATGAAGAACCGGGTGCAGGAGGAGCTGAAGCAGCACTTCCGGCCCGAGTTCCTGAACCGCGTGGACGACATCATCGTCTTCCACCAGCTCCTCCGGGAGGAGATCTTCAGCATCGTCGACCTGATGATCGCCAAGGTGGACGAGCGGCTCAAGGACCGCGACATGGCCATCGAGCTGCGGCCGGCCGCCAAGGACCTGCTGTCCGACCGCGGCTACGACCCGGTTCTCGGGGCCAGGCCGCTGCGCCGCACGATCCAGCGGGAGATCGAGGACAGCCTGTCCGAGAAGATCCTGTTCGGTGAGTTGCGGCCGGGGCAGATCGTCGTCGTGGACATCGAGGGCAGCGGGGAGACCGCCAAGTTCACCTTCAACGGCATCCCCAAGCCCGAAGTGCTGCAGGACGACGTGCCCGCCCCGGAGATGGCGAGCGAGCCGGTCGCCAGCAAGGGCGGCGCGGTGAGCAGCTCGACGGGCAGCACAGGGACGCAGGACGGCGGCGGCACCGCTTCGGCCCGGAGCTGATAGCCCGGAGCTGATAGCCCGGAGCTGATAGCACTGAGCTGATAACACCGGGAAACCCGGGGTCCACGGCCACCGTGGACCCCGGGTTTTCACGTTTCCGGGCTGGCCGGGCTGGCCGGGTTTGCCCGGGGCCCGCCTGTCATCGTGGCGTGGGCCCGGCCGATCCGGGGAGCGTGAAGCGGCCGTCGGGCAGTGGGTCGACCAGGCCGTCGGCCACCAGCCCGTCCAGGGCCCGGTCCAGCTGGGCCTGGCCGTCCCAGACCGCGTCGAAGTCGGCCCGGGACACCGGGTCGCCGGCCGCGCGCAGCACCGCCAGCAGGCGGCCCCGGCATTGCCGGTCGGTGCCGTCGTACTTCTGGGTCCGGCGCCGGGCCGTCCCGGCTCCCCCGGCCGGCTCCGCCGGGCGCCCCGCGGCCAGCCAGGCGCAATCGCGGGCCACCGGGCAGGCACCGCAGCGCGGGCTGGCGGCCGTGCACACCAGCGCGCCCAGTTCCATCACCGCGACCGACCAGCAGGCCGCGACCGCGGGCTCGGCGGGCAGCAGCGATTCGGCCAGCCGCCGCTCCGCCACCGACGGCGCGGCGGCGGCCGCGGGCTGGCCGACCACCAGCCGGGCCAGCACGCGCCGCACGTTGGTGTCGAGCACGGCGTGCCGCTGGCCGAAGGCGAAGCTGGCCACGGCCGCGGCGGTGTAGCTGCCGATCCCCGGCAGCGCGAGCAGGGCATCGGTGTCGGCGGGCACCATCCCGCCGTGCCGCGTGGTCAGGATGGTCGCCGTCTCGTGCAGCCGGAGCGCGCGCCGGGGATAGCCGAGCCTGCCCCACTGCCTGATCGCCTCGCCGGCCGGCTCGGCCGCGAGCGCGGCCGGCGCGGGCCACCGGGCGATCCACCTGAGGTATTCGGGCAGCACCCGGGCCACCGGCGTCTGCTGCAGCATGATCTCGCTGACCAGCACCGCCCAGGGCGTCGCGCCGGGCGCGCGCCAGGGCAGGTCCCGCGCGTTCCGCGCATACCAGGCCAGCACCGGCGCGGCGTAGGACGTCGACATGATGCTGACTATCGTGGCACGGGTCCGCCCGGACGGCCGAACGCAGCGAAACCGCAGGTAACGAGCCTGGCGCCGCCGGCGGGTCTGCGCGCCTAGGGCAGCAGCAGCTTGCATACTCTCCGTATGGACTGGAATGCAAATCGTGACGACAGCGACACGGGCCAGCCCGATGCCTACTGGCGCCGACGGGTGATCACCCTCTGCGCGGGCCTGGCCCTGCTCGGCCTGCTCGCCTGGGCCTTCTCCGGCGGCGGGAAGCCGCCCAGCACGGCGCAGAAGGGTGCCCAGGCGAACGGCGTCCTGCCCGCCGCCGCTTTCAGCGGCCCCGCGACGTCACCGTCTCCCGAAGCCGACGCGTCCGCTTCGGCCTACCCGGCGGCCAGCCTGCCTTTCCCCACGGTCACCCCGTCCGCCAGGACCAGCCAGTCCGGGACCAGCCGGGCCGGCCACGGGCAGTCCGCGAGCGGCAAGTCCGCCGCCCGCGCCGCGGCGGCCGGGGCCGGGGCCGGAAACATCCCCCCCGGCACGGTCGGCGGCGTCGAGCCAGGCGGCGGCTGCGCGCCGGACGCGGTGGTGCTCAGCCTGTTCACCAGCAGGACCTCCTACCCCGCCGGGCAGCATCCCTCGTTCGGGGTCTACGCCGTCTCCACCGCGTCCCGCGCATGCTCCTTCGACGTCAGCCCGGGCAGGCTGCACGTGCTGGTCATGTCGTCGGGCCGGGTCATCTGGGATTCGGCCGACTGCACCCGGGGCGAGCCGAACCGGGTCGCCGAACTCAGCCGCGGCGTCCCGGCGCAGGGGTCGGTTACCTGGAACCGCACCATCAGCCTGCCGGGCTGCGTCACGCTCGCGTCGTCGGCGCGCCCCGGCACCTACCAGGTCCAGGCCAGGGACGCCACCGTGGCCAGCCCCGTCCGTACCTTCAGGCTCGCCGGCTAGCGCACAGCCTTGGGCCCGACCGCACAGCCTCGGGCCCGGCCCTGCTACGGATCGCTCCCCAGGACGGCGGAGAGCGCCTGGCGGATGTCCTCCACCTCCTGCACCTGCATCAGGTGGGACAGGCCGTCGGCGCGCTCCAGGGGCGCTCCTGAGGCCGCCGGGACGATGACGCGGCGGAAGCCCATCCGTTCGGCCTCGGCCAGGCGACGCGGCAGGCCGGCCACCCGGCGGACCTCCCCGGCCAGGCCGACCTCGCCGATGGCCACGACACCGTGCGGCACGCTCAGGTTCGCGGCCGAACTGGCCAGGGCGACCGCCACGGCCAGGTCCACCGAGGGCTCGGTCAGCCGGACTCCGCCGACGGTCGCCGCGTACACGTCCTGCCGGCCGAGCTTGAGTCCGGCCCGCCGCTGCAAGACCGCCAGCACCATGCCCACCCGCGCGCCGTCGAGCCCGGACGTGGTGCGGCGCGGCATCTCGAGCACGGAGGCGCCCACCAGCGCCTGCACTTCCGCGGGCAGCGGCCTGCGGCCCTCGAGCGTGACCGTCACGCAGGTGCCGGGCACCGGCTCGCGGTGCTGGGACACGAACAGCCCGCTCGGGTCGGGCAGCCCGATGAGGCCGTACTCGCCCAGGTCGAAGCAGCCGACCTCGTCGGTCGGCCCGTACCTGTTCTTCACCGACCGCACCATGCGCAGCTGTGAATGCCGGTCACCGTCGAAATGCAGCACCACGTCGACGAGGTGCTCGAGCGTCCGCGGGCCGGCCACCGAGCCGTCCTTGGTCACGTGCCCGACCAGGATGGTCGTCAGCGACCGCTCCTTGGCCACCGCGGTGAGCGCCGACGCCACCTCCCGGACCTGGGTCACCCCGCCCGGCACCCCCTCGACCCCGGCGGCGGCGATCGCCTGCACCGAGTCGATGATCAGCAGCCGGGGCTGCACATGATCGACGTGCCCGAGTACCACGTCGAGATCGGTCTCCGCGGCCAGGAAGAGCTGGTCGCTGACCGCCCCGATGCGGTCCGCGCGCAGCCGCACCTGGGCGGCGGACTCCTCGCCGGTCACGTAGAGCACCGGCCCCGACTCCGCGACCAGCGCCCCCGTCTCGAGCAGCAGCGTGGACTTGCCCACCCCGGGCTCGCCCGCCAGCAGCAGGACCGCGCCGGGCACCAGGCCGCCGCCGAGCACCCGGTCGAGCTCGTCCATGCCGGTGGGCCGCGCGGTGGCGTCGGTCGCGTCGACGAGGCGGATCGGCACCGCGGCGGTGCTGGCCGGTCCGGTGCCGGCCAGTCCTGTCCTGGCCAGCCCCGTCCTGGCCGACCCGGCGCCGCGGTGGGCGGCCGCCCGGGACAGCCGGGGCAGCGCGGCCTCCTGGACCGTGCCCCAGGCCTGGCACTCGCCGCACCGCCCGGACCACTTGGCGGACTGCCAGCCGCACTCGGTGCAGCGGAAGCCGGACGTCCCCGCCGATGACTTGGCCATGGCCCGCACCTTAGCGGCCACCTCTGACAATCTCAGTAAGCTGGAACCGAACCCGACGGAGGGAGCACGCAGTGAGCGGCGAGGCGAAGGTACCCGGTCCGCCCGTCGCCATGTCGACCTCGTCGGTCTACCCGGAACGCACGCCCGATGCCTTCGAGATCGCCGCGCGGCTCGGCTACGACGGCGTCGAGGTGATGGTCTACACCGACCCGGTGAGCCAGGACGCCGACGTGCTGCGCAGGCTCCAGGACTATCACCAGCTCCCCATCATGTCCGTGCACGCGCCGAACCTGCTGCTTACCCAGCGGGTGTGGGGCCGTGACCCGTGGGAGAAGCTGCGCCGGGCCACGGAACTGGCCGAACGCGTCGGTGCCCGGGTGGTGGTTCTGCACCCGCCGTTCCGCTGGCAGCGCGAGTACGTCCGCGGCTTCGAGAAGGGGCTGGCCGCGATGGCCGAGGAGACCGACGTCATCTTCGCGGTCGAGAACATGTACCCGCTGCGGGCTGGCGCCAGCGAGGTGGTGCCCTACGCCCCGCACTGGGACCCGACGGCGCTCGACGTGCCGCACATCACGCTGGACCTCTCGCACACCGCCGCCTCGGGTTCCGACGCACTGGTCATGGCGGCTGAGCTCGGCGGCCGCCTAGCCCACGTGCACCTGGCCGACGGCACCGGAACCCCGGCCGGGCCGGTACCCGACGAGCACCTGGTGCCCGGCCGCGGCGGGCAGCCCTGCGCCGAGCTGCTCGGCCAGCTCATCACGACCGGGTACCGCGGCGCAGTGGTGGTCGAGGTGAAGACCAGCCGGGCGCCGGCGAGGGAGGACCGGATGGCGGACCTGGCCGAGTCGCTGGCGTTCGTCCGGCAGCACCTGGCCGTGGCGGCGGGCCAGGCCAGCCCGGGGTAATGTCCTTCCCATGGCAGGCAGCAGTACCACGGCAGGCGGCAGTACCACCCTGATCACGGTGGCACCGACCGGCGCCGAGGCCGACAAGTCCGCGGCGCCCGCCCTCCCGGTCACCCTCGGCGAGCTGGTCGTTACGGCCAAGGAGTGCGAGGCCGCTGGGGCGGCGGTCATCCACGTGCACATCAGGGACGACGCGGCTCGGCCCACGCTGGACGGGAGCAGGCTCGCGGACACTGTGGCGGCGCTGCGGGAGGGCACCGACCTCATCGTCCAGCTGTCCACCGGCGGCGCGGTGACCGACAGCTTCGCCAGCCGGCTGGCCGTCTTGGACGCCGCGCCGGACGCCTGCTCGCTGACCTGCGGCACGGTCAACTTCGGCGATGACGTGTTCGCCAACCCCTGGCCGTTCATCAAGGACCTGTACCAGCTGACCCAGGAGCGGCAGGTGGTACCGGAGTTCGAGCTGTTCGACCTCGGGCAGGTGGCGACGCTGCACCGGCTGCTCGGCGAGTTCGGGCCGCCGGCCGGCGGGCACGTGCACTGCGACCTGGTGATGGGCGTGCCCGGCGGTATGCCGGGCGACGTGGCCACGCTGGCCGCCGCCGTGGCGGCGCTGCCCGCCGGCGCGACCTGGTCGGCCACCGGGATCGGCCGGACCACGCTGCCGGTGATGCTGGGAGCGCTCGGGGCCGGCGGCCACCTGCGGGTCGGCATGGAGGACACGCTGACCTTCGCCCGCGGCCGTCCGGTCGTCCGCAACGCCGAACTAGTGGAGCGGGCCGCCGAGCTGGCCCGGATCGCGCAGCGCCCGCCGATGCGCCCGGCCGAGGCCCGGACCTTCCTCGGCATCCCCGCCCGCCGCCCCTAAAAGCGCATCCCGCTGGTCATGGTTGCGGCTACGTACCCCAAAGAGTGACTAGGCTGTCACAACCATGCCATGCGACTGCAGGGGAAATGTCTGGTTTGGTGGGTTTTGGAGCGAGCGAGCACGGTGCTTGCTGGTGGTTTGCAATTGCAAGCACACGGTGGCAGACTCAAGGTATGCGTAACGTGACAGTGAATTCGATCGGCGAGTACATCCGGGAGCAGCGGGAGCAGGCGAAGATCTCGATGCGCCAGCTGGCTCAGTCGGCCGGGGTGTCCAACCCCTACCTGAGCCAGATCGAGCGCGGCCTGCGTAAGCCGAGCGCGGACATCCTGCAGCAGATCGCCAAGGGGCTGCGCATCTCCGCGGAAGCGCTCTACGTGCAGGCCGGGATCCTGGAGGACCGGCCGGCCGACTCGGGAGTGCGGTCCGCGCTGCTGGCCGACCCGCAACTTTCCGAACGGCAGAAGCAGGTGCTCATCGAGATCTACGAGTCGTTCCGGCGGGAAAACGCGGCCACCGCGGAGGGCACGGACGAAACCGCAGACGCTGCGGCCGTCCGGGCCGAGCTGATCGCCGGGGCACCAGGCGCGGAAGCGGACGCGCTGGAAGCCGCCGCCCTGCAAGCCGCCGCGGCCATGGCAGCAGAACAAGCAGACCAAGCATCAGCAGACCAGGCAGAATCAGCAGAATCAGCAGAACGAGCAGAAGCAGGGGCGCAAGCCGCCAAGGACCCGCAGACTGTCTCCCAGATCAGACCAAACAGTGCCTCCGATTAGGTAGCGTGATCCCGTGTTCGGTACCTATACCCCGCTGACTTACTTTTTCCTGGCCCTGGGCCTGGCGGCGTTCGTCGTCGAGGCGTGGGCCTTCATCGACGCCATCACCCGGCCGAGCCAGGCCTTCGTGGCCACGGGCAAGCAGACCAAGCCGCTGTGGCTGATCATCCTCGGCGTGGCCACCGTGATCGGGCTGGCCGGGGCGGTGTACGGCGTGGGCCCGACCTCGATCCTGCCGGTCGCGGCGTTCGTCGCGGCCGCCATCTACCTGGCCGATGTCCGCCCCAAGGTGCGGAGCTTCCCCAAGAACGGCGGAACCAGCTCGGGTCCGTACGGCCCCTGGTAATCAGACGATGAGCAGCGCGATCGGCGCGGCGACCAGCAGGGCGGCGGCCAGGCAGATGGCCATGACCGCGACGGTGGGCAGCGGCCGCACCGGCTGAAGCAGCCGGGTGACCCGGGCGGCCACCTCGCCCTCCCCGGCGGCCAGCGCGCCCGCGGGCGCCGGGCAGGCCCCGGCCGTGCCGAACCGCACCAGGGCAGACGCCAGCTCGCGCGCCGGGCGGCCGCGCAGCGCGCGGTCGTCGGCGAGCATCTCGACCAGCAGCGCCACCGCGCGGTGAGCGCCGGTGCAGGTGGCGGACCTGGGGAAGGCGCGCCGCAGGGCGGTGAACGGCAGCAGCACGAGATGGTGCCGTTCCCGCAGGTGAGCCCGCTCGTGCGCGAGCACGGCCGCCAGCTCACCGCGGCCGAGCAACTCGAGGGTGCCGACGCTGACCACGATCCGCGACCCGGAGCGCAGCCCGGGCAGGCAGTACGCGGCCGCGCTGGGGTAGTCGACGACGAGCGCGCCGGGGACCTTAGGGTCGCCGTGGGCGAGCAGCGTGAGCAGCGCCCGCTGCCGCCGCCTGGCCTGCAGCGCCGCGACCGAGGCGGCGAGCAGCACCCAGCACAGCGACGCGAGCAGGACCAGCCCGGCGGCCAGGCAGGTCAGCCGGACCGCGACGACGATCACCGTCCCGCCGGCGGCCCGGCCGAAGCCGAACATGCTGGTCAGGCGGAAGACATCGCCCGCCCGGAGCAGGGCGGCCGCGCGCAGCACCGAGCGCACCAGGCCGTCATTGCTGGCCGGCAGGGCCAGCCCGATCAGCGTGCCTACGGCGGCCAGGCCCGAGGCCAGGCCGAGGGCCTGCCACAGCAGGATGGCCGCGGCAGGCGACCGCCGTGGCCAGCTGGCTCGAGGCAATGCCGAAGCGCCGAACGCGCTTCCGATGGCAACTACGGCGAGCAGCGCCGCGTCATCAAGTCCCGTCATCTCCCTCGCCGCTACCTTCGATCACTTCCAGGGCGTCGCGCAGCACGTCGGCCTCGACGCCAGATACGGACTGCGCGAACCGGGTCAATGCCGCCGTCCGGTCACCGGTCTGTTCCAGCGCGGTCAGCATGAGTTCGGTCACATAGGTCTCGCGGGTAGCGGCGGGGCAGTAACGCCAGGCGCGCCCATCGCGCTCCCGTCTGGCGAAGCCCTTTTTCGCGAGCCTGTCGAGCACCGTCATAACGGTGGTGTGAGCTAGATTACGCTCGGTCAGCCTAACACTGACCTCGCGCACCGTGAGAGAAGTATCCGTTTCCCAGAGCACGTCCATGATGGCACGCTCAAGTTCACCCAACCGGTTCACGGTCGTCAATGTACCCGGAATAACGCCGGTCCAATAGGAACGACGGCACGCGGTTCCCGGCAGCTACCCCTCCGGGTCCCCCTGGGGATCGGCGAAGCGGGCGAACGCCTGCAGGTTGGCCAGGCTCTCGCCGCGCTTGACCCGCCAGGCCCACTCCCGCCGGATCGCGGAGCCGAAGCCGAGCTCGAGCGCCGTGTCGAAGTTCTCGTCGGAGTAGCTGAGCACGCAGCCGAGCAGCCGGTCGATGTCCTCGGCGGAGACCGCGGACAGCGGCAGCCGGCCGGTCAGGTACACGTCGCCCACCGGGTCCAGGGTGAAGTGCACCCCGTACATGCGGCCGTTGCGCTCGAGCAGGAAGCGGTAGAAGGCCTCGTGGTTCTCGTCCGGCTGGCGGCAGAAGAAGGCTTCCACGCCCAGGCTGTGCTCGCCGGCGACCAGCCAGGTCATGGTGGCCAGCTTGTGCTGGCCCTCGAGCTTCACCAGGAAGGCGCCGGGCCGCGGGTTCTCGTACCCCAGCCCCAGCGAGTCCAGCGCCGCCGCGACAGCGGCGGCGGCAGCCGCGTCCCCGGTCATGCTCGCACGGAATCAACCACTGGCGAGTCCAGCGTGCCCATCGATTCCATGGCACCGGTATACACGTCGATCAGCCGGTCCGCGGTGGCGGGCCAGCCGAACGCGGACGCGTGCGCCAGCGCGCCGCGGGACAGCTCGGCGAGCCGGCCAGGCGAGCCAAGAAGACCAGAAAGCACCTGCGCCCACACGCCGGGGTCGTGCCCGTCCACCAGGACGCCGGAGAAGCCGTCCCTGACGGCGGTGCGCAGCCCGCCGACGGCGGCGGCCACCACGGGGGTGCCGCAGGCCTGGGCCTCGAGCGCCACCAGCCCGAACGACTCCGAGTGTGACGGCACAAGCACCACCGTCGCGGCCCGGTACCAGTCGGCCAGCTCGTGCTGCGGGCACGGCGGCTCGAACCGGACGGAGGCGGCCAGGCCGAGGTCGCAAACGAGCCCGTCGAGCCGTCCCGGCGCCCCGACCTCGGACCCGCTCGGGCCGCCCACGAACACCACCACCAGCTTGTCCGCGAGCCCGGGGGACGAGCGCAGCAGCGACGCCACGGCGTGCAGCACGACGTCGGGGCCCTTGAGCGGCTGGATCCGGCCGGCGAAGACCAGCACGATCGCGTCGGCGGGCAGCCCGAGCCGGCCACGCGCCGCCGCCGCCGGCCCGGGCCGGAACACCGACAGGTCCACGCCCGGGCTGACCGTCTTGACCCGCCAGGGGGTGGCGCCGTACAGCTCGATCAGCTGGCGCGCCTCTTCGCTGGTGTTGGCGACCAGCCGGTCGGCGGCCGCCACGACCTCGCCCTCGCCGCGGATCCTGACCGCGGGCTCGGCGCAGTCGCCGCTGGCCAGGGCGAGGTTCTTGACCTTGCCCAGGGTGTGCATGGACTGGACAAGCGGAACCCCCCAGCGCTCGGCGGCCGCCGCGCCGACCTGGCCGGACAGCCAGTAGTGCGCGTGTACCAGGTCGTACCGGCCGGGCGCGAATTCGGCCTCGGTGCGCAGCACGCCGAAGGTGAACGGGCAGATCTGGCCGGGCAGCGAGTTCTTGTCGAGTTCCTCGAACGGGCCGGCCACCACGTTGCGGACCAGCACGCCGGGCACCAGCTCCACCGCGGCGGGCGTGTCCGGGCACACGGCGCGGGTGAAGATCTCCACCTCGACGCCGCGGCTGGCCAGCTGCTTGGCCACCTCGACCACGTAGACGTTGAGCCCGCCCGCGTCGCCGGTGCCCGGCTGGTCGAGCGGGGAAGTGTGCACGCTGATAGTTGCGATCCGCCGCGGGGTGACCCGTCGTCGGGCGCGGCTCAGCACTGGCTGCACGATCTAAGCAACCGCGTCAAGCCGCCGCCTGTTCCCAGGCTAGGCTTTCTGGCCATGAGGACGCTGGTGCTGCTTCGTCACGGCGAGAGCGACTGGAATTCCAAGGGTCTGTTCACCGGGTGGGTGGACGTGGGGCTGTCGGCGACCGGGGCGCAGGAGGCCGCGAGCGGCGGCAAGCTGCTCGCGCAGTCGGGGCTCGAACCCGGCGTGGTGCACACCTCGGTGCTGACCCGCGCCATCCAGACCGCCAACATCGCCCTGGAGGAAGTCGGCCTGCTCTGGCTGCCGGTGCGCCGGTCCTGGCGGCTGAACGAGCGGCACTACGGCGCGCTGCAGGGCAAGGACAAGGCCAGGACCAGGCAGGAGTTCGGCGACGAGCAGTTCATGCTGTGGCGCCGCTCCTACGACGTGCCGCCGCCGCCGATCGCCGACGACGACCAGTATTCCCAGGTCGGCGACGCCAGGTACGCGGCCCTTCCGCCGGAGGCCAGGCCGCGCAGCGAGTGCCTGAAGGACGTCATGGCGCGCATGCTGCCCTACTGGTACGACGCCGTGGTGCCCGACCTCGGCCACGACCGGACGGTGCTGATCGTGGCGCACGGCAACTCGCTGCGCGCGCTGGTCAAGCACCTGGACGGGATCAGCGACGGCGCCATCGCCGAGCTGAACATCCCGACCGGCATCCCGCTCGTGTACCAGCTCGACGACGCGTTCCGGCCGGTCACCCCGGGCGGCAGGTACCTGGACCCGGACGCCGCGGCGGAAGCGGCCGAAGCTGTCAGGAACCAGGGCCGCTAGCACTGATAAGCGGGTGAATCCGGCATTAAGGGATGTTTACCGCAAGGTGAACAACCTTCGAATATCGCCCAGGCGGGTAGCATCGCGCTGTTCTGTAGCCTGGTGCTGCGCATACCATTAGGCACGTGAGTCTTCACTGGTCAACGCCTCGGCCTGCGCCGATTACGGAGATCGAGTGGCGCTAAGGTCCAGGCCCTCGGGGTCCGGCGGTGCCGCGCGGCAGGCCCGCGGCGCCCGGATGAGGGCGGCGCAGCAGCCCGTCCGGCTGCCGCCGGGCATCGCCTCGGTCCTGTCTGTGCTCTCCTCCTCGGCCGTGGTCGTCGACAGCAACGACAAGGTGCTGCGGGCGAGCGCCGCGGCACGCGCGTTCGGGCTGGTCAAGGGCGATCGCCTGATGGTCAGCGAGCTGGCCGCGCTGGCCCGCCAGGTGCGCAGGGACGGCGAGATCAGGGAAGGCGAGTTCGAGGTCCCGGTGCCCAGGTTCGGCGGCCGGACGACCAGCTTCGCGGTCCGGGTGGCGCCGCTCGGCGGCGCCGTCGGCGGCGGCGGCCTGGTGCTGGTGCTCGCCGAGGACCAGACCGAGAGCCGGCGGGTGGAGGAGGTCAGGCGGGACTTCGTCGCCAACACCAGCCACGAGCTCAAGACGCCGGTGGGCGCGCTGGCGCTGCTGGCCGAGACGATCGAGGACGCCGCCGACGACGCCGAGGCGGTGCGCCGCTTCGCGGGCAAGATGCGGCAGGAGGCGCAACGGCTGACCAACCTGGTCCAGGACCTGATCACGCTGTCCAGGATCCAGGCGGCCGAACCGGTGCCCGATCCGCGCCCGGTCGACATCGACGCGGTGGTGGCCGAGGCGGTGGACCGCTGCCGGATGAAGGCGAACGCGCGCGGCATCACGCTCGCCTCGGTCGGCAGCCGCGGCCTGACCGTCCTGGGCGACGAGGACCTGCTGGTCACCGCGCTGCGCAACCTGCTGGAGAACGCGGTGGCGTACAGCCCCGAGCGGACCCGGGTGGTCATCAGCACCAAGAGGACCCCCGAAGGCAACGCCGAGCTCAGCGTGGCCGACCAGGGCATCGGCATCCCCGAGCGCGACCTGGAGCGGATCTTCGAGCGCTTCTACCGGGTCGATCCGGCGCGGTCGCGCGCGACCGGCGGCACCGGCCTCGGGCTGGCCATCGTCAAGCACGTGATGGCGGCCCACAACGGCAAGGTCACGGTGCGCAGCGTCGAGGGCGCCGGGTCCACCTTCACCCTGTCCGTACCGCTGCGGAGCGAACATGCCAGCACCGGCGCTGCGTTAGCCGCGCCAGCCCCAGAACCGAGCTGCACAGAACCGAGCTGCACAGAACCCGAGAGCACCGGTAGCCTCCAGGGAGGACCCAAGTGACACGCGTGCTGGTAGTTGAGGACGAAGACTCGTTCAGCGACGCCATCTCGTACCTGCTGCGCAAGGAGGGGTTCGAGGTCGCGGTCTGCTCGACCGGCCCCGACGCGCTCGACACCTTCGACCGGACGGGCGCCGACCTGGTCCTGCTCGACCTGATGCTGCCGGGCCTGCCGGGCAGCGAAGTGTGCCGGTCGCTGCGGGAGCGGTCCACCGTGCCGGTGATCATGCTGACCGCCAAGGACAGCGAGATCGACAAGGTGGTCGGGCTGGAGCTCGGCGCCGACGACTACGTGACCAAGCCGTTCTCCTCCCGCGAGCTCGTCGCCCGGATGCGCGCGGTGCTCCGGCGCCGCGGCGAGCCCGACGACGTGGCCGAGACGGCGCTGGAGTCCGGGCCGGTGCGGATGGACGTGGACCGGCACGTGGTCACCGTCCGGGGCGGCACCGTGCAGCTGCCGCTGAAGGAGTTCGAGCTGCTCCAGGTGCTGCTGCGCAACGCGGACCGGGTGCTGACCAGGATGCAGCTCATCGACCGGGTCTGGGGCGCCGACTACGTGGGCGACACCAAGACGCTGGACGTGCACATCAAGCGACTGCGGGCCAAGATCGAGGTCGACCCGGCCAAGCCGCAGCACATCGTCACCGTGCGCGGCCTGGGCTACAAGTTCGAGTCAGCGGCCTGACGGGCGGGAACGCCAGTCCGTTTGGGATTATTATCCCGAACGGGCCGGGTGCGGAGCCCCGGCCCCGCTACGGCGTGGCCGATGGGCTGGCGGAGGCGCTGGCCGACGCCGACCCGCTGGCCGACGGGGCCGGGACGGGCGGCGGGGCGTAAGTCGCGTACTCGTAGGCGTGCGGCTCGACCGGCACGGCCAGGCTGATCGTCCCCGCCTCGGCGAAGTTGAAGCTCAGCTGGACCGTCTCCCCGCCGCCGAGCTGGCTGGCCAGCCCGGTGAGCACCACCTTCGGCACCGGGCCGCTCAGGTCCACCACCGTCAGGGCCGGCAGGTTGACCGAACCGCCGGCGATTCTCACCTCGGTCGCGGCGCCCGGGGCGCTCACCGAGACCAGGCGGTCGCCGTTCTGCGCCTGGATCGCGAGGAAGAGGCCCGCCCGGCCGCCGGGCGGCAGCGCCGAACCGGGCGGGGGCCCGAGCACGAACGCGTTGTCGATGGTGATGCCGTTCTGGATCGTGTTGACCCCGAAGTTGGCCGGGTGGAAGGTCAGCGTCGGCGCGTTGAAGCCGGCCTCGCAGCCGGCCAGCGCCGGGACCAGCAGGGCGATGGCGCCGAACAGCAGGCGGCGGTTCCAGCGCGTCACCTTAACGGCCTCCTCGACTCACTTCCGTCGGACGGAAGAAAATCGTAGCGGTCACGCCGCCCGGAGCTAACGCGGGGCTCCAGGTGAGCCGGAGCCGGACGGGCTGGGCCGGGTGGACGAGGCCGACGGGCTGGCCGAACTGCTGGCCGAGCGGCCGGTCCTGTGGGTGCCCGACGGGCTAGCCGAGGCCGGGGCGCTCGACCGCGGCGGCGCGGGCCGGACGGTGGAGGCCGCCGTCGTCGGCCGGGGCGTCCGCTCGGCGGGCGGCGTCGCCGGGCTGAACGTGGCCACCGACAGCATCGCGCCCGCCACCAGGCACACGGCCAGGATGCTCGCCAGCAGCGGCATGACGCTGCCGTGGGCGGCGAAGGGGCCCGCCAGCCGCCGCAGCCGGTTCCGGCGGCGTTTCGCGCGCAGTTCCCGGTGGTAGGCCAGCACGTCACGATCGAGCTCACGCGCGTCATCCGGGATCTGGATGTCGAGCGGAGGCTCGTCCCATCCCGATCCGCCGCCAGGATTCACCGTCACCTCCGGCGCGAATTGGACCCTCGCTAACCAGTATGAGCCCCAGCGAGGGTTTGTGAGGTCCTCCCCCCCGGGCCAACACCCCGTCAATCGGCAAGATGCAGAGCTCTTTTCACTGACTCGGGTAGACTGGAAGGAGCGCAGTAAGCCCTCGAGTGGTCGTGCCGGGGTCGGCACGACCAGCTGAATGGTGTGGGTACGAGCTGGCGACCACCGTACTGACCTGCATATTTACCCCCATGGGCGTTTTATCGACACCGTCCGACGTGGTAAGATGGTCTTCAGCGGAAGGGGTACTTGCCACATGTCTTTCAAGGTCGGCGATACCGTCGTCTATCCCCATCACGGGGCTGCTCGCATCGAAGCGGTCGAGACTCGCACCATCAAGGGCGAGGATAAGACCTATCTGGTCCTCAAGGTCGACAAGGGCGACCTGACCGTGCGCGTCCCCGCGGACAATGCCGAGCTGGTAGGCGTGCGTGACGTCGTAGGCGCCGAAGGGCTTGAGCGGGTGTTCGAGGTGCTACGGGCGCCGCACACCGAAGAGCCGACCAACTGGTCCAGACGGTACAAGGCCAACCTGGAGAAGCTCGCTTCCGGTGACGTGAACAAGGTGGCCGAGGTCGTTCGGGACCTGTGGCGGCGGGACCGGGAACGCGGCCTGTCCGCGGGCGAGAAGCGCATGCTCGCGAAGGCGCGGCAGATCCTGGTGAGCGAGCTCGCGCTGGCCGAGAAGACCAACGAGGACAAGGCCGAAGCCCTGCTCGACGAGGTCCTGGCGACCTGAGCGTTCCCATCCCCCGGGTGGGGGTCGGAGTTGACGTACATCCGCTGACCGCCTCGCGTGAGCTTTACCTGGCTGGCTTGCTTTGGCCGGGCGAGGCGGGCCTGGATGGGCATTCGGACGGAGACGTCGCCGCGCACGCCGTCTGCACGGCGCTGCTGTCCGCGGCGGGGCTCGGCGATCTTGGCGAGAACTTCGGCACCTCCCGGTCCGAGTGGGCCGGGGCGTCCGGCGTCGCGCTGCTGCGCGAGACGTCCCGGCTGGTCAGCGACGCTGGGTTTGTCATCGGCAACGTCGCGGTCCAGGTGATAGGGAACCGGCCGCGGGTCGCGCCTCGGCGCGCCGAAGCGGAGAAAGTGCTGACCGAGGCGCTGGCCGGCGCCTCGGTCAGCGTGTCCGCCACCACGACCGACGGGCTCGGCCTGACCGGCCGCGGCGAGGGCATCGCCGCGATCGCCACCGCCCTGCTGATGCCAGCAGAGCTAATGCCCGCGGTTTCGTAAGCCGCCTCGTAGGCCCGGCCGGTCCCCTCCAGCCTCCCCGAATCCGTATCTCCCCTGTATCTCCCCGTATCCCTTAACCTTGTCAGCGTGACGTTGCACCTGCATGACACCGCCGCCCGGGCGGTGCGCGAGTTCACGCCGATCACGCCGGGGCAGGCGTCGGTGTACCTGTGCGGCGCCACCGTGCAGGCGCCGCCGCACATCGGCCACCTGCGGTCCGCGGTCTGCTTCGACGTGCTGATCCGCTGGCTCGAGGCCAGCGGGTACCGGGTGACCTTCTGCCGCAACGTCACCGACATCGAGGACAAGATCCTGCGCACCGCCCAGCAAGAGGGCGTCCCGCCCTGGATCGTGGCCGAACGCAACCAGCGCGCGTTTACCTGGGCCTACGACGCGCTCGGCGTCCGGCCGCCGGACGTCGAGCCGCGCGCCACCGGGCACATCCCGGAGATGATCGTGCTTATCCGCCGCCTCATCGAGGGCGGCCACGCCTACCCGGCCGGCCGGGACGTGTACTTCGACGTGAGCTCCTACCCGGACTACGGCGCGCTGTCCGGCCAGCGCCTCGACCAGATGTGGCCGGCCGAGGACTCCGACGACGTCCCGGGAGAG